>WNGB01016037.1_pt1 | contig 11999 bp, 14 predicted proteins | sample 5400681 | NCBI WGS metagenome assembly WNGB01 (sample SAMN13153367, study PRJNA577476) | soil metagenome | isolation source: 115 cm soil or saprolite under grassland replicate 2 | place: USA:California | collected 2016-06-15 | reverse complement strand
GTGTAGTCACTCTCGTGGATGATCATTTCCAGGAGCGTGCGTGGTTGCCCGCGATCGATCACTGCCCGCCCCCTTCGGTCGTCCGCTGCCACCGACGTTGGTGGCCTTGACCGTAACCATGGGTCGCGACTGGGGCCAGCGCCCTCACCTCCGTCTCGCGAGATGACGCGGAAATGTCGTCCGAACGACGTAGCACCGTCGCGGTTCAGTCCATCCGGGGGGCGATGAGGGCGCCGACATCGCTCAACTCATTCAGGCGGATGTCTTGTTCGCCGGCTTCGTCGCCGCCATCGCTCCTGTTTCGCGCACCTGTTCGGATTAGGGTTGCTGGGTGCTCGACATGCCGGAGACCGGACGATCAAAGATCTTGCTTCAGGGACCGCCGAAGGTGGGGAAGACCACGGTGGTCGAGCGCTTGGTGCAACTCCTTCGGGCCGGTGATGCACGGATCGGTGGCTTCCTTACTCGGGAACTCCGCGAGCATGACCGCAGGGTCGGGTTCGTAATTCGTGACGTGGACGGTGCCGAGGCGGTCATTGCGCACCAGGACTACGTGACCGGGGTCCGGGTTGGCCGCTTCGGTGTCGACGTTGCGGCCTTCGAACGCGTCGCGCTTCCGGCCCTTGCCTACGCGCTTGAGTGCGGCGTGATCGTAGTGGTCGATGAGATCGCTCGCATGGAGTTAGCGTCCGCTGAGTTCGTGAGCCTGGTTAACAAGATCATGAAACAGGCGACACCAGTAGTCGCAACTGTGCACGTTCATCACCATCCCGTCACCGATGCGCTCCTGCGCCGCTCGGACGTGGAGGTTATCCAGGTGACCGTGGACAACCGCGACGAACTGCCGGCCCAGCTTGCGGCTTGGCTCACCGGGCGGTGAGCTGCGGCAGGACGCTGTGTTGCTGATGGCTCAGGCTGAGGTACCGATCGCGTACTTCACGGGTCGCGGCCAGAGTGGGGTACAACCGCAGAAGGGCAGCGCTAACCTCACCGGCACGGGTGAGAACGGCGCCTGTAATCCGCTCCGAGTTGAGGGCGGTGAGCGCTTCCTCGGCGGCACCGTCCGGCGCATTCATTGCGATCAATGCTAACCCCAGGTCGAGCCGAGAGATGGCCTCCCGCGTTGGTGAGCGGTCAGCCGGGTCGACCCCTGCATAGAAGTCCAGCGCCTCGCGGGCGTACCTGACAGCATCGTCTGGGCGTCGGAGCCAGATCGAGGACGTGGCGGCGTAGGAGGCTATCCGCCCGGCGTCGGCCGAGAATAGGCCCACCCCTTGGTCCGGTAGTTGATCAAATTGACGCTGGGTAGCGGCTAGGGAATCGTCAAACCGATCTCGCTGACCGAGGCGTCCATGGGCACGGGTGAGCTGGCAGGCCAGACGCACAGCAGCCGCACTACCGGCGGGCGCTTGCGCCACGCCCTTTGCGGCGGCGTCCCGCGCTCGCTCCGGTCGGTAGTTGTACATGGCAATGGTCGCAGCGGTGTCCATCGCCCAACCGCAGATTTCGCCGTCTTCAGCCTGCCAGCCATGTTCCCACGCATCAAGGCAGTGCGCCTCGGCTGCGAGTGGGTCACCGAGATCGTGGCTCAGCCAGCCCAGGATGATCGACAGCCAACCGGCCTGCCGGTACAACTCACGTCTTTGGCGCAGGGTCTGCTTGCCTTCGATGAACCCGGCAACCCGCTGCCGGTACACCCGTGCCGTACGGAACATCTCCGCCGGCGGCGTGTACGCAAAAGCAGCGGCCATGCCCGAAATCGCCAACTCTAGGTGCTCAAGCGTCTGTGGACCGATCTCGCTTGCCTCGGCGCGCCGAGTGAACTCCATCGCCTCGGCCGTTGCCTGCGCGAACAGCCCGCCAAGACTCGCACCTACCACGGCGCCGCCCAGCGCCTGAATGGCCTGCCGCCTGTCCGTGGGACCACCCGCCTCGCGTTCAACCGGCACTGCACGGCCGTCGTACTTTTGTTGGTCCGATGCTGCGTCGAGGTCAGACCTCGACGGTAGGCCTCGATGCGCCACAGCTGCACTCGCCGTCGTCGCGTCCAAGACGGGGGGCGCTGGGATCGCCATCAACCCGGGTGGTGCGAGCAGCGTGGCGAAGGGGTATCCCCACAGCTGGGCAGCCACCCGTCGAGACGGTGTAGTCACTCTCGTGGATGATCATTTCCAGGAGCGTGCGTGGTTGCCCGCGATCGATCACTGCCCGCCCCCTTCGGTCGTCCGCTGCCACCGACGTTGGTGGCCTTGACCGTAACCATGGGTCGCGACTGGGGCCAGTTGCCCTCACCTCCGTCTCGCGAGATGACGCGGAAATGTCGTCCGAACGACGTAGCACCGTCGCGATCAATCCGTGGCTTTGACCGGGTGGCTGCAGCCATGCTGCTCGGCACGGGATCCCCGGCGGTTCGTGCAACGGGTCCGTCCCGTCGGGTGACCGGCCCGGAGAGAACGGACGTGTGCGGCGGCTGCGGCGGTGCTCCCGGCGCAAGCCGCCGTACGTCCGTGACCTCGTGAGGAATGACGGGACACCCGCGGCCGAAGTGGGAGAACGGGTTCCGAACGCGAACGAGGGAGGCACGATGGGCTACGCGATAGCCGTCTTGCCGGCACTACTGATGGGGTTCGTCGCCGGCCTGGTAACGCTGAGACGCTCGTCGCGCTGGTGCCCGGCCTGCGGCGCTGTCCTGCGATGCACGGAGTGCGCCGCCCAGCCGACTCGGTTCGAGGCGGCGCGGCGGCTTGAGGGCCGCCAGGCATCATGATCATGAGCGTCGATGACGAGACAAGAGCAGCGAGCGCCCTCGCTGTTCGGGTGAACGGCGCCGCCCCTACCGCCATGAGGGCACCGCAAGGCGAGCGTTCTGGCGTGCGGGGTTTGTTGCGGTCCGCCGCGCGGCGGGAGTGGGACCGGCGCGAGACCGTGCCCGTAGTGGGCGTGAACGGCACGCCGATCGAGCGGCGGGACGGGGAGTTGGCAGTGATCACTCCCGGACACGTTGCCGAGGCGCGTAGGGATCTCGGTCGGCGGCTTGCGGCGTTGCGGGAGGCCGCCGGGCTGACCCAAGCCGATCTCGCCGTTCGGGTCAGCTACTCGCGCAGCACGATCGGCAACGTGGAGACCGGACGGCAGAAGATCCCGCGTGGCTTCTGGCAATGCTGCGACCGCGAACTCGGCGCGGATGGTGTGCTGCTCGCCGCCCATGACGATGTGGAGGCTTTGGTACGCCGTTACCACATGACGGTGGCGTTGGACAGCGGCCAGCGGCGCGAAGCTTTCGGCGGCAGCACGGGTCGGGTCGATGGCAACCGCGGTGCCGATCTGGCGACGGGGGACGTGGGCGGTGCGGACGTGCGGGGCCTGTTGACGTCGGGTGCACAGGGAGCGCGGGATTGCCACTACACGTTGCATCTCGACTTTGCCGCCGACAGCCCGGCAGCGGCTCGGGAGCTGGCCGTGACGCTGGCCGAAGGGCTAGGCATCCTGCGGGACGAGGTCCAGACGTACTCGGCACGGCTGTCGGCCGGCGCCCGGTGGGTCGAGGCGGAGTCGTTGTTCTGCACGGCCGGCGGACCGGAAGGTGCGTTCTGCGGCTCCGCAGCCGGACGCACAGGACCGCACGCGGAGGCCGGGGTGGACGGGCTGCGACGGGGCGACGGAGACGAGGGCGAGGGCGAGGGATGACTGCGGCCACGTACTGCGCGGAAACGCCCGATGAGCAGTTGGCCGAGGCACAGTCCACGCTGGATACCCCATGTCACGCCGCCCGGTACGACGGGCCGCTGCTTGGCGCGTGTCGTGCGCCCCTTGCCACAAACGGGAAATCGCCGTGGTGATCTTCACCCGGTCATTGCCGTTGTGGCGGCCCTGCCGGGGAGCGACGCGGCCGGGCTGGTCGGCGGCTTGTCCGGTCAGTCGGGGGCGGTTCGGCCTGACTGAGTCCGCTTGAGATGACAACCGGATTGGGTGGCCGAACTCGGCGAGGGTGCCCGCGCGATGTTGCGGAAACATGCGAGCACCGCTGGCCGTTCGGTCCGGCTGGCCGGGAGTTCACTGTGGACAGCGGTCCGGTGGACCGGGACGCGGCAGAGCGCACGCTTGCGGCGGCGGCCGAAGGTACTGCGCCAGCATGCCTCGGGCCGAGATGGCTGGTGCCTGGGTGCTACGCGCTGTGCGGCCGGCTGGTGTTCATCGAGCGGTGCGCGCAAGCCGAGTGGGCGAGAACGGTCGTTCACGCGACCCAGGTCGGGCGCGTCGCGACGAACGGCCAGCGTCGCCGTCGTAGCCACCGGCGGCCGTGGCCGCGCGGTTGCGGGGACACACGGAAGCACCGCTCCACGACACACGCAACGACGAGACACATGATGGAGGAACCTGGTGGGCACCTACCGCAAGGGCCAGAAGATCAAGGTCGAGGCCACGACCATCCAGCGCAGCAACGGCGCGGTGTGGCGCGGCGACGAGGGAGAGATCCTCGGAGAGACCGGCGATGGATACAAGATCCGCTTCAAGAGCGGGTTCGTGGCCGAGACCGTCAAGGAGCACGAAATCAAGGAGGCATAGGGCGGCGGAGGCAGACCGGCCCACCTGACGTGATCGCCGGACGGCTGGCGCACATGAGCGACGAGGCGGGGGCGGCCGATTCTGCCAACCGCGCTGGGATGGCGTGCCGGCCTAGCCTGCTCGTTGGCGCCCAGGACTGCCTGGACCTGCCGACCGACGTGCAGGCTGGGCGGCACCACGGAGACGCTGCCCACCCGACCAAGTACGTGTCACCGGACCCGGCGACGCAGTTACCGACTGCAGTGGATCGGCGATGCGGTGATGTCAACGAATTGTCAGCGCGCCTGATGAGGTCTGGTCGACAGGAATCCACACGGTCCTAGATAGACATGCCCTGATGGCCCTGCCTGTCCGAGGCTTCGAGGTCGCCGGACACGAGGGCGAGAGCAAGCGCTGTCGTCGTACCGCGACGGTTAGGGCCAAGGGTCTCGGCCCCTGACCGTCGCGGTGCGGTCCAACGCCAGAGGGAGGGAGCACCGCATGTTGGCCGGCGCCGGCGACGCGGTCTACGCCGAGTATCTGCGGGCGCTGCGCCGCGCCGGCGCGGACCTAGTGATGACCTACAGCGCGCACCGCGTCGCGGCCGTCCTGCGCGAGCAGGCCGGAGCCGGACGGCGACGGGCATGATCGACGAACCGGTCGACGTGCCCGCCACGGTCCTCGCGGCGCAGAAGTGCTCGGTCGCTGTGGGATTCGCGATGGCGTGCGAGAACCGCACCGGCGCCCCGCTGCGCACCTTGGCCGCGTCCAAGCCCGGTGGGCGCATCCTGGAGCTGGGCACCGGCACCGGTGTCGGCACCGCGTGGCTGCTGGCCGGCATGGACCCGACCGCGCGGCTGACCAGCGTCGAAGTCGACCGGGCAACCCAGGCCGTGGCAGGCGGCGTCATCGGCGACGATCCACGCGTCGACCTCGTGCGCGACGACGCCCACCACTGGCTGACAACCTACGACGGCCCGCCCCTCGACCCGGCATGCGTCGACTGCCGGCCCGGCAAGTTCCTCGACCGCCGACTCCTGCTGGCGCACCTGACCCCCAGTGCGTTCTACCTCGGCGATGACCTGCTCCCGCAGCCGACCTGGCCGACCGACCACCAGCCACGCGTCGACGCCCTCCTCGCCGACATCGTCGCCGAGCCGGACCTGGTCGTCACCCTCATGCGCTGGTCATCCGGCCTGGTCGTGGCCGCCTACCGGTCAATGCGGGATAGCGTCAATGAGCCGGCGGGCGCCCTGGCCGAGCAGATCCTCGGCGACAGCCTGCCCGACCGCGGCGGCGCCGGCGGCGGGTCCCGACCGACTGGCCTGCACGACGGTCGTCCCGTCCGGGCTGTACACCGCGCCCCGCAGACTCAGCTGCCCGTCGGCGTCGATGACGGCGTGGCCGGCGATCGGGCTGTGGCAATGGCCACGCAGGGCCCACAGCATGGCCCGTTCCGCAGCAGCGGCCAGGGCGGTGTCCTCGTGGTCGAGCGGCTGCGTCAGCGTCCTGGTCGCGGCGTCATCGGCACGGACCTGCAGGGCGATCACGCCAGCCCCGACCGGCGGAATGATCATGTCGGCTGGCGGTACCTCGGCGATACGGTCGCCCTGGCCGACACGGTGCAGGCCGGACACGGCCAGGATCAGCGCGTCCACCTCGCCACGGTCCAACTTGGCCAGGCGGGTGTTGACGTTGCCGCGCATCGGCGCGAGCCGCAGGTACGGCCAGTGCCGGGCCAGTTGCGCCCGTCGCCGTACCGAGCTGGTGCCCACCGTGGCGCCGGCCGGCAGGTCGGCGAGCTTACGGCCGTCGCCGGTGACCACGCAGTCGTGGACGTCCTCGCGGTCGAGGTAGGCAGCGAACGCCACACCATCGGGCACCGGCACGTCGCCCGGGACGTCCTTCAAGCAGTGCACCGCGATATCGATCTCACCGCCCAGCAACGCCCGATCGATCTCCCGGACGAACGCGCCCTTACCGCCAGCGGCGGCCAACGACCCCATCCACCGGTCCCCGTGGGTCGAGATGGTGACCAGCTCGCTGGCCGTGGCCAACGCCGCGGCGACCCGGTACGCCTGGGCCAAAGCCATCGGGCTTCCCCGGGTGCCGATCCGTACCGAACCGGTCGCGATGCTCACGGTGGTCACTCTATGACGGTCACCGTCACCCCCATCGGCCGATCTCCGGCAGCGGGGCGAGGAGGGTTCGTGACGACCGTCCGCGGTAGCGATGGGACCTTGGCTGGCCGGTCCCCGCTGCTCACGAGCGACCATGCGCCGCCCGACCCCCGGCGGTGGTCACGCGGCGTGTGCGAGGAGTTCGGTCGCTTGGTCGTGGAACTCGCGGACGGCGGGATTCCTGCGGTAGGGGGCGAGGTGGTCGGCCAGGCGGGCCAGGTGTCCGACGCATCGGGTGGAGTCGACCTCACCGGTCAGGGACTGGACGGCCTGTGTTCCCAGCGCGGCGGCTTGGTCGATGTCGGGCTGGTCTTGGTGGACGTAGGTGGTGGCCAGCAGAACTCGGCGCAGGGCGGCCTCGCGGGAGAACTGGCTGTCCTGCAGGCGCAGAGCGCTGCGCAGGTGGGTGCGGGCGCGTGGCCAGTCCTGCAGGCGCACGTAGCAGTAGCCGGCCTGGGCGTGGGCCTGTGCCTCGTCGAGCCAGTAGCACCAGTCGGGTGCGCCGTAGGAGGCGCCGTCGGTGCCGATGCGGTCGAAGGCGTCATCGATGGCGGCCCGGCAGGCGTCCGGCGCGCGGTCGTTGGCGTGAGCCTCGGCGGCGCGAAGGTCGAGGATGGCGGCGACCTGCGGGGTAGCGCCCGGGTAGCCGCGACGGGCGGTTTCGGCCAGGTTCACCGCCTCTCGGTACTGGCCGAGATCCTTTGCCTGGCAGGACATGAAGCCGAGGATGTTGGCGCCCAGCGCCCGGTCGCCGGCGCTGTGGGCGGCGTGCAGCCCAGCGATCCAGAACCGTTAGGCCTGGGCGTGCTGGCCGGCGTCGAAGGACAGCCATCCAGCCAGGCGCAACAGTTCGCCGCAGGAGGCGTGCAGCCGCCGGCCGATGGTGTCGCTGTAGCGGCGGTGCTCGATCAGGTCGGTGACGTAGCGGGCGTGCTCGCGCACGACGCCGAGCAGGGAGCCACCGCCCAGGTGGTCGTCCATGCGCCGCAGGCCGGCGGTGATCAGGTCGACCTGGTCGATGACCTCGCCGCGCAGTGGGGTGGCACCGGGCCGGGCGACGTCGTCGGCGGGTTGGGCGATGAGCCACTCCAGCGCGGGCGGGGTAACCGCCGCGCCGAGGAGCGTGAGGAACATCCGTCGGTCCATGGGGCCAGCGTCCGTGACGACCCGCACCGCGTGCAAGGTGCCCGTCGCGGTCCACGGCAGGATCAGCCCGGTCGTGGCCGGCAGACACTCGATGTCGTCGCCCTTCCAGCCGAGGTCCGCCGTGGTGACCGTCCGACCCAGCGCCTCGGTGAGCAGGGCAGCGACCAGCGCGGGCCACGGCGCGCGGGGCTCCTGGCCACGAAGCCACTTGAACGGTGTCTTGACGTGGACCCGCTCGGCGCGGCCCTGCCCGGCGGCCAGCGCGTTCAACCTGCGGGCGAGGTCTTCCGGCCGCCAGCCAAGCTCGTCCAGGGCCGCCGTCAGCGCGGCGGGCGTAGCGGTCGACGTCGTCATGGCACCGTTCAGTCCATCCGTGGCTGTGGTCTAGCGCACAGTAGCGCCGCCACCGCCAGACGCGGTAGCCGCACGCTCCGGCGCACACCGATTGGCTCCGGATGGCTCCAAGCGCACCGAGGCCAGTGTCGTGGTGATCGCGGTTGGCTGGGCGTGTCCGCTGGACTCGCACAGGGGGATCGTCATGGCTGACGCCGCATGGGCCGCCGACGCTGTGATCTGGGACGGCCTGGGTCTGCGGCGAAGCCGCGACCCATACACGCTGCGCGGCGTCCTCCGATGTGCGCGGTGCGGCCACCGGATGCACCCGGTCAACATGGCCGGCGGCGGCCGGCGTTCCTACGGCTGTGCCGGCCACTGCCATGGCCTGGTCGACGCGGCCGTGGTCGAGCGGCTGGTCAACGATGCGGTAGCCCGCCACCTTCCCTTCGGGGTGCCCTGCGAGCACCGCGCGTCGTTCTACGCGGAACTCCTCGAGCGCGTCGACATCGCCCAGGCTTGCGCGCTGGTCTTCACCTGGCGTGCCGGCCAGCCGGCATCGGGGCGCGAGGCCGCCGCACGGCCGGTCATGGGGGCCGCACGATGACGGGCAGCGACACGACCCGCGCGGGCGTCCTCGCGGACCCGCTGCCGGAGCCCGTCCGGGACCGCCTGTTGTGGGGCGAAGGTCTGCGCTTGACGGCCGGCCACCGGCCCGACACGAGGCGTCCTGCCCAGTGCGCCGATCCCGCCTACGGCGAGCTGTTCCCGTGCTCGGGGCGTCGCCTAGCTGTTCGGGCGACGGTGGCCAGCGCCGATCAGTGGCACCGCCGCTGGACCACCCGCCACGACCTCCAACCCTGCCGGCACGTGCTCGCCCGGGCCAGCGTCGCGCGGCGCAACAGGATCGCCGACCCACGGGGTGGTATCGAACCAGGCGGGCGCGGGGAATCCGTGGGAGCGCCGCCCGGATGAAGATCAGAACGAGGTTCGGGGTTCTTGTCTCGGTGCTGCTGGTGTTCGCGGCGGCGTTCGCGGGCGTCATCTTGTACCAGACCGGCAGCCAACAGCTGGCGATCAACCGGCTGCGTGACCTGGTCGCGGTGGCTGGCCAGGCGGGTGTTCTCGGTCAGGAGCTGCAGAAGGAACGCGCCGCGGCGGCGGCCGTGCTCGTCGGTGGCGCTTCGGATCAGAGCGAGGCGTTCGGGCGGCAGACGCGGGCGACCAGCGCCGCCGCCGAGGGCTTGGAGCGGTCGCGACGCGAGCTGTCGGCGCTACCGCCGGCAACCGCGGCCCTGCTGGACCGGATAGGAACCGAGATCGGAGGGCTGCCGGCATTGCGGGAGCAGGTCCGGTCCCGCAGGGCGGTGGCGCTGTCGGCGGTGACCTTCGCGTACCGCATCTTGATTGCGGATCTCATCAGTTATCGGGAGGCGGTCGCCCAGGCCGGCGCACCCGCGGACGTGGCGGACCAGATCCGGGCCAGCGTGGCGTTGTCCCGGGCAGCGGAGAGCGCGGCGTTGGAGCAGGTGGTGGTGCTGGGGACGCTGGCGCCGGGGGTGCAGGTCACCCCGGCCATCCAGGAGGACATCAACAGCGCCCGCGCCGGCTACACCGAAGCTCTCACCTCGTTCGGCTTACTCGCTCAGCCCAGGTGGCGGTCGTGGCTGGCGCGGGAGCTGACCGGGCCGGACATCGTGGCCGCGCAGCGGTTGGAAGACCAGGTGGGTCGGGTCCCGCTGGGCGAGCGGGTCCGGGTCGACGTCGGCGAGTGGGCTGCGGCCATGTCCGCCCGGTCTGAGCGGCTGCACCGCGTCGAGGCCCGCGCGGACGCCGACGTGCGGGCCGAGATCGACCGGCTGCGTGACGTGCGGCGCGAGCAGACCCTTGCCATCGCGGGCGGTGTGCTGGTCGTGGTGTTGGCCGCCGTGGTGCTGGCCGCGGCGATGGGCCGGCCGCTGGTGCGTCGGCTGCGCGGGCTGCGTGATGCTGCTCAGTGGGTGGCGATGCACGGCCTTGCTCAGGCGGTGGCGAACCTGCGCGACGCGCGTGCCGACACGGTTGATCCTGTCGAGTACGCCGCACGGCAGACCCCGGTCGCGGCCGGCGACGGCAGCGACGAGATCGCCGAGGTTGGCCGGGCGTTCAACGACGTGCACCGGGAGGCGGTCCGCACAGCCGTCGAGCAGGTGCTGCTGCGTCGGGTGTCGGCGGCGAACCTGGTGCACCTGAGTCGTCGTGGGCAGACGCTGCTGGATCTGCTGACGCGGCTGCTCGACACGCTTGAGCGCGACGAGGCCGACCCGGAGCGGCTGGATTTGCTCTACCGCCTCGACAACGCGGTCACGCGCACGAAGCGGGTCAACGTCAGCCTGCTGCTGTTGGGCGGCGCGGGTGTCAGCGTGCCGCGGCGCGGCGACGTGTCCCTGTACGACGTGCTGCGTGCGGCCTTGTCGCAGATCGAGTCCTACCAGCGGGTCGAGATCGGGCCCGATGAGACCGCAGCGGCCGTGATGGGCGGGGCCGTGGACGAGGTGGCGCACCTGTTCGCCGAACTGTTGGACAACGCCACCCGGTACTCCGGTCCGCACGCCCCGGTCCATGTGGAACTGCGCGTGACGGGCGACGGGGTGCTTGTCGAGATCTTCGATCAGGGCGCCCTGTCCGATCGGGCACGCGAGCGGCTCAACCGGCGGCTTGCCTCCCCGGATGAGGTGCATCTGGCGTCGGTGCAGTCCATCGGGCTGGCGGCGGTCGGGATGATCGCCGCGCACTACGGGATCTATGTCCGGCTGCGCGGCGGGAGCGGCCGGGGAACGGTGGCCGAGGTCGGGCTACCGAGCAAGATCCTCCGCCCTGGGCCGGCCGGACAGCGGGATCTGGTGGCGTTGCCGTCCGCACCCGTGGCAGCACCGGCTCCAGCCCGCCGCTTGGCCGCGGCGACCGTCACGGCCCCGCGTGCGCCCCGGCCGGCCCCGCCGGGTCCGGCGACAGCGCTGCCGACCCAGGAACTGCAACCCGTCGCCGCAGCCGTGATGACCCGCCAGCGGGTCGAGCCGCTGATCTTTCAGCAGGTCGCGGCGGAGTTCTGCTTCACCCCGGCCGTCGAGCAGGCGCAGCGGGCGGCCGACCGGGCGGACTCGCCGGTCACGGTCGAGTGGACCGTCACGGGGCTGCCGGTCCGCCAGGCCGGACACCACCTCGTGCCCGGCGCAATCCCGCAGCCCGCGTCGGAGGGCTCGCCTGTGTCCCGCCGCCGCGACCCGGCCCGTTCCTCGGCGGCGGCAGGGGCTTACAGCAGAGGGCTGCTACGGGGCCGCACCCGAGCCGTGCCGGGCGCCGGCATTCACGCTGACCAAGGGGGACCGCGGTGACCACCACGAGAGACGATGTGCGGTGGCTGGTGGGCGAGTTTGTCGCCAACGTTCGCGGCGTCGTGTGCGCCGTGGCGATCTCCGGTGACGGGCTTGCCCTCGGCTACAGCCAGAACGTCCACCGCGACACCGCGGACGGGCTGGCCGCGGCGGGCGGTGGGGCACGCAGCCTCGCCATCCAGATCGCCGGCCTGTTGCGGGCCGGGCGGGTTCACTCCAGCATGATCGAGGTCGACGCCGGCTTCATCTTCCAGATGGCCACCGACACCGGCGAGTCGGTTCTGGTGCTGGGCGGGGATGACTGCGACCCGGCCGAGGTCACCTATCAGCTCACGCTGGTCATCGAAAAGTTCGGCCAGATGTTGGCGGTCAGCGCCGCGCCCCGGCAGGCGGGGGTGTCGGGATGACGGTCGTCGCGCTG
>WNGB01011689.1_pt1 | contig 11999 bp, 11 predicted proteins | sample 5400681 | NCBI WGS metagenome assembly WNGB01 (sample SAMN13153367, study PRJNA577476) | soil metagenome | isolation source: 115 cm soil or saprolite under grassland replicate 2 | place: USA:California | collected 2016-06-15 | reverse complement strand
CACGACTTCGACCCGACCCGGGCCTGGCGTCCGCGGCCGGCCCGCGACCGGCTGCGGGTGCCGATCGGCGTCGCCGGCGAGGGGGCCGGCATCGTCCACCTCGACATCAAGGAGTCCGCCCAGCAGGGCATGGGCCCGCACGGTCTGGTGATCGGCGCGACGGGTTCCGGTAAGTCGGAGTTCCTGCGCACGCTGGTGCTCGGCCTGGCGATGACCCACTCCCCCGAACAGCTCAACATGGTGCTGGTCGACTTCAAGGGCGGTGCGACGTTCGCCGGCATGTCCGGCATGCCGCAGGTCTCCGCGGTGATCACCAACCTGGCCGAGGAGCTCACCCTCGTCGACCGCATGCAGGACGCCCTCTCGGGCGAGATGGTGCGCCGCCAGGAGCTGCTCCGCGAGGCCGGCAACTATCAGTCGATCCGCGACTACGAGAAGGCCCGACAGAACGGCGAGGACCTGGCGCCGCTGCCGTCGCTGTTCATCGTGGTCGACGAGTTCTCCGAGATGCTGACCGCCAAGCCGGAGTTCATCGACCTGTTCGTCGCCATCGGCCGGCTGGGGCGGTCGCTCGGCCTGCACCTGCTGCTCGCCTCGCAGCGCCTCGAAGAGGGCCGGCTCCGCGGGCTGGAGTCGCACCTGTCCTACCGCGTGGGTCTGCGCACCTTCTCCGCCTCGGAGTCGCGCGCGGTGCTGGGTGTGCCGGACGCCTACGAGCTCCCGGCCGAGCCCGGTCTGGGTTACCTCAAGCCCGATCCGACCACGATGCAGCGGTTCAAAGCGGCGTACGTCTCCGGGCCGCCGAGCGGACGGGCCCGGATCCGTCGCGACGAGGGCGGCAACGTCCGCGGCATCCTGCCGTTCACGATCACCGAGGTGCAGGACCTGACCCCGCTCGAGCCGGAGGAGGAGGCCGCGCCGGCACCCGTCCAGCAGCAGGGCGAGCAGACGTCGCTGCTCGACCTGGCGGTCGCCCGGATGACCGGCCACGGCCCGGAGGCGCACCAGGTCTGGCTGCCGCCGCTCGACGTACCGGACACGCTCGACACGCTGATGCCCGACCTCATCGAGGACCCGACGCTCGGCCTGGTGTCGCCGCACTGGCGCTCCATGGGCGGGCTCGTGGTGCCGCTCGGCATCGTCGACCGGCCGCGTGAGCAGCGCCGCGACGTACTCACGGTCAACCTGGGCGGCGCCGCCGGCCACGTGGCCGTCGTCGGTGGCCCGCGGACCGGCAAGAGCACGCTGCTGCGCACCATCGTGACCTCGATGTCGCTGACGACGACGCCGCAGGAGTCGCAGTTCTTCGTGCTCGACTTCGGTGGTGGGACGTTCGCCGGCCTCAACGGGCTGCCGCACCTGGCCGGCGTGGGAACGCGGTCGGAGCCGGACGTCGTACGCCGGATCATCGCGGAGGTCAGCGGCATGGTCGACCGCCGCGAGACCTACTTCCGCGACAACGGCATCGACTCGATCGAGACCTACCGGTCGCGCCGTGCGGCCGGCCGCGTCGACGACGGGTACGGCGACGTGTTCCTGGTCGTCGACGGCTGGAGCACGCTTCGCTCGGACTTCGACGACATCGAGATGGAGCTGCAGACCCTGGCCGCGCGCGGCCTGACCTTCGGCCTGCATCTGATGGTCGCGGCCACCCGCTGGGCGGACTTCCGGGCCGCGATGCGCGACCTGTTCGGCACCCGGCTGGAGTTCCGGCTCGGTGACCCGATGGACTCCGAGGTCGACCGCAAGGTCGCCGCGCTGGTGCCGGTCGGCCGGCCCGGTCGGGGCCTGGTGCCTGGCAAGCTGCACTTCCTCGGCGCGCTGCCGCGCATCGACGGCGACACCGACCCGGCCAGCCTGGGCGACGGTGTCGAGGACCTGGTCGCTCGCACCAAGGCCGCCTGGAAGGGCCCGGTCGGGCCGAAGCTGCGCCTGCTGCCGGAGCTGATAGAGCTCGAGGCGGTGCGTGCCCAGGCGCAGGCCCGCAACATCGACTCCAAGAAGCTGCTCATCGGCATCAACGAGAAGGAGCTCGCGCCGGTCGCGATCAACCCCGCCACCGAGCCGCACTTCCTCGTCTTCGGCGACGGCCAGTCCGGCAAGAGCGCGCTGCTGCGCACGATGTGCCGCGAGATCATGCGCGCGTACACGCCCAAGGAAGCGCAGATCGTGGTGGTCGACTACCGGCGCTCGCTGTTGGGTGAGGTTCCCGACGAGTACCTCGTCAACTACCTCACCAACGCCAACCAGGCGGCTCCGGCGCTCCAGGACCTCGCGATCTACCTCAACAACCGGATCCCGGGGCCCGACGTGACTCCCGAGCAGCTGCGCAACCGCAGCTGGTGGACCGGTGCCGAGGTGTTCATCGTCGTCGACGACTACGACCTGGTCGCCACCCAGCAGAGCTCCCCGATGGCGCCGCTGGTGCCGCTGCTCGCCCAGGCCCGCGACACGGGTCTGCACGTCGCGCTGGCGCGGCGGTCGGGTGGTGCGGCCCGGGCGCTCTACGAACCGGTCATCCAGTCGATGCGGGAGCTGGCCATGCCGGGCCTGCTGCTGTCCGGTAGCCGCGACGAGGGTCAGCTGATCGGCAACCTGCGGCCCGCACCGTCGGAGCCCGGCCGCGGACAGCTGCTGACCCGCGACCGTGGGGTCGAGCGGATCCAGGTGGCCTGGGACAACCCGACGCTCTGAGAAGTTACCGGCGCCAGTGAGCCGGTGATCTTGTCGTAACCGGTTGTGAACATTGGCTTCAACTTGATCGTTAAAACTCATGTAGTCAGATCAGTTTGGATCCAAGGGGGTAGACCATGACCGCACCGCACAGCTCCGAGACCGAGGTCGACGAGTTCCTGGCCCAGCGGGCCGCGCGTGAGGCCCAGCAGGCCCGGCGTACTCACGAGCTCGTGGCGCTGCTCAACCGGCGCAGCGACCTCCGTGGGGTGCACGCCATGGCCGACCTGGCCGGCGAACAGGCGCTCTGGTGCGCCTGAGCCCCACGTAGTCCGAGATCGTTGACGGCCCGTCGTCCCTTCGGGGACGACGGGCCGACTGCTTTCCGGTCCGGGTCAGTCCGGGCGATCGGGCGCCCGATCGCCCCGGCTCGCGCGGCCGAGCTGGGCGCGAGACAGCCCCTCACCCTCGAGTACGGCGTCGTCGACCACCCGGAGTCCCGCCAGGAACAGGTCGAGATGCCGGTGCGCCAACTGCGCCTCCATCTCGGCCGGCATCGACCCGGGCAGCGGCCGCGACAGCCGGACCAGCAGCGTGCCGACATCGCCGAAGGCCACCTCCCGCGACAGCGTGCCGTCGTCGTGGGCCCGGTCGATGAGCGCCTGTACGGCGTCCGCGCTGGCGTCGCGCGCCGGCCCGAGCTCCGGGTCATCGAGGTCGAGCCGGTCGAGCACCAGCGGGATCACGGCGGCCACCCTCAGGTCCAGGGCCGCGCGCAGGTAGGCCGCGAGACCGGCGTACCCCTCGTCATGGCCGGCCAGGGCCTCCTCGGCGGCCGCCCTTGAGCGCTCCAGCGCGTCGAGCACCACGGCCTTGAGCAGGCTCTCGCGGTCGCCGAAGCGCCGGTAGAGGGTGCCGATCCCGACTCCGGCGAGGCGTGCGATCTCGTCGAGCGGAGCGTTCGGCCCGCGCTCCAGGATCACCTGCCGCGCGGCCTCGAGCACCTGGGCGTAGTTGCGTCTGGCGTCGGAGCGTAGGCGGTCGGTCGATGACGCGGTGGTCTGGGACATGGGCCAAGCCTAGCAGGATAACCGGAGAAATTTCCTCCGCTTCTCTTGACAACCGACCCACACGAGATCCACTCTTAAGCGGAGGAAATTCCTCCTGTTATGACCTTGGAGTTCGTGATGGAGACTCAGCCCCAGCTTCAAGCGGCCCCCGTCGAGCGCGACCACCGGTGGACCGCTCTCGTCGTCATCGCCGTGGCGCAACTGATGGTCGCCCTCGACGCGACGGTCGTGAACATCGCGCTGCCGACCGCCCAGCACTCCCTCGACTTCTCCGACGGCGACCGGGCGTGGGTGGTGACGGCGTACACCTCGGCGCTCGCCGGTCTGCTGCTCCTGGGCGGCCGGTGCGCCGACCGGTTCGGCCGACGCCGCGCCTTCCTGACCGGCCTGGTCGGGTTCGCCGCGTCGTCCGCGCTGGCCGGCGCGGCGCCCTGGTTCGGCGTACTCGTGGCCGGGCGGGCACTCCAGGGCGTCTTCGCCGCGCTGCTGACGCCGACCGCACTCTCGCTGATCGCGGTCACCTTCACCAACGGCAAGGAACGGGCCAAGGCCTTCGGCGTGTACGGCGCGGTCGCGTCGTCGGGTGCCGCGGTCGGGCTGCTGCTCGGCGGCATCCTGACCGAGTACGCCGGCTGGCGCTGGTGTCTCTACGTCAACGTGGTGGTCGCGATCGCCGCCTTCGTGGTGGCCCGCCGGGTGCTGCCGCAAAGCGACGGCTTCGCGGACACCCCGGTCGACGCGCTCTCGGGTGTGCTGGTGACGACCGGTCTCGCCACGATCGTCTTCGGCTGCGCCGAGGCGGCCACCCACGGCTGGCGCTCGGGCGTCGTACTCGGGGCGCTCGCGGTCGGGCTCGTCGCCGTCGCGCTCTTCCTGGTGCGTCAGCACCGGCTCGAGCGGCCGGTCCTGCCGCTGTGGGTGCTCACCGACGGGGCCCGCGCCGGCGCCTACCTGTCGGTCGCGGTCGCGGTGGTCGGGTCGTTCGGGATGTTCCTGATGCTGACCTACCACTTCCAGGTGGTGCTGGGCTGGAGCCCGGTGCGCACCGGGCTGGCCTTCCTGCCGCTCTCGGCGGCGGTGACCGCGGGCTCCTACGGGCTCGGCAGCCGACTGCTCCCCCGGGTGGCCCCGCGCGTCCTGATCGTGCCCGGGCTGCTGGTCGCCGCGAGCGGGCTCTTCCTGCTCGCCGGCCTCAGCGCCGACAGCGCCTACCTGTTCCGGATCCTGCCGGCCGAGGTGCTGCTGGGCGTCGGCATGGGCTGCGTCTTCACGCCCGCGATCAGCGTCGCGACCACCGGCATCGACATGAGGTACGCCGGGGTCACGGCCGCGACCGCCACCACCTTCATGCAGGTCGGCGGCTCGGTCGGTACGGCGGCCCTCAACAGCATCGCGGTCTCGGCCACCGCCGCGGTCGCGTCGTCCGCCGGAGCGGGCCCGGTCGCGCTGGTGCACGGCTTCGCGGTGGCCACCACCTGGTCGGGCGGAATCCTGATGGTCGCCGCGCTCGCAGCGGCCGCCCTGGTCCGCACGCCCCGGCCGACCCATCATGGGAAGTGAGAGGACTACGGACATGAGCATCCAGCTGAACCACACGATCGTGAACTGCACCGACAAGCACGCCTCGGCGCGCTTCCTGACCGAACTGCTCGGCCTGCCGGAGCCCACGTCGTACGGGCCCTTCGTCGTCGTCCAGGTCGACAACGACGTCTCGCTCGACTTCGCCGACGACCACGGGCCGGCGCGTCCGCAGCACTACGCCTTCATGGTCTCCGAGGAGGAGTTCGACGCGATCCACGCCCGGATCGTCGAGCGCGGGCTGACCTACTGGGCAGACCCGTTCCACCGGGTCGAGGGGCAGATCAACACCAACGACGGCGGGCGGGGGCTCTACTGGGACGACCCCGACGGCCACAACCTGGAGATCATCACCGTGCCGTACGGCGGTTGAGGGCGGGTCTTCCTGTCCTCGGCCGTCGCGAGCGGCGTCCCGTGCGTGCGCTGGCAAGGCTGTCGGAGGAGGGAGGCGATGCGCCAGCATCGTCGACTGACGACAACGCAGCCAGGGCGCGTGCGGGGCGTCGCGCAGCAGGCCATGGGATAGGGAGACCCGCCCGAGTCCTACTCGCTCGCCACGAGGACGCCGCCGAGCCCGATCATCATCACCCCGCCGGTCGCGCCGAGTGTGTCCAGCCGGCGCGGCTTGCGGGCGAACCAGTCCCGAGCCCGGCTCGCGGCCAGCGCCCAGATGCTGTCGGAGCAGATCGCGAGCAGCCCGAAGACGGTGCCGAGCAGCGCCAGCGGTACGCCGGGGCGGCTCGCCCCCGCGGCCACGAACTGCGGCAGGAACGCCACGAAGAAGACGATCGTCTTCGGGTTGGTCGAGCCCACCAGGAAGCCGGTGCGGATCGCCCGGCCGTGGCGTTCGGGCAGCCGCTCGGAGCGCTCCATCGCCAGCCGCGCGGCGCCGCGCTGACGGATCGCGCTGATCCCCAGCCACACGACGTACGCCGCTCCGACCAGCTTCAAGATCGAGTACGCCGCCGCGCTGGCCGCCACCACGGCACCGAGCCCGACGGCGACGCAGAGCACCTGGGCCATCAGCCCGAGACCGTTGCCCAGCACGGACAGCAGCGCCTCCCGGCGCCCGACGGTGAGGGCCCGGCCGATCGTGAACAGCAGGCTCGGCCCCGGCACCTGGATGAACAGGATCGAGGCGACGAGGAAGGCTAACCACTGGCTGGAGGAAGGCATGGAGTCATTGTCCGCGACTCGACGTCAGCGGTCATCTCGTTATAGTCGCTGCGTGATCTTCAAGCGCGTCGGGACCGACAAGCCGTATCCTGCCCACGGTCTTGACGCTCGAGCCTGGGCAGACGTGCCCCCCACGCAGGTGCGCCTGGACGAGCTCGTGACCACCAAGGCCACGCTCCAGCTCGAGGCTCTCCTCGACGACGACTCCACCTTCTTCGGCGACCTGTTCGCCCACGTCGTGCTGTGGCATGGCGACCTCTACCTCGAGGACGGGCTTCACCGCGCCCTCCGGGCGGCCCTGCAGCAGCGCAACGTCCTGCACGCCCGGGTCTACGCGGTGGAGCGCTGATGGGCCTTCGGCAGAAGCTGCGCTCGGCGGCGACTCTCGGCGTACTCACGATTCTGCTGCTGCTCGGCGTGGTGTGGGGCTGGTCCCACCTGACCGAGCCGTTCCCGCCGCTGTCCGGCGGGGGCGGCGACGACACCCCCGAGTCGTCGTGCACCGACCGGGCGGTGAAGGCCGGCCAGAAGATCCACAGCAACATGATCACGGTCAGCGTCTTCAACGCCGGCACCACCGAGGGGCTCGCCACCGACGTGATGGAGCAGCTCGAGGCGCGCGGCTTCGCGCCGGGCAACACCGGAAACGCGCCCCGCTCGGTCGACGACCCCGGTACGGCGGTCGTCTACAGCAACTCCCCCACCGACCCCGCGGTGAGACTGGTGGCCCGGCAGTTCGGCCGCGCCACCCAGGTGGTCAAGTCGTCGGGCGAGCCGCTCGGCATCGGCATCGTCGTGGTCGTCGGCAACGACGTGAAGAAGCTCGTCCAGTCGCCGCGCACCATCGTCGCCGACGTCGCCACGTCGGTCTGCGGGCCGTCGGCGGTCTGACGCGGTTTAGACCTGGTCGCGCCGCTCGGGGCCCAACCACTGCGCCAGCCGACCGCCGATCGATACCTGGCGAAGCCGTTCCTCGGTCGCCTCGCGGACCTTGCGCGGGGTCACCACGAGCAGGTCGTCGCCGTGACGGAGCACGGTCCGCTTCTCCGGCACCAGCGTCTGGCCGTCGCGGATCACCATCGACACCGAGGCGCCCACGGGCAGCCGCAGCTCCCCCACCTCGACGCCGTGCATGAGTGACCGTGGGCTGATGGTCACCTGCAGCAGATCGGCCGCGATCCGTTCGAGCGGTGCGGCCTCCACGTCCAGGTCGCGCGGCTCGGAGCGTCGCGCGACGCGGAGCACCTTGGCCGCCCACGGAAGGGTCGGGCCGGTGAGCAGCGTGTAGATCACCACCATCACGAAGACAAGGTCGAACAGCCGCTTCGACCCGTCGACCCCTTCGGCGAGCGGGATGGTGGTCAGCACGATGGGTACTGCGCCGCGCAGCCCCGCCCACGACATGAACGTCAGGTCCCGCCACGGCATCGGCTGCACGACCGAGCTCGCCAGCACCGACAACGGCCGGGCCACGACGGTCAGGATCAGCCCGGCGGTCACGGCCAGCAGCACCGTGTGGAACGTGATCCGGGTCGGCGACAGCAGCAAGCCGAGCATCACGAAGAGCCCGATCTGGGCCAGCCAGGCGAGTCCCTCCGCGAACGACCGGGTGGCGCTGCGGTGCGGCAGCTCGGTGTTGCCGAGGATCAGCGCGGCGACGTACACGGCGGCGAAGCCTGAGACGTGGCCGGCGGCGCCGCCGGCGTACGCGAGAAAGGCCAGGCACAGCACGGCCAGCGGGTAGAGGCCGGACGACGGCAGCGCGGCGCGGCGCATAAGCCAGGCCCCGCCTAGGCCCACGGCCAACCCGATGAGTACGCCGCCGGCGAGCTCGTAGCCGATCGTGCCGAGGACGTACCAACCGCCGTGCTCCGCCCACGCATCGGTCGAGACGAGCGTGACCAGTACGACGGTTGGCGCGTCGTTGAGCCCGGACTCCGACTCGAGCGCGCCGGTCAGCCGCCGCGGCAGGGGTACGACGCGCAGCACCGAGAACACCGCCGCCGCATCGGTCGGGGACGTGACCGCGCCGAGCAGCACCGCGAGCTCCCAGGGCAGGCCCAGCAGGTAGTGCCCGGCCAGCGCCATCACGGTGACCGAGACCGCCACCCCGAGCGTGGCCAGCGACAGGCCCAGCCGGATCGCCGGGCGGATGGTCGGCCAGTGCGTGGTGAGACCACCCTCGGCGAGGATCACCACCAGCGCGGCGAACCCAAGTGCGTGCGCCATCGCGGCGTCCTTGAACGGTAACCCGGACGCGCCCAGCGCGACGCCCATCAGCAGGTAGACCAGCAGGCTCGGGAGACCGGCCCGGGAGGAGACCCGGACGGCCAGGATCGCGAGGAGGGTGACCGCCGAGCCGACCAGCAGGAAGGAGTCGAGCTCGTGGACGTCGAACGTCAAGGGAGTCCTCTCCGTGCCGGTGGCCGCCATTCTAGTGAGCGGGCTCCTGAGCGGGCGCTCCCGCGAGCGGAGGTTCGCGGGTGGAGCAGTCCACTCGGCCCAAGCGCAGCCGCTGCGGGACCGCCGTGTGGCAGGGTTACGCCGAGCCCCCGGGGACCGCACCGAAATTCCGTTGAAAACTCTTGGTTTGAGATGTGTCGGATCGGGGAAAGGGGCTCCGGAAGAAGAGGGGTGATCCATGTACGGCGACAGCGCCGCCATGCGCAGACGGGTTCGTCAGCTGCGGGAACAGGCCGTCGACGTCCGCGCGCTGGCCGAACGGCTGGTAGCTCAGGCGGATGCGATCGACTGGCAGGGTCGGGCCGCCGACGCGATGAGGGAACGGATCCGCGAACGCGCCGAACACCTCCGCGAGTGCGCCCATCGCCACGACAACGCGGCCGAGGCGCTCGACCGCCACAACGGCGAGGTGGGCCGGCTCAAGGAGTCCATCTCCGAGGTTGAGCACAAGGCGAGCTCCCTGGTCGCCGACGCCAAGACCCGAGTCGCCCGGATCGAGGCACACGACGACCCGGACGGCGTGGTCCGGCAAGCCACGCCCGAGGACCGCCTGCTCGTCGACTTCACCCCGCCCAAGTCAGGCCACAAGGACTGGCTGACCGTCGAACTTCCCGGATTGTGAGCCATGGCCACCGTTGATCTCTCCGCTGCCCCGGCGACCCCGCCCGCGGATTTCGGCACCCTCGAAGGGCTGCCCCGGCGGCTCGCGTTGACCCTCGCCGAGCTGCGCCACCTGGCCGGCCTGGCCGGCGACGCACCGCTGCCGTTCGACGTGACAGCGCCGAAGGTCGGCAGCTCCCTGGACGACCGGCTCGGCCAGAGCCGCGCCAGCCTCGAGGACCAGGCGTACGTCGAGGCCCTCGCCGCGCTGCACGAGCCCACCGACTCGCTGATCAAACGCGGCCTGATCGCCGACGGCGTCGCCGACCCGGGCGTGCTGGGAGCGATCGGCCTCCTCGCGAAGCCCAGCCTGGCCGTCGACCTCGACGTCACCGTCGACGGCACCCGCGCCAAGGCCTGGCACCGACACACCGGCTCGGCGGTCGCGACGCTGGCGACCGCCGACGGGCTGGTGTTCGAGCTGGCCTGGTTCGAGCCCGCCCAGTGGGCCGGCGAGCTGGCCCGGGTGGCCGCCGTACCGGAGGATCTCGAGCTCGACGCCTCGCAGGTGCCAGGCCTCGTCGACCTGCCCTACGAGCTCATCGACGGTGCCGGCGAGGCGCTGCGCACCCAGCGCGCCGACCTGTTGCCGGTGATCGTCGCGGCCCACTCCGGCCAGGTGGTCGATGGCGACGGCAAGCCCGTCGCCGACGGCCTGGTCGGCCCGAGGATCAGCGCGCTGCTCTCCGAGACCCGGGGCCGACTGCGCGGCATGGCGGCCGACGTGGCCGAGGAGGGCGCCCCCATTGTCGGCGTGGTCTCGTGGATCCTGCTCGAGGACGGCTGGCGCTCGCTGCGGGCCCATCAGGCGGGGGCCGACCGCCGCGTGGAGGTACGCCGCGTCGAACCGTCCGACCTCGGGTCGCTGCTCGCGCCCGTCCTCGTGGAGGTGGCCTCATGAGCACCCCATTCGAATGCTCGCTTCGCTCCGCTCCGAACGGGGACCCCGCATGAGCGAGAACACGAACGAGATCGCCGACGGCGTCGTACAGGACAAGTACGACCGGATGATGCAGCTGGCGTCGTCCTTCGACACCGCGGGTGAGGAGATGCGGCAGCGCGCCGCGCTCGGCGCCGAGGTGCTCGCCGACGACGGCGTGGCCGAGTCGGCCGAGCTGTCTCCGAGGACGTGGAAGGAGGCCGAGAACGACGTACTTCTCGCGACGAGCGGACGCGGCGGCCTCCTCGACCGGTCGGTCGAGCTCGACGCCGACGCGTTGATCGTGCGCGCGACCGTGATGACCTACCGGTGGATCGACGAGCTCCAGGCGGTGGCCGAGCGGACGCTGGGCTCGGTGGCCGGCCGCGCGATCGGCTACCTCGCTCCCGAGGTCGCGCTCGGTGGCGCGATCGTCTCGGCCGGACTGATCGAGACCGACGCGCTGGACCGTGACGAGCTGGCGTCGTACCTCAACGAGCTCGCCGAGAGCAATCCCGACCTGATGGACCACTTCACCAGCGGTGGCGGAGGCCTGCTCGACCGGCTGCAGATGCGGGCGCTGCTCACCGTGGCGCTGCTCGGCGGCCCCAAGGGCCGGCCGGCCGCGGCGGCCGGGCTGCGCGCGATCGGCGTGGGCGCCTTCGCGGCCGATGCGACCGACGCGCTGCGCGACATCGCGGGCGGATTCACCGATGCTGCCGCGTCCGCGGGCGCGTCGACGGCGGAGAGGTCCGCGGCGCCGAGCAACCTCGAGCAGCTCATGGCCGAGCTGGCCGACTCCGACCTGCTGCGGGTGCAGCAGGTGAGCGACGGCCGCTACATCGCCTACCTGCCCGGTCAGGCGGCCCGCCGTGGCGAGCTCCGGCTGGTCGGCAGCGACCGGAGCGGCGAGGTGGCCGCGGCGGTGGCCGCCATCGAGTCGGCGGTCTCCGACGGTGCCCACGTCATGCTGGTCGGGTCGGCGCAGGGCGGCGTGACCGCCGCCGAGATCGCGTCGGCGGCGGGGTCGTCGAAGTTCTCGGTCGACCAGGTGGTGACGATCGGCTCGCCGTCCTCGCAGGTCACGACCATTCCGGAGTCGGCTCGGGTGCTGTCTCTCGAGGACCGCTCCGACCCGGTCGCGCTCCTCGGCTCCCTGATCAACGCCAACGTGCGCAACCGCCTGACCGTCGTGTACGACGGCGGCGCGGCGACCGGCAAGGCGGCGTACGTCGCCGGCGGTCGGGCCGCCGACGGTGCGGTCAACGCCGACCTGCGCGCCGAGATCGAGCGGATCCAGTCGCTGGGGTACCTGGCCGGCTGAGAGTTTGGGGTCGCCAGTTTCCCCGGATATCCGGGTGTTCTGACGGTTGTCAGGGGTTGCAGTCCCTGACAACCGCAAGTTTCCCCGGATATCCGGGGAAACTGGCAACCACCTCACACCAGGTCGTGCACGAACT
>WNGB01064579.1_pt1 | contig 12002 bp, 8 predicted proteins | sample 5400681 | NCBI WGS metagenome assembly WNGB01 (sample SAMN13153367, study PRJNA577476) | soil metagenome | isolation source: 115 cm soil or saprolite under grassland replicate 2 | place: USA:California | collected 2016-06-15 | reverse complement strand
CGACTGCCAGGTGTGTGACCTGGGCGCGCTGCACCATGTTATGGAGGGCGCGTCGCGCGTTCTCGACTGGATGACCTCGGACCTGGAGAGTGAGGCGCTCCCCGTTGGTCCGGCGGTCGCGCGGCTGCAGCAGGAACTCCAGGGGGGCATCCCCTGCGGGGCGGAGCGGTTGGCCCAGGCGATTATCAAGCTGATGGCCCCGGCAGATCAACCCGCTGCGGACGAACCTGCCGCCGTCGTCGAGGTGGCCGACCTGGTCGAGGCGCAGGATCTGCCCGAGCAGGAGGCCGTCGTTGTGGCCCAGGACGATGACGACGAGGACGAAGGGGACGAGGACGGCGAGGATGAAGACGAGCCGGTATCCCGGCCGTCGGATCGGCGCTTCCTGTCGGCGCTGTGGGACGTGCGCGACGCCTGGGAAGGGCTCATCCGCAAACACAACCACAACAAGCCCAATGGCTGCGGGTGTCCGGTCTGCGCGGTTGCCGACGCGGCGTCCGCGCAGATCACTCCCCTGATCGAAAAGGCGCGGACGACCATTCCCGACAGTACCCAGCTGTGGGCGAAGCGCTGGAAGATCCGCAACGCCAGCAAGCGCTACCCGCTTGTGTGGCTCGTGCTGGAACTCGCCGAAGGTGTCGTGACGAGTTTCTCGACCCGCGAGGATGCCATCCACGAGGCGGAGTTGATACGGCGCAAAGGCCGTGACATCAAAATTGCCCCTCGCAAGGAGCTACCTTGGTCACCCCAGCGAAACCGAATCGCGATCTACCCATCGACCCCAGCATCCGCCAGGTGTTGCGCGCCCTGGTCGAGATGCTGCTCGCCGTGCGTGAACTGGTCCGGCCCGGGGCGCCAATCCACAACGCCAGGCCCAGCGCCGCCGGCAAGGTCGCGCGCTTCGGCGGCTCGCTCATCAGCGCGGTGCAGTCCCTCGACAACGGACTGGAACCCTGCTTCCGGCTGCAGGTCGAGGCGCCCCAACTCGAAACGCCGCCCCGGCCCGTCGAGGGAGCGCCCACGCCGGCGGCATCCACGCGGAGGAAACGGCGATGACGCCCTCCGCGGAGCAGACACGCTCTTCACTCCAGCGCCACAATCCGTTACACTCACCCCGCCCGGCCGGGACATGGTGACGCACGCCACCGGCCTTTTTCCTTGTCCATTCACGCACACAGTTTTTGACTACTTCATCACCATGTACTATCCGATGCGGTCGATTATCACGCCGCGCTACAAGTACATCCTCAACCTGGCCCCGGAGCGGGAATATCCCTTTGCCTCGGACCTGTGGGGCTCGGCGAGCTGGCAGGGGATTCGCAAGCGCGGCGACAAGATGATGGGACAGCGCAGCGTGGCCGCCTTTTTGCACCGGCCGAAGGAGGAACTGTACGACCTCAAGGCGGATCCGAACGAGTTGCGGAACCTCGCCGGCGACGCCGCCCATACCGAGGCACTGACCGACCTGCGGCGGCGACTGCGGACGTGGCAGCGGGAGACGAACGATCCCTGGATGATCCTGTATCGCGTGGAAGATCCGGCATTCAATCGCTGAGTCAATCTGGTGCATTGGCGAGCGGGGGGCGTAAGCCCCCTGATGACACGCCGCCATCAGGGGGCTTACGCCCCCCGCTCGCCGAGGTTGCGGTCAGGGCTACATCCCGGACCACTCGCGGCCGAAGCACACAATGGTCAGATCGTCGCTCTGCGGCCGCTCGGCCGCGAAGCGGCGCACGTTCTCCAGGACGGCCGCTCCCAGGCCCTCCACCGTTGCCGGCGCCTCACGCACCGCCGCGCGCAGCCGTTCCACCCCGTACCACTCCCCGGCGGGGTTGCGCGCCTCGGTAACGCCATCGGTGTACAGCAACACCAGGTCGCCAGGCTCCAGCGCGACGACGACCTCCTCATAGGGCCGATCGATCCCGGCCAGCGGCAGACCGACGATTTCCTCGCCGAGCACATCGACGCTGCCCCCGGCCCGACGACGCAGGGGCGGCATGTGGCCGGCATTGGCCACCGTCATCGTGAAACGGACGAGGTCGAGCACGGCCACAACAAACGTGACGAAACGATCCTCACCACAGGCCCGCGTCAGGACGGTGTTGAGCTGACGCACCGCGGTGGCCACGCTCGGCGTCGTCGCCAGGCAGAACCGCACGGCCGCCGACAGCCGCGCCATCAGCAGCGCCGCCGAGACCCCCTTGCCCGCCACGTCGCCCAGCGCGATCGCCAGGCGGTCCCCCGGCAACGGGATGTAATCGTAGTAGTCGCCGCCGATGCTCGACATTGGGGCGTAGTAGTCGAAGAAATGCAGCCCCGGAACCTGCGGCCGTTCGCCGGGCAGGAAGTTCTGCTGGATGCCGCGGGCGGCCTCCAGGTCGCGCTGCTCCTCGTGCAGGCGGGCCAGTTCCACGGCCCGCACCGCCTGGGTACTGGCGCAGAGCAGCACGTCGAGATCCTCCTGCCGGAAGACGTTGCGCTTGTCCTGGGTGTCGATCTGGATCACGCCGAGCGGGTCGCCCTTCTGACTCAGCAGCGGCACGCACATCACCGAGCGCAGCTGCAGATACAGGATGCTCTTACTTCTGTCGAAACGATCATCTTGACCGGCGTCAGCGCTGAGGATGGCGTGGCCCGTGGCGAGAGCGTGGTCGATCACCGTGCGGCTCACGGCGGCGGCCCCGTTGTCGGGTTCCCGGCGGTGGCGCACGGCCTTGGGCGCGAGTTGTCCGGTGGCGGCGTCGCGCAACAGAATGAAGCCGCGGTCCGCCTGCGGAAAGATGGCGAACAGGCTTTCGAGAATTTTCGGGAGTACCTCTTCCAGATTGAGTGTGTTGCCCAGCGTCTTGAACATTTCCAGGATGGCGCGCAACTTCGCCTCCGGGGCCTCCTCGACGCGCAGGCCTTGCGCCAGCTCACGCGAAGAGACGATCGTCCCAAGCGGCTGCGTTGCTGGGGGATCGCGCGGGGGCTCGTCCTGATGGAAGATGAACGCCGCGTCGGGCAGTTCGAGGCGGTCGTTGCTGGCGAGGCGCGTGCGCTGCACGACACGCACCCCGTTGACGAAGGTACCATTGAGGCTTTTCAGGTCTTCTACGTAGTAAATGCCGCCGAGGTTGATGAGCAGGGTGTGCTGGGAGGAAACCTGGCTGCTGCTGAGCACGATATCGCAACTTGGGTCGCGTCCCAGGACGGTCACCTTGCCGTGCAGCGGGAACTCCAGTTGCCCGTTCGCCTCGCGCAGGACGGCCATCGCTCTCTCCATAGTGGTGAGTGGTGAGTGGTGAGTGGTGAGTGAAGCAAGCAGGCTTCGCTGTCTTCACTCACCACTCACCACTCACCCTGCACCACTATTTGAATGCCTTGATCGCCTCTTCGCGCGTGCCGGCAATCTCGCAGATCTTGTGCAGGCGGATGAGGTCGAAGACGGTCCGCACAAACTTGGTGACGTTGCAAAGTTTGAGGTCGCCCTTCGACTCCGCCAGGCGCTTCAGGCAGGACAGGATGGCCCCGCATCCGCGACTGTCCACAAAACGGACACGGCTCAAATCGAGGACCAGTTTGCGGCAGCCCTCCAGCACCGGCTCCATTTGCTGACGAAAGTCGTCGGCGTTGCCGGCGTCGAGTTGCTCCGTATTGATGGTCACGACGGTCACGTCGCCGATCTTCTCCACGGTCGGTTGCATGATCTCCTCCTTCCGAACAGCCAACGGGTTCATTTGCGCTATGTCGAAAACCCCTCCCCCCAACCCCCACAGGGAGAGGGGGAGCAAGCAGAACGGCGTCTCTTCTTCTCCCCCTCTCCGTTGCGGGGAGGGGGTTGGGGGGAGGGGTTTTCGACACAGCAGTTCATTTGCGGATCTTAACGAGGCGGACCCCCCGACGGCCCTTGCCGTCGTCTGTGTGGATCACCCGATCACCTCAATCGGCCGGCCCGCTTCGCCGCGGTAGGCATGGCGGATCACGTTCGCCGCCGCCTCGCTCATGGCCAGGTCGAGTTGCGCCAGCGCTTCATCGCCGGCCGCGACGCCCCAGGTTCGCCGGCAAACATCGCGGACGAAGGCGCGCATCTCGGCGAGCTGCTGCAGGTCACTCGAGAATATCCGGGCCGCCCACTCCATGTCGCATCCCTCCCGGTCCCTGATCCCTGATCCCTGCCTACAGGACCCTTGCCAGGATGAGGCCGCCCAGCGTCGCCAGGCCCAGGCCAAGACCGACCAACAGCCACCAACGACTGGGCAGCGCCAGGGCCGACTTCGGTCCTTCGCCGGAAACGGTAGGCTGTCCGGGCCGCTCCCGCCCGGCGCGGCCATTGCGCGGGGCGGACTTCGCCGAACGCGAGCGCGCCGACAGCACCTCGTGAAACTCACGATAACGGCTAAGAGGCAGGAATTCGCCGTGGGGTTCGTGAGCGGCCTCGGCCTCGCGCGGCAGCTTGCCGTCCCGCAACCGCCGCACGATCTGCTGGGTCGTCGCCCTGGCTTTGCAGGACTGGCCGTGACGATCCCGATAACGCAGATACCAAATATCCGGATCGCCGAGCGCCCGCCCACTCGGGGCCGTCACGTCCTGCCCCCGTACGTCCATGGCCGTCGGTTGGGCAGCCATCGCCAGCCGTTCGCGGACGAGAGGATCTTGCAACGCCACCTCCGCATCGACAAAACTCGGCACCGGGGCGGCAAGGCCGGCGCGTTCCAGTTCGACGATCAGTTCGCTCGCCGTCTGGTAGCGGTCTTGCGGATCGCGGGCGAGCATCCGCTCCAGGATCTGGTCGAGCGTCCGCGGCACCTCGGGATTGACGCTGCTGGCTGGCGCGAAGAACCCGAGGTTTTTCTTGTCGAGGATTTCGAGATGGTTGATGCCCGGGAACGGCACCTGCCCGGCGACCAGGTGATACAGCGTCGCGCCGAGGGCATAGATGTCGCTGCGCCCGTCGGCGTACTTGGCGTTCATCGCCTGCTCGTAGGGCATGTAGTAGGGCGTGCCGAAGCCCTGGCGCGTGGCGGTCAGGTGGCTGGCCTCGTCGGTGCGCTTGGCCAGGCCGAGGTCGGCGAGCTTGGCGATGCCGGTCGTCGTGACCAGGATGTTGTCCGGCTTGATGTCGCGGTGGACAACATTGCGCGAGTGGGCATGCTCCAGCGCCCGCGCCACGTCGAGGGTGATGTGGACCGCGTCGGCAACTGAGAGCCGGCCGTGGCGCGCGAGCAGGGTGTGGGCACTGGGACCGTCGATATACTCCAGCACCAGGTAGTGTTTGCCAGTGGTGCGGTCCTGGCCGACCGCGACGTTCCGAACGATATTGGGGTGATTGAGCAGGGCGCCGCTCTTGGCCTCGCGGTAGAAGCGATCGACCGAGGACTGATTCCCCGCGAGATGGTCGGAGAGCACCTTGATGGCGACCTTGTGGTCTTCGGTCTCCTGATAGCCGAGATAGACAGCCCCCATGCCCCCTTCGCCGAGCCGGCGCAGGATGCGATACTCTCCGAGGTAGCGCAGTTCCTGGGAATCGTCGAGGTTCGGGGTGCGGTTCGCGCCATCGCGGGGTTCTTGCGACTTCTCGCGCCCACGCCCGTTGGCATGACCGTTGGCCTGGGCGGTGGGGTCGAGTTGGGTGGAGTCGAGCGCAAGGCGCAGCTCTTGCGCTTGCGCAGACGTGAGCTGTCCGCCGCGCACGAGTGCCTCAAGCAGGTCGGCGGCCTGACCCGCGCCGCGAGCCCGGGTGACGGCCTGCACGGCCTGATCGACGCGGACGCGGTCAGCGCCGTACCGAGACACGGCCAACTTGGCGGCGCGGTTCTCGGTTTCACTGAGCATTACCAGACTCCTTCGGTCGGTCACCGCACGTGCTGGGCCGGTCGACCGCTGACGCCTTTCCCGTTCCGTGGGGCCGTGGCCGGCTTGTCGCGAGCGCAACTCGAACGCATTCCTGGATAGATCCTGACATCGGGATATAAGAAGTTTAGCGGCTGAGCGGGTCGTCCGCAATTGAAATCGCCGCGCGGTGTCAGGCAACAAGAGAAATGTCCTCATTTTGCGGACAGTAGAAAGGTCCGCTGTCAGGGTTCTGTCACTGGCTGGCGACAGGTTGCGGCCATGGTGGCGGGGGCGTAGGATCCCGAGGATCCCCTGAGACGAGGCGTCCTGCACGGCGAAATAGCCGCACGTAACAGGAAAAGGGAACGAGCGGCGGGGTTTATCCCCGCTGGCCAGACGGCGGGGATAAACCCCGCCGCTCGTTCACCACTTTCCCTCTGCGCGGGGGAGATCGGCTGGCGACCGGCGGAGACCGTTCCCGAGGAATACTACGTCCTGTGACCAGCAAGGCAGTCAGAGGAACGATCGGGGTGCTGGACCACCCTAACCCTCATTCTCTCGGGCAAACCCTCCGCAGCACCACTGATCGTAATCAAACAAATCCGGCCGTTTCAGCAACTGCCGTGACCGTTCTTGCCACTGCTTGATGTCAGGATGCCGGTAGTCATCGCCCCCAGCGATCAGGCCTTCGATGAGCGGCCGAGGGCGACTCCGGAAATCCGACCGAACCGCATCACCGACCATCAGGTACAGCACACCAAGGAAGTAGCGTCTCTTCGGGCAGGACTCATCGGAAGCCAACTCCAGGTAGGCACGCTCATGTTGCGCCCAGCATAAGGCCAGATCCCAGTCTTCACAGGGCTCCAGCGATTCCGGGTCATACGCCCACTCGCGGACTTCATCAGGCATCGGGTTCCAGGGGTTGTGCATCACTGGGTTCTCCTGAACGGTCGTGGCCCATTCCCACGCTCACTCCTCGTTTCCCGGGCGGTGCGCGTCCGTCAGGTGGTACAGGGCCAGCTTCTTGCGCACCGTCGCCCGGTTCAACCCGAGCCACTGCGCCGCCACCCAGCGATTGCCGTGGACGCGCCGCATCACCTCGTCGAGCAATGCCGGTTCGACGCACTGCAACAACTCCAGGTGAAGGTCGGTCGGCGGGGTCGTCTTCGCACCCTGCAGGCGTTCGAGCAGCCACCGACGCACCGCTGCCGCCAGTTGCTCCGCGGGTGTGGACGGGCCGAGTCCGGGCGACAGCGAGGGGAAGTGTTCCGGCAGCAGCGGGCCGCCACGGGCGACGATGACCGCATGCTCCAGGGCGTTGCGCAACTCGCGCACATTCCCCAGCCAGGGCTGCTCGGTCAGGAAGGACGACGCCGCTTCCGGCAGCGGCAGGGCGCCCGGTTCGAGGCGACGCAGGAAATGTTCCGCCAGAGGGACGATGTCTTCGCGCCGTTCGCGCAAGGGCGGCAGGTGGATCTGAAAGACGTTCAGCCGAAAGAACAGGTCGTGGCGGAAACTGCCCTCCGCGACGCGCCGCTCCAGATCCTGATGCGTCGCCGCGAGGATGCGCACGTTGAGCGACTGCGATTGATTGGCGCCGACCGGCAGTACTTCGTTGTGTTCGAGCACGCGCAGCAGCTTGACCTGCACCGGCAGCGGGATGTCGGCCAGTTCGTCGAGGAAGAGTGTGCCGCCGTCGGCCAGGCTGAGCAACCCCGGTCGGGACTGCGTCGCACCCGTAAAAGACCCTTTGACGTGTCCGAAAAGTTCGCTTTCGACGAGGCCAGGGTTGAGGGCCGCGACATGGACCGGCAGAAAGGGGCGCTCGCGACGGGCGCTGTAGCGATGAATCGGCCGACAATCTCCTCCGGCGGCGCAGGCGCGGCGGCGCTGCCGTTGGCGGCAACCTGTCCCTGCACCGCGCGGCGCTGCAGCGCACGGTCGATCGTCTCCATCGCCTGGTCGAGATCGAACGGCTTGGCGAGGTAATCGAAGGCCCCACCCTCGACGGCGCGGACGGCGGTCGTCAGGTTTCCGAACGCGGTCACGACGATGACCGGAGCGTCACCGCTGAGTTGCCGGAGCCGCCCCAGCGCCGACAGCCCATCCAGGCCGGGCAGGCGCACGTCGAGGACGATGGCGTCGGGTCGCTTCCGGGCGGCGAGTTCAAACGCTTCCTCGGCGGAAGAGGCGACGGCGACGCCGTGACCCTCGCGCGCCAGAGCACGCTGTAGCGCCCAGCAGACAGCTTCCTCGTCATCGACAATCAGCACGTGACTCACGCAACCCTCCCAATCGGCGCCGACGGCAACACAATCTCGAAGCAGGTTCGACCGTCCTCGCGGCGCCAGCCGATGCCGCCGCCGTGAGCCTCGACCACCTGCCGCGCCACGGCCAGGCCCAGCCCGACGCCCTCCGGCTTGCCGGTGACGAACGGCTCGAACAGCCGCCCGGCCACCTCGCCGGACGGCCCCGGCCCGGAATCGAATACCTTGACGACCGCTTGCTCGGCGGTCATCGTCAGGCAGACCTCGACGCGGCCGCCAGGCCCCGCCGCCTCAATCGCGTTGGTAAGGACGTTCAGGAACAGATGTCCTAACTGCGTCGCGTCGGCGAGGATGGTAGCGACTTCCCCCGACGCCTGCCAGCGCAGGTCGATGTGAGCGTGACGACACTGCGGCCGCAGCAGGGCCACGGTTTCGTCGAGGACAGCCGACAGCGAACATGGCCGCGCGGGCGTGCTACTACTCCGGCCCAGGTCGAGGAAGCGCTTCAGGTGCATCTCGACCAGCACGAGCTGCCGCAGGGCGACCTGCAACGCCTCGGTGTCAACCGCAGGGGTGGCGGGTGGCGGGTGGCGGGTGGCGGGAGAAGAGGACGCCACCCGCCACCCGCCACCCGCCACCCCTGCGGCCTCGCGAGTGTAGAGCTGGACCGCCAGGCGGGCGCCGGTCACGCCGTTGCGCAACTGGTGGGCCAGACCGCCGCTGACCTGCCCTAGCAGCCGCAGCCGTTCGGTCTTCCTGACGGTCTCCTCATATTGAGCGAGCCGCTGGGCCATCTCGTTCACCGCCCGTCCCAGGTCGCGCAGCTCGTCGTCGCCGCCGGGCAACGGCATCGGCGAGAAGTCGCCCGCAGCGATCTGGCGCGTCCGCCGCCCCAACTCCTGAATGCGCCGGCGAAGACGCCGTCCCAGAGCCACCGTCAGCACGAGCGCTGCCACGCCGGCGAAGGTGCCCAGCACCAGCGACGGCCAGACCGCTTCCCACAGGGCGTCACGCCAGAGCGATTCCGGATAGAAGATATAGAGAATCGAACCATCGTTCGGGCGTCGATGCAGGCGGACCCCGTTGCACAGGTACGCTTTGTCGGCGACGGTCACGCGGAGATCGAGGCTCAGGTGCTGCCAGTCGTCGCCCTCGGTCGCCGGTGGCGGCAGTTCCACGTCGGCGGTGTCGAGGGTGGTCCAGGGAGAGCGACTCATGCCATCGGCGCGCACCAGGAGATAGTCGGCGCGCGAGAAGCCTTTCATCTGGTGGAGGACGTTTTCGGTGAGCGGATAACGCGACTGGTTGACGGTGCGAACGATGTCGCGCACCTGCGTTTCGAGCTGATGGCGAGCGCGACCGGCGGATGCGAGCGCTGCCCAGATGCTCATCCCGACGACGCCGAGCAGCAACGTCAATAACGGGATGAGCAGTTGATAGCGGATACTCCAGCGCATACAGGTTTCAGCGTAACCGGATCGACACGGGGGCACAAGGCCATGCTCTTTCTTCCATTTGAACCACAGAGACACAGAGACACAGAGAAGACCAGAGGAGAAAGAGAGGAGAAAAGAAGAAAGAGGATCCCTTTGCTGCTTTCTTTTCCTCTTGTCCTCTGTCTTTGTCTTCTCGGTGTCTCGGTGTCTCTGTGGTTCAAACGAAAGGGGAGCAAGAAGTCACACTTCCACCCAGCGGCGCTCGCGGTGGCTGCGCAGGATCGCCTCGCACAGCACCACCTCGCGATGGCCGTCCGCGAACGTCGGGAAGGGCCGCGCGGCCTGGAAATCGCCCCGGTCGATGTACTCGTACACTGCCCGGAATAGCTGCTTGAACGTGTCCGGAAAGCCCTCGTTGTGCCCACCGGGATAGTTGGCAAACGGCCGCACCGCCGGCTGCAACAATGCCGGATCGCGAATCAGCAACTCGTTCGCCCGGTCGCGGTGCCCCAGCCATAACTCGTTCGGCCGTTCGCTGTCCCACGCCAGGGAGCCGCGGGCCGCGGCGATCTCGTAGCGCAGGCAGTTCTTGCGCCCCGCCGCGACCTGCGAAACCGTGAAGCACCCCGTCGCGCCGCCCTCAAAGCGCAGCAGCACCGAGCCATAATCCTCTGTGGTGATGGCGATCTCTTCCGTCTGTGCAGGACTGCCGAGCTTGCTCTGGAATGTCTCGACCGACCCCTTGGGCCGGCGCCGCGTCGGCAGCACGGTCTGCAGATCGGCGCAGACGGCGGCGACCTTCAGGCGAGTAATCGACTGGATCAGATCGAGCCAGTGCGTGCCGATGTCGGCGACCGCACGCAGGGCGCCGCCCTCCTCGGCGAGGACGCGCCAGTTGAAGTCGGTGTCGTACAGCAGCCAATCCTGGACGTAGAAGCCAGTGACGTGATAGACCTTGCCCAGTTCCCCGGAAACGAGGCGCTGCCGGGCTTCCAGGCACAACGGATAAAAGCGGACGTTGTAGCAGACGGCGGCGACAAGGGGTGTTCGCGCTGCCAGCGCCGCCAGTTCCGCCGTCTCCTGAGCCGTCATGGCGAGCGGCTTCTCGCACAGGACATGCTTGCCGGCGGCCAGCGCCTGGCGGCACTGCTCGAAGTGCAGGCGGTTCGGCGAGGCGAGATGAACGACTGTGACGGCAGGGTCGGCGAGCGCGTCCTCGAACCGGTCATAACTCTTCGGGACGCCGAGCGCCTGGGCGGCGGCCCGCGTCTTCTCCGGCGACGAGCCGAGGACGCCAACAACCGGACGGCCGAGCCGCCGCAGCGCCTCGATGTGTACCGGGCCAATAAAGCCCGTGCCCACGACCGCAGTCCCTGTTTGTGCCATGTCAATCCCTGCTTTTCCGGCCGCGAACCCACAAGTGGGAACCCAGACCCCTCTCTATCCATTGTAGGTGTCGCAGCGCTGACGCGGCACAGCCTGTTGTCCGCCGCCGCCAAATGCCGATAGGGAGACATATAAGGCAGGATCCGCCTCGCCGGGCGGTCTTGACAGCGGCAACCACCTCGCGGTATCTCGCAACCAAAGATCTCCACAAAGAAAGCGTGGGCGGCGCGAGCCTTCGGTGCGGGAGGCGGGTTCAACAGAGAGGGTGCCTCTCTTGCCGCATTGCCGGCGTTGCGCCGCTCATCCATAATGAACCCGGCACACGCTGATGCACGATGGGGCAGGGGCTGAGTCCACAAATCCCAAGCGGGGGCACGCAAATGATGAGAACAGGGAGCGGAAAAGTCGGCTGGTTGACGCGAACGATCCTCAGTGGGGTCGTGGTCCTCCTCGGCAGCGGGCCGACCTGGGCGCAACTCGGTGGTGCCGCGGGCGGTGGTGCCGCAGGGGGCGGGGGAGCGGGCCGCACAGGGGGAGGCACCGGTGGAGGCATGAGCACCGGGGGAGGACTTGGCGGTGGCAACACAGGCGGCGCGACCTCGCCCATTTCGGGCGCCGGCGGCACAGGGGCCGGCGGGACGTCCACTGGCACCGCAGGCCCGACGTCGCAGGATCCATTTACGGGGTTTTACAGTTCGCCGCTGTCTCCGGGCCTGGGAACGTACCGCAAGATCGCCGCGGGCAACTTCTCCCAGTCTTCGGGGACCGGCGCCAGCAGCGGCCAGGGATTTAGCACCAATTTTACTTCCGCCACCGGCCAGATCGAAACCATGCGGCCGAACATGATGAACCAGCCGCTCTATGCCGTGACCACCTCGACAACGGCAGGGGGCAGGGGCACCGTGGGAGGAGGACTCGGCGGACTGACCGGCGCGGCCGGGACGACCCAGGCAGGCGGCACGAACTTCACGACCGTCGGCATGCGCCGGACCCTTCCCTACATCACCGTCCCGGTGATCGATCCGACGCCGCCACCGGCACCGGCGGTTGTCCAGACCGACCTCAGCCAGACGCTCGCCAATGCGACCACACTCAAGTC
>WNGB01016467.1_pt1 | contig 12003 bp, 10 predicted proteins | sample 5400681 | NCBI WGS metagenome assembly WNGB01 (sample SAMN13153367, study PRJNA577476) | soil metagenome | isolation source: 115 cm soil or saprolite under grassland replicate 2 | place: USA:California | collected 2016-06-15 | reverse complement strand
GACGCCCCCGACCGTCATGCTCGCCGACAATGCCGATCTGCCGCGGGCGATGGACGAGCTCGGCCTGCCCCTGGTGGTGAAGATCCCCGACGGCTCGTTCTCCCGCGGCGTCCACCGGGTGGGAACGCCGGAGGAGTTCAAGCGCATCGCCGACGAGCTGTTCGAAGAGACCGACCTGCTGCTGGCGCAGAAATTCCTGCCGACCGAGTTCGACTGGCGCGTCGGCGTGCTCGCCGGCGAGCCGCTGTTCGTGTGCCAGTACCGCATGGCGCGCGGCCATTGGCAGATCGTCAAGCACCGGCCCGACGGCTCCGCGCGCGAGGGTGGCTTCAAGACCTTCGAGCTCGACCAGGCGCCGCCCGAGGTGATCGGCATGGCGGTGCGCGCCGCCAAGCCGATCGGCGACGGCTTCTACGGCGTCGACCTCAAGCAGACCGACGACGGCGTCGTCGTCATGGAGGTCAACGACAATCCCAACCTCGAACACGGCATCGAGGACACGGTCGGCAAGGACGAGGTGTGGACGCGGCTGCTCAAGTGGTTCATCGAAAGGTTCGAGCAATAGCCGTCATTCCGGGGACGGCCGAAGGCCGGAGCCCTTAATCCATCTCTGCATCGGGGCCCATGGATTCCGGGTTCGCGCTTCGCGCGCCCCGGAATGACGAAGCCTCACCCCATCGGCCCCTTCGCCAGCCGCGCCAGGTCGAACCGGTCCACCTCGCCCAGCAGCTCCACGAACGCGCGTGCGCCGTAGGCGAGCACGGCCTCGCCCTTCTCGGCGCTTGCGGCGGTCGCGTCCCCGACCGCGCCGGACGGGTGCAGGTCCTGCGTCATCCAGCCGAAGCCGGCCGGTCGATAGGTGTGCAGCCACTTGAACTCGCTCTCCAGCGCGACGCTCGCCGGGACCGCAATGCGCGCGCGCTCCATGCGGACGATGTCCGGCCGCGCCGCCAGCATGAGCGAGGTTTCGATCGCGCCCGCATGGATCCCGTGGTGGCGCTCCTCCGCCGTGAACAACCCCTCGGGATAGCCGAAGCGGTGCCAGGCGCAGGTCACCACCAGCATGGCGAGCCGCGCGCGCAGCTCGCGCGCGATCACCTCGATCGCCTGCAGGTTGCCGCCGTGGCTGGTGACGATGGTGAGCTTGCGCAAGCCGGCGCGGTCAAGCGACTCGGCGATCTCGCTCCACGCCTTGATGACGGTTCCCGACGTCAGCGTGAGCGTGCCGGGGAAGCTCAAGTGCTCATCCGACTGGCCGATCCGCTGCAGCGGCAGGAACGTTGCCGGCAGCTCGGCCGGAAGCAGCACGCGGACGCGCTCGAGGTAGGCCTCGGCGATGAAGGCATCGACGCCGAGCGGCAGATGCGACCCGTGCTGCTCGACCGCGGCGACCGGCAGCACCGCGATCCAGCGCGCGGTATCCGCCCCGGCAAAATCCTGCCACGTCATCTCCAGCCAGTCGCGCTTCGGCAGCATGTCGCCGTCATCCTTCGGAGCCTGCCCCCGGACTTGATCCCCGGGTGCGTGCCGTCACCCTTCGAGGCTCGGCCTTCGGCCTCGCACCCCCGGATCAAGTCCAGGATCAAGTCCGGGGGCAGGCTCTCAGGGTGACGGTGCGCTCGAAGGATGCGGCTTTAGACCTGCCTGGGCAAGACGCCGGACCTCCCGTATTTTCCCCATCGCCCATCAGGAGAAGACCGGAATGCGGTTTGAAAGACGAATGCAATCGATCGCGCTGACCGTCCTTGCGACGGCTGTGGCGATCGGCACGGCCAACGCCCAGGCGCTCGACAAGGTCTCGTTCGGCACCAACTGGGTGGCCGAGGCCGAGCACGGCGGCTTCTACCAGGCGCTCGCCGACGGGACCTACCGCCGATACGGTCTCGACGTCACCATCGTGCCGGGCGGCCCGCAGGCCAACAACCGCATCCTGGTGCCGGCCGGCAAGATGGACTTCGTCATGATCGCCGGCACCCTGCAATCGTTCGACGCCGTTGCGCAAAACGTTCCCGTCGTCTCGGTGGCGGCGATGTTCCAGAAGGACCCGCAGGTGCTGCTCGCCCATCCCGAGGCGGGCATCGAGACGTTCGAGGATCTAAAGAAGCTGACGCTGCTCGTATCGAGCGAGGGCATGGTCAACTATTTCCAGTGGCTCAAAGCCGATTTCGGCTTTCGCGAGCAGCAGGCGAAGCCCTACACCTTCAATCCGCAGCCGTTCTTCGCCGACAAGAAGACGGCGATGCAGGGCTACGTCACCTCCGAGCCCTATGCGGTGGAGAAACAGGGGCGATTCAAGCCGAAGATCTTTCTCCTCGCCGACCACGGATTCGACAGCTATTCGACGCTGATCGAGACCCGCCGCGAGCTCGCCGACAAGAAGCCCGATCTGGTTCAGCGCTTCGTCGATGCCTCGATCGTCGGCTGGTACAACTACCTCCACGGCGACAACAGGGTGGCCAACGAACTGATCCGGAAACACAATCCCGAGATGACCGACGACCTCATCGCCTATTCCGTCGACAAGATGAAAGAGTACGGCATCGTCGATTCCGGCGACGCGCTGAGCTTGGGCATCGGCGCCATGACGGACGCGCGCATGAAAAGCTTCTTCGACAAGATGGTGCGGGCGGGCGTGGTGAAGCGCGATCTCGACTACGCCAAGTCCTATACGCTGCAATTCGTCAACAAGCGCGTCGGCATCGAGCTGCGGCCGAAGCCGTGACGGCGGCTGCAACGGGAGCGGGACACATGCGGGGTGTACTGGCCTTTCTGTTCTGCGTAACAGCTTCCCTTGCTGCGCCGGCTGCCGAAACCTATCCCTCGCGTGCGATCCGATTGCTGGTTCCGTTCCCGCCTGCCGGCATCAGCGACCTGTCCGCGCGTCTGGTGGCGGAGGGATTGCGGGCAAAGCTCAATCAGCCGGTCATCATCGAGAACAAACCGGGCGCCAACGGCGTGATCGGGCTGCGGGAGCTGTTGAAGGCCGATCCCGACGGCTACACCGTCATGATCGGGAACGTCGGCTCGGTCGTCATCAACTATGCGATCGACGCCAACGCGCCGTTCGATCCCATGCGCGACATGCTCCCCATCGCCGGGATGGCCGAATATGCCACCGCCATGGTCGTCAACAAGCGCATGCCGGTCAATTCGGTGCAGGAGTTCATCGCCTACGCCAAGGAGCGGCCCGGCAAGCTCACCTTCGGCTCGACCGGCGTCGGGGCGTTGGACTACCTGGCGGTGGAATTGTTCATGAAGCAGACCGGCACCAGCATGGTCCACGTGCCCTACCGCGGCGGCCCGTTGGCCCTCAACGACCTGCTCGGCGGCTCGATCGACTTGCTGATCGAGGTGTTTCCGGTGGTGATGGAGCAGATCAAATCGGGCCAGATCAAGGGACTGGCCGTCAGCAGCCCCTATCGGTTGCCGTCCGTTTCCGATCTGCCCACTTTCGCCGAGGCGGGCGTTCCGGGGGTCGAGCTGACCGGTTGGATCGGAATTTACGGGCCGCCCCGCTTGCCGGACGACGTCAGGGAGAAGCTCGGTGCGGCCATCGTCGACGTCGTCAAGCAGCCCGACGTCCAGGACAAGTTTCGCGCGATCGGATTCGAGCCGACCGGACTGGACGTGAAGGCGTTCTCCCAATTGCACGCGTCGGAGGTCAAACGGTGGGTGGCCTTCCTGACGGAGATCAACCTGAGGAAATAATGCGTTGCGTGCCCCCCGACCGGCCTCCTGCCCGCAGTCGATGACGGTCAAAGACGCATGAACCCAATCGCGCGGGGCAGCGTCCAAGGGATACGAGACGGGCCGCCGCCGGGGCCCTGCGGGAAACGGGTGCTTCGACGTGGCGTTGGGCGAGAACCTAGCGGGCGATGGAACTCAGTGCCGCCGATTTGAAGTTCCTACACCGGCTGCGGCAAACTGATTTTAGGAACTTCAAATCGAAAAGCGGCACTAGAATCATATGTTTGCTAGTGCCCCTTTTGCTTCCGAAGTTCGTGTCAGAGGTGCCGCAATGTATCACGAACTTCGGAAGCGGGGCACTGGCCTCGGGAACGTTCAGGAGCACGGCCGGGCTCAATTTCGCGGCGCCGGTCCTTTTCAATGGCGACGTTCGGGCGCCCCGGACCTCTTCACCATCCTTTAAGAGCAAGCCGATGCGGCCCATAACCTTCGCACTCATCATCGCCGCGCTGTCTTTTTCCGTCGCCCGGGCCTCGGCGCAAGCCGTCGACCCTGCGTCATGTACCGCCGGCAACGCCACCTCCGACCAGCGGATTGCCGCCTGCTCGGCGGCGATCGCAGCCAACCGCGGTACCGCGCAGGAGATTTCGAGCGCCTATGCCGAGCGCGCCTTGGCGCTCGAGGACAAAGGCCACCGCGATCGGGCCATGAGCGACGTCAACGAGGCTCTCCGGGTCGATCCGAACAGCGCGACGGCGTTCCGCGTCCGCGGCGAGCTCTATCGCCGCGCGGGCAAGCTCGACCTGGCGCTCGCCGACTTCAACCAGGCCATTCGCATCGATCCGACCCTGGCGCGGGCGTTCGACGGCCGCGGGAACACCTTCAACAACAAGCGCGAATACGACCGCGCGATCGAGGACTACAACGAGGCGGTCCGGCTCAATCCGGACTACGCCCAGACCTATTCGAACCGCGGCGCCGCCTATTACTTCAAGGGCCAGTACGAGCGGGCGATCGCCGACCACGACGAGGCGATCCGCCGCGATCCGAACAACGCGCGGGCCTTCTCCAATCGCGGCGCGGCGCTGAAGAAGCTGGGGCAGACCGACCGGGCGATCGCGGACGAAAACGAGGCCATTCACCTCGCCCCCGACGTTCCCGAGTATTTCGACAACCGCGGCCTGTCGCATAATCACAACGGCGATTACGATCTCGCAATCGCCGATTTCAGCGCGGCCATCCGAATTCGGCCCGAAGCCAAGTTTCTCACCAACCGGGGCGACGCCTACCAGTTCAAGAAGCAATACGACCACGCCATCGCCGACTACAACGAGGCGCTCAAGCTCGACCCGAAATTCGGCCTTGCCTACAACAATCGCGGCGCCGCCCATGAAGCGAAAGGCGATCTGGAACGCGCGATCGCCGATCTCGAGCAGGCGATACGCCTCAACCCGAACAACGAGCTCGCGGTTACCAACCTGGCGCGAGCGAAGTCGAAGCGCGATCGGCTCGCGCTGGTCAACCCGCGCCAGGGCCCGTCGTTCGATTGCGCGAAAGCGAGCCTGGCGGCCGAAAAGGCCATCTGCTCGGACGAGGAGCTCGCGCGATTCGATCGCGACATCGATGCGGCCTATCAGGCGGCGCTCGGCCGGCTCGACAAGAAGAAGGCGGACGCGCTGCGCCGCGAACAGAAGACGTTCCTCGCGACCCGCGACCGCCTGTTCGGGCGTCCCGGCTATCAATTGAAGGCGGAGATGGAAAAGCGGCTCGTGCAGTTGCGCGCCATCCCGCCGGCGCGATGATGGTGCCTACCCATGACCACGACCCTGCGCGCATTGCTGCTCGCGGCGGCGGCCGCCCTTCCCTGCGCGGCACCCGCCTCGGCGCAAGGCCCGGTACGCGAGCAAGCCTGCCGGGTCGACGAGGCCGCCGAGCCCGAGCCGCTGATCGCCGCCTGTACGGCGGAGCTGCGGTCGAGCACGGACGTGGCACGGCAGATCGAGGCGCTGGTCGCGCGGGCTTCGGCCTACGGCAGGAAGAATGACAGCAAGCGCGCCATCGCCGACCTGAGCCGCGCGCTTGCGCTCGACGGCAACAACCTTACGGCGCTCAAGGCGCGAGCCGAGGCCTATTACCTCAGCTCGCAAAACGAGCGCGCGATCCAGGACTTCAATCGCGTGATCCGGATCGCGCCCAACGACGCCGACACGTTCGACGCCCGCGGGAACGCCTTTCTGCAAAGCGGCGCCTACGATCGCGCGATCGAAGACTACAACGAGGCGATCCGCCTCGACCGGGGCAATGCGCAGTCCTTCATCGATCGCGGCGTGGCGTACTACCTGAAGGGCCAGCACGAGAAGGCGATCGCGGATTACGACGAGGCCATCCGGCTGAACACGACGAACTCGGCGGCCTTTGCCAACCGCGCGGCGGCGTACAAGAAGCTCGGGCGCCTCGAGCGTGCGCTGGAGGACGAAGACGAAGCGATCCGCCGCAGCCCGACCATCGCCGACTATTACAGCAATCGCGGCCTGTCGCACGCGGACCTGTACGAATACGACCGCGCCATCGCCGATTACAACGAAGCGATCCGCCTCAGTCCGCGGGCGAATTTCTTCACCAACCGCGGCGACGCCTACCAGTTCAAGAAGGAATACGACCACGCCATCGCCGACTACAAGGAGGCCCTGAAGCTCGACCCGAAATTCGCGTTGGCCCACAACAATCTTGGCGCCGCGTATCGGTCGAAGGGCGACCTCGATGCCGCCATTCTCCACTACGAACAGGCGGTGAGGCTCAATCCACGCAACGACACGGCGATCGAGAACCTCCAGGCGGTCAGGCGCGATCGCGACCGCCTCGCCCTGGTGAACCCGCGTTCCGGTCCCTCGTTCGACTGCGCCGCCGCCAAGCGCGCGGTCGAAAAGGCGATCTGCTCCGATCAAGACCTCACGCGGCTCGATCGCGACCTCGCCGCCGCCTATCGGTCGGCGCTCGCGAAACTTGCCGGCCGGAAGGCGGCGGCGCTCCGGCAGGACCAGCGAACGTTCGTCCTGACGCGCGACCGGATGTTCGGGCGGCCCGACTACCAGCTCAAGACGCAGATGGAGAGGCGCCTCGCACAACTCCTGGCAATGGGCCGGTAAGTCATTTGCAGCCATTTGGCTGGTCACGGCCCGGCGTTCGTGCAATCGAAGCCCGGCGATGTCGACGGAAACGCGCGCTTTTCTGCTTGCCCCGCCCATCGTCGCGTTGCGCGGCGTCGGCAAGACGTTCGCGAACGGCGTGGTCGCGCTCGATCGATTCGACCTCGACGTCCGTCCCGGCGAGTTCCTGTGCCTGCTCGGCCCCTCCGGCTGCGGCAAGTCCACGGCTTTGCGCCTGATTGCCGGCTTGAGCGCGCCGTCGCGCGGCACGATCACGTGGCCTGCCGGCGTCGAGGCCAAAGGCAATCGCGGCATCGGCTTCGTCTTTCAAGAGCCGACGCTGATGCCGTGGGCGACCGTGTCCGGCAACGTGTACTTGCCCCTCAAGCTTAGGGGCATCGATGAACGGTCCGCCGCGCCGCGCGTGACGGACGCGGTCGACCGCGTGGGGTTGAAGGATTTCGCCGGCGTCTACCCGCGCGAGCTGTCCGGCGGCATGAAGATGCGCGTCTCGATCGCCCGTGCGCTGGTCACGCAGCCGAAGCTGCTGTTGATGGACGAGCCGTTTGCCGCGCTCGACGAGATCACCCGCTTCAAGCTCAACGACGATCTGCTCGCGCTGTGGCAGAGCCTCGGCAAGACCGTCGTGTTCGTCACGCATTCGGTGTTCGAATCGGTCTACCTGTCCGGCCGGATCGTGATCATGACGCCGCGGCCCGGCCGCGCGTTTACCGAAATCGCGATCGACGTGCCGTATCCGCGCGGCCAGGACTTTCGCACCTCGGCCGACTATGCCGGCTTCTGCCGGCTCGCCTCGGACGCGCTCGCGCGCGCCATGGGAGGCGCGGAATGAGCGGCGATCCGCACGCCGATGCGGACCGGCGCGAGCGCGCCTTGCGCTTGATTCTTCCCTGCGCCGTGCTCGCGCTCGGCGTGTTGGCCTGGGACCTCGTGGTCAGGCTCAACGGGATTCCGCCCTACATCCTGCCGGGTCCCGTCCGCGTCGTCGCCACGCTCGCAAACGACTGGCCGGTGCTCTCGGCTTCGCTCCTCGTGACCGTGGCAACCACCTTCGAGGGTCTCGCGCTGGCAGTGATCGGCGGCATCGGGCTCGCCGTGCTGTTCAACCAGTCGCGGCTGGTCGAATACTCGCTCTATCCCTATGCGGTGATCCTGCAGGTGACGCCGATCGTCGCCATCGCGCCGCTCCTGCTCATCTATCTGCCGCAGCCGGCCGCGGTGCTCGCCTGCGCCTGGATCGTCGCGTTCTTCCCCGTCCTCGCCAACACCACGCTGGGACTGAACTCGGTCGATCATAACCTGATCAGCCTGTTCGAGCTGTACGGCGCCTCGCGCTGGCAGATCCTGGCCTACCTCAAGCTGCCGGCGGCGCTGCCCTCCATGCTCGGCGGCATCCGCATCGCCGGCGGCTTGGCGCTGATCGGCGCGGTGGTCGCCGAGATCGCCGCCGGAACGGCGGGTGCCGGGTCCGGCCTCGCCTACCGCATCGTGGAGTCCGGCTACCGGCTCAACATCCCGCGGCTGTTCGCGGCGCTATTGTTGCTGTCGGTCACCGGCATCGTGATCTTCTTCGCGCTGTCGCTCGTCTCGCATCTCGTGCTGCGCCGCTGGCACGAAAGCGCGATCGAGGCGGAGAGTTGATCCTCGCCGCCACGCCCGTTTCCAACCGCGCCCGAAGAGTTCATAATCGCCGCTATTCGTGCTAGGCAGACATCTCACGGAGCCGACCATGCGCCTTGCTCTTTCGCTCGTCGCGAGCGTCAGCGGCGTTCTCATGCTGGCAGGACCCTCGACCATCCGCGCGCACGGTGAGACCGCAACGGCGCTCACCGGGCTGGTCTCCTCGTCCGAGGAGGGCGCCCTGGAGGGCGTCCTGGTCAGCGCCAAGAAGGACGGCGCGACCATCACCACGACCGTGGTCTCCGACAAGGACGGCCGTTACAGCTTCCCGGCGGAGCGCATGGCGCCCGGCCGCTACACGATCTCCGTCCGCGCGGCCGGCTACAGCCTGGTCGGCCCGAAGTCGGCCGACGTGCCGACAGCCACGGCAACGACGGCGGACATCACGCTGACCAAGACGAAAAATCCACTCAATCAATTGAACCAGCTTTCCAACGGAGAATGGCTGCTCAGCCTGCCCGGGACCGATAACCAGAAAGCCTTCCTCACCATGTGCGTCGGCTGCCATACGCTGCAGCGCGTGATGATGTCGTCGCACACCGCCGAGGAGTTCGAGCAGGTCTTCCTGCGCATGTCGCGCTACTCGCCGGGCTCGACGCCGCTCAAGCCGCAGCCGCTGCTGCCGGGCCCGCGCGGCGAGCGACCGGCCGTAACCGGCGCCGCGGCGAAGGCGGCGGCGGAGTTTCTCGCCAGCGTCAGCCTCGCCAATCCGGACGCCATCGAATATTCGTTCAAGACGCTGCCGCGCCCAAGAGGCCGCGCCACCAAGGTCATCGTCACCGAATACGACCTGCCGCGCAAAGACGCGATGCCGCATGACGTGATCGTCGATCGCGACGGCATGGTCTGGTACATCGACTTCGGCGCGCAGTTCGCGGGCGTGTTGGATCCCAAGACCGGACAGGTGAAGGACATCGCGATTCCGGTGCTCAAGCCGGAGCAGCCGAAGGGCGGGCTCGACATCCAGTTCGACCCGCAGGGCAATGTCTGGCTCTCGCTGATGTATCAGGCGGGCATTGCGGAAATCGATCGCAAGACCCACGAAATCACGATGTATCCGTTCCCGAAGGAGTGGCAGTCGAACTCGACGTATCGGCTCGACGTCAAGACCGGCCAGTTCGAGAACATGGGCCAGAACAAGGACGCGAGCGGCAAGCAAATCCGCGCCTACGGCATGCCGACCGACAAGGACAACAATGTCTACCAGCTCGAGTTCGGCGGCCGGAGCATTGGCCGGCGCGACGCCAAGACCGGCGAAGTCAAAATCTGGCAGACGCCGACCGCCGCTTCGCGTCCGCGTCGCGGCAAGGTCGACGCGCAGAACCGGCTGTGGTTCGCCGAATACGGCGCCAACCGCATCGGCTTGTTCGACCCGAAGACGGAGACGTTCAAGGAATGGGAGCTCCCCACCGCGTGGAGCGCCCCGTATCACGTCGCGCCGAACAAGGACGCCAGCGAGGTTTGGACCGGCTCGATGTTGAACGATCAGGTGGCGCGTCTCAACACCCAGACCGGCGAGTTCGTGGAATATCTCCTGCCGAAAACCACGAACATCCGGCGCGTCTTCCTGGAAGAGAGCGGGCCGCGCCCGGTGTTCTGGGTCGGCAGCAACCACGGTGCGTCCATCATCAAGATCGAGCCGCTGGATTAGGGGGCTGATTGGAGAGATCAGCGCTCGCGCGCGCGAACCTGATCGAATTGCGGCCTTAAGGTCCGCCGAAGACCAATCGCACGGCGATGCCGAGCGCCGCCATCACGGCGACCGTCTCGACCAAGCCGCGGTGCAACCCGAATGCCAGCACCCCCGCGCTCACGGCCAGCGCCGATGCTTTGAGATCGAGCGCCCAAGGATCGAAGGCATACCACCGCAGCCACCCGGCGTGCCTCTCCGCGACGTCGTCGAACAGAACGTGCAACGCGAACCACACTGAAAGGTTCAGGATGACGCCGAGGAGCCGAGCGAAGCGAGGCATCTCGAAGGACGAGGTGGACGGGCTCCTCAGGATGAGGACGGCATAAAGGGATTCCCATGCCCAACAATATCGACCTCACCGGCCGTATCGCCGGCGTCACCGGCGGCGCCCAGGGGATCGGCCGGGCGATCGTCGAGCGCTTCCTCGCCTCGGGTGCCGCCGTCGCCATCTGGGATCGCGACTTCACCCTCGCGGAGAAGACAGCAGCGGCGCTGAAAGCGCGCGGCCGGGTTGCGGCGTTTGCGGCCGACGTGACGAGGCTCGATGAGGTCGAAGAGGCGCGCGATGCGACGCTCGCGGCGTTCGGCCGCATCGACATCTTGATCAACAATGCCGGGATCTCCGGCCCGAATGCTGCGACCTGGGAATACCCGCCCGAGGCGTGGGAGGACGTGCTGAGGGTCAACCTCACCGGCACGTTCAATTGCTGCCGCGCGGTCGCCCCGCACATGATCGCGCGGAACTACGGGCGCATCGTCAACGTTGCCTCGATCGCCGGCAAGGAGGGCAACCCGAACGCGCCCGCCTACTCGGCCTCGAAGGCTGGCGTGATCGCGCTGACCAAATCGCTCGGCAAGGAGCTCGCGGCCTACGACATATCGGTCAATTGCGTGACGCCGGCCGCCGCCAGGACCGCGATCTTCGACCAGATGAGCGAGGAGCACATCAGCTACATGCTGGCGAAAATTCCGCGCGGCCGCTTCGTCACGGTGGAGGAGATCGCCGCGCTCGTGGCCTTCTGCGCCTCGGCCGAATGCTCGTTCACCACCGGCGCCGTGTTCGACATATCCGGCGGGCGGGCGACCTATTGAGCGTCCGGGCAAGCATGGACCTGCGTCGCGCGCGGCTGCTCGGCATCGCCCTGATGTGCGGCGCGCTGGCGTGCTTTTCCTGCCTCGACGCGATGGCGAAATACCTCAACCTGCACATGGACACGCTGCAGGTGGTGTGGGCGCGCTACACCGGCGCGTTCATCGTCGCGGTCGCCATCTCCAATCCCGTCACGCGGCCGGGCCTTATGCGGACCGGACGGCCCATGCTGCAGGTCGGTCGATCGGTGCTGCTCCTTGCCTCGACGCTGCTCAATTTCATGGCGCTGCGCTACCTGCAGCTCGACCAGGCTCTGTCGATCGTGTTCTCGACGCCGTTTTTTATCGCTGCGCTGTCGGGACCGGTGCTCGGCGAATGGGTGCGGTGGCGCCGCTGGATGGCAATCGGCGTGGGCTTCATCGGCGTGCTCTTGGTGACGCGGCCGGGCTTCGGCGGCATCCACCCGGCGGCGCTGCTGTCGCTCGTGGCGGCGTTGTTCTATGCCGCCTACAACATTTCCACCCGCATGCTGTCGCGCACCGATTCCAGCGAGACCACGTTGTTCTATTCCAATCTGGTCGGCGCACTGGTGATGCTGCCGGTGGTCCCGTTCGTCTGGACGACCCCGAGCGACCCGATCGTCATCCTGGTGATGATCGTGTGCGGCGCATTCGGCAGCGTCGGCC
>WNGB01013028.1_pt1 | contig 12003 bp, 11 predicted proteins | sample 5400681 | NCBI WGS metagenome assembly WNGB01 (sample SAMN13153367, study PRJNA577476) | soil metagenome | isolation source: 115 cm soil or saprolite under grassland replicate 2 | place: USA:California | collected 2016-06-15 | reverse complement strand
AAGCGACGAGCCGCAACCCACGTACGGGAACCATTGGGGACTGCTCTTCGCAGGAGTCGTCCAGCGTGCGCTCCGTTCGACCGCCGACGCGGGGTCGAGATTTGGGCTGTATCCGAACGGTTTCAAGATGATCGCCTGGAACAATTGATTGAGCCGCAAGGTGCTCCGCACAATCGCCTCGAGATTGTCGCCGGGAAGACCGATGTTCACGAACGCCGTCACAGCATCCCTGGCCTGCAGCTCTGCTTCGCCCCCCGCACGACGTCTGTCGCGATCGCGGGCAAGAAACTCGCGGAACGGCTCGTACGCCCTTTCGTCCAACTCGCCGTCGGGCTTCGTAGCGTACTCAATGAACAGCGACTTCGTACCGATCGCTGCAAGCATCTCGAGCCGATCGACCGAAATCGAGCGCGGCTGCAGCCCGCAGATTGCATCGATCCTCACCCGACCTTTGTAGTCGCCTGCCTGTCGGGTGAGCTCCTCGAGTTGGCTCTTAGGGCCGCAGATGTCGTCATTGAAGAAGGCGACGGTAATTGGCATCGATTTCGCGATCCCCCTTCGCCGATTCCATCCGTCCTGCAGTTTGAGGCAAAATCGAATATAGTCCGCGACGTCGGGATCGTCGATATCAAGCGAGAAAAACAGTGGTGCCCGCTTTACCTGCTCGAAGTAGAGCCGGAAATCGGGCACGCACCCGCTCCCGTCGATTGGCGTGGTAAAGGCGATGTCCGCGTTCCGCTGGTTCCCCGCTTGTTCGGGCTCGATCGAGGGGTAGGCGCCGTAGAGAGCGATCGTCGCCCGCACCCGTCGCTCGGGCCCCAAGAGGTTGCAGATCTTCACGAGCAGCTTCTCGATGCTTAAATGCCAATACGAGGTGAGGCTTGAGATGATAATGAGATCCGGTATCCACGCCCGCTTCATGAGCCCGTCGAAAAACTCCTCGAATTCCTCGAACGGCTGCCCGAAATGCCACAAGGCATCGCTGCCTACACCCGTCCAGGTTTCCTTCACCTTGTGACGCGGAACATCCCCTCGCTCGTCCGGGAACATGAAGTCATAGAGCATCACCTCACGCGATCCGGTTCTTGTTTTCAGCCACGTGCTCAAGCGAAGGAGCTCCAGGGGCTGATTCCAGCGAAGCCAGTGGTAGCGCTTTTCTTGGACCGGAGGATTGATGAGAAGAACTTTGCCTTCGGAGCCGAGACGGTCCCGGAGATGTTCTCCGGCATCCGTGACTACGCGTGCCATCCGCTACTCGGCCCGATGAGCGAGGAGCGTGAGAGCAAGGTTGATCATGGCATCCGCGCTCTCTCCGGCCGCATGGTAGGCAAGACGCCAGATGATCGCCGACCGGAGGTATCCCGTCTCGTCCATGTAGAATTTCACCGGATGGCCCCAGTTCACGTAAATTCGTTCGGCAACATTATCGAATTCACACATCGGGTCTGTCGGCGATCCCTGCTTGAAGCACACTTCGTAGTACTTCCCAGCGAGGTACACGGACTGGCTCCAGATGTCGCGGCTAAAGTCGATCGCGACAGACTTCTTCGCAAAATCGATTGTGAACTCCTCGCCTAAGCCTTTGGTGTCATGGAGCTCGAAGGCGCCAAGCCGCGCCGCGGGACGGATCGGCACGTCTTTCGCGTCTCCTAAGCCATTCGCGACAAGCGGGGTCTCGAAGAACCGCACGAGGCGCTCTCCGAGAGCTGCATCGATATGGGACGAGGTGTTCACGGCGCTTGAGATATCCGTGAGGACCTTCCGCCGAAGCTTCGCTGCACCAAGCTTCTCGGTTACCTGGGAGCGTACGGTGCGCCGGTCGGTGATGAGGCGAATCGCCTGCCCGACCATCCCCCCCAGCGCCTCCTCGCTCCCGATCAAGATGCGCTTCAGGATCCGGTAGTGAGGGTTCTCTTCGTAGAAGCTCTCCCGGCCCGGGTTGATCGCATCCGAGGCATCGAGGCCGTCGAGCACCATGATCTCGCCGCTGATTTGGCTCAAGGCAGCCTTGCGGGCGCCAGCCAAGGTTCGCTCAAGCCCGAAAAATGACGGATCACCAATCGCGACGTTTCTCACCCGAACGCTGATGCCTCGAAGCTCGGCCGGATAGACGACCTCGCTCTTCGCGATCAAGTAGCCGACCGCGCGCAGACCACTCTCGTTCAGATCGATCGGAACGACGGAGTCGGCGAAATCCGTTACGGAGGTACCAAGGCACGTCGCCCGCGTGACCTCGACGGCGGCTTCATCGCGCCATCGGATGAAGAGCTGAGGAAGTTTGGCCCTCTTTTGAATCGCACTGACCCTGGTGAGTGGCGGTGGTAGCTCGCCGGCTGGGAATGCGTCCTCAATCGGGGAGGTTCGCGCGAGCCTCCACAAGAACTGTTCCTTGCCACTCTGCGCACCGATATTCCAGCCCTTCCCGCGGTGACGCGGCGCCGCCAAGTCTCGCATCACGAAGTCCTTGAGGCCCAGAAGCCGAATTCGCGTGCCTGGCGTTTTGTTTGGCGAGGTCGGTGCGACAACGACGTCGCAGAAGTTCTCGAGCTTCTGGAGGTCCGCCTTCCGCTCAAGCCCGAGAAGGTAGTCAAAATCGAGCGAAGCCTTGAGGACGAGGTCGCTGAAGTCGACCGAGTATGAGATCTCGCGCTCACGCCCGGATGCGAGCACCCGCTTTGAGCGGAACTCGACTACGCCGTCATGAACAGCGAAATCCCCGCGGGCTTTGAGCACCCTGCGCCGCGGTCCGAGAAGAGCGACACGCGTAATCTTCAATCGGGGTCGGAGGAGTCGGGCCGGCACAACCGACCCGAGGGCCTCGATCACATTCACCGACTTCCGTCGCCCTGGAGGAAGAACGAGACTGCCCTCATGTCGCCGGAGCGTGCGGCTCTCCACTTCCATCCGGCTGCAGTACCGCGCGACCGCGAGGAAGCCGATCCCCTTGTAGCCGATGCGCGGGCGACCGCCGGGGCTCCGTCCCTGATTCTGCCAAGCCGTGCTCCCGCCCAGGCGAGCGAAATCGCGATGGAATTCAATCGCAGTGAGCCCGGTACCGTTGTCGTGGACCTCAATCGTTGAGAAATTCCGGGCAACGGAGACGGTAATCGTCGTCGCGTCGGCATCGTACGCATTCGAGATGAGTTCCTTGAAGGCCTTGACGAACGGCTTATAGATGCCAGAGAGCTCCCGAATGATCGAGGGATCGACGCCGCTTAAGCGCACGGTCGGTTCATCCGGCCTGCTCGAGCTTCAGAGCACGGCGAGTGAGAAGCTCGCGAGCCAGTCGTTCATGCGCCTCGTGTGCTCCACTCCGACCTCCCAGGCCCTTGAACGACCCCGTATTGCTCCAGTCCTCGGTCGTCACCCGGCGGAGATAACGCTCAAAGGTCGCGATCGTGGGTTCCTCTCCGGCATCCATCGCGAGCTTCACGATGTCGCCGGCAAGGAGCGACAGGCCCTGGACGCCGATTCCCTTCGTGAGCAGGTGTTTTCGCGGCTGATTCCAGGCTTCCGGCCATGCCTTCGTAACGGCTCTCCAGAAGGTGGCGACGATCTCATACTGCTCGACAATCGGCAGATTACGGATCAGGGCGTTCTGCAAGAATAAGGCAACGCCATGTTTCATGCCGCGAAGGGTGACCCGCCGATGCGTCCCCTGCGTTGCGGCTCCGCCGAGCTTCAGTCGGTTGTGCCAGACCGAATCGGGGGCGTCGTTCAGCTTCTTCGCAATGAAGAGTTCCGGGTGTTCCTTGGCGACGTCCTCGAGAAGCTGCGTGTCGTGATAATCGAGGAGCGAGGGGCTCAGCCCTTTCGCCTTGCTGTTGATGACATTGAAGATGCGCATCTCCTCCTCGGGCGTGAGCCCGAGATAACACTGAAAGCTCAATGGGACGTCGCTCTCGCCCATCATCTCGAGCCGGTGCTGGCAGTCGACCCGCGCCATGACGCGACCATTCGAACCCGACGGTTGAAGAATCTGGAGGACGGCAAGGGCGCCTTCTCGTGGTCTCGCTGGATGCAGACGCCAAGCGCGGCCAGGCCGGCCGCGGAGATTGAAGGTGAGTGGAATGGTCGTCGCCCCTGGTTGTTCGATGTAGAGGCGGAACTCCTGGGCGTGACGGCGGTCGCATGGGCGCTGGTAGCCTGACTGCGCTCCCTCGTCCAGGATGTCGGCGAAGCTCATCGCCCAGAGATCCTTGGCCGGCGCCGACCCGAGCACAACCGGAAGCTGACCGCAACGGGCCCTAACTACCCGAATTTTAAGTGATCGTCCTCTGGATGGTCCTGTTTCCAGCATCCCGGTACAAGACATACCAGCAGGGCGATCCCCTTGTCCAGAGAAATTGCATTTTCAAAGTGCAGTTTTGCCTCGAGGCCAGAGCGAAGCCCGAAGCCGGGCTCAGTCGCCGTGGGCGGGGACGAGCAGAGCCCGGAGAATGTCAGGCTTATTGAGCGCCGCATCGGCGGGGTCGACTGCGGCGCTGTCCTGCTGCACGTAGCGGGCGAGACGGTGCTTTTGCGCAAGCGAAAACTCGATGAACTCGTCGACCGTGCTTTGGGCGATAAGCACGTAGATCTCGCAGGCCTCGGTCTGGGAGATCCGGTGGATGCGATCCTGCGACTGCAGGTAGTCGACGAGGTTGAAGGTCCGGTCGACATAGATCGCGATGTTGGCGGAGGTCAGCGTGAGCCCCTCCCGGCCGGCGGCCGGGTTGCCGATAAAAAGCCGCACGGAGGGATCTGTGGAGAAGGCCGCGAGCGCACGCTCCCGCGCAACGGCGTCTATCTCGCCGTAGAACGGTATGGCACCGTACTTGGCGTAGCGCTTACAGAGCATCGGAATGTTGCCGACGAAGGACGTCCAGATGATCGCCTTCTGCGTCGGTCGCCGGGAGAACACCTCGTCGAGGAGCTGATCGAGGGCGGAGATCTTCGCCGGGGTCTCGGAATAGGAAGCGTCGAGGAGGCGCGGATTCGATGCGAGCTGGGCGAGCCGGAGGAGGCGCACGAGAATGTTCTCCGCCTCCGCGAGAACCTCCTCGCCAGACAGGCTCTTCACCCAGACGTATAAGTCCTTGCGCATGCGGTCGTAGAGTTCGGCCTGTCGCCCCTTGAGGTGCACCGCAATCGGAATCACGGTTTTGGGCGGCAGGTCGAGCGCGTCCTCCTTCATCCTTCGAAGTGAGACCGCCCCCAGGCGCTCGCGGAGCATGTCGAGCTCGACGTAGCCACCTGCCGCCGTGCAGTATCGGCGCCGGAAGTCGTCGAAGGACGACCCGAGCGTCGCACCACCATCGAGGAAGAACATCTGGCTCCAAAGATCATCAGGCCTGTTCGCGATGGGAGTCCCCGTCATGATGACGCGCTTCGCGGCGTCGGCTCGGAGCCGCTGGATGGCCCGTGTCACCTTCGCCCCGGGCGTCTTGATCCGGTGGCTCTCGTCGAGGACGAGCGCCATGCGCTTGAAACGCAAGAGCGCCCGGAGCGAGGTTACCTCGCCCGCGATGGCCTCGTAGTTGATCACGTAGAAGACCGCCCGCAACGAACCGAACGCCTGACGGCGGGCGCTCTTTCCCGCGCCGAAGACGGCACAGGGCAGCGTCGAGTGGGCTTCGATCTCGCGGGCCCACGTCGACTTCACGGTGTTGGGGCAGATGATCAAGGCCCCGTCGAGCGTGCCCTCTCCGCGCTGCTTCGCGATTGCGTCGATGAGCTGCTTGCTCTTCCCGAGTCCTTGCTCGTCGAAGAGCGCGGCGGCCTCCCGCGAGGCGACGAATTCAGTACCCTCGGTCTGGTGCGGCAGCGCCATCGCTTTTTTCGTCTTGGTCATTCGCCATTCTCCGTAAGCAGCACATCAGGTACGTGAAGCCTCACGATATCTCGGGCGCCGGAGAGCCCCACGTCCGCGAGCACCCGATCGACAGCGTGCGCTGCGGACCGTGGGGTCGCGAGATAAAGCCGGCAAGCTTCTGCCATCGACGCCGAGTGCAGGCGGACGAAAGCGCGGAGCTGCGCGCGTGTGTGCCCGGTGTCGATGTCCGGGGCCGTTTTCGCCTCCGCGAACGCGAGCCGGGTCTGCGTCGGGTCGTAGCCCCAGGCGTCGGGACGGATGCCGCCGAGCGTGGGCGGCGCGGGGAGCGCGTTCCACACCCCGCCCTGCTCGCTCCGGCCGTCGTACCCAGCGACCCGGAATCCGTCGTGGGCCATCTTACGGGCGGCCCAGAGGAGGAGCGTCTGATGTGCGGCGGACGGCACTAGCTATCTCCTTCCACGGTCATGTGCCCGACCGTGCCGAGCACGTTCTCGACGGCCTCGCGGAGTGTCGCCACGATCGCCATGCGGTCAGGGCTGTCATTGAGCTCGCCGAGCTCCGTGAGCGTCATCGCGGCCAAGCGGGCCCGTGTCTTCTCGAGGAGCGCATAGAGCTCCTGCTCCTCGGGATGTTCACGCCTCAGGTACTCCTCCGCGGCGTCGAAGCCGACGACCTCGAGGAGGCGCGCGGCCTCGGCCGACTCGAGGATCTTGGGGAGCCGCCGCACGCGCTCGCCGGTCGTCACGCGGCCGGTCTTCACCCAGCCGGCGAACCGGGGCCTGAGCGCGGAATCTCCCTCGAGCCGCTTCTGCAGCTTCGTGTTCTTCTCGAACTCCAGGAAGTACGAGTATTTGGCCCGGTGCTCGATGTTCGTGGGGTCGGCGGTGATGGGGAAGTACTCATGATCCATGAAATCCGCCGCCGCGATGTGCTGGCGGACCTCGCGCGCCGTCATCCGGTAGCGCTCTGCGGCCTCTTCCTCGATGAGGCCGCCCGCGATAAGCGCCCGGAGCTGGAGCGCCTTCTCATAGGGCGCCCAGCCACGCACCGAACCGAGATGGATCTCGTTCAGCAGGTTCTGGACGACGGACTCCGCCGTCCCCTCCGGGATCACCCAGGCCGGCATCGCCTTGAAACGGGCATCGCCCGGATGCTCCTCCTTCGCGAGCCGCATAGCGACGACACGCCGATTACCCTCTGCCACCACGCCGTTCGGACGGAGGTATATCGGCTCCTGGACACCGCCGGAGAGGACGATCGAGCGCTTCAGCTCCTCGACGTCCTCCTGGGTCGCGAGGAGCAGCGTGCAGGCCGCGTCGTTCCGCTTGGCCTCCTCAAGCTGCCGGATCGAGAAGCCGAGCCTCGGGTTCGTCGGGTCGAGGGTCACGGCATAGGGATCGACCTCGACGAGCTCGAGATCGACCGGGACGCCCTGGATGTTCCGCGTGTATTTCGCCATGATCGTCTCCTTAGGCTCTATCGGCGCGAGCCGATTCTCCGCTCCTGCGCTTCGCCGCGTTCCGCTGCCGCCGCCGGCTGCCGCACGACGCCGCTCAGCTCCATGAAGCGCGTGAGCGCGTCCTCGAGCTCGCGGACGATCCGGTGAGCCGCGGGGTTACCGTCGGGCCCGGCGCGCTGGATGTCATCAAGCCGAGCTTCCCGCAGGAGCTCGGTCGTCTCGACCATGGTCTTGAAGAGCGGCGAGGAGATCGCGGGGTCGTCTTCTTCAAGCAGCTTCCGCGCCTCCGAGAACCCAGCCTCCTCGAAGGCCTTGAGGGCTTCCGGGTTCTTCAAGATCCTGCCGAGGTCGCGGACGTGCATGCCCTGGGAGATCCTCTCCGTCCCGACCCAGTCGGCGAAGCGGCGCACGTTCTCCTCGTTGCTCGTCGCCCACTCCCTGAGCTCCGGCTTCTTGAAGAGCTCCTCGAAGTAGGAGAATTTCCGCACGCTACCCGGCTTCTGATACTTCTGAAGATAGATCGACTGCATCGCCTCGAACGCCCGGATGAGCTGGTTTACCTTCGACTTCGACATCCGCAGCCGCGAGGCGATCTCGTCCTGGGTGAGGACGTACTCCCGGTGCAGTTTATACACGTGGCCGGCCTTCTCGAAGGGCGTCCACGCGTTCTTGCCCATCACATGCATCTGCCCGAGGAGAAGCGCGATGTCCCGCTCGGGGATCTCCTCGGGGAGGACTCGCGCGGGCACGCGCTGCCAGCGCGCGTCCTTGGGGAACTTTTCGCGGAGCCTCCGGTAGACGACGAGGCGGCAATTGCCCTCCGCGACAACAAAGTTGGGCCTCACGATGATCCGCTCGATCAGGCCGCCGTTCACGACGACCTGCCGATAGAGGTCGCGGACATCGGGGTCGCTCCAGAGCAACTCTTCGATGGCCGATTCGAGCGCCGCCGCCTTGGGACCGAACTCTAAACTTACTGTGTTCGCGATCCGCGGGTTCTTAGGATCGAGGTGGAGCGCCTCAACCTGGAGGTCCTGATTCCGAACGACGACCCGCTTCCCGTCAAGCGTGATCTCGTCTACTTCGACCACGGGACTGTCTTTTGCTATCTCAGTCTTCAAACGTGCCATCATTCCTTCCTCATCATCCGAGATTAATCTGCGTCGCTACCGCGACTTTCTTAATCGCCCGGTACAGACCCCGGATCTCTCCCTGCTGCGCGGGCTGCTTTGCGAGCGTGGAAAGCTCGTGGGCCTGCAGCCCCTCGAGCAGCTCGCGGGTCTCGCGTACTTGCTTATAGACGGGGTACACCTTCGAGGGATCCGTCGCGCCGAGCGCCGCCCGCGCGGGCTTGTAGCCGTCCGTGACGAGCTTCTGAAACACCTTCGGGTGCTCGAGGAGCGCGGGAAGATCCCGAACATTCTGACCCAGCGGGATCTTCTTTTCCTTGATCAGCTTCGCGAAAAGCTTCACGTTCCCTTCGTCGCTGCGGAACTTCTCAAGCTTTTTGATCTTGAAGAGCTCCTCGAAGTAGGAAAAAAACTCGAGGCCCTTGCCACTCTTCACCTGCGGCACGTGCTCGGTCATCTCCTGGTAGGCCTTGAGGAGCCGCTCAACAACACGCTGCTGGAGCGAGAGCGACTTTGCGATCATGGCGGGGCTCATCTTCAAGCGCACCTTCATGTCGTGGAGGTAGGCCGCCTGCAGGTAGGCGCGCCACTGGATCTTGCCGTTCACGTGGTACATGCCCTGCAGCACGGCAATCTGGCGCTCCGTCGTGCCCTGGGGCAGGACTTCGGCGGGAATCCTCGCCCACCGCGGGTCCTTCGGCATCAGCTCGCGCAGCTTCATGAAGACGGCGGCCCGGCAGTTCCCTTCGACGACGCGGTCGCCGTGGACGATGATCGGGTCGATGAGGCCGCCGTTGTCGCGGATGCCCTTGAAGAGGTCGGGAACGCCGGGCAGGTCGAGAACGAAGTCCCGGAGCTCCTCGGGTTTCGCAGGTCGGCCGTCCTTCTGGACCCGCTGGTAGTTGATACGCGGGTTCTTCGGGTCGAGGTGTACCTTGTCAACGTCGACCTCGGTATGTGTCACTGGCACACGTGTGCCCTCGATCGTGAGCATTCGCCCATCGTGTGCGCCTTGGTGCGTGGCCATTGGCAACCCCTCAGTATCTATAATTCGTCCGGTACCATAAGATACCAACACGATCCAGATCTGTCAACAAGATCCCGAGAGCCAAGACCAGGAACTGGGTTGTTTCAGAAAACACATTTATTTCCCGCTATTTATCAATGACCTCTGATGATCCAATGCCTCTGCGGGACGTCCCGGCCTATGTGGCTTCGCCGCGGCCACTGACGGGCGCCGACATCCGGACCCGGATGGATCGGACGCTCTGGGCCCGCTTCGGCGAGCCGACGCTGGCGGCGCCCCACGCGGTTCAGTGCCTCAGCGACAACGGGCCCCAATATACGGCGACGGCCAGCGTCCTCTACGCCCACGAGCTGGGCTTGGTGCCGATCACGACGCCGGCCTACAGCCCGCAGAGCAATGGCATGGCCGAAGCCTTCGTGGAGACGTTCAAGCGTGACTACGTGGCCGGAGCGGAGCTGCGGGATGTCGAGACGGTTCTCGCCCAGCTCGGCGAGTGATTTGACCGACTACAACGCCCGTGCGCAACACTCGGCGCTCGGGATGCGGAGCCCGGCGGAGTACCGGGCAGAAGCGACCCTAAACTCCTCGCGGTGAGCAGAACTTTGGGGAGCACTCCAATGCGTGGTTCGCGGTTCACGTCCCGCGGCTCCAGTGCCGCCGGACGATCCCCACCTGTTCCAACCAAAATACAAGCTCGTCTCGCGGATCGTAGCCAAGCGTCTTCGCAAGGTCGAAGAAACCCTCGCCTGGCATCATGTCGCCGCGTGCATGGGTCACGACAGCAGTCAGCATCCCACGGCCAGCGGCGTTCTCCTCAGAGGAGATCTCGCGAAGCATGTACCAGAGCCGGGGATCGCGCGGGTCGAAGGGGATCGCCGTAACCCGCGCCACGAGCTCCGAGTAGGAGATAAAGCCGTCTGGCGTGCCCGCGACATCCACGAGCACTGCCTTCGTTTCGCCCTTTGCGCGTTCCCACTCGGTCTCTGAGTAGCCGTATCGGCTCATGTTGTTAATATCCAGTGCACCCTTGCTTCGGTACGTCCCCGGATCATTTGAGCGGTCTCCCGCGGTCAGACTGCACGCTAAGGTACATTATCCGCGAGAATTGCTAAGGTGTTATCGCAGTGTTTGGAGGGTCTATATGGGCATCTACGACGGTCCCGGTATCTACAGCTCCGTCCCCGGTCAAGCCCTAGATTTGAAGCATTACAAAACTCACCCTGCGCTTGAAGCCCAGCTGCTAGACCCCACCAATGACATATGGGGTCGCGGCAATCTCTACCTTCGACTTTTCCCGGAACAGATGTATCCGTGCCTAGGTGCCAGGATGGTCCGGGCCAACGATTCGATGGCTACCCTAACGGAGCGAAGGCGGGCCAAGGGCGAGCTGGAAGGTCTTCGGAAGTGCATTGCTCGGTATTTTCGTCGAAGCACGAGACCAGCAGGACGGCCCCCAAAACTCACGCCGCATGAGCGCGAAGCCATGGCCGCAGAGCATGAGGCGTTGATGCAGCTCATCCGCCGGCTATCCGGGCAGGACCAGCCGGAGCCGGAGCGCCTAAATATGCTCTTCTCCGATCCGAATTTCCTCCGAGAGCTCTTCCAAGATTTTCCCCTGAAGAGGGGTGACGACCCCACCGCCTGGACGCGATTTCTCAAAGACACCGTCTCCATGTCAGGGTCGGACCGCTCCCTCAGATATCTTGGTCTTCGCTATAGGGTCAGCCCGTACACGACTCGAGATCCCGCCCCAATCTCCCATTCCTGCAGAAACCTCCTTCGTTCCTTCATAGATTTCCGCAGCGCCCCAACCTAACTACCTTGCCGCGCGCTATCCTTCTTCCCGAGAATGGACAAGCTCGAACTGCTCAACTACCTAAGTTGCGTTCCCGACGTCCGCGTCGCGGACATCTCCGCGTCTCTCGGCGTTCATCGGGCTACCGCGTCTATGGCGCTGCTGCGGCTCTCGCGACAGGGCCTCGCTCGGCGCTTCCGTTACGATGACACGCCAGAACTCCGATACGAGATTTCTGACCGAGGCATGGCCCGTCTTGACTATCTCCTGAACGCCCCTGCCCGATGACGCCGTCAATCGAAAATCTTGTGCGTGGGCTGCAGGCGCTTGAAGATGTCTCGCCCACGGACATCCCCACGCTCCTGGGAGAGCTTGAGCGCGTGCGCACAACCCTGTGGCTTCGGGTGCTCAGCGCCAGAAATACTCCGGAGCAAGCAAGGCCGGCACCCTCGGCAGACCTCATGACCGTGGCGGAAGTGGCCCGGACGCTCCGATTCTCGCGGGGACACGTGTACGAACTGATCCGGAACAGTGACTTACAGGCCATCCGCAACGGCAGGGCCGTCAGGGTGCCCGCGGTGACTTTGGCGGAATGGCAGGCGCGGCATCGGACAGGTCCGGTTGACTTCAACAGTAGCGTTTCACTATCATCGAACCATGATCGGGGCAGAGGTGAAGCGAATCCGGCACGCGCTGGCGCTCACGCAGCAGGAGTTCGCCGATCGGCTAGGCGTCCACAAGGTCACCGTGGCCAAGTGGGAGACGGACGCCCAGGGG
>WNGB01040797.1_pt1 | contig 12004 bp, 10 predicted proteins | sample 5400681 | NCBI WGS metagenome assembly WNGB01 (sample SAMN13153367, study PRJNA577476) | soil metagenome | isolation source: 115 cm soil or saprolite under grassland replicate 2 | place: USA:California | collected 2016-06-15 | reverse complement strand
TGAGTATAGCATGGATTTGCGCTTTTGCAAGCCCTTTTCTAGCAGTGATAATTTTCACAAGCCTAGTGCGTATTACAGTGTATTCATTGAATATCGTGGCAGTACTATGCGAAATCGGATAGCGCTCATTGTGAGTACATTGTCTCCATTCCTTGTTCAAGAACGCCGACCCGCGCGGCTCGCTGGCCGCCAACGTCAGCAATGCGGTGGTGCGCAACCTGAGCAACATGCCGCTGGCCGAGATGCTAGAGACGCGTCACACTATGAGCCAGTCCGTGCGCGAGGAGGTCTCGCCCAAGTCGCACGAGTGGGGCTACCAGCTCGGCTCGATCTACATCCGCAAGGTACACTTCCGCGACGAGGGCATGATCCGCCAGATCGAGGCCAAGGTCGTCAACCGGCTGCGCCAGGTGACATCGGCGATCAAGCAGGACGGCGCCAACCAGGTCAGCATCATCACCAGCACCGCCGAGCGCCAGGCGGCGATCGAGTTCGCCAAGGCCGAGGCCATGCGCCCGCGGATCGTCGGCGCGGCGCTGAACGAGATCGCCAGGGACCCTCAGGTCTCCGCAGCGCTGTTCGAGATCCTGGAGAACCAGAAGATCGCCGAGGGCAAGGCCGCGCTCACGCTGATGCCATCCGGCAGCGCGCCGCTGGCCAAGCTGTTCGCGGCCACCCCGCCGATCTCCGACGGGGTGCCGCCCGCGCGGCTGCCCGACGGCGCACCGCGGTCATAAACCGCTCCAGCCGCCCGCGCCCGGCGAGACCGGGCGCGGGCGATTTGGTGTGTGGCCGGCGCGGCGCCGATGCGATCTACCCATAGATCGCCCTATGTAGCTATGAGTAGATTGGCTATCTATGGGTAGATCGGACGATCTGGTTGTGGAGCGGTGGGTTGGCAACCGATTCACATGTTGGACGGCACGCCATCATACGCCGAGGCTCCCGAACGCCTGCCCCAACCTGCTATAATACCCGTACAGGTGCTTGAATGGACAGGAGCGGACTATGGCGCTCGTTGTGACAGATCAACCCATTCCTCTTACCACGGATGCCGATGGAGTCGTGCGTGTCGGAAACACCCGCGTTACGCTCGATACCGTCATTGCGGCGTTTCGTGAGGGTGCGACCCCGGAAACCATCGCGCAGCAATACCCCTCCCTCGCCCTCGCAGATGTGTATGCGGTGATCGGCTACTACCTCAATCATCGCCCCGAGGTCCACGCCTACCTTCAACAGCGCGAGCAGGTGGCGACCCACGTCCGTCAGGAGAACGAAGCCGGATTCGATCCAGACGGTGTCCGCGCGCGCTTACTCGCCCGTCGTCGGCAAACAGGATAACACCGTATGATCCGTCACGATGTCGCCCAGCGGTTTGCCGATCGCGTGCTCGATTTGACGGCCCAGGTGCTTAGCCGCCACGGTCAATCACAAGAGCAAGTCGACGCGATCTTACGTGAAATTCGGAGCGCAACCGGCACCTGAGCAGCAAGCGCTCAGAGACTATGACCTCGTTTCCGCTTTCCGCCTTCCCCTCGCCCAGGCAGCAGTCCAGCGCCATGCGATCCAAATGCTCGTCGACAATCCTGAAACCGAGAAGTTGATCCTGTGGATAATCTAAGCGCCTATCCGCAGCCAATCGAGCGACTGCTGGAAGAACATAGCAGCTACCCGTGATCCTATGACGATGGAAGGAGTTCGTGATGCAGCATGAACGCCGCAGTGAAGCGCTCCGCGCGATGCTCGAATCCTCTCGCGTCAGCTTCCATAGCTTACTTGACTCGCTGTCAGATGAAGACTTGCATCGAAGAAGCAACAATCCTGGCTGGACGAACGGCGAAGTCCTGTTTCACATCGTGTTTGCGTTTATGCTGATCCCGAAGCTTGTTCCACTGCTCCGCCTGTGGGGGCGATTACCGGCTCGCTACTCGAGAGTGTTCGCACACCTGCTGAATGGCGCTACGCCGGTTTTCAATTGGATCAACGCCATCGGCGCACGCGGCGGCGGGAAAATCTACACACGAGACCGGATCAGAATGAAATACGATCGTGTTCACCTGTCTATTTTGCGGAAATTAGACGCGATACCGAACGATGAGTGGAGCTTAGGGATGTATTATCCGGACAGATGGGACGCTCTTTTTGACGAGTACATGACGCTTGAAGAGGTTTTCTGCTTTCCAATGAGGCACTTCGCGTTTCATCTTAAGCAAGTATCGCAGTAGTATTACCACGACGGTTCAATGGACGAAGCGGATACCAAACGGACAACGCGGACGTGTCGGCGGTCGGTTGTGCCCGCTGCCCGTCCGTTCCGTCCGCTGAAGTCGCGTTGTCGTGTTAGCTGTTGCGCCGCTCGGCGAGCAGCAGTGGCGCTGCTGGCGCTGTCGGCCCGGCGGCTGCAGCGCAGGCGTGTCGTCGCCGAGACCTCGCCAGGCCTGATACAACAAGAATCTGAAAGGGCAGGGGTTGGGGAGGGACTGCGGCCTTCCCCAACTCCCGCTTCGTTTCGGTCGCGCTACGCGCCGCCCACCGTCGCCCGTACGACGATCTGCTGGCCGGCCTGCTCGACGACCTGGAGGTGCAGCGGGGCGTCGAGCGTGTTGGTGATCTGGAGATCCTGGCTCTGGCCGGCGCTGCCGGCCTGCCCGTCGACGTTCCAGATGCTGACCGCGTCGTCGTCGGCGACGTCGGCCAGCCGGATGCCGCTGGTGGCGACGTGGTTGACGAACTGCACCGCCTCGCGCGGCAGCAGCGGGCGCACCGCCTGGACGTAGCGGCTGGCCAGGTCGCACCAGCCGCCGCCCGGCATGCCGCCGATCGTGCGCACCTCCACGCGGGCCGGGCTGCCCACGGCCGCGTTGAAGCTCCAGGTCGCACCGGGGCGGATCGTGACGCTGCGCAGGGCGCCGGCGTTGGCGTTCAGCGCCGCCAGAACGTTGAAGCCGACGTCGCCGGCGATGCTGAGCGGCACGCTGCTGGTGGCCGGCAGCGCGTCTCCGGTGATCGACAGCGGCGCGTCCCCGGCATCCTGAGCGGCCGGCTGGGCGGGCGGCGCGCCGGTATTCTCCTGCGCGGCAGCTCGGGCCGGCGCCCAGCGGCTGATGGCGGCCGGCGTGCTGGCCTGGCTAAACCATAGCAGCAGCACGAGCACACTGACGAAGCCGACGACCACGACATAGGGTGTGCGATTGAGCGCAATCGACATGGCTCGGTTCTCGATCTAGCTCGACGGGCGGCACGTGGGTTCCTATAGAGGATTGCGCTATTCTATCATAGAACATTTGTTCTGTAAATACGATTTTTGGACCATTTCTTAAGGAATTGCTTGGTCGCGCAGGATGTCAGGGCCTTAGCCTGCGGCAGCAAGGTACTTTACTTTTCTCTGCTGGTGGTTTTTGCGCCCTGCGAGCGCAAAAACCACCAGCAAGCAGGTAAAGCATTGCCGGGCGCACGGGTTCTGGCTTTCTCCCGCTCCTGCTGCGCCTGCTCGCGCAAAGAGTCGCCGGGCTGGTTCTGTGATCAGGCGATTCCAACCTGCAGCCGCGCCAGCCCCTCCTCGGCGCGCGGGCAGTCGCCGTCGCTGGCGGCGAGCGCGCGGCGGTAGCAGGTCGCCGCCTCGCCGGCCTGGCCGAGCCGCTCGTAGACCGCGCCGAGCGCCAGCAGCGCGTCGATCTGCTGGTCGCGCAGCTCGGCCCGGCGGGCCTCGACGTAGGACGAGTCGCCGAAGAACGGGCAGTCGTCCATGTAGTCGCCGCGGTAGAGCTCGAGCGCCTCGACCAGCGCCGCGCGGGCGACCTCGAGGTCGCCCTGGCGCAGGCGGGTGTGCCCCCGCTCGGCGGCCGCCACGAAGGCGTCGAAGTCGCACCAGGCGATCGCGGCGGGGTCGAGCCAGTAGCGCTCGTGGTGGTAGCTGATCGGGCGGCTCTCGTTGCCGCGCCGCAGCCCCGGCTCGAGCGTGCGCCGCAGCGCCGAGGTCGTGCGGTGGAAGGCGGTGTCGCCCTTGTCCAGCTCCAGGTCGGGCCAGATCACCTCCTCGGCCTCGTCCCGCGTCAGGCCGCGCCCGCGCCGGTCGAACAGGAAGGCAAACAGCGCCTCGGCCTGATAGGTGCCGGCCTTGTCGCCGCCCCAGCGATCGATCGGCGTGCCGTCGCGCTCGACCCGCAGCGGCCCCAGCGCGAAGACCCGCACGGATAGCCTCGGCCGCCTGGGCCGCCAGCAGCTCCTGCTCGGCCTGGAGCTGGCGGCTCTGCTCGGCCAGCGCGGCCATCGCCAGCTGCTCCTCGTGCTGCGAGCGGTCGTGCTTGATCGCCAGCGCCAGGTACGCGCCGAGCGAGAGCAGCAGCGCCCGCTCGGTCTCGCGGTAGGGCTCGCCGGAGCGCTTCGCGCCGAGCGCCAGCAGCCCCAGCGTCTCGTCGCCGCGGCGCAGCGGCAGCAGTAGCCGCGCGTCCGGCCAGGGCCGCCAGTCGCCATAGTGGGTCTGCGGCGTATCGGGCGGCGCAACGCCGCGCAGCGCGTCCTCGGGCATCGGCTCGACGCCGTAGGCCGCCAGCACACGCAGCCCGCCGCCCTCCTGCACCGCCACCGCGCCGGCGCGCGCCGCCAGCGTCCGGCAGATCGCGGCCAGCGCGGCCTGGAGCTGGCCCTGCAGGTCGCCGCGCTGGAACAGGTCGTCGCCGAGCGTGCGCAGCAGCCGGCCGTAGTCGAACTCGCGGTGGAAGAAGCGCCGGTCGATCCACGCGCCGGCCCAGTCGCGCAGCGGCCCGAACACGGCCACCAGCACGATCAGCGTGAAGATCGTCACCAGCGGGACCTGGCTGCGGGGCTGGATGATCCGGCTGGCGAGCGGCTCGGCCACCAGCAGCACGCCGACATAGAGCGCAGTGAGGATTCCGCCGAGCATCGAGCGGTAGAAGGTCCGCTGGGCCACGCGCGCCGGCAGCAGCGAGCGGTAGGCCAGCACGGCGTAGGCCAGCAGCGCCAGCGCCGTGCACATCAGTGCGTGGCCGATCGCAGGAGAGAATCCCCGGTTGCGCGCCACGGTGGCCCACAGCGCGCCGATCACGCCGACGACGGCCGCGCTGCCGATCAGCGTGCGCCGCCGGCGCTCCAGGTCGTCGCCGGCGGCGCCGCGATAGGTCTTGAACAGCAGCGTCAGCGCCAGCAGCATCGGCAGCGCCCGCTGCAGGGTCCAGGGAACGATCAGCCAGCTGCCGAAGGACAGCATCCCGTCGGCGCGCACGTCCAGGGCGCCGGGCAGCAGCGCGTAGATCGCCATCGCCAGGCCGGTGAGGTAGAAGAAGGCCAGCGCGCCGCGCTGCCACAGCGGCGTGCGGCCGTCGCCGACCAGCGCAATGATGAAGTGCAGGAACACCGGCGGGAGCAGCACCGTCTCGACAAGCTGGACCAGCTCCAGCGCGCGCCCGACCTCCCTGGACTGGCTGAGCGCCGGCAGCACCGTCGCCAGGCCGTAGAGCGTCAGGTGCAGGCACAGCCACGCGAACGCCTGGGTCGCGCGGTCGCGCGGGGCGCGCACCAGCAGGCTCAGGCCGAGCCAGCACGCCAGCACGGCCATCAGAAATGCGGGCAGCAGATCGATCGGCATAACCTTGCTCGTCGCCGGGCGCCGACGGCGCCCGGTGGGGCAAGTATAGCATCAGCGGTAGTAGGGGCGCAAGCCTGGCGCAACTTATGGTACACTGTGTGCCAGCCCTAGCTATCTTGGTCCGGTCATAATAATGGGTCAAACCGATCACCTATCCATAGCTGTGAGTGATCGTTGACTATAACCGTAGGTAACGTGTAAAGGAGGGAAACGTGCGCCGAGCTGGACAGATTCTCAGTCTGCTCATGGTGCTGGCGGTGCTGGCCGCGTGCGGTCAGTCGGGTGGCACGGGCAGCACAGCGCCGACGGCGGCGACCGGTGGCGAAGGCGCGCAGGCCACGGCGGCCGGCGCTGGAGGCGCGCAGGCGACCGCCGCAGGACCTGCGGCTGATACGAGCCTGGCGGCGATCAAGCAGCGCGGCAAGCTGATCGTCGGCGTCAAGTACGATCAGCCCGGCTTCGGGTTCCTCAACCCGGAGACAAACAAGGTCGAGGGCTTTGACGTGGACATGACCCGCGCCGTTGCGCAGAAGATTTTCGGCAACGCCGACGCGGTCGAGCTCAAAGAGTCGGTCTCCAAGAATCGGATCCCCTATCTCGAGCAGGGCGTTGTCGACGTGGTCTTCGCCACGATGACCGCGAACGAGGAGCGCGCCAACCAGATCGATTTCTCGGACTGCTACTACGTGGCTGGCCAATCGCTGCTGGTGCCGACGAACAGCGATATCACGGGAGTGGATAAGCTGGTCGGCAAGACCGTCGGCACTGTCAAGGGCTCGACCTCGGAGAAGAACATCCGCGAGAAGGCGCCCGAGGCCAAGGTGGAGCTGTTTGACACCTACGCCGAGGCGGTTCAGGCTATGCAGTCGGCCCGCGTCGACGTGGTGACGACCGACGACATCATCCTCTACGGCTTCCAGAAGCAGAACCCCGACAAGTTCAAGGTGGTCGGCGGCCAATTCACGCAGGAGCCATACAGCGCTGGCGTGAAGAAGGGCAATGCCGAGCTGCTGAACGAGGTCAACGCCGCCATCCGCGATCTGAAGCAGAGCGGCACATGGGCCGAGATGTACAAGAAGTGGATCTCCGACGACGGGGGGGGGCCCCCCCCCCCTCCAAACCACCCCGCCCTCTTGAAGGGCGAGGGAAGTTATTCTTTTATGAACCCTTAGAGATTAGAGATTAGAGATTAGTCGAGCCCATCTTTAATCTCTAATCACCAATTCTCTCATCTCCTTTGATCTTCTCCGTACATGGCACGCGAGGAGTTCAGCATGACTCCTGAATACTGGAGCCTGATCGCTCAGGGAACGCTGATGACCCTCTGGCTCACGTTGGCGTCGGCGGTCCTGAGCCTGGTCCTCGGCACGCTCCTCGCGGTGATGCGGGTTGCGCCGATCCCCCCAGTGCGGTCCATTGCGGCGAGCTACACCGAGTTCTTTCGCAATGTCCCGCTGATCACCGTGCTCTTCTTCATCTATTTCGGCGTGCCGAACACTGGCCTGCGCTTGAGCGCGGTCACCAGCGCGATCTGGGGGCTTGGCCTCTACACCGCCGCGTATGTGGCGGAGGTGATCCGCGCTGGCTTGGGTACGGTGAGCAAGGGCAACGTCGAGGCCGCGCGCTCGCTAGGGTTGAATTTTCTTCAGACGCTGCGCTACGTCCAGCTGCCGCAGGCGATCCGAGCGGCCATCCCGCCGCTGGGCACGCTGCTGATCGCGCTACTCAAGAATACCTCGCTCGCCAGCACGATCACCGTGGCCGAGCTGCTCTTTCAGGCCGACTTTGTGGGCAACCGCACGTTCAACCCGAACATTCTGCTGATCGCCGGCGCCATCTATATCGCGCTCACCCTGCCGACCGGCGCCCTGATTGGAATGGTCGAGCAGCGCTGGGCGATCAAGCGCTAGTACACGTCGGCCGAAATACACCAACGGTTTCATGGACGGAGGACGGAGGACGGCAGACGAATCTGACGCGGTCGTCCGTCCTCCGTCGTCCGTCAAAACCCTGGGGCTGTTTCGGCCAAACGGTGCTAGAAGAACAAAGAGCCAAGGACAAAGAACAAATGGCGAGCATCGCAACCGAGACCAATGTAGCGCCCGCACGGCGGGAGTGGGCGACCATCCTGCTCCGGATTCTTGGGGCGCTGCTGCTGATTGTGCTGATCTCGATCGCCTTCGGGATGCGCTGGGCGAACTTCGCGCCGCTGTTCCGGCCTTCGTCGCTGCGCTTCCTCTCGATCGGTGTGATAGCGACGGTGGTCGTCTCGCTGGTGGCGATCGTCGTGAGCTTGCCGATGGCGACCGCGCTCGCGCTTGGGCGCCTCGCCAGGCAGCCGTGGGTCCACTGGCCGTGCATCGTGTTTATCGAAGTCGTCCGAGCGCTGCCGCTGCTGCTGCTGATCTTCTACATCAACCTGCGCTTCCCAGGTTTGGGCGTCTTCGAGGGGAGCGTGGGCGGCGAGGGCTACTGGAGCATCGTGCTGCTGGCGATCCTCTCGCGGGCCGGCCTGGCGGTGATGATCGCGCTGACGCTCTACACGGCGGCCGTGAACGCCGAGCTGCTGCGCTCGGGGATCCTCTCGCTCGACCGCGGGCAGACCGAGGCGGCGCGCTCGCTCGGGCTGTCCTACTGGCAGACCATGCGCCTGGTGATTCTACCGCAGGCCTTCCGGCGCATCTTGGCCCCACTGATCGCCCAGTTCACGATCTTGCTCAAAGACTCGTCGCTTGGGGCGATCATCGGCTTTGTGGAGCTGCAGCGCCGCGCGGTTATTCTGTACCAGCGCGATTTCAATCCGCTGGAGGCGCTCTACCTGGTGGCGCTGATCTATTTTGTGCTCAACTACCTGCTGGGTTTGTCCAGCAAGCTGGTCGAGCGCTCGCGCCCGTCGGTCCCCGTGCGCCTCTCGGAAGTCTGAGTCGAGCGAGTCATCAGCGATCAGTCGTCAGTTGTCAGGTCAGACTGATGACTGATCACTGATCACTGACAACTGGAGCACAAACTGTGTCCGATATCAACCCACTCCCACATACGATCGGCGCGCCGATCATCGAGGCGGAGCACGTGGTCAAGCGCTTCGGCAGCCTGGTGGCGCTCGACGACGTCAGCCTGGAGGTGCGGACCGGCGAGGTGCTGATGATCATCGGCCCCAGCGGGTCCGGCAAGTCGACGCTGCTGCGCTGCCTCAATCACCTGGAGGTGCCCGACAGCGGGCGGATCGTCGTCGACGGGATCGAGCTGAACAACCGGCGGATCAATATCAACAAGGTGCGCGAGGAGATCGGGATGGTCTTCCAGCGCTTCGAGCTGTTCCCACATCTGACCGTGCTGGAGAATATCACGCTGGCGCAGCTCAAGGTCCGCAAGCGCAGCCGCGCCGAGTCCGAGCGGATCGCCTTCGACCTCCTTACGAAGGTCGGCATCCCTGAAAAGGCCCACAACTATCCCGCGCAGCTCTCCGGCGGGCAGCAGCAGCGCGTCGCGATCGCCCGCGCCCTGGCGATGCAGCCCAAGATCATGCTCTTCGACGAGCCGACGTCGGCGCTCGACCCCGAGATGATCAACGAGGTGCTCGATGTCATGCTGGACCTGGCGCGCGAGGGGATGACGATGGTGGTTGTCTCGCACGAGATGGGCTTCGCCCGCGCGGCGTCCAACCGCGTCGTCTTCATGGATCAGGGGCGGGTTGTGGAGATGGGCGAGCCCGACCAGCTCTTCGCCAACCCGCAGCACGAGCGGACCAAGCTGTTCCTGAGTAAGATCTTGCATTGACAGGACTTCTGAAGTCGTCCATCAATATGCGACGGGAGACGAAGAGCGTGGCCCTGTGCTTGCGAGGCTTGGGGGCTGCGCTCTTTTGTTTCCGAGAAAGGCTTTAAGATAACTTTGTCAGCCCGAAAGGTAGTTACTGTTACCGCACCGTCATCGGCATCACAATGTGCAAATAGCCATCGGCGCCGACCGGCTTGAACACGCCGGGGTTCTGCGGCGTCTGGGTCTCGAGCGCGATCTGCGGCGTCCTGATCGCATTCAGCGCCTCGCCGAGGAACTTGACGTTCAGCGCGATCTGGCCGCCCTCGCCGTGCACCATCCCGTCGAGCACGCCCTTGTTGTCGCCCACCTCGGCGGCGTTGGCGCTGATCGTCAGCTTGCCCGGCCCCAGGTCGCCGCCCGTCTCGATCGTCAGGCGCACGATGTTCGAGGAGGCGGTGGCGAAGAACGACGCCAGCTTGACCGCCTTGGCGAGGTCCTGCGTTTCGAGCACGGTGCGCGTCGCGTAGCTGCTGGGGATGATCCGCTCGATGTCGGGGTAGCGGCCCTCGATCAGGCGCGAGACCAGGTCGGTGCTCTCGGTGTGAAACAGCACCTGCCCGCCGCTCGGCGTCACCGTGACCTCGACATTGCCCTCGACGTCGCCGATGATCCGCGCCAGCTCGACCAGCGCGCGCGCCGGCACGATCACCTCCTGCGGCTCGGCCACCGGTTCGGGCAGCTCGACCGTGCGCAGCGCCAGCCGGAATCCGTCGGCGGCGGCGAAGGTGGCCGACTTGCCCTTGAGCCGCATCAGCACGCCCGCCAGCACCGGCCGGGTGTCGTCAGTCGCGGCGGCGAACGCCACCTGGTCGACCGTCTCGCGCAGCAGATCGGGCGGGAACGACGCGGTCGGCTCGCGGTCGGCAATTGTCGGGATGACCGGAAACTCGTCGGCCTCGATGCCCTTGATGCTGGCATCGAAGCGCGCGCACTGCAGGGCGAGCGTCTGCGTGCGCGCGTCGAGCGCGAGGCTGATCTTATCGTTGGGCAGGCCACCCACCACGTCCGACAGCAGCTTGGCCGGCACGGTGACCGCGCCCTCCTCCTCGATCTTCGCGCCGATCCAAACCGTAATACCTATTTCGAGATTCGTGGAGGCGATTTTGAGCCGCCCATCATCTGTTGCCAGGAGTACATTGGATAGCACCGGCAATGTACTCTTGCCAGCGACGGCGTGACTAGCTATCGCCAGACCTCTCTTGAGGTTTTCCTGTAAACAGGATAGTTTCATTGGTCGTCGCCTTCTTTCCAGTAATAGCGATAGACGATGTTCGTAATAGTTGTCTTGCTAACGCCAAACAGCTTCGCCAGTTGCTCTGCTGCCTTTTGAGTAGTAGTGTTTCTCGACTTGAACAAGCTTCGAATGAGCTGAACATCTTCGTTTGTCAGCTTAGATCCACCATGCCGCATGATTTCGAATCGAGACGTCGTACCGAAGCTACACCAGCGCGCGTTTCGGTCGGCGGGGCGCCTGGAAATCCTGGTGCGCGCCAGATGTTGAAGGACCGGTTCACCGCCATCTGTGGTAGGGGTGGGGGTGTGGGGACGGGACACCCAGCGGGTACCCGGCCCCGCCCCCACACCCCCACCCCTACCACAGATCGACTGTAAAGCAAAGACGGTTTTCCCGAAATCTTATCGAAATGTTTCTGTACGGGCACGTCGATTATAGCATAGGTTCGGCGGGCCTAGCAATCGGCGAGCGGGATGCGGTATAATACGCGTCAGTTTTGAGTTTCGAGTTTTGAGTTTTGAGTTGCGAATGTTATGAGTCAATAACTCATAACTCATAACTCATAACTCATAACTCCCGAATGGGAGGTTGTCATGTCGGTGCTTGAGACGCTCTGGCGCAGCGATCCGGCGGTCGCGCGGATCCTGGCCGGCGAGGCCCGCCGCCAGCGCGACGGCCTGGAGCTGATCGCCAGCGAGAACTATGTCAGCCGCGCCGTGCTGGAGGCGCAGGGCTCGATTCTGACCAATAAGTACGCCGAGGGCTACCCCGGCAACCGCTACTACGGCGGCTGCGAGTATGTCGACATGGCCGAGAACCTGGCGCGCGACCGCGCGAAGGAGCTGTTCGGCGCGGCCTACGCCAACGTCCAGCCGCACTCCGGCACGCAGGCCAACATGACAGTATACTTCACCTTTCTCAAGCCGGGCGACAAGGTGCTGGGCATGGACCTCTCGCACGGCGGCCACCTGACCCACGGCTCGCCGGTGAACTTCTCGGGCCAGCTCTACAACTTCTCGGCCTACGGCGTCGACCCAAAGACCGAGGTGATCGACTACGACCAGGTCGAGGCGATCGCGCGGCGCGAGCGGCCAAAGATGATCACCGTCGGGGCCAGCGCCTACTCGCGCTCGATCGACTTCGCGCGCTTCCGCCAGATCGCCGACGCGGTTGGCGCGTACCTGTTCGCCGACATCGCCCACCCGGCCGGGCTGATCGCCAAGGGGCTGCTGCCAAGCCCGGTGCCGCACGCCCACGTCGTCACGTCAACGACACATAAGACCCTGCGCGGCACGCGCGGCGGCCTGATCCTGATGGGCCAGGACTTCGAGAACCCCTTCGGCCAG
>WNGB01032354.1_pt1 | contig 12005 bp, 9 predicted proteins | sample 5400681 | NCBI WGS metagenome assembly WNGB01 (sample SAMN13153367, study PRJNA577476) | soil metagenome | isolation source: 115 cm soil or saprolite under grassland replicate 2 | place: USA:California | collected 2016-06-15 | reverse complement strand
AGGCCTCCCTTTATGGCCTCGGCGGCGTGGGCATCGCGTTCTCGCGGCGACCGCTCGGGCGCCGCAAGGCCTTCATGCTCCCGGCTTTCTTCTGCTTCGTCAACGCCGCCGCAACGCGCGCAATCTGGAACATCGTCGTAGGACGCCGGATCGACCGCTGGGAGCCGCGGCGGCAAGCCGCCGGGCGTACCGAACGAGAAGGGGGCCGCGCCGAGGCTGCCGCGCCCCGGAGCAGTGTCGGCTGATGCCGGCGAGCGAGAAGGTAAGCCTCGATCGGCTCGGAGTGGAGCTCAGGCGCTTGCGTGGCGATCCGGCCGCGCTCCCCGACGCCAGCGTCGTCATCCCGGTAAATGCCCAGGAAGACCTCGAAAACGTCCTCGGGGTCCTCGGCGACGTAGCCCGCTACGAGGGCACGGCGACGCTCGAGGTCATCCTCGTGATCAACAACTATGCCGAGGAGCACCCGCCGCCCGAGATCGCAGCCTACGAGCGGACAGGGGTGCGCGTCGTGGCTGTCCCGAGCGTATGGCGTCCCGGCGAGGCAGTTTGCTTGAGCGCTCGCATCCCGGGAATCCGCGTCGCCTCCTCTCAGCGGATCATGCTTTTCGACGCTGATTGCCGAATCTCGAACCCTTCACTCCTGTTCGACTGGTATGCCGAGCAATTCGACCGAGGAGCCCAGGTCGCTTACACCGCAGTCGGTTACTACGATCTGCGCCCGCTCTGGTCCGTGCGGGCACGCATGCTTGCCCATCACCTGGCGCGGTGGATAAAACGGGTCATTCTCCGCATCCCTACCACTCGCGGGAGCAACTACGCCACCGACCAGGCTCTTTTTCTACGCCTCTACGGAGATGGTTTCCTGGCCGACGATCTCAACGTGGGGCCGGCGACCAAGGCGGCTGGAGGGCGCGTCGTCTACTCACGGGCGAAGGGCCTCAGGGTCCTAACCTCCGGTCGGAGGTTCAAAGGTGGCTGGTGGAAGCTCGCGCGCTACTTGTACTACCGGCTGGGGTACAACCTGCGGATGATCGGCACTTCCAAGGGGGGCGCGAAAAAGCCGGGCGCCTCGTACCATCGGACCCCCTTGCGATGACGAGCGTGTCAGTCTCCACACCGGCTCTCGGCCGGGCCGTGACCTCACTCCGAACGCCCGGGCCGGCTGGGACCATCCCCGTTGTCGTCTTCTTCTTCGTCTTCTACACGAACCTCGCCGTCGTGCTGACGCGGTTCCACGGCGTTCCTCAAATCATCGCTTCCTCGATCGCCGTACTCCTCCTGATTCCGGTCACGCGGGCCCTCATCGTCGAGCGGCAGCCCCTTGTGGTCACACCCGTTCTTCCTCTTGTTCTGATCTTTCTGGGCACGCTCTTCCTCGCCGGAGTCCGTTCGCCCGAGCCGACGGTCGTCCAGAACACCCTCGGCCTCTATCTGACCGAAGGCCTCCTTCTCTACCTACTTGTCTCGAACGCCGTCAGAACGACCCCCATGCTCACCCGGGTCATCTGGACACTGATCCTGGCCGGGGCGCTCCTGGGCGGGCTGTCTATCTTCCAGGAGCTGACGCACAGCTACGCGAACGACTACGGAGGGTTCGCCCAGGTCGACCGGCTTGACAGCGGAGGCGGCTTCAACGTGGCATCGGAGAGCGCCGCAAAAGATCTGAGACCCAGGCTCGGCGGCCCCATCGGGAGCGAGAACCGCTACGCGCAGATTCTCGCGGTGGTCCTTCCACTCGCGCTCATCCGGGCGTTCCGAGACACGCGCCGCGTCCGCCGCCTCGCGGCTGGAACTGCCTCGGTCCTGATCGCGGGGGGAATCTTCCTCACGTTCTCGCGTGGCGCCGCCGTGGCGGTGGCGGTGACGCTCCTCATGACGCTGCTCTTGCGCGAACTCAAGCTCCGGAATGTCTTACCCGCTCTCGCCGTGCTGACCGCGATCGTCTTCTTCGTCGTCCCCGACTACGTCATCCGACTCAGCTCGCTCGAGGGCGTGACGGCGCTCTCGTCGACCTCGACGGATTCCACCAACCGCCCCGATTCCGCCCTCGTGGGCCGCGAGACCGAGAACCTCGCCGCCCTGCACACCTTCATGGATCATCCCGTGACCGGAGTGGGGCCGGGGGTGTACTTCGCCGAGTATTCCCGCGACTACGCGAACCGCCTCGGCCTCCGGTATCTGGGTAGTGAGCGACGCGGACACAGCCTCTATTTGGAGCTGACGGCGGACACAGGCATCATCGGGCTCACAGCCTTCATGGCGATGGTCGGTGTTCCGCTCGTGCTCCTTTTCCGAAGTGCACGTTACTGGCGGGACCGGGATCCCGAGCGGGCGATCATCGCGAGCTCCTTCTTGTTTGCGCTCATCGCCTACCTCGCTAGCGCGATGTTCCTGCACCTCTCCTACCAGCGCTATTTCTGGGCAGTTCTCGCGCTCGCGAGTGCAGCTCTATGGGTGCTTCGCCGAGACCAAGCAGACGGGTCCTCGCAACGCGAGGCGGCGGCCGCCGCCGGAAGCGAGACGGCCTCGTTCGCACCCTCTTAGGGCTCGCCTTAGCTTTGCCTGCGCTCGGGGCGTCGGAGCGCGGCACCCCCTGGCGCATGAGTCCAGTCGGAGAAGCCGAACGTCCTGCCGCCGGAGACTGGCAATGAGCAAGGAAACTTCGTCCCGTAGGCGCGGTTGACCAGGTACACACACTCATTCGACCGCAGCCCGTCGAACCAGTCCGGGTTTCCCGTCGTCTGTCGGAGAAACCAGAGGTAGTCGTGGGCCCTGCGGATTGCCTCCTCCGCAACGTCCCAGGCCGGATAACCGGCGCGGGCGAAGACGAGCGCGGCCGGGACCGCGCCCTCGAGGCCGATCCAGGGGTACTTCGTCCAGGCGGGAGAGCAGACGTCGTCGCCGCCTCGGGACATGTCGTTGCCAATCGCTCCGTCGAGGCGACAGCCCTGCTTCACCGCTCCTTCGTCCTGGATGCCAACAGGGTCAGAAGGGATGAACTGCCAGGCATCGGAGTTCGATGTCTCCTTGACCGGGCTCATGCGGTCGCCGCAGTAGCGGCGGTAACCGTCCCAGAAGGTGGCAAGGCGGGCGAAGTCCCTCGTGTAGACGGAAAGCACGGCCGTGACGAACCCCACCTGAGCCGAGGCATTCGATCCGGACGACCAGTTGCCTACGGGGACCTGCTCGTCGGTCTTGTTGTCCCTCAGCGTTTTTGTCAGGAAGCCGGCCAACCACTCGTAGATCGGACCGGAGTGGATCCCGAGGACCTCGGCGGCGATCACGTAGGCCCCGAGATTGCGACCGATGGCCAGCCAGCGGGCGTCGGCGTCGCTACCGATGGCCGAGGAGAGCGCGCTCGTGGCCTTCGTTCTGAGATCGCCTCTTCCCGTCCGGGCCGCCGCGAGCGCGCAGGCGAGTGTCTTGCCGTCGTGCGTGGAGTCCTGATCGGCCACGTCGGCCGTCCCGAGATCACCTTCGGCTGCGGCGAGCACCGCGTTCCACGCCGAGCCGTTCGTGGGTAGCGCAGCGAGCTCGGCCGGCGAGATCCAGAGGGCCGGACCACGATGAGGAGCCGGAACCGGCGGAGGAGGAAGCTGGCTGACCTCGACGGGCGCGGCCTCGCGTGCGAGCCGGTCCGGCCGAAGCAGGTATGCCCCAGCTGCAACCACAGCGGCGACTAGAGCTTGCTTGCGTGTCATCACGGAGCAGCGACGAAGGGTTACCGGCGCGGGCTGGCTCGCACCTCGGCCCGCTGCGGCTCCCACATGTCGTCGCGAGGCCGCCTCCCCGTAAGTTGCTGAGCGAGCGCGACAGCGGTGGCGACGTTGTTGCGGTCGAACGTGAGTGCCGCTTTCAGGAGACGGAGCCGACCGAGCCTCGTCCCGCGCAAGAGAAGACCGGTGAGCGCAGCCCCGTGGAGAAGTCCCTGGGCGAGGAAGACCCCACGGTAGATCTTGCCCCTTGAGCGCAGGCCCGGCGTCGTAACGGCTAGCCCGATAAGCGGGACGAAAACGAGCCGACGCAGCAGCTTGTGGGAGACGAGCTGGAGCGAGTAGAACCCATACTCGGCAGGGTTGAGGAGGTCGCGCCCGAGCCAGAAGGAGCGGAGGAGCGGTCCTATGATCCGGACCTTCCGCTCGAACGGGTCGCGAACGACCGTCACGCCTGGAAACGGATAGGACGCGGCCCGCGGCTCGTAGACGAGACGCCGATGCGCTGCGACCACGCGGGTCGAAACCCAAAAGTCGTCCGGCACATTCTCGGGTACCGGCTGGAAGAGGTCTCGCCGCACTGCGTAAATCTGGCCCTCAGCCGACGTGACGCTCCCGGCCCGGCTCAGAAGGCTGCGCAGCATGCGCTTTCCGTGCGCCGCTCCGCGGCGATTGGGCTTGGATTCGTCCCCGTGGCGCCGTTCCCCTGCGACGCCGCCCACAGCTGGGTCGGCGAACGGCGCCGTGACTCGTAGTAGCGTCTCTCGGGTCAGCTTCGTGTCGGCGTCCGTGAAGACGAGAACGTCCCCCGTGGCCACGGCCGCCGCCTCGCTCAGGGCCCGGTTCTTCCCGATCCTCGGGAGGGCCAGTAGTCGAACGCCGCGCCCAAACCGCTCCACAAGGTCGTTCGTGGCGTCGGCTGACCCGTCCGACGCGACCACGACCTCGACTCGGTCGGGCGGGTAGTCGAGCGAGAGCGTGTTCTCGAGCTTCTCGAGAATGATGCCCGCTTCGTTGAAGGCAGGTATGACCACGGTGACGGGGGGCGGCTCGCCGCCGCTTTCGACGTGCCGCTGCCGCAGGAGCCCGCGTACCGCCACGACGAGCGGGAAACCGACGTACATATAGGCAAGGACGCCCGTCGAGCCCCAGAAGACCGCGTGCCTTTCGCCAAAGGCCCTCATAAAAGCCGGCTAGGCGGCGGCCGGCTCTCGGGCTCGCTCATCGGCGACCGAGCCACGTTCGCTAGCTGGAACCGGAACAGGCAAGTCGCGCCAACGATAGCCCGACCGCCGGCATGGCGGCATTTTGGCTTGCCGCTCACCGCCCAAGAACAAACCGGCGAATCAGCGGGATACGAGCAAGCTCCGGGAACGTCTCGCCTGCGCGGAGAGTGTTCCGACTGGCGAGGAGGACAACAAATGACGCGGCGCCCGCCAACAGCAGCCCTACCCAAAGTGACAGCCCTACGAACGAGTGGAGGGCGAGGAGGGCTCCTGCCGCGAACGCGATCGACGTGTAGACGATGGCCGTTCGGCGCTCGAAAAGACTGATGCCGGTTCCGCGCCGTAATCCCCACTGCTTGAGAAGGTTGTGAACGATCAGCGTCGAGCTCGTCGCGATCGCTGCGCCGAGCGGACCGTATATGGGGACGAGAAGGAAGTTCAGGGCGAGGTTCGTGGCAGCGGCAACGATGCTGATCCAGAGCACAAACCCCACCTTTCCGAAGACCTTGAGGGTCAGTCCGTTGAAGCCGAGTGCGGCGTTGAAGTAGTACGCCAGCGCGAGGAGGGTCAGGTAGGTGGCCGAGCTCTCGTAGCGAGCGCCGTAGATGGCAACGGTAAGCGGGTTCGAGAGTGAGAACGTCAGCGCGAAGATCGGGAAGGAGAGGACCGCGATCCAGGCCGCCGTCTGCCAGTACAGATTGGAGATGCCCTCCGTGTCGCCTCGGGCGAAGAGCCGCGCCGCGGCGGGTGTGAAGAGAAGCGTGAAGCTGGTGAAAACGATCTGGTTCAGGTGAGCCGCCGGAAGAATGACCCGTAGCGCGCCGACACCCTCCGCGCCGTTGTAGTGGCCCACCAGGAGCGCGTCGGTCGTGTTCATAACCATGTAAAGGAGATCCGACGCGAGTAAGGGCACGGTGAATCCGAAGACCTCGCGCCACGGCATGTCAAGCCTCGCCCAGCTGAGATGCTCGAGCAGGCCTTCGCTACGAACCGTCCGGTAGAGGAAGAAACCGTACAACCCGACGGTGAAGGCTCCGCTGGCGACGAAGCCGGCGGAGGACGTATTTCCGGAAGAAGATCGCCCGCGGCTTGGCCATCACCGCGAAGAGGCCCATCGTGAGCCCGTCCATCGCCTGGATCGGGACCGAGATCACCAGGATCAGTAGGAGGGAGATCGCCTGCTCGTTCGAGATCAGCGTGCCGGTGAGCAGGTTGTGCAGGCCGTACACGAGCAGGATGAGCCCCAGGCTGATCGAGAGGATCGTGCCCACGACCATCGCGATCGTGCCCCAGAGCTTGTCGTACTCCTTCTCCTCGTCGTAGATCGGGATGAACCGCGTGATCGAGCGGTCGAGCCCGAATGTCGCCACGCCAACGGCGAGACTTACAAGGGAGAGGGCATAGGCCCATGCGCCGTAGTCCGCCTTGGACAGGTAGCGGACGATGAGGATTTGGATCGCGAAATTGATTCCGAGCGAGAGAAAGCGGCCGCCGAGAAGGAGGCTCGAGCCGCGAATGTGCTTCTGCGTCGCCTCGTTCGCGGCCGACTCAGGGCCGCCCGCGGCTGAGGCTCTGGAAGTCCGGGTAGCCATGTCTTATGCGCCAGGCGGGAGGCGGACTGTCGCCGGATCACCCGACGGAAGTCGGTCTTCCGGCCGTGGTTCGGCCACGAGCGTGCAACGACCTGCTCGGCCGTCGGTCGAGTAAAACCCCACCGTGCTGACTTTAGCTTTGGGTGAGGATCAGTTGCGGGCTGTTCGCGCCTTCCTTGCTCGAGAACCAGGCGGCATCGGGATAAGTGCCGACGAGCGCAAGGCTGTACGTTCCGTCGCCGGTAATTATCGAGCCGAGATCGATCTCGACCCAGTTCCCGAGCTTCGCTGGCCCTGCCGGTCCGATCGGCGTTGTCGAAGCCGGCGGCTTATTCGTCCATGTGAGCGTGCTTTCGCTCCAAGTCGTATCGGCGACCAGATAGAGGGTGCCGGCATTTGGGCTCGCGTCGATGACGTAGAGCCGGAGCCTCGCCGACACCACCGAGCCGGTCAGACCGGTAACAGTGAACTTGAGGTAGGAGTCGGTCTCGGCCAGATACTTGAACGAACGCAGGTTGTTGAGGCTCCCGTTTAGCTCGTTCGGGAGGTTCGAGCGGACGAACGAGTCATCGGTCGGCGTGAAAGTAAGCGTCTGGCCGACGGGAGTCACGCTGATGTAACCCGCCTTCGTCAGGCTGCCCGAGCCGGATGTATTCGACCGGATGTATTCGAGACCGTTAGCTTCACGGAGTACGTGCCGGCGCTCGCGTAGATGAAGGTCGGGCTCTGCTGCGTCGAGTCGATGCTGCCGTCGTTCTGGAAGTCCCACTCCCACGACGTCGGGCCGCCGGTCGACGTGTCCGTGAACTGGACCGTGAGCGGAGCCATGCCGCTCGTGGGCGAAGCTGAGAATGCGGCCGTCGGCGCGGTTCCGCCGCCTCCACCTCCCAGTGGGAAGTACTGGTGGAAATAGACCTTCGACCCGGACGAGAGCACGACGAGGCCCGTTGCGGGGCTGACGTTCTGCTTCGTCGAGGTGGCGTTGTTCAGCTCGCCGTCCGCGTTCTTCATGACCGGTGTCCCCTTGCCAGCGGGGAAGGCCATGGAGCCCATCGGGGACGTCTTCTCATAGATGATGCCCCCGGACTCGGGTGAGGTTGCGAAGACATGGATGGTCTGGCCCACCTCGTCTAGCTCGACGATTGCCCGCGTATGATGGTCGCTCTTCCGGCCGACGGTCGTGCTCGTCCAGGTGCCGGACGGGCTGCGGACGAGCAGAAGGACGAGCGGGTCCGTGGAAACCTCGCGAGAGGTCTTCACGACGGCGTAGACGCTGCCGCTCGAGTCGGCCTTCAGGTTCATGTGGTCGTCGGCCAAGCCCGGGCCGGAGAGCGCTGTCTCGCCGCTCCAGGCCGTGTCGGCGCTCGAGTCCGCATGGACGGCAAAGTAGTCCGTGCCGTTGGTCTGGTTAGTCCAGAAGACGCCGACCTGGCCGGCGAAGGCGATCACGGCGGCGTTGTCGTCGCTGTTGAACGTCGTCTTCGTTCCCGGCACACTGGGGGTGAACGGGGCGCCCCAGACGGCATCGTTGCACCCCGGGTCGCAGACGCTTGCGTTCACCACGAACGTCGTTCCCTGTTTCCAGGTCGCCCAGAGCTGTCCCGTAGAGTCCTTGGTGATTGTGAGGGCCTCGGTCTTGTAGTTGCCGATCTGTACCGGGAAGCCGCTGTCGAGCGAGTAGCTGTCTGTTTCCGCGTCGTAGCCGTAGCGGTAAAGCCGGGCGGGTGAGCCGGACGACGATCCGGTCGAGAAGATGTGCGAGGCGACGTACAGCTTGCTCGTGCTCGCGTCCCAGAGCGTGTCGGCCCGGGAGCCGCCGCGGTTGTCAAGTACCGTCCCGGTGTCGACCCAAGACTGGTTGGCCGTGTTCAGGCGAAAGATGTGGTACGCGGCTGCGCTTTGCGACCACATGCTTGCCCACCAGAAGTCGTCGTTCCACCAGAGCTTGCTCTCCGGCTTCTCACCCGTCGGGCTATTCTGGGCGCCGACGGTCGACGGGCCCTCGAACCCGATATCGCCGCTTGCCGCCTGAGCAGCCGTCGCGTTCGACGACCAGAGCACGACGGCCCCGACAGCCGCCAGGCAGCCCAAGAGAATACGTCGATCCGCGAACCCTACGATGGCGCCCGATACCCTCGCCAACACTCGATCTCCTCTCGCCGCAGAGCATCCCGGACCGGATGACGCCCCGCGGTCCCGGGGCCTCAGGTTAACACGGCGCCGTTGTCGCGACTAGCGCTCGCATATACCATCGGCGGCCAGGGAACCGGGGCATGCTTCCGAACGTCGTCATTGCAGGGGCGCCGAAGTGCGGTACGACCTCGCTCTTCGCCTGGCTGGTGGACCATCCCGACGTGTGCGGCTCGACCGTCAAAGAAGCCCGCTATTTCCTCGATCCCGACGATCCGCTCTTCAAGAAGTCGTCGAATTACGGGGACCACGGCCTCGCGGGTTACGAGACGTACTTCACGCACTGCGAGGCGGCAGAGCCGACTCTCGTCGTCGAGGCCACGCCCGTCTATCTCTACCAGCGAAGCGCGCCGGCGGCGCTCGCGCAGATCGAGCCGCTACCGCACGTCGTCCTCGTGTTCCGAAAACCCTCCGAGCGGGTCTACTCTCATTTCCACTTCCTGCGCGACAGCCACGCCCGTATCGACAGCCGTTTGCCGTTTGAGGAGTTCGTGCGACTGGTCCGGGCAGGCGATCCGGGTATCCCACACTACGGCCACGCGAAGAGCGTCATCGCCCATAGCGAATACGTTGAGTATCTCCCGGCCTGGTTCGAACGGTTCCCGCGGGCGCATATCCACCTGTTCCTCTTCGAGGATCTCCGCCGGGACCCCGCAGCCTTCATGAAGGCGGTGGCGCGCCAATTCGACATCGATCCGTCGTTTTACGACTCCTACTCCTTCTCGCGCAAGAACACGACGTTTCGGATTCGGCGCCCGTGGCTTCACCGCATCCGCAGGGAGGTCGGGCGGCAGCTTCCGGCGAACACGCGAAAGCGCATCAAGGCGTCTACAGCGTCTGCCTATGCGCGGATCAACATCGAAGGCGCTCGGGGATCCCGCTCGGCCCGTGATGCCGAAGTCCTCGATGCGCTCGAGCGGGACTTCGGTCCTTTCAACGAAAGGCTCACTGAGCTAACCGGCCTCGACCTGACGGTCTGGCGCTGAGAGAGATCCGGTCGATGGGCGCGACCGTGGCGCCGTGGTATGCTCATGAGTGAGCGCGTATTTGACGCGCGGGGAGCCGGCCGAAACGGTCCTGTCAACCTCGCCCGCTGTGCAGCACCGCGCCGATGAGCTTCGCGCCGACGGGTTCGAGGCCCTCGCGCGCTTTCTCCACTTCTGCCCGCCTCGTGTGTTCTGCCCGGACGACGAGGACAGCCGCTTGCGCCGCTCGGGCCCAGGTGAGCGTGCTGCGAGAGTGGCTCGGAGGAGGCGCGTGGATGATCAACAGGTCCGCGTCGGTGGAAAGAAGCGTCACGAGCTCTTCCGCCTCCTGCTGAGTGAAGCCGCGCGGCGCGTGACGAGGCAAGATGAGAACCAGCGGCGCTCCTGAGCGCATTGTGAACCGGTCGAGGGTCGTGCTTCTGAATTTGAGAGCCTCGGCTCGGCTGACGGCCTGCTGTCCGGCGCCACGCTCGTCGATGCGGAAGAACTGCCCGATGCTGTCTCCTTCGAAGTCGGCGAGCACCACGCGCTGTCCGTCCTGGGCGAGGACGAGGGCGAGCTTCACCCCCACGGTCCAGCTGCCCTCCGAACGCTCGGCACCCACTACGACGAGGCTGCGGGGGACTTCCTCACGGTTTGCGACTGAGATTCTCGTGGCCAGTCGCCGGTACGACGCGGCCTCCTCGAGGGAGCTTCGGGTCGGATCGAAGAACGACGGTCCCGCTCTCGGCCAGGCTCCGTTCACCGAGCCGAGCACGGGCAATCCGCCGATCTCCATGAGGTCATCCTCGTCCGTCACTTTCGCGCCCCGAGCTTCGGCGACCAGGGCGAACGCAAGTGCGCCGAACAGGCCGGCGAAGGCACCGAACTCGAGAAGCAACCGAGAGAGAGGTCGGATGCGCACTGCTGAGGTTGCCCGATCGACCACCCGCACTTGCGGCTGCGCCGTAACGTCGGCACCAGGGGTTGGAGCAGCCCGCGTAACGGAGACGTACCACCTGAGACCTGCGGCCAGCGCGTTTGCCAGCGCGATGGCTCGAGTCCGGTCGGTGTCATCGGCGACGGTGCCCGCTGATTGAGTCGCCCGAAGCGCGAAGGCGAGAACAGGCGTGCTCCTGACTATCTCCGCATACGTGGGAAGAAGCTGGGTGACCGGCGGCGCGCCTTCTGATGCGGGGCTGGCCTCGACGAGGACCTGGGCGTTCGCTTCGTAGGTCGGCGTGGTGCGAGACCCGTACACATACGCGGCAAAGGCGCCCCCGACGACGGCGAGGGCGATGAGCGACCACCATCTCCGCAGGAACGAGGCCAAGCGGATGCGTGGATTCCCCATGGCCTTTCCAGAGTAGTCCGCGCTGAGCTGCGGAGGGCTGGCCAAGCCGCCCTCCGCAGCTTCGTTCGGTTCCGTCTAGAAGATCACCGCGATCGAGCGCCGGACGTCTTTCGCGTCGACCCGGGCCCGGTCAAAGCCGGTCCCGCCGAGCAGGACGTCGCGGAATCCGTCACGGGCGTAGAACGTGTCGTTCCCCCCGCCTCCGACGAGCCTGTCGTTGCCGGCGAGCCCCTTCAAGGTGTCGTTTCCCCCGAGCCCGCAAAGCGCGTCGTTCCCCCTCGTGCCGACGAGAACGTTAGGCCCGGATGTGCCTCTGATGCACGGAATGATCTGCAGGTAGGCGTGCCAGTAGCGCTTCGTGCTGGGATTCGTTGCCAGCACGATCAGACGTGTCGAGTTGCTGATCGTCTGCTTGGTCGAGGTCGGGTTCGCCATCTGGCTCCCGCTGTCCTGGATCACGCGCGTGCCCGCAGAAAGCTCCGGAAACCCGATGGTGCTGAGGCGGGATTGCTTCATATAGACGGCCGTGTTGTGCGTCGACCCCTCGAATACGCGGATCCTGTTGTGCTGCTCGTCGAGGAGGACGATGGGACGGGTGCGGTCGAGCGAGGCTCGCGAGACCGTATTACTGCTCCACGTTCCGGCGGCGTCACGGCGACTGAGCACGGTGCCTGGCCTCGTCTGCCCGATGTACTTCGTCTTCGTGACCGCGTAGACGCGGCCGGAGGAGTCCGTCTTCAGGTTGATGTGGTCGTCGGCCAGTTTCGGTGCGGTCGGACCGCCGAGGATGGGTTCCTCCGCAATCCACGTGCCGAGCGGCAGTCCGTCGGCGTGGGAGTTGAACCTCATCTGCCCGACTCCCGCGCTCGTGTTGCTCCACACCACGCCCACCTTGTTGCTGCCGTCGTTGAACTGGACCACGGATGAGATGTCGTCCGCGCCGACGTCGTCGAGGGAGTGAGGAA
>WNGB01011680.1_pt1 | contig 12007 bp, 13 predicted proteins | sample 5400681 | NCBI WGS metagenome assembly WNGB01 (sample SAMN13153367, study PRJNA577476) | soil metagenome | isolation source: 115 cm soil or saprolite under grassland replicate 2 | place: USA:California | collected 2016-06-15 | reverse complement strand
CGCCGCCAAATGCAACGAGCCCCCCGAGAAACGCTACTTCGACGAACACGTCCGACCACTGCTCGGCCCCGACGCCGAATGGTTCGGCGAAGCCAACACCGCCCAGAAGAAAGACCTCCTCGCCCGCGCCCGCTGCCTGGTCTTCCCCATCCAGTGGGACGAGCCCTTCGGCATCGTCATGGTCGAGGCCATGGCCTGCGGCACCCCGGTGGTCGCCCTGCGCGGCGGCTCCGTGCCCGAGGTGGTCGTCGACGGCGTGACCGGCTTCATCTGCGACGACCCGGAGGAACTGCCGGAGGCGATCCAGCGCGTGGACCAGCTCGATCCCAAGGCGTGCCGCCGCCGGGTCTTCGACTGCTTCGACGTCGCGGACATGGTCGAGGCCTACGAGGCGATCTACCAGCGCATGGTGCTGCGCACCGGCAACTGCCGGGCCGGGCTGGGATAGGCCGGTCCAGCCCGCTTCGCCCCGACCGGTCCCGCGCATGTCGGGTCGGCATGCGATCATGCTGTCTGCGATGACGCTCGACCGTGGGGGTCCGATATGACTGTTGAGCGGCTCAAGGTCCAGCCTGGGCAGATCCTGGTGCTGGTCGGGACGACCAAGGGCGCGTTCCTGTTCCGCACCGATCCCGAACGGCGCGAGACGCAGGTGAGCGGGCCGCACTTCGAGGGCCAACCGGTCTATGCGCTGGCCTACGACGACCGCGACGGCCGCCGCCGGGTGCTGGCGGGCGCCGAGAGCTGGCACTGGGGCCCGCAGGTGCATCGCAGCGACGACCTGGGCGGGACCTGGAGCGATCCGGTCGAGGGCAGCGTGCGCTTCCCCGAGAGCGCGGACGCGGCGCTGAAGCGCGTCTGGCAGCTCACCCCCGCCGGCGCCGACCAGCCGGACGTGGTCTACGCGGGGGTCGAGCCGGCTGCCCTGTTCCGCTCGGACGACGGCGGCGAGACCTTCGAGTTGCTGCCGGGGCTGTGGGAGCACCCCCACCGCCCCAAATGGGAGCCGGGCGGCGGCGGGCTCTGCCTGCACACGGTCGTGCTGGACCCGGACGACCGCAGCCGCATCTGGGTGGCGATCTCCGCCGCCGGCGTCTACCACTCGGGCGACGGTGGCAGCTCGTGGGACACGCGCCACCAGGGCGTGCGGGCACAGTTCCGGCCCGACCCCTACCCCGAGTTCGGCCAGTGCGTGCACAAGATCGCCCCCGCCGCGGGCCGGCCGGGCCGGATGTACCTGCAGAACCACTGGGGCCTGTACCGCAGCGACGACGCCGGCGGGCACTGGCAGGACATCGCCAACGGGGTGCCGAGCGACTTCGGCTTCCCGGTGGTGGCGCACCCCTCCGACCCGGACACGGCATGGGTGATCCCGCTCACCTCGGACGGGTTCCGCTGCACGGCCGAGGGCAGAGCGCGGGTCTACCGCACCCGCGATGCCGGCGCCTCCTGGGCGCCTCTGACCGTGGGCCTGCCCCAGCAGGATGCCTACCTGACGGTCCTGCGGGACGGCTTCGCCACCGACGGCGCCGAGCCGGCGGGGCTCTACTTCGGCACCCGCACGGGCGAGCTGTTCGCCTCCGGCGACGAGGGCGACTCCTGGCAACTGCTGGCCGGCTGGCTCCCGCCGGTCCTGTGCGTGAAGGCGACCGTGGTGGGCTGACCATGAAGGTGCGGATCCGTCTTCCCGGCGCGTTGCTGCCGTATGCGGACGGTCAGCGCCTGGTCGATCTCGCCGTGCCGGGGTCGACCGTGGGCGACCTGCTGCATGGGCTGCAGGAACCCTACCCGGGTGTGCACCAGCGGGTGGTCGACGAGCTCGGCAACCTGCGCCCGCACGTCAACGTCTTCGTCAACGGCGAGAGCATCCGCTACCTCGGCGGTCTCGCCACGCCGCTCGACGACGGCGACGAGGTCTGGTTCCTGCCCGCCATCTCGGGCGGGCAGGGAAGCCGCCGGGCCGGCCGAGGCGGCGGCACGTCTACAGGCCCGGGGCTTCGTGGACGTTCTGGCCCTCGACGAGGGTGAGCAGCGCACGCGCCTCGGCGATCTCGCCGCGAGGCTGCTCGAACAGGTTGCGCCGCGACGTGCATGCCCCACAGGGGGTTGGCGCTCGACACCGGCCAGTCGCTGCCGCAGGCGAGCCTGGCACCGGTGCGGACCAGCTCGCGGAACGGGTACTGCCAGGCGGTCCGCTCCGGCCCGAGGAACGGGATGGTCAGCTCGGTCATCTGCGGCTCGTTGCAGGCCCACAGCGGCTGGGCGTTGGCGGTGACGCCGAGCGCCTGGAAGCGCGGCACGTCCTCCGGGTGGATCACCTGGATGTGGGCGATGTGATGGCGGCGGTCGGCGCCGCCGCCCGCGGCGCGGGCGGCCTGGAAGGCGTCCAGCGCCTCGCGCACGGCACGGTCGCCGATGGCGTGGACGTGGACCTGGAAGCCCTCGCGGTCGAGCAGCGTGACGTAGCGCTGGAGCGCCCGTGGCTCGATGAAGCTCATGCCGTGCCGCTCGGTGGGGTGCCCGTGCCCATCGAGGTAGGGGGCGAGCATGGCGGCGGTGAAGTCCTCGCACACGCCATCCTGCATGATCTTCACGGTCGTGGCGCGGAAGCGCCCGGCGCCGGCCCGCGCGCGCCGCTCCAGCAGCTCGCCGAGCTGGCGCTCGTCGCCGCCCCGCTCCCACCACAGGGCGCCAGCCACCCGCGCGGTGAGGTCACCCCGCTCGGCCGCGGCCAGGTACACCCCGAAGGTGTCGCGCCCTGAGAAGACGGCTCCGACGGCCGCGTCCTGCCAGGCGGTGATGCCCAGGGAGTGCATATACGCCTGACCCTCGGCGAGTCCCTTGACCAGCTCCTCCTCGCTTGTCGGCGGCAGCACCGGGCGCAGCCGATCGGCGGCTCCCTCGTGCAGGGCGCCGGTGGGCTCACCGGCCGCGTCGCGCTCGATGCGGCCGTCGGCCGGGTCGGGCGTGTCGCGCGTGATCCCCGCCAGCTCGAGGGCGCGGCTGTTCACCCAGGCCCCGTGGTGGTCGCGGTTGACCAGGTACACGGGCCGCTCGGCGATAACCGCGTCCAGCTCCTGCCTGGTGGGGGTCCCGCCGGGGAACGCAGCCATCCACCAGCCGCCGCCCACGATCCACTCCCGCTCCGGGTGGGCCGCGGCGTAGGCGGCGATGAGCTCGCGGTACTCGGCGGCGCTCTGGCCGCCGGAGAGGTCGCACTGGAGCCGCTCGGTCCCGCCGAGAAGCGGGTGGGCGTGAGCATCCTGGAAGCCCGGGAGGAGCATCCTGCCACGCAGGTCGACCACTTCGGTGCGCGGGCCGATCAGCACGCCCATCTCACGCCCGGCGCCCACGGCGACGATCCGACCGCCGCGGACGGCGACGGCCTCGGCCCAGGGGCGTGCCCGGTCGCCGGTGTAGACCGCGGCGCCCACCGCGCCGCCCACCGCGGTGCCCGGGGGCGGCACCCATGAAGACCAGCTCCGCGTGCACGGTCCCGCTCAACCTGACCCCCTGACCCCGGCGCTACGCGGGCTCGGCGACGACCGGGTTGGCGAGCACGCCGATGCCCTCGATCTCGACCTCGACCCGGTCGCCGACCTCGAGCGGCCCGACGCCGGCGGGCGTGCCGGTGAGCAGCACGTCACCGGGGATCAGGGTCATCACCGAGGAGACGAACGCGAGCAGGTCGGCGACCCCGTGCTCCAGCATCGAGGTACGGCTGGACTGCCGGGCCTCGCCGTTGACCAGCGTGCGCAGGCCGAGATCGCTCGAGTCCAGGTCGGTCTCGATCCAGGGCCCGAGCGGGCAGAAGGTGTCGAAGCCCTTGGCGCGGGCCCACTGCCCGTCGAGCTTCTGCAGCTCGCGCGCGGTCACGTCGTTGGCGCAGGTGAAGCCGAGCACCGCCTGCATCGCGTCGGCCTCGTCGAGGCGGCGCGCGAGCTTGCCGATGATCACCGCGAGCTCGCCCTCATAGTCGACCCGGTTGACATCCGTCGGATAGACGATCGGGTCGTCCGGGCCGATCACGGCGGTGGACGGCTTCAGGAAGATCACCGGCTCCGGCGCGACTTCGCCGCCCACCTCACGGGCGTGCTCGGCATAGTTACGGCCCACCGCGATCACCTTGGTGGGCAGGACCGGGGCGAGCAGGCGCACCTCTCCCATCGGCGCGCGCGTGCCGACGTACTGGAACGGACCGAACGGGTGCGGGCTGATGGCCGCGACGGCGCCATCCTCGAGCACGCCGAAGCTGACGTCCTGGCCATGACGGTAACGGACGATTCGCATCGATCCCCCTTGAGATCACTCGTCGCTCAGGCCCGCAGCAGCAGGGCCTCCATGGTCAGGCCAGTGCCGAAGGCCAGGATCACCAGCCACTGGCCCTGCCGCAGCTCGCCGGAGGCGACCACCGACTCGAGGATGAACAGGACGGTCGCGGACGAGCGGTTGCCGCCGTCGAGCAGCACCTCGCGCGAGGGGGCGAGCTGGTCGTCGGACAGGCCGAGCCGGCGCTGCACCCGCTCCAGGATCTCCGGCCCGCCGGGGTGCACCACCCAGTGGTCCACCTCGGCCGGGCCCAGACCGTGGGGGTCGAGCAGCTCCTGGACGAGCCGGCCGACGGTGCGGTCGACCATGGCCGGGACCCGCGGCGAGAGCGACATGTGGAAGCCGTCGTCGTCGATCAGCCAGCCCATACGGTCCTCGCTGCCTGGCAGGGTGGCGGTGCGGGCGCCGACGATCCCCGGCCCGCCTGCATGCGGGCCGACCAGGGCGGCCGCGGCCCCGTCGCCGAACAGCGCCTGGCTGACCGCCTCCTGGCGGCTGCCGGCAGGCTGCAGGTGCAGGCTGCACAGCTCGACGCAGACCACCAGCGCGCGCTGGTCAAAGGCTTTCACCAGGGCGGAGGCGGTACGGAGCGCGGGCAGGGCGGCGTAGCAGCCCATGTGGCCCAGGGCGAGGCGGCGCACGCGCTGGCTGAGGCCAAGGTCGGCGGCGAGGTGCACGTCCAGCCCGGGCCCTGCGTAGCCGGTGCAGGAGACGACGATCAGGTCGCCGACCTCCGCGGCGGCCAGCGGATCGGCGCGGTCGAGCGCGCGCCTGGCGGCTTCGGCGCCGAGGCGGCGCGCGGCCGGGGCGAACGCGCGCATGCGCTCGCCGGTGGTGGGCCGGCCCGCGTAGAAGGCGTGGACGTCGACCACGGAGGCGCGGCGCTCCACCCCACTGGCCCCGAACACCTCGGCCCAGCCCGGCTCCCAGCCCGGCAGCGTGGCGAAGAAGCTCTCGATGATCTCGTCCTGCTTGTAGACGCGCTCCGGCATCGCCGTGCCGAGTGCCTGGACCCGTGCGGTCACCGCTGCTGCACCCCTTCCGTCCCGGGGCCGCGGCTCGCGGCCAGTGACGCCTTCGCGCGGTCCCGGACCGCTGCTGCCGCGGTCGCGCCGGACTTCCGGTAGTGTCCCAGATAGGAGGCGCGCCGATCGCCGCAGGCACGGAACTCGGGCAGGTCCAGGCGGCGGCGCAGCAGCCCGCGGGCCACGTCCGCGGGGCCGATCCTGGGGGCGAGGCCGACGGTGGCCACCGGCTCGAGCCCGGCATCCCGCAGCAGGCGGTCCAGCTCGTCGGGGCGGATGAGCAGGCGCCAGTCGTGCGTGCCGCGCGGCACCAGGCGCAGCACCCGCTCCGCCCCCCAGAGCACGGTGAACCAGGCCCAGGCGGTCCGGTTGATGGTGTCGAAGGCGAGGCTGCCGCCGGGGGCGAGCACCCGGGCGATCTCGCCGACGGCGGCGGGCAGGTCGGGCACGTGCTCGAGGACGTCGGCGGCGACCACCGCGTCGAAGGCACCGTCCGCGAAGGGAAGCCGCTCGAGCTGGCCGCGCACCGGATGGAACCGCCCAGGCGGCCCGGGCGGGTCGGCCGCCCGGCGGGCGACCCGGAGGCTGCCGAGCGAGCGGTCTATGCCTACCACCTCGGCGCCAGCCTCCGCCAGCGTCCTGGCCACCAGCCCGCCGCCGCAGCCTGCGTCGAGCACCAGCCGGCCGCGGAGATCGGCCAGGGCGTCGAGGTAGAACGCCAGGCGCGGGCGGTTGATCGCGTGCAGTGCGGCGGCCGGGCCGCTGGGGTCCCACCACAGCTCGTCGATGCCTTCGTAGTACTCGTTGTCGATGCTGACGCGCGCGGGCGGCACCGGACGGGTGCGGTCGATGCCGCGCCACACCCTTCTCACAGGCCCGCTCCGGTGCCGAGCTCGACCCGTCCCAGCCACTCGAGGGTGGCGTCGTGCGATGGCGGCAGCAGGAGCCCGGCGTGGGCGTCGCGCAGCAGCCGCTCGACCGGGGCGGTACGCAGGTACGCGCTGCCGCCGGCGGTGCGGAGGGCCAGCGTGCAGACCTCCAGGGCGGTCTGGCAGACGAACAGCTTGGCGCTGGCCATGCGGCCGTAGTGGACCTGCGGGTCGGGGTCGGGAGGACGCGCCACCGCCGCGTACAGCGCGGCGCGGGCGGCGTCGAGCCGCATGCGCATCTCCCCCACCGCCTGCTGCACCCCGGGCAGCTCCGCCAGCGACCTGCCGAGCCCCTCGTTGCGCCGCTTGGGCAGGCCCTCCACCACGTACGCGTAGGCGGCCTCGGCCGCGCCGAGAAAGATGCTGGCGAACGACGGCCACGACCAGTGGGAGGCCAGCAGGAAGCTCGCGGCGACGCCGAGACCCTGGTCGACCACGCACTCCGGCGGGACCTCCAGGTCGTCGACGGCGATCGCATGGCTGCCGGTGGCGCGCATGCCCATCGCGCGCCAGTCGCCGAGCACCCGGAGACCCTGCCGCGGCTTGGGAACCAGGAACGCGATCGGCTCGCGACCGGCCTCGGTCTCGATCGCGGCCGACAGGAACAGGTGGGTCGCGCGCGGGAAGCCGGTGAAGAACGTCTTCACTCCCTTGAGCCGCCAGCCGCCTCCCGGGAGCGGGACGGCGCTGGTCGCCTGGTACCACCAGTTGCCGCCGGACTCCGGTTCGGAGAAACCGCCGGCGATGATGGCGCCGCCGGAGGCGACCTGCTTCAGGAACGGCTCCACCCGATGCCGCAGGGTCTCCGCGAGGATCCCCACGCCGTGCAGGTGCATGTTGACCGCGAGCGCGGTCGCCGGCGAGCCCTCGGCCAGGCGGCTCTGCGCGGCGACCAGGTCCAGCGCGGTCGCGCCCATGCCGCCGAGGTCCACCGGCACGGTGATCGCCGTGTAGCCGCTGGCGACGAGGTCGTCGAAGTCCTCCTCGGCGAAGGCGTCGGCCTCGTCGTAGGCGGCGGCGCGCCGGGCCAGCGCAGGCGCCAGGCTGGCGGCCAGGTCGACGATCTCCCGGCGGGGAGTGGGTCGGGCGTTCGCGTCCATAGCAGCTCCTCCACCGACCCGGGCAGGGCCTCGGGCCTGGCATCCTCGTGACCGATCGGTCTTCCTCCACCTGACTGTGAGTCTACGGGGGCGGCTCCGGATTGCCTCAGATATGGTGAGCGCATGGCCCATCCGTTGCTCGACGTGCTGCTCGACGCCGCCCGCGGACGACCGCCCGTCCCCGACGGCGCGGTCGAGGTGCTGCCGCTGCTGCCCGGCCCGGTCGACGCGGCGGTGGTGGCGTTCACCGCCCACTCCTATCTGGTGGCCGACGTGGACCCCGAGCTGGCACGCTCCCGCCTGGGCGACGGCGACCCGGGCGCTCCGACACGGCCTGCCTTCCTCACCTGGCTCGCCGGGCAGCTCGGCGCCATGGCAGGCCAGCTCGACGCCGTGCTGGCCGCGCCCGGCCTGGACGGCACGCCGCCGCTGGAGCTGGAGCTGCGCACCGACCTGGAGCACCACCAACGGGTGGCACGCGCCAACCGCTACCGTCGCGACCTCCGCGTCTTCGCCAGCCCCGGCGGCGGCGTGCTGGTGGTCGGGCGTGGGCTGGCCGGCCGCTGGGAGGCCGCCTTCGAGGTCGAGCCCGAGCGCCGCGGCCGGGGCCACGGCCGCGCGCTCGCCCTGGCCGCCCGCCACCTGGTCCCTCGCGGCGAGCCGCTGTTCGTCCAGGTGTCTCCCGGCAACGCGGCCTCCCTGCGAGCCATCCTCGCGGCCGGCTACCGCCCGCTCGGCAGCGAGGTGCTGTTCCCCAGGTGAGCGAGCCCACTCACGACTACCATGGCACCGGCGCTCTTGGGGAGCGATGTCATCGCGCGGCATCCAGCAGCTGCTCCACGGGGCTGAGATCAAGCGGCTTGCCGAGCGGGACGATCAGGTGGGTGGCGCCGGCTGCCAGGAACTCCTCGAGCTGGGCCAGCTCTGATGGCCGGATCGAGGCGGTGCGCTCGATCCGCCCGGAGTCGCGGCCGACCCGCTGGCACCACTGGTCGAGGACCGCGCTCTTGTGGCGGTAGGACTCGGGCGGACCGAAGGTGTTCCAGAGGTCGGCGTGCTCGGCGACCAGCCGCAGGGTGACCTTCTCCCCGCCGCCGCCGATGAGGATCGGCAGGTCGGGCGCTGGCGGGTTCAGCTTGGCCAGGCGCGCCCTGATCCTCGGCAGGTTCCTGCCGAGGTCGGCCAGCCGGCTGCCGGGCGTGCCGAACTCGTAGCCGTACTCGGTGTAGTCCCGCTCGAACCAGCCGGCTCCGATGCCCAGGATGAGGCGGCCGCCACTGAGCAGGCTGACCGTCTGGGCGATGTGGGCCAGCAGGTTCGGGTTGCGATAGCTGTTGCACGTCACCAGCGAGCCGATGCTGGGGCTCGAGGTGTCCACCGCCATCGCCGCGAGCAGCGACCAGCACTCGAAATGGGCGCCGTCGGGGTCGCCGTAGAGCGGGTAGAAGTGGTCCCAGACCCACAGCGAGTCGACGCCCATGCGATCGACCTGCCGCCAGGCAGCGCGGTACTCCTCGATCGTGGCCTGCTGCGGGTGCAGCGACACGCCCACCTTGAAACGAGCCACCGGATCTCTCCCATCACCGAAGCCGACATGGCGGCCTAGACTCTATCTCTGGATGCGGTGGGACCAGATTCCGGAGCGGCTCTCCTCAGGCCTGCGCGCTGCGTGGGGCTCGCAGCAGAGCGCCACGGCCGGCGAGCGCCCTGGTGACGTTCATGGTGGCGGCGAGCACCCGCGGCACCTCCGGCCCCTTGAGCACCGAGCGATAGGGGTTGATCATCAATCACGGTCGCCTTGCTTGACCTACTTATCTCGGTACTCCAGTTTGAAAGAGTTCCGGACGGGCAGACTGCCCGCCGAGGAGAGCAAGCATCGGACCCTCCCAGATTCTGTCTCACCTCTGACATGCAGGCGCCATCAGCGGCAAGGAGGTGAAATCGTTGCGGTCCCAACGCGCTCGGGGCATCAAGTGGACGTGATGGCCTTCTCCAGCACACCCCCGATCGAGGTGGGCTGCGCCATTTCCTAGAGTTGCCGAGAGTGGAAGTTCGCGGCAAACTGGGGGAAATGTCAAGTAGCCTCAGGTGGTATGTCGGTATTATCTGCACTGCCGCCTTTTTAACGCTAGTCGGCCTTGTGCCTCAGATCGACACGAGCCGGCTTGACCTGACCTGGCCCGCGATCACGATGTTCACCGCGGTGCTGATTGCCGGTGAATTCTTTCCCATCGACATCCGGCACCGCGACCAGACGAAATCCATCCTGGCGTCCGCGACGTTCGCGTTCGCCCTCGTGCCGGTCGCCGGGGTCGCCATCGCCGTGCTGGCGCACGTGGTCGCCAGCATCGTGCCCGACCTGGTACGCCGCGCCGCGATCATCAAGCTGGCGTTCAACGCCGCGGTGTACGCGCTGGCGCTCGCCGCCGGCGGAGCCGTGTACCTGGCCGGCGGTGGCGGCCCCGGCATCACCGCGCGAGGCATACCGGCCTTCATCGCCGGCGCCGCCGTCTTCACGCTCCTCAACGGCCTGATGGTCAACGTGGCGGTGACGCTGGCCGCGGGTACGCCGCTGCGCGCCGGGCTGCTCGCCGACCTTCGCCTCGAGCTGGTCAGCTCGGCGCTGCTGCTGACGCTCGCGCCGGTGGCCGTCGTCCTCGCCGAGCACGCCCTCTACCTCGTGCCCGCCCTGGTCACGCCGCTGGCAGCGGTCTACCTCGCCTCCAGGGGATGGGCCGAGGCTGAGGCGGCGGCCGACCGGCAGCGGCGCCTCACCGAGCGTGAGCAGGAGGTCGTCCGGCGGCTGCAGGAGGCCGACCGCATGAAGGCGGACCTGCTCGCCACGGTCACGCACGAGCTGCGCAGCCCGCTCACCACGATCCTCGGCGCTCTCCAGATGCTGAGCGTGCGCGAGGGGCGGATGGAACCGGCCCAGCGCCAAGAGTTCGTCAACATGGGGATGCGCCAGGGGGAGCGGCTGCAGCGGATGATCGAGCAGCTCCTGCTCGCCGCCAAGTTCGAGCAGCGGCCCGCCAGGACGCCCGCCGTCGAGCCGCGGCGCGTCGAGCTCGACGCCTCCGAGCTGGTCCGCCGGGCCGGCGAGGAGGCCCAGGCGCGGCACCGCAAGCGGCAGATCAACGTGGACACCAACGGCGCCCTGCCGGTGCTGGCCGCCCAGGACGCGGTGGCGCAGGTGCTCGACAACCTGCTCGACAACGCCTGTAAGTACTCCCCCGACGGCGAGCCCGTCCGCCTGTCCGGCACGCGCGAGAACGGCTACGCGGTACTGGCGGTCGAGAACCGCGGCCCGGGCGTCGACCCCGCCGACCGGGAGCGCATCTTCGAGCGCTTCAACCAGCTCGACGGCCAGCGCGACCGGCGCGGCGGCGGCGTGGGCCTCGGCCTCTACATCGCCCGCCAGCTCGCCCGCAGCCAGGGCGGCGACCTGGTCGTCGCCGAGTCGTCCAACGCCGCCGGCACCCGCTTCGAGCTGCACCTCCCGCTGGTCATCACGCGCGAGGGATCCTGAGGCCCAGCGATGGCGCGGGCCGAGTCCAGGAAGCCCCAGCTCGTCCGGAGGCAAGACCTGTCAAATGGAGGGAGGGTCCCGATCTGCTCGCTGCGATGTGAGCATCTATGATCGAACGTATGTGCTAGTATCGCGGACATGAACCTGGCTGCTTGGGCACGTGCCAACGGCGTGCACCCACAGACCGCCGACCGCTGGTTGCGCCAAGGCACCATGCCGGTCCCAGCGCGGCGGCTGCTCGCCGACCCGCGGGCGACCATGATCGTGGTCGAGCACCGCGACCGGCTTGCCCGCTTCGGCGTCGAGCACCTGGAGGCGGCACTGTCGGCGCAGGCCAGGCGGCTGGCGGTGGTCGACCCTGGGGAGACCAGCGGCGACCTGGCGGGCGCCATGGTCGACGTGCTCACCGGCGTGTACGCCCGGCTGGATGGTCGCCGTGGCGCCCGCAACCGGGCGTTGCGCGCGGTGACCTGCGCGAACCAGTCGCGCGGTCACGCCGGCGCCGCCGGCGCCCAGGGCGGCTGATGGGCGCTCGCCAGCGGTTCCAGATGCCCCAGGGCTGGGTTGCCCGCGGCTTCCGGTTGGAGGTGGCGGCGACCACCCCTGAGCAGCCGCCGCGGATCGGCCAGCATTTCGGCGCCCGCCGGTTCGCCTACAACTGGGCGTTGGCGCAGGTCAAGGCCAACCTCGACGCGCGAGCAGCCGACCCGGCGGTCGTGCCGCTGGGGTGGGGCTTCTACGACCTGCGCCGGGCGTGGAACCAGGCCAAGCAGGAGGCCGCGCCGTGGTGGCTGGCCTGCTCCAAGGAGGCCTACACCAGACCCATACCCTGACCACCACCCTGGCGCGCCGCTACGCCACCATCGTGATCGAGGACCTCGACGTCGCCGCGATCGCCCGGGGCATGCGCCGCGCCTTCCGCTGGACCGTCTACCAGGCCGGCATCGGCAAGGTCCGCCCGACCCTGGCCTACAAGTGCCCGGCGGCGGGCGGCCGGCTGGTGGTGGCTGACCGCTGGTTCGCCTCGTCCAAGACCCACCACGGCTGCGGCGGCTACCTGGCTGACCGCGAGTTGGCCGATCGGGTGTGGGTGTG
>WNGB01051530.1_pt1 | contig 12010 bp, 13 predicted proteins | sample 5400681 | NCBI WGS metagenome assembly WNGB01 (sample SAMN13153367, study PRJNA577476) | soil metagenome | isolation source: 115 cm soil or saprolite under grassland replicate 2 | place: USA:California | collected 2016-06-15 | reverse complement strand
GGGGGCGCGCGCCTGGCGTTCCTCGACCTGCCCGACGGTCCCATCGCGGCCTTCGTGACGCTGGAGTGGGACGGCACCGTCGGGCTCTACAACTCGGGCTTCCATCCCGACCGCGCGGCGCTCTCACCGGGGGTCGTGCTGCTCGCGCATGTGATTCGTGATGCCATCGAGCGCGGCCGCCGTCGCTTCGACTTCCTGCGCGGCGAGGAGCGCTACAAATTCGAGTTCGGCGCGATCCCGGAGCCGGTGCACGCCGTCACCATCGGAGCCCGCGCGTGAGCCTGAGCGTCGCCGTGCTGAGCGTGCACACCTGTCCGCTGGCCGCGCTGGGCGGCAAGGAGACGGGGGGCATGAACGTGTACGTGCGCGAGCTGGCCCGCGAGCTGGCGCGCATGCGCGTGACCGCCGACGTCTTCACGCGCTCGCAGAATCCGTCCATCCCGCGCGTGAGCCTCATCGGCGACGGCGTGCGCGTCGTCCACCTGCCGGCCGGGCGCGAGGCGCCGATGGCGCGCGAGAAGGTGCACGATCACCTCGACGAGTTCGTCGACGGCGTCGAGGCGTTTCGCATCGCCCACGGCGTGGACTACGACCTGATCCACGGTCACTACTGGCTGTCGGGCGCGGTGGGGCTGACGCTGCGCGAGCGATGGGGCGTGCCCCTGGTGCAGATGTTCCACACGCTGGGCCGTCTCAAGAACGACGCGACCCGCAACGGCGCCGAGCGCGAGCCCGATCTTCGTATCGCCGAGGAGACGCGGATCGTCGGCGCCGCCGACCGCATCGTGGCGGCGACCGTGGTCGAGCGCGCGCACCTGGTGCGCCACTACGGCGCCGCGGCGTCCCGCATCGCCGTGATCCCCTGCGGGGTGGACACGGAGCTGTTCGCGCCCGGCGATCAGGGCGCCGCCCGGGCCGCCCTGAGGCTCGACGACCGGCCCCGACTGCTCTACGTGGGGCGCCTGGCCCCGATCAAGGGACTGGAGACGCTGCTCGACGGCATGGCCCGGTTGCGCGCGGCCGGCAGTCGCGCCCAGCTCTGCATCGTCGGGGGCGATGCCGACGAGTCGCTCGACGGCCACGAGGGCGAGCTGCGCGCGCGGCTGAGCCGGCTCGACCTCGGCGACACGGTCACCTTCGTCGGCTCCCAGCCACAGGAGAGGTTGCGCGCCTGGTATGTGGCGGCCGACGCGACCGTACTGCCCTCGTACTACGAATCGTTCGGCATGGTGGCGCTGGAGGCGATGGCCTGTGGCAGCCCGGTCGTCGCCTCGCGCGTGGGCGGGCTGCAGACGACCGTGCGCGATGGCGTCACCGGCGTCCTGGTGCCGGATCACGATCCTGCGGTGCTCGCTGATACACTCGAGCGCGTGCTGGACGACGCGGATCTACGCTGGCGCCTGGGCCGCGAAGGCGTGCGCTGGGCCGCCCAGCATCGCTGGCCGTGCGTCGCCGAAGCCGTCTGCCGCGAGTACGCCGCCCTCGTCGAACACGCCGCCTCCCACCTCGACGCCGGTCGCTGCAAGTAGCGCCCACTCGCCGCGGGCGGCGGCGGGGCCTGGCCGGATCGGTCGTCTTCGCCCTCGGGAGCGAGGGCCAGAAATGGCTGTGTTAGACTCGCGCGCACCGTGGGCAAGCTCCTCGAGGTCAAGAGTCTGCAGACGCACTTTCTGACGCGGGGCGGCGTGGTGCGTGCGGTGGACGGGGTGTCGTGGGACGTCGAGGCGGGCGAGACGGTCGCGCTCGTCGGCGAGTCCGGGTGCGGCAAGTCGGTGACGGCGCTCAGCATTATGCGCCTGGTGGCGCCGCCGGCCGGCCGCATCGTCGGCGGCCAGGTCATCTTCAAGGGGCGTGATCTCCTCACGCTCGGCGAGGACGAGATGCGTCGCGTACGGGGCCGCGAGATCGGCATGATCTTCCAGGAGCCGATGACCTCGCTCAACCCCGTGCTCACCATCGGCCGCCAGCTCACCGAGGGGCTCGAGATCCATCTCGGGATGTCGGGGGCCGCCGCCCACCGCCGGGCGGTGGAGCTGCTGGGCATGGTCGGCATCCCCGACCCGGCGCGGCGGCTGGCGCAGTATCCGCACCAGTTCAGCGGCGGCATGCGACAGCGGATGATGATCGCGATGGCGCTGGCGTGCGACCCCCCGCTCGTGCTGGCCGACGAGCCGACGACCGCGCTCGACGTGACCATCCAGGCGCAGATCCTCGAGCTCATGAAGGACCTGGCGCGGCGCCTCGGGGTGGCGATGCTGATCATCACGCACAACCTCGGCGTGGTCGCTCGCTACGCCGATCGCGTGAACGTCATGTACGCGGGGCGGATCATCGAGCGGGCAACGGCGCGGGAGCTGTACGGCCGCCCGTGCCATCCCTACACGCTGGGCCTCCTGCGCTCGGTACCGCGCCTGGACGAGCCGCGCCGCGCGCGGCTGGCGCCGATCGACGGGCAGCCGCCCGATCTCACGCGGCTGCCGCCCGGCTGCGCGTTCGCGCCGCGCTGCGCGTTCCGCGTCGAGCGCTGCGCCATCGAGGCGCCACCGCTGGAGCCGGTCGGCGACGGCGGCCACGTGAGCGCGTGCTGGGAGTCGGCCCGCCTGCAGAGGGAGTATGAGCCCGCGCGCTGAGGGCGGGACGGCGACCGTCGCTCCTCGCGCCGCGGACGGCGAGGAGGTCCTGCTCGAGGTCCGCGACCTCGTCAAGCACTTCAGCGTCGGCGGCGGCATGTTCGGTGGCCGCGCCGGCACCGTGCGGGCGGTCGACGGCGTCAGCTTCGCGCTGCGGCGGGGGGAGACGCTCGGCCTCGTCGGCGAGTCGGGCTGCGGCAAGACCACGACCGGCCGCTGCATTCTGCAGCTCGAGCGGCCGACGAGCGGGCAGGTGATCTTCGAGGGGCGCGATCTCGGCAAGCTGTCGGACACCGATCTCCGTCCCATGCGCCGGCGGATGCAGGTGATCTTCCAGGATCCGTATGCCTCGCTGAATCCGCGCATGACCGTCGGGCAGATCCTGGCCGAGCCGCTGGCCGTCCACGGTGTGGTGCCGGACCGCCAGCGACGGCGCGACCGGGTGGGCGATCTGCTCTCGCGGGTGGGATTGCTGCCGCAGCACGCAGACCGCTATCCGCACCAGCTGTCGGGCGGCCAGCGCCAGCGGGTCGGGATCGCCAGGGCGCTCGCCGTCGAGCCATCCTTGATCGTGTGCGACGAGCCGGTGTCGGCGCTCGACGTCTCGATCCAGGCTCAGATCATCAACCTGCTCGAAGATTTGCAGTCCGAGCTCGGCCTCACGTACCTGTTCATCGCCCACGACCTCGCCGTCGTGCGTCACATCTCCGATCGGGTGGCGGTGATGTACCTGGGCAAGATGGTCGAGATCGCCGACCGCCGGGAGCTCTACGACAAGCCGCTGCATCCTTACTCCGTCCTGGTCGGCGAGGTGCCCAGCCCGCTGAATCCTCCCTCGGGTTGCGTCTTCCATCCGCGCTGTCCGATCGCCATCGACCGCTGCCGGGGCGAAGTGCCACCGCTGCGCGAGGTTACTCCCGGCCACTGGGCCGCGTGTTTGCTCGCTTGACAGCGTGGTCTGACCGCGGGTACGTTGCTGAAACCTTTAGCCGTTGCGGCCCGTTTGACCTCTAACATCGTCCGGGTCCGACCCCCGAGGGCTGGGTCCGACTGGAGGCAGCGAATGTGTCGTCTTGCCCTCGTGCCTATCGTCCTCGTCGCCCTGCTCATGGCCGGCGCCCAGCCCGCTCCGGCGCAAGACAAGCCGCGGTCGGGCGGCGAACTGGTCTTCGTCGTCCCCTCGGAGCCGCCGTCCTACGACGCGCACCAGGAGGAGACGTTCGGCCTGATCCACCCGATGGCGCCTCACTACGGCACGCTCCTGCGCGTGGACCCGTTCGACAAGACGGGAACGAAGCCGGTCGGCGACCTGGCCGAGTCGTGGACAGTCTCCAAGGACCAGCTGACCTACACCTTCAAGATTCGCAAGGGCGTGAAGTTCCACGACGGCAGCGAGCTGACCTCGAAGGACGTCAAGGCGTCCTACGACAAGATCCTGAACCCTCCGGCCGGGGTGAAGTCGCTGCGGAAGGTGGCGTACACGGCGATCGCCTCGGTGGACGCGCCGGACGCCGGCACCTTCGTCATCAAGCTGAAGTACCCCGAGGCGTCGATGCTGCTCAACCTCGCCTCGCCGTGGAACTGGATCTACAAGGCGGACATCCTGGCGAAGGATCCGCACTGGTACGAGAAGAACGTCATGGGGACGGGGCCCTTCAAGTTCGTGGAGCACGTGAAGGGTTCGCACTGGGTCGGCAAGAAGCACCCAGACTACTGGGACAAGGGCAAGCCCTACCTCGACGGTTACCGCGCCATCTTCATCAGCAACTCGGCCGCGCAGGTGGCGGCGGTGCGCGGCGAGCGCGCCATGATCCAGTTCCGCAGCTTCAGTCCGCCCGAGCGCGACAGCCTCGTGCAGGCCCTCGGGCCCAAGATCACGGTGCAGGAAAGCGCGTGGGACTGCGCGAACCTCGTTGCGATGCACCATGAGAAGAAGCCGTTCGACGACAAGCGCGTCCGGCGCGCGCTGACCCTGGCGCTCGACCGCTACGCGGGCTCCCAGGCGCTGTCGAAGATCACCCTGGTGAAGGACGTGGCCGGCATCCAGGTGCCAGGGACGCCCTACGCCACCCCACCGGCCGAGCTGGAGAAGCTGGCCGGCTACGGCCGCGACATCGCCAAGAACCGCGCCGAGGCCAAGCGCCTGCTGAAGGAAGCTGGCGTGCCCGAGGGGTTCGCGTTCACGTTCAAGAACCGGGGCATCCCACACCCCTACGAGCCCCTCGGCATCTGGCTGATCGACCAATGGCGGCAGATCGGCCTCAACGTCAAAATGGAGGTCATCGAGGCCTCCGCCTACCACCCCATGCTCAAGCGCGGCGACTTCGAGGTCGCCATGGACTTCCAGTGCGGCTTCATCGTGGAGCCGGACCTGGACCTGCCCCGCTTCGTCAGCAACTCAGACGCGAACTTCGGCCGCCACAAGGACACCGTGATCGACGACCTCTTCAGCCGGCAGGGGCGCGCCACCGATCCCGAGGAGCGCAAGAAGATCCTCCGGCAGTTCGAGAAGCGGCTCCTGGATGAGGAAGTCCACGTCATGTACACCCTGCAGTGGCATCGCGTGATCCCGCACCTGGCCAAGGTGAAGGGCTGGATGATCACCCCCAGCCACTACCTGAACAACCAGCTCGACACGGTGTGGCTATCCGAATAGCGTGCACAAGTACCTGGTCAAGCGCTTCCTGTTGATGTTACCCACCCTGTTCGGGGTGGCGCTGGTCACGTTCCTGCTCATCCGGGTCATTCCCGGCGACGTCGTCGAGCTGCGATACTCCGGTGACCGCGGCTCGGTCTCGCAGGAGATCCTCGACCGGGAGCGGGCGCGCATCGGCCTCGACAAGCCCGTCTGGCAGCAGTTCGTCGCGTGGATCACCGGCGTGGCGCGGCTCGACTTCGGTACCTCGATGTGGACGGGCGCGCCGATCTGGGATGAGATCAAGCTGCGCTTCACCCTGTCTTTCCAGTTGGCCATCATGGCGACGCTGGTGGCGGTGGTGCTGGCCATCCCGCTGGGCGTGCTGTCCGCGCTCAAGCAGGACACGTGGATCGACTACGCCGTGCGCATCTTCTCGATCGCCGGCCTCTCGATGCCGTCGTTCTGGCTCGGCATCGTGTTGATCCTCGTGATGCTCGTCGCCTTCAAGTGGCTGCCGCCCATGGTCTACACGCCGTTCTGGGTCAATCCGATCCAGAACCTGGCCCAGCTCATCTGGCCGGCGCTGGCGGTCGGCTACCGCTACTCGGCCGTCGCCACCCGCATGACCCGCTCGGCGATGCTGGAAGTGCTGCGCGAGGACTACATCCGCACCGCCCGCGCCAAGGGACTGATGCAGAAGCTGATCCTGTCGCGCCATGCGCTCAAGAACGCGATGCTGCCGGTGCTCACGGTGGTCGCGCTCGAGTTCGCCTTCCTCATCGGCGGTCTCGTGGTCACCGAGCAGGTGTTCAACCTCAACGGCATCGGCCTGCTCTTCGTGCAGGCGGTGGCGCATCGCGACTACACGCTGCTGCAGGCGCTCGTGATGCTGGTGGCCGGGGCGTTCATCATCGTGAACTTCCTGATGGATATCGCGTACGCGTGGCTCGACCCGCGGATCCGGTATCGGTGATGCGGGGACCCTCGTCGAGGAGGCCGGCATGGCGCTGAACCCGCCGCTCGATCGCACGCTCGACGTCGAGGTGCCGCGGGCGGCAGCTGGCTGGGGCGAGGCGATCCGCGAGTTCTGCCTCCGGCGACCGCTCGGCGCCGCCGGCGCCGGCATCATCGTGCTGATGCTGGTAGTGGCGCTCCTGGCGCCCCTCATCGCGCGCTACGATCCGGTCGTCAACGACTTCGGCGCCATGCTCGCCGCGCCCTCGCGCGCGCACTGGCTGGGCACCGACGCGTTCGGCCGCGACGTGCTCTCGCGGCTGATCTACGGCTCGCGGACGGCGCTGCTGGTGGGCTTCGGCGCCTCGGTGCTGGGCGCCACCCTCGGCGCCGTCCTCGGCGTAGGCAGCGCCTACTTCAGTGGGCGCGTCGATCTCTATCTGCAGCGAGTCATGGACATCTTCCTGTCCTTCCCGCTCATCATCCTGGCGCTCGCGCTGGTGGCGATCCTCGGCAACTCGATCCCCAATCTCATCATGGCCATCATGATCCCGATGATCCCGCGCTCGGCGCTGGTCATCCGCTCCTCCGCGCTGGCCATCCGCGAGATGCCATACGTGGACGCGGCGCGGGCGGCCGGCTTCGGCCACGGGCGCATCATCCTGCGCCACATGCTGCCGAACGTGATGGCGCCGTACCTGATCATGCTGACCGCGTTCCTGGGTCAGGCCATCCTGCTGGAGTCGTCGCTGTCGTTCCTCGGCCTCGGCGTGCAGGAGCCGATCGCGGCCTGGGGCTTGATGCTGCGGGGGGCGGCGGTGGAGTTCGCGGAAGCGGCGCCTTGGATGGCCGTGTTCCCGGGGATCGCCATTAGCCTCTCGGTGTTCGCGTTCAACCTGTTCGGCGATTCGCTGCGCGATGCGCTCGACCCGCGCCTGAAAACCCAGTAGCGCGACGCGTTAGCCGGTGAGCCGCGTGCGAGCGACTGTGGATAAGATATCGGAATGCTTGACACCCTCAGCGGGGCGCGCTACAAATTGCAGGTCTGACCAGCGCGGGCCGCTACGCGGATTACCACACGATATCGGGAGGCCCTAGATGCCGTATGTGATCGCTGAGCCCTGCATCAACGTCAAGGACAAGGCCTGCGTCGAGGTGTGCCCGGTGGACTGCATCTACGAGGGGGAGACGATGCTCTACATCCACCCCGACGAATGCATCGACTGTGGGGCATGCGAGCCGGTGTGCCCGGTGAAGGCGATGGCCCTTCGTTTTGTGCACCGCCGCCACGCGTCGTGGGCAGGTGGCGCCGGGGCGACGCGTCGAGCCGGCGACAATCCGCGGATTTCCGCCGTGGCACATCCGTTGCGATTCCCCCGCTCGTGATGAACACCATGCCCGCACCAACCACCACGGCCACGCCGCTGCTCCCGCGCCCTATCGGCTATCACGGCGCCGTCTGCGACTTCAAGCGCCGGCTGATCGAGGCCACCCTTCACCAGATGTGCGGCAACCGCACGCACACCGCCCGCGCCCTCGGCCTGCAGCGGACATACCTGCTGCGGCTCATCCGGGAACTGGGCGTGGCGGCGCCGCCGCCCCCGCCGCGCCGGCGAAGCGATCGTTGACGTGGGGGGCCCCGATATGGCCCCCCACCCCCCAACTTTCGTCGCGCCCCGGCGGAGCCCGTGTCGCTCCTCTGTCCCGCGTGTACCGTACGGGGCCACGACATGGCTCTCTCTGGGCCTCGGTGAACGCCTCTTTTCGATGAATAATAGACGCCATGCAGCCAGTCTTCGTGGCGGGCGTGGGCATGACGCGAATCGGGCGGCGGAGTGAGCTGCTGCCGGCGCTCATGGCCGAGGCCGCGCAGGCCGCGCTGGCCGAGGCCGGGCTCGAGGCGCCCGACGCCATCGTGGTGGCGACGATGAATCCCGAGGAGTTCGTGGGCGACGGCAACTTCGCCTCCAACGTCGCCACCCACATGGGCTTCGCTCTGGTCCCCGCGCTGCGGATCGAGACGGCGACGTCGTCCGGCGCCGCCGCGGTCTACACGGGCTTCGCCCAGATCGCCGCCGGCCTGCGCCGTACGGTGCTGGTGGTGGGCGGTGAGAAGATGACCCACCTGGCAACGCCGAAGGTCTCCGAGATCATCGGCCGGTCGATCGATCCCTACGAGCGCACCTACGGGGCCACGATGCCGGCCCTGGCCGGCCTCGTCAGCCGCGCGCTGATGACCCGCCAGGGCGTGAGCGCGCGCGAGATCGCCCAGGTCGCCGTCAAGAACCATGCGAACGGCACCCGCAATCCGCTCGCGCACTTCCAGCGGGCGGTCACGGTCGAGGAGGTCCTGGAGAGCCGGATGGTGGCCGATCCCCTGCGTCTGATGCACTGCTGCCCGATCTCCGACGGCGCCGCCGCCGTGGTGCTCAGCGCGGAGCGCGCGGCGGTGCGGGTGGCCGGCGTCGGACACGGCGCCGACACGCTGGCCCTCCGCCACCGGCGCGAGCTCACGAGCTTTGCCGCCACGCGGTCGGCGGCCCGCGAGGCGTATGCCATGGCCGGTTTCGGTCCCGAGCGCATCGATCTGGCCGAGGTGCACGACGCCTTCGCGACGTTCGAGCTGATCTCGCTCGAGGATCTGGGCCTGGTACCGCCGGGCAAGGCCGGGCGCGCGACGCTCGACGGCGACACCGCGCTCGATGGCCGGCTGCCCATCAACCCGTCGGGCGGCCTCAAGGCGCGCGGCCATCCGCTGGCCGGGACCGGCGTCGCCCAGATCGTCGAGTGCGTCTGGCAACTGACCGGCCGCGCCCTCACCCGCCAGATCCCCGCCGCCACCCACGCCCTCGCCCACTCTATCGGCGGCCTGGCCACGAACAACTGGGTGACCTTGCTGGAGGCGGTATGATCGCTCCGCGCAGCGCAATGACCACACGTGTCCGGAGCCGGCAACCTTCTATGACAGGCCACCCGCGGCTCTCCCCGTGCTCGCGGCACCCGCTCCAACAATTCCGGCAACCTTCTATGACAGGCCACCCACGGCTCGCCCCGTGCTCGCAGCACCGGCTTCAACAACCCGAATGATCGAGACCATTGCCGGGTCGCGCTGCCCGCGCTGCGACATGGTCGTCGCGCCGCCGGCGACGTACTGTCCGCACCACCCGGTGGCGATGACGCCGGCCACGCTGCCCGGCGTCGGCGAGGTGGTGTCCTTCACCACGTTGCACACGCCGCCCGCCGGGTTCCGCTCGCCCCTGCACATCGCCATCGTCGAGCTTCGCGGCGGCGGCCGCTTCGTCTGCCACGGCGCCGGGATCCGCGGGCTCAAGATCGGCGCCCGGGTGGCGATCGAGGCGATCGACAACGTCTACTATTTCTCCCATCTGGGTGCGGTGGAGCGGGCGCGGCTGTTCTGGCGGCGCACCGGCCGCGCCGGCGACCGCGTCAACGCGATCGCGCGGAGTCTCGCCAAGCGGGTGTGGAAGGGAAGACAACGTGCCGCGAGCTGACCGTCCGCTAGCAGGGGTGCGCGTCCTGGATCTGACCCGGGTACTGGCCGGGCCGTTCTGCTCGATGATCCTGGGCGACATGGGCGCCGAGGTGATCAAGATCGAGGAGCCGGGCAAGGGCGACGACACGCGCTCGTGGCCGCCGTTCCTCGGCGGCGAGGCCACCTACTTTCTCTCGGTGAACCGCAACAAGCAGAGCCTCACGCTCAACCTCAAAGCCCCCGAGGGGCGCGACATCCTCGCGCGCCTGGCCCGCAAGAGCGACGTCGTGCTCGAGAACTTTCGCACGGGGACGATGCAGCGCCTCGGTCTGGGCTACAAGGCCCTGGCCAAGCTCAACCCCAAGCTCGTGTACTGCGCGATCTCGGGCTTCGGCGAATCGGGGCCAGAGGCCTCGCGGGCCGGTTACGACCTCGTGGTGCAGGCCGAATCGGGCATCATGGACATCACCGGCTTCGAGGACGGCCCGCCGGTGAAGGTCGGCACCTCGATCGCGGACCTCGTGGCCGGCATGTCCGCGGCCCACGGCATCACGCTGGCCCTGCTGGCGCGTCACCGGACCAAGCGCGGGCAGAAGGTCGAGATCTCCATGCAGGACGCGATGGCGGCGCTGCTCACCTACCAGGCCGGCATCTATTTCGGCACCGGCAACAAGCCGGGCCGGCGCGGCAACAAGCATCCATCGATCGTGCCCTACGAGGTCTTCCGCGCCGCCGACGCCTACCTCACGCTCGGTGTCGCCAACAACTCGCTGTGGGAGCGCTGCTGCGCGGCGCTGGAGCATCCCGAGCTGATCAAGGACCCTCGCTACGCGAGCGAGGCCGCCCGCGTGCAGAACCGCGACGTGCTGGTGCCGCGCCTCAACGAGATCCTCGGCGCCCGCCCGGCCGACGACTGGCTGAAGCGCTTCGAGGAGGTCGGCGTACCGGCCGGCCGCATCCGCACGGTGGCCGAGGTGTGCGAAAGCGCCCACCTCAAGGCGCGGGGGATGATCGTCACGCTGCCGCATCCCAAGGCCGGCGAGGTGCGGGTGCTCGGCGTGCCGGTACGCTTGCATGCCACGCCCGGCAAGGCGGCCACGGCGCCGCCGCTGCTCGGCCAGCACACCGAGCGCGTGCTGCGTGGCGTGCTCGGGCTCAAGCGCGCCCAGGTGGTCCGCCTGCGGGCCGCCGGCGTGGTGTGAGCGTGGAGCTCACCCCGGTCGCGCTGGCAGGCAAGTGGCTGACGCTCGAGCCGCTCGAGGAGCGCCACGCGGCCGATCTGTTCGCGGCGATGCAGGACGAGGACGTCTGCCGTTACCTGGCGTGGCCGCCGCCGGTGAAGATCGAGGACACGCAGGCACTCGTGCGCGACGCCCGCGAGGCGATGGCGCGCGGACAGACGATGGCCTTCGCCCAGGTCTGGAACGAGACCGGCCGCGCCATCGGATCCACCCGACTGCTGGACGTCCGCCTGGCCGACCGCCAGGTCGAGATCGGCTCGACCTTCCTGGCCCGCGCATTCTGGCGCACGCCGGCCAACACGGAGTCGAAGTACCTGCTCCTGACCTACGCCTTCGAGCGGCTGGGGTGCGTGCGGGTCGCGCTGAAGACCGACGGCCGCAACGTGCGCTCGCAGGAGGCCATCGCCCGACTGGGCGCAGTGCGGGAGGGCGTGCTGCGCAAGCACATGAACGTGCGCGGGTACCAGCGCGACACAGTGTACTACTCGATCCTCGAGACCGAGTGGCCGGCAGTGAAGACGCGGCTGCAAGCTCGGCTCTTCGGCGCCGGCGCGGCTACTTGCGGGCGCTGACGGCGACCAGGACGATGCCGCCCACCAGCGCGATGACGCCGACCACCGGCGGCAACGGGATAGTCTTCTCCCGCTTCGCTTCCACCTTGAGGGGGCCGAGGTCGACAACCTTTTCCTTGGTGGTGTAGGTGATGCCCTGATAGGCCAGCGCGACGATGCCGATCACGATGAGGATGACGCCGATTACGGTGGCAGGTCTCATATACCCATGGTATCCGGCTGGGCAATCCTTGACACCCCGCCGACCGGCATCGCATGATGGCGGAATCTCCGCGCCGCGGGGGGTGAGGAGCGGAAAATGCGCCGGTTGATCAGAATTTACGACACGACGCTGCGCGACGGCACCCAGGGCGAAGGGGTGTCGTTCTCCATGGAGGACAAGGTCCGCCTGGCGAGCCGGCTCGATGCCTTCGGCATCCACTACATCGAGGGCGGCTGGCCGGGCTCCAATCCCAAGGACCTGCGCTTCTTCCGGCGCATGC
>WNGB01011670.1_pt1 | contig 12010 bp, 12 predicted proteins | sample 5400681 | NCBI WGS metagenome assembly WNGB01 (sample SAMN13153367, study PRJNA577476) | soil metagenome | isolation source: 115 cm soil or saprolite under grassland replicate 2 | place: USA:California | collected 2016-06-15 | reverse complement strand
AGCCGCACGGCGCGCGACAGCTCGTTCGCCCGCGCCACCATCGCCGGCAGCTCGTCGAGCGACGTGAACGACGCGATGCCCCAGCCGCAGCCCTGGTTGAGCACGCGCACGAATCCGCCCTGGTCTTCGCTGACGGTCGCCGTCTCGAGACGGCGGCCGCGGAAGGCGACGGCGGAGCTCCAGGTGCGTTCGACGCGGATTTCGGTGTAACCGGCGCGGGACTGTTTGACGGCCGCGGCGAGACGATCTCTCAACGGCTGTCCTTCAGCTGGGCGCGATAGTCGGGGCGGACGACGATCTCGCCGTTCACGATGACTTCGAGATCCCAGGGGAGAATGATGAAGTTCTCGTTCTCGAGCGCGTAGTAATCGGGCTTGTAGCTGCCGGTCTTGAACGATACGGCGGTCTTCACCTCGGCGGGCTTCTGCTCGCGCACGGCGGCCAGCGCGAGCTTCATCGTACTGCCCGACTCGCAGGTTTCGTCGACGAGCAGGACCCGCTTGCCGGTCACGAGGCGCGGCGGGCCGGCGATGACCGAGCCTTCTTTCGTGATCGCGATGGAGGCGAAATCGCGTTGCAGGATGCTCGCGACGACGGCGCCGGGGATGACACCGGCCTTCGCGATGCCGATGACCACGTGGGGGTCGTACTCGCGGAACACCTTCAACGCGAGCACCCGGCAGAGCTCGCCGAAGAACGGCCAGTCGACCTGAAGCACGCCGCGTGGCGTCTTGCTCTTGGGGCGCATGCCGGCGGATTGAGCCATCGTGCGGGAAGCTACATTGCGGACGTCCGCAGCCGCAAGCTATTTTCGGCGCATGGGTTTCTGGCGCCGCTTGTTCGGTGGCTCGTTGGGCGACGATCTCAAACCCCAACGTCTCGATTATCTCAACGAGGCCTTAGCCCTCGAGCGTCAGGGGGATTATGACGCCGCGCTGACGTCGTACCGGTTGGCGCTGCGCGATCATCCCAACGACGCGCGCATCCTCCAAAACATGGCGATCACGTTCACCAAGACGCGCCGTTTCGACGAGGCGATCCGGCACTACCGGCGCGCGCTCGAGCTGGACGGCTCGCTCGCCGGCGCGCATTACGGGCTCGCGTTCCTGCTGCTGCAACGCGGCGATCCCGACGGTGCGGCGCAACACCTGAAGACGTTCCTCGCGCACCCGCCGCGGGGTCCCGACGCTCAGAAATGGATCGAGCACGCGAACCAGGCGTTGCAGGACCTTCGGCCGGGCGGCGCCGCCGCGTCGCGCATGCCGGAAGAGAGGACGGGAAGCCCCTGATTCGGCCGTTCGCACTGCTGGCGCTGGCCGCCGTGTTCGCTTGCAAGCTCAATACTGACCCGAATCAACCGGTTGCAATCGAAATCGTCCTGCCCGACAGCGGCCGGGTCGAGCTGACCGATACGTTCCGGCCCAGTGGCCGGGCGCTGAACGGCTTCGGCGATTCGGTGGCCGCGCCGCTCTTCTGGAGCTCGCTCGACACCGCCATCATCGCGGTCCTGGACAGCACCACCGGTGTCACGCTGCCCAAATCGGTCGGTACCGGTCGGTTGCTGGCGCGGACGGGAACGCTGTTTTCGAACCCGCAAAACGTAGTCGTGCTGGCGCGACTCGACTCGATGGCGCCTGCTTCCGCCCTCCGCGATACACTCGACGTGACGCCGACCGACAGCACCACCGACTCGCTGTCGAATCCGCAGCAGATTCAGACCTTTGCGTTCGGCGGGCTCGCCGTGGGGCGGCGCGTCGTGTACGCCTTCACCACCTATCCCGGCAGCGGTCCCGTGGTCACATTACTGCCGAGGGATACCGTGTTCACGAGCTCGACAGGCGGCGCGAGCGTCCAGCTACGATTGCACCCTGGCCCCCTGCCCGACTCCGTCGTCGTCAGCGCCAGCATGACGCGATTCGACGGCTCGCCGCTGCCGGGCAGCCCCGTGATTTTCGTCGTGGAGATCCTGCCATGAACCGAGGCACGCTCACGCAGCTCTTCTTCACGACGGTGGACCGGCACGCCGGCCTGCCGGCGGCCTTCCGATCCAAGGTTGGTGGCGCCTGGGTTTCGATTACCCACCGTGAGGCGCTCGAGCGCGTGCAGGCGATCTCCCTCGGCCTGCGCGAGTTGGGCATCAAGCCGGGCGACAAGGTCGCCATCATTTCCGAAAATCGTCCCGAATGGGCGCTGAGCGACTACGCCTGCCTGTGCACGCGCGCGACCGATGTGCCGATTTATCCCACGCTGACCGCTAAACAAACCGAATACATCCTGCGCGACTCCGAAGCGGTGGCGGCATTTTGCTCGACGACGGCGCAGCTGGACAAGGTCCTGGAGGTGAAGGGCGCCTTGCCCGCCCTCGAGCACGTCGTGGCGTTCGACAGCGCTGCCGCTGCGCAGCGACCCGGCGTCACGGCGCTCGCCGCCCTCGAGGCCAAGGGTCGCGCTGCCGCACCCAAGCACCCGCAATGGAAGCAGGAAGCGCTGACCGCGCAGCCGGACGACCTCGCGACGCTCATCTACACATCGGGCACAACCGGCGATCCCAAAGGTGTGATGCTGTCGCATCACAACATCTGGTCCAACGTGCAGGCCGTGCTGCAGATGATACCGATCGGCTCGGGCGACGAGTGCCTTTCGATGCTGCCGCTGTCGCACAGCTATGAGCGCATGGTGGATTACACGCTGTTCCAGGCGGGCGTGATCATCAATTACGCCGAATCGTTCGATACCGTCGCCGCCAACCTGCAGGAAGTAAAACCGACCGTAGTGTTGTCGGTGCCGCGGCTCTATGAAAAAGTGTACGCACGAGTGTTGGAGAACGCGCTGTCGGGCAGCGCCGTCAAACGCACGATCTTTTTCTGGGCGAAACGCGCCGGCGAGCAGTGGGCGACGCTGGCGCTGGCGGGACTGCCGATACCGGGCGGTCTGGCAATCAAGAAAAAGCTTGCCGACCGGCTCGTCTTCGCTAAGCTGCAGGCGCGCACGGGCGGCAAGATCCGGTTCTTCGTTTCCGGCGCCGCGCCGCTGTCGGCCGACATCGCCAAGTTCTTCTACAGTGCCGGACTGCCGGTCATCGAGGGGTATGGACTCACCGAAACGTCGCCAGTGCTGACGCTCAACCCGCTCGACCGAATCAAGATCGGCACCGTCGGCAAGGCGATCCCCGGGGTCGAGCTCAAGATCGCTCAGGATGGCGAGATCCTGGCGCGTGGCCCGAACATCATGCAGGGCTATTACAAGCTGCCCGATGCCACGCGCGAGACGATCGATTCCGAGGGTTGGCTCCACACGGGCGACATCGGCGAGATCGACTCGGACGGGTATCTGAAGATCACCGATCGCAAGAAGGATCTGATCAAGACGGCCGGCGGCAAGTACATCGCCCCGCAACCAATCGAGGCGATGGTCAAACGCAGCAAATACGTCGTATATCCGCTGGTGTACGGCGACCGCCGCAAGTTCCCGATCGTGCTCGTCGTCCCGAACTTCGAGCTGCTGGAGCAATGGGCTCGAGAGCGGGGTCTCCCCTACGGCTCGCGCGCCGAGCTGATCGCGCTGCCGGACGTGCAGGCGAAGATGGAGCGGGAGGTCATGGGCTCGCTGCGAGACCTGGCGAAGTTCGAGATGCCCAAGAAGGTGGTCATCCTTCCCCAAGATTTCTCGATCGAGAGCGGCGAGCTGACGCCGAAGCTCTCGGTGAAGCGTCGCGTGGTCGAGAAGCGTTACAAGGAACTGATCGACGCGGCCTACGCATCAGACGCGATCACTGCCTCGATCGAAGGTTAGCGTTTCTCGCCGACCCAGAGCCCGTTTTCCGCCGCCAGCTTGACGAGCCCGATCGGAAGCTCGGGCTCTTCGTTTTCCACGACGAAGCGACGCCCGCGCAGCAGCACGCGGTGCGCTTCGACGAGCCAGGGCGACGTCGCGAGATCGGCGCCGACCACGACGCCGCGCGCAATGGCAGTTCGCAGCGGCACCTTCTCGTTGGCATACAGCAACGAGAGGCTCGGCTGCTCTTCCATTTCGGTCGGAGCGTTGATCCCGACGAAGTGGATCCCGTCCATGAGCGCGCTGAGACGCGCCCCCTGGCGCACGGCCGAGCCTATCAGCACCACGTAGCCGCCCGGCCCCGACAGCTCGAGCAGCGCCTGCAGCTTAGCGGCGTCAGCCGATGGCAATGGGGAGGGAGGCGCGTAGGCGGGGCGTGGGCCGGATGATTCCTTCGATACGCGCTCTACGCCGCGGCGGAAGTTCACAATGCCGCGCGAGATCGGATATTCCTTGTGGCACACGGGACAGCCTACCAGTCCCGAGCGGACCATGCGGTCTTTCACTTCACCCGTCGAGAGCACCAGCATTTCCTCGCGGTGCGCCTCGGGGCAGCGGAGCATTTCGGTGAGCTCGATGTGCATCTGTTGGCTATCGGCTACCGGCTATCGGGCGAAACTCGACCCACGTGAGCTTCCCCGGTTCGACCTTCACCTGACGAAACACGCGCTTCCCCCCCATTTCGACGCCGAGAACGTACTCTCCCGGTGGCACGTCGGAGATGCCGAAGTGCTCCTGATATACGGGATCGGAGTGGTTGCGAGGGCCGTACGTCTCGATGAACGAGAACGGCGTCTCGTTCGGCTCAGGCTTCACGAGGCCGTAGATGCGTGCCTGGTAGACCGGCTGGCCGGCAGAGTCCCACACCTGGCCCGCGATCATGCCCGTCCCGGGGAGCGGATCAATCCACAGCTCCGGGTTCGTGTTGTACGGCGGATAGCGCACGTCGGGATCGACGATCAGGCGCGTCGAGTCGACCGGTGAGGCGTGCACCTCGAGGTGGAGGTGGTCGTTCGTGGCCCGGCCCGTGTTGCCGACGAGCGCGATGACATCGCCGGCTTTGACGCGCTGCCCGACTTGGACGAGAAGTTTCGAGTTATGGTAGTAGACCGAATAGAGGTAGTACCCACCCCGGGGCACCGCGGTTACCGGAAGCCGTCTGTCATGCTTGATCGCAATCGTTAGCGCCCCACGCTCCGCCGGCCCGGAATGCACCACGACACCTGCCCCAATCGCATGCACCGGGGTCCCGTCCGCATTATTGAACTCGACCCCTTGATGCGGCTGGAAGTTGCCGCCCATCGTCGAGCCGAAGCGGTACGTCTGATCGATGTAGGGCTGGTCGGCCAGCGCGATGGGGCGGCGGAACCACGTGTGCCGGGGCGACGCTGGTCCGCTGGCAGCAGGCGTCGTTCTATGAATGCGCTGCGGCAACAAAACAGAATCAGGTCGGGAGATACGGTTACGGCAGCAGAGAGTGGGATGCCATGTGCGACCGCCATCCAATGAGGCTTCGCGCCCATGCACCTGACTAATCCAAAGCTGATGATCACCTGCGATACCCATCTCGAGTACGTACTGATTTCCGACCCTTCCCCACACCGAATCCCCGGCCGTCGTCGCCCCAATCGAATCCGTGATCACGCGCCACGTCTGCCCGTCGTCCCACGTCAGCTTGATCCCGTCCGCCGTCCCGATGTAGGTCGTGTCCCCACGCGTGATGATCCCGTTCGGCGTGACGTACTGCCATTCCGGGCCGAGCTGCCCGAATTCCCAGTTCTTCCACGTCGTGCCGCCGTCGGTCGAGAGGCCCCAGCCGTTGCCGACGGTACCGTACCAGATCTGCCCGCGCGGTCCGAAGCCGAACGCATGCACGAAATCCCACGAAATCGCGTGGGCGGCAGTATCGCTGGATGAGCGTATCCGCTCCCAGCTCCCCGCTCCCTTTCGCAAGACGAAGATGCCCTGACCATACGTGCCCACCCACATGGAACTGTCGGGGCCTCGAGCGATGGCGAGCACATGCACGCCCCACCCGGAAGAATCGGGAAGTGCCGGAACCTGCTGTGCGGCGAGCGTGCCCGAACAGATCAAAGATGCAACGACGCACCACGCACGACGCACGATTATCCTCTCGGCGTGTAGACGGTGGGCAGCAATCTGATTTCCGTCACATCGATCCGCTCCGGCTGAGTCACCGCATACACGACCGCCGCGGCGACGTCCTCGGCACGCATCATGTCTTTGCGCTTGGTGAACCCCGGTTTGGAGTCGGGATCCACGGCATCCCAGATGTCGGTGTCGACGGGGCCCGGTGAGATGAGGGTGGTACGCACGCCGCTCTTGGCGGTCTCCTGCCGGATCACTTCGTGCATGCCGCGCAGGCCGAACTTGCTCGCGGCGTACGCCGTCGAGCCCGAGAAGCCGATGTAATCCGAGATCGAGCCGATCGTGACGACGTGCCCGCTGCCGCGCTGTACCATTTTCGGCACCAGGGCGTGGGCGACCAGAAACGCCGACGCGAGATTCGTTTGGAGGGTCGTCGTGAAATCGTCGTACGTCGTCTCGGCGAGGGACTTGATGAAGAACATGCCGGCGTTGTTGACGATGATATCGGGGAGCCCGACGACGGTGATCACCCGGGCGATCGCACGCTCGGTGTCCTTCTGATCCGTGAGATCGCAGCGCACGTCGTTGCGCCGGTCCTCCGATCGATCCACCAGACTGCGCGCCAGGCGCACCACGTGCATGCCACCGGCGTACAACGCGTCAGCAACCGCGAGGCCGATGCCGCGCGACGCGCCCGTCACGAGCGCGATCTTCAAGGCAGCCCGGCGCCTCCGTGGACGAGCCGCAGGAATTCATCGCGCGTCTTGGCGTCGTCGCGGAACGCGCCCCGCAGCGAGGACGTCACCGTCTTCGAGTTCTGCTTCTCGACCCCCCGCATCATCATGCAGAGGTGATAGGCCTCGATCACCACCCCGACGCCCTGCGGCTTGAGCACGCGGCACAACGCCTCCGCGACCTGGTCGGTGAGCCGTTCCTGGACCTGGAGCCGGCGCGCGAAGACCTCGACGACCCGCGGGATCTTGGACAGTCCGACGATCTTGCCGTTGGGGAGGTAGGCGACATGCGCCTTCCCGAAGAACGGCAGCATATGGTGCTCGCACATCGAGTAGATCTCGATGTCGCGCACACAGATCATGCTCTCGTGCTTTTCCTCGAACAGTGCGTCCCCAATCACATCCTCGACGACCAGGCCATACCCGCGCGTGAGCCATTTCAGGGACGCCTCGACCCGGGCGGGCGTCTGCCGCAACCCCTCCCGCCGCGGATCTTCGCCGAGCTGCTCGAGGATCTCGTTCACGAGCGTCTGAAAGGGAATGCGCACATCGGTGGGCTCGGTGTGCGATTCGTGGAAGCTGTGCAGACTCGCGGACTTCATCTTGTCTCGTGCCATGGTAAGTTTGGACCCCCGTGCGATTCCTAAAGCTACTCGCGTCAGCGACGCAGGCGGGAGGCACCGCCCTCGCGGCACTGTGGACGTTCCCCGGCATGCTGCTGTCCGCGTTTCTCGTCGCCTGGGGCGCGGAAGCGGCGCAGTTCCTCATCTCTCAGGGGCTCGCGCTCGCGATTCTGGCGTGGCTCCAGACGCTGCCCGAGTTTGCGGTCGAAGCCGTCATCGCGTGGGATGCGGGACGCAATCCGGAGCGCACCCATCTCGCGATCGCCAACCTCACAGGCGCCATCCGGCTGCTGCTCGGTCTGGGGTGGCCGATGATCTACTTCGTCTACGCCTTCTCGGCACGGCGCCGAGGCGACCAGTACCTCGCGCGGATCAAGCTTCAGCCCGAGCACGCCATCGAGGTGGTCGGGCTGGTTCCGCCGCTGCTCTACTTTGTCGTGATCGTCTGGAAGCAGTCGATCAGCTGGATCGACGCGCTGGTGTTGTTGCTGCTCTACGTCGCGTATCTCCTGGTCCTGTTGCGGAATCCGCCGCACAACGTCGAAGAGCTGGCCGATGCCCCGCGCGTGTCGCAATGGGCCTATCGGCAGCGGGGCTGGCGACGCACAGCCGCCATCGGCGCTTTGTTCGGCGGCGGCGGGTTATTGCTGTACGTCACCGCGCACCCGTTCCTCGAATCGATGCTGGCGGTGGCGGGTCTGCTGGGGATCAGCCAGTTCGTCCTCGTGCAATGGGTCGCTCCGTTCCTCTCGGAATTCCCCGAAAAAGTCTCCGCGTTCCTGTGGGCGCGGCGCGTGACGCATGCACCGATGGCGCTGATGAACATGGTCTCGAGCAACATCAATCAATGGACCGTGCTCGCCGCGATGATCCCGCTGGTGTACGGGTACTCGCATTACCACCATACCGGCAGCTGGGCGGACTTCCACTTCGACTCCGCGCAGCGGCTCGAGATCATCCTGACGCTGCTGCAAACAGGATTGGGCATGGTGGTGCTCGCGAACATGGAGTTCGACTGGTTCGACGCCACGGCGTTGTTCGTCCTCTGGGTGGTGCAATTCATCGCGCCCCATCTGCGTGAAGAGGTGTCCGTCGCGTACGCTTTGTGGATCGTGATCCTGTTGGTGGGGTTTGCGATCAAAGGACAGCCGCTGCGGGCGGCGCAGTACTTCTGGCAGACGCTCACACAAAAACGATCGGCCGGGACCACATAACATGGGCCGGCCGACCGTTTACGACAGGAACGGAGAGGGTTATTGAAGCCCGAAAGTAATGATGGGTCCCTCACCACGGATTCTGTCTTCCCCAACGAGGGGGCATGACATGGGCCACGGTATCCGGGTCCACTATCGAGCTTGTTGGCTCAATAGTTTGATCTCCCCGCCCCTGAGTACTAGAATACTTTCAGCGCCCTAAAGGTCAATCACCCTGAACCTGACATTGCTCGCCGCTGTCGTGATGCTGCTCGTCTGGCTCCTGCTGCTGTTCGTCGCGCAGGTGCCCAGCGGCGCCATTCACCTGCTCTATGCAGGCGCGATCATTCTGTTCGCCCGGCGGATCCTCGTCGGCGCGCCGCGCTTCGTGTCATGACACTCGCGCCACGTCCCTGGGATCCGCGCCTCGGCCCGCTCCAGGTCGCTACGCTGCGGCGCGCGTTGGAGCGCGAAGGCATGGTCACCGCGTGGTGGTCGGATGTTCCGGGAGCGCGGATGGCGATGCATGCGCACACCTTCCCCGAAACGCGCTGGGTGGTCGAGGGCTTTCTACGCGTGACCGCCGAGGGCGACGCGGTCGAGCTCGGCCCCGGAGACCGGCTCGACCTGCCGCCGAATACGCCGCACGCGACGGAGGTGCTGGGGCTAGGACAGGTGATTTACGTAACGGGAACGTTGGAAGGTTGGAACGTTGGAAAGTAACACCTTCCAACATTCCAACTTTCCAACCTACAGCGTCGATTTGTAAAGCAGCTTATTCGGCGTCCCCCCCGGATTCCCCGTAATCACGCCGTTCGTCGCGTTCGTCACGATCCAGTTCGATACCGTCGCGGAGGCCTGATCGCCGAACGTGGCCTTGTAGAGCACCGCCACGCCCGCGAAATGCGGTGACGCCATCGATGTCCCGCTGAGCGACATCGTCGTCCCCAGCAGGAAGTCCGAGACGATCGCCGATCCCGGGGCGTACGCCTCGACGCAGCTGCCCCAGTTCGAGTAGGACGCCTTGGCATCGGTTTTCTCCGACGCGGCCGCCGTGAACGCGCCCGTCGCGCTCGCCGGCGACGCCGTGCACGCGTCCGCGTTGTCGTTGCCGGCCGCGACCCCGACGAATACGCCGGAATTCCACAGGTTCGTCGTCGCATCGTTGAGCGCCGTCGACCGTCCACCCCCGAGCGACATGTTGGCGACCGCCGGCTTCACGGCATTCTGGCGCACCCAGTCAATCCCGGCGATGATCTGCGACGTGAGGCCAAGTCCGGCACAGCTCAACACGCGCACGCCGTGCAGCGAGACGCCCTTGGCCAGGCCGTAGGTCGTTCCGCCGATCGTCCCGGCGACGTGTGTGCCGTGGCCGTGGCAATCCTCACCGGTCGCACCGAACGCGTCGTACACGTTGTTGGCGCGGCCACCGAAGTCGGGATGCAGCGTCCAGATCCCCGTGTCGATGATGTATGCGTGTACACCCGCGCCCGTCGCCGTGTAGGTGTAGGTCCGCGACAGGGGGCCGGCCTGCTGATCGACGCGGTCGAGACCCCACGGATCGCCGTTCGCGTCCATCGACTGCGTGACGTCGACGCGATACACCTGATCCTGCTCGACGTAGGAGACGAGCGGATTGTGCGCGAGCGCTTGCGCGGCGGCCGCGGGCAACGTCGCGGCGAAGCCCTTCAGCGCGCTGGTGTACGTGAAGCGCAGCGTGCCGCCCTGGCCGCGCACTAGCTGCGCCGCGAGCACGGCCGGATTGGCGACGCCGGGCTGGAATACCACGATGTACTCGCCCGGCACCGGGCCCGTCTGCGGTGCGACAACGTTCTGCTCGGGATTTGTCGCGTCCCGGCACGCCAGTCCCGCTGCGGCGACGAGCACGGCCCCGGCGACGGCGGCTTTCCAATGCATGACGGCTCTCCTCGAGTGGGATACTTCGCGTGGAGCAAGAATCGTTCTTGATGGTCGCGTAGAGGAAGCGGATGAAAATGTTGCGAGGCTGCTACAGAGCTCAGATCTCCCAGTTCGAAAACAGCACACCCTGCACCGCATGACGCTCCGGGTAGTCTTCATACGTCATCCGCAGATCCGTCCAGCGCACCCGATAGCCGCGCGCGATCAGACGCCGGAATGCCTCCGCGTACCGCGTCTGACAGCGCACCGCGATGCGGCGGATGCCGGCCTTGGCTGCCGCCGCTTCCACCGCACCGATGGCGGCGTCGAACGCCGCGTCGTCGCGCGCGGCGAGCTTGAGCACGCGGACCTCGTCCCGCGTGCGACTGTCGGCGAGCGGCGCGGAGTGCCACACGGCCATCGCGTCGAGCCCGGTATCCCCCTCGACGAGCGACGTATCGCCCAGGCCAAGCTCCGCGGTCAGCAGGATCTCGCGTGAGAAGTCGATCCCCGAGACGAGGTCGCTCACGAGCCGGCGGCCCGCCGCCATGGCCGCCTCCTTCTCATCGTCCGAGCGGCGCGACAGCAGCACCGGCGCAGGATGACCGCGGGTCGCGATCTCGTTCGTGAGCGTCACGGTCAGATATCCCGGAATGAACCCCAGCCGGGCGTAGAACCCGATGTTTTCGGGTGTGCGCGGCATCGTTTCGAGGCCCAGCGTCGTGATGCCGCGGTCGATGAGCCAGTCGGCGGCGGTGCGCACGATCGTCTTCCCGACGCCGGTGCTTTGCCGGTCGGGGCGCACGGCGAGCGGCCCCATCCACCCCTCGGCTCCCGCCAGATGCGCGACGTTGAACGCGGCGATGTCCTCATGCTCGTCGCGCCACACCATCGCGCCGTCGCCGGCATCGAGCAGGGCGTAGCGCCAGACCAGCGGATTGAGCTGCGGCACGCGGACGCCGATGAGCCCGTCGCGGCGATAGCGGTCGGTGAACGCGTCGGCAAACACGCGGTTCAGCGCCTCGATGTCGCGCTCGGTGGCGCGCTCGGGGCCCGTTACGCGGGTGTCAGGCAGCCACGCTCGCATCGGGCGGTCCCAGGGTTGCAGTGTCGTCGCGCAGAATACTGGTCGCGGATGCCGTGTCGTACTGGACGTGAATCAGGCGATCGAGACTCCCACTCCCCAGTCCCGCCGGCAGCTCCACGTGAGTCGTGACAATAACCTGCGGGAACCGGTCACCCAAGCGGCGCAGCAGCAGGAGCACATCCTGACGCCGCGATTCGTCGAGCGAGGCGAAGATCTCATCGAGCACGAGAAACGTGAGCGGTTGACCGGCCCGCGTGGCAATCATCTGTGAAATCGCCAGGCGCAACCCGAGATTGACCAGGTCCTCTTCGCCACCGGAAATGACCGGCTTGGGAATGCCCTCGTCCAGGACGACGGGGCGATAGTCCTCGTCGAGCTCCACCTCGTCATATCGGCCGTCGGTGAGATCCGCCAGAAAGGCGGATGCCAGCTCCCCAATCTCGGGCCGCATGGCGGCGTTCAGCTCGGCCCGCAGATCGGAGAACGCGCGGTCGAGCTCGTTGTGCAGCCGCAGCTCGACCTTGCGCTCGA
>WNGB01011668.1_pt1 | contig 12011 bp, 10 predicted proteins | sample 5400681 | NCBI WGS metagenome assembly WNGB01 (sample SAMN13153367, study PRJNA577476) | soil metagenome | isolation source: 115 cm soil or saprolite under grassland replicate 2 | place: USA:California | collected 2016-06-15 | reverse complement strand
CTACATCGGCGGCACCACTGGCGACTTCACCGAAGATCTCACCGACAGCGAGCGGCGGCATGAGCTCGTTTTTCTTCGGCTGCGTCAAACCGCGGGCATAGACTATGAAGACCTGCGGCGACTCTGCGGCGAGGAGGTTGTTGAATGGATCGAACAAGGCGTGAGCGAAGGATGGCTGCGGCGCGAGGGCCCGCGCGTTGCGTTCACGCCGGCCGGCTTTCTCGTCAGCTCGGAGCTCATCTCGCAGCTCTTCTGATCACGCTTCCGCTCTGCGCGTCGGACATTTCGTTCAATCCGGTGATCACCCAGGCGGAGTTCGCGAAGTTCTCGCGCCTCATCGGACAGGGCATCTTCGCCACGCCCGTGCAGCCCGCCCGCGTCACCGGCCTTCTCGGATTCGACATCGGCATCGCCGCCACTGCGCTGAAAATCGATACGAGCGCGTCGTACTGGCTTCACTCCGTTCCGGCGGGATCGGACTTCGTCCACGGCAGCTACGCCGCAGTGCCACGCATCGTTGTGGCCAAAGGGTTTGGAGCGGGCACGATCTCCGGCTCGTACGCAAAATTCTCCAGCAGCGGCGTCAAGACGTACGGCGGCGCACTCGATCTCCCCATTGTCCGCGGCTCGCTCGTCACGCCCGAGCTCGCGGTGCGCGGCTCTTACGCGACCGTGACCGGCGTCGACGTTCTGAAATTGAAAACGTACGGAGTGGAAGCGTTTCTCAGCAAAGGATTCGGCCCGGTGATGCCCTACGCGGCATACGGTCGCATGCGTACCAATTCGCGAGGAATCGTCACACCGACGATCACGCTCCGCGACCAGAGCGACATCAATCGCTATACGCTCGGCGTGCGACTATCCCTGTTCGTCCCGAAGTTTGTGGTCGAGGCGACGCAGGCGGAGCAGCGCAGCTACGCGGCCAAGATCAGCGTGGGGTTTTAGAAGCGACCGCTGGCAGACCGATGGCCTTCTTGATCGCCGCCATCGTGAAACTTCCCTCGGGACCATATCCGATCATCTGACCGTTGATGATGTAGGTGGGCGTCGAGCTCACGCCGTTGTCGAAGGCCCGGCTGACCTGATCGAGGAGCGATGAGCGTTCCGCCGGCGAGCGGTAGATCGCCTCGACGCGCTTCCACTCGATGTCATGATCCTCGCAAAAATTCTGCAGCGTCTTGTCGAACGAGCCTGCTTTCCCGATCGTCTCCTGATTCTGGAAAACGAAATTCACATACGCCCAGTACTTCGCCGGTGCGACCTTTTGGATGGCCCGGGCACCGAGCGCGGCGGGAAGAGCCCATTCGTGATGTTCGAACAGCGGCAGGTCGAGGCGGTAGTAATCGACCTTCGATAAATTCTTCGCGATCAGCGGCTCGATCTCCTTGTGCGCGCGGCCACAGGTCGGGCATTCGAAGTCGGACAGCTCGATGATCTTCACCGGCGCCTTCGGATTTCCTCGGCGCACCGCATGTTCCAGTCCGAGGGACTCGACGAGAGTGGTGGCGGGGTCGACATACAGATTGCCGCGTGAGGCCACCATCAGAAATCGCTGCGACGCGTCCAGATATCCGTGATACGAGAACGCACCCCACGGCGTGGGCTTGGTCATCGACACGGCGCGAAGCCCGTCGGGCAGGGGGAAGGCCGCCACAGTGATCGTGACATTCTGCTTCAGCGCCGCTGACGTCGATTCGGCGATGCGCATTTCCGCGCTGCGGTTGTCCAGCGGCAGCGGTAACACGTTTCCAATGAGCACCTGACTCGTCGCCGGCGAAAACAGCAGATAGGTTTGTCTGCCGCACGTGGTATCGCTCGACGTTTGCTTCAGCACAAAGGGGACGAAACCTGTGGGTCCCGGCTGGTTGATCGGCTCGATGCTCATTCGCGCATCGGGACATCTCGGCAGTGTCTTTGCCGCGTACATCTGCAGCGCCGCGAGATTTGCTGGAGGGGCTGCGCCGGCGGGAACAACAACGAGGAGAAGGAGCGCGAGGAGGGCCGTGTTCTTGATCATTCCTGCGAGTTAACCGTCCGATAGCCGCGATCAATCCATCCTTTCAATCCGCCGGCGATGTGCACGACATTACGGAAGCCGGCAACTGCGAGAAGCTTCGCCGCCACCTCGCCGTCGGTCGACGTCTCGCCGTACACGAGCACCGTCTGATTCTGATACGGCAGCAGCTCGGGCAACTGCCGCTCGATGCTGTCGAACGGCGCGTTGAGCGAACCGGCGATATGCCCCTCCGGCCCGCGATACACCGCCGGCGGGCGCACATCGAGCACCACCACCTGCTGGCTATCCAGAATCATCTCCGCCGCGACGGTCGGCGCCACCTCCGAAAAACCGGAGCTGCTTCGCGAGACGCCGATGGTGTGGCAACCGAGAGCCGCAAACACGATCAGTACCAGTGTGATTTTGTTCTGCATGAATACCTCACAAGGATGAAGGATGAAGGATGAATACGTCGATCTGACATTCATCCCTCATCCTTCTGCCTTCATCCTTCACAAAATCTCCAAATCGAATTCGGCACGCACTTCGCCGACGAGCGTTCCGACGACATTCCGCAGCGGCCATTGGCGATAGCGTTGCAGCTCCGGCTTCGCAGCGATATCGACCCCGAGGAGCTCGAGGGTCTTCAGGATGACCGGGTTGCGACCGCGTGTCATCGAGCCGTCGTCGATCTTCAGAGCGATACCCAGCGCGCAATCATCGTCGAGCTTCAGGCGATTGGTCAATGTCGAAGCGAACGAAGGCGTCACCGCCATCGAATAAAAACCCTCCGCTCCCTCCTTTGCCAACAGATCACCGCCGAATGCTTCGATCAGCGGTGTGGTGATGCTCCAGGCTCCGGCGACGAAGTACGGAAACGCGGTCATCGCCTCGACCACGTTCGCGGCGCTGCTCGCGTACCGTTCCAGCGCGCCCGGCACGGATCCTTCGCTCGTGGCCATCAGACGCGCGTAGGCATACGCAGCACGCTGCAAGGAAACGAAGAAGGCCGGCACGCCGCAGCCGTCGATGGCGGTCGGGATTTCATTGGTTCCGAGTGCGGCGAAATCGGCCACCGTCGCGTGGATGATTCCCTGCAGAGAGTGAGCAGGATCGATATATCCGGCGCTCGGCGCGTCCATGACTTTCGTGGCCAGCAGCATGCCCGCGTGCTTTCCGGAACAGTTGTTGTGCAGCGGCGAGGGCGCTTCGCCCGACGCGCGAAGCTCCGCCGCCGCTTTCTCGTCGTACGGCGCGTGCGCGCCGCAGAGGAGGTCCTCCTCGTCGAAATCTCCTTTGCGCAACAACGCCGCCGCCGTCGAGACGTGCACCGGCTCGCCGCCGTGCGACGCGCACGTGATGGCGATCTCTTCTCCGGCCAGTTCGTACTCCTCGGCGCCGCCATATTCGAGTAGCGGCAGGGCCTGAAACGGCTTGGCCGCCGAGCGAAGAGAGGTGACGAATCCTGGATCGCCGGCAAACGCGAGTAGCCGGCCAAGCGAGTCGACAACAGCAATCGATCCGCTGTGAAACGACTCGAGGTGGTTGCCGCGGTAAACCTTCGCGAGGAGCTGCCCCATTGGCGCATTCAGTCTATTCCGAGCGTAGCGGAGCGAAGCGAGGAATCTCCGGTGGCGCAGCGACTTTGCATTTTGCAAACTTCTGCGGCGTTTGCACCGCAGATCCCTCGCTGCGCTCGGGATAAACTGCCGGATCCGCTGTGAAACGACTCGAGGTGATTGCCGCGGTAAACGTTGGCGAGAGGCTGCCCCATGAGCGCAGTCTATCGAACTGTAGGGCCGCCGCCCTCGGCGGCCGCCGCGGAGGGCCGCGGCGCTACACGTTACGCCGGTGTCGCCGTGCTGCCGCTCTCCGCGGCGATGGCCTCTTCTTCGGTGCTGTAGATCTTGAACACCGTGTCGAGCTTCGCCAGCTTGAGCAGCTTCATGATGCGTTCGGAGGGATTGACGAGAATCAGCTTTCGATTTTGGGTGGTGAATTTGCCCAAATAACCCACCAGCTCACCGATGCCGGTGGAGTCGATGTAATCGATCTTCGTGAAGTCGATGATCACGTTGGAGCTCTCGTTCTTCAGCACGTTCTCCAACGCGGAAGAGAAGAACTCTGCGCTTTCGCCGAGTTTGATCAGACCTTCGACGTAGAGGATCGTGAAATTCTCGGTGTGCTTCTTCTCGACAATCATTTGCTCAGGCCGATGTTAGCAAATCAGAGGCCATGGATCGTGCGTATAGCGACGACACCGTTCATTCCGCCAAAACCGAACGAATTCGACAGAAACAGCGGCACACGGGCGCTCCGCACCGCGTTGGGAACATAGTCGAGATCGCACGCCGGATCGGCCGTCTGCAGATTGATCGTCGGCGGGATGAAGCCGTCGTTCAGCGCGACAATCGACGACACGATCTCGATTGCCCCGCTGGCTCCCATCGCGTGGCCGTGCATCGATTTCGTCGAGCTGACCGGGATGCGGTACGCGTACTCACCGAACACGGACTTGATCGCCGCCGTCTCCGTCGCATCGTTCGCCCGAGTGGCGGTGCCGTGCGCGTTGATGTAGCCGACTTCCGTGCCTTTGAGATTGCCCAATGCCATGCGCATGGCGCGGGCGGCGCCATCGGCTGATGGATCGGTGAGGTGACCGGCGTCGCTGGTGATGCCGAAGCCGACGATCTCGCCGAGGATCGCCTGGCCTCGCTCTTTGGCGTGGTCGAACGACTCCAGCACCAGCACCGCGGCTCCTTCGGCGAGCACGAGGCCTTTGCGATCGGCGCTGAACGGGCGGCACGCCGCTTCCGGATGTTCATTGTCGACGGCGAGCACGCGCATCGACTCCCACGCCAGGATGATTCCGAACGTGAGCGGCGCATCGGCGCCGCCGGCGAGGACGACATCCGCCTGTCCGGCCTGAATGGTTTGAAAGGCCTGCCCAATGGCGTGTGCACTCGAGGCGCACGCCGACACCGGTGTGTACGCGGGGCCTTTCGCTCCAAAGCGCGTTGAAACTGCACTCGCTGCCGCGTTGTACATCGACGACGGAATGGTCGTCGGCGGAACGCGCGACTGGCCGTCTTTGTACACGCGCCGGAATCCGGCATCGAGCGTTTCGCAGCCGCCGAGGCCCGTGCCGATGATGACGCCGAAGCGATCGGGATCGACGGCACCGCGCACGTTGGCCTGCTCGACCGCTTCCTCGGCGGCAATCAGCGCAAAACGGCTGAAGCGATCGAATCCGCGGAACGCCCCCTGATGCGCCTCCGCCGGCACTTCGCCGCCCATGCGGCAATGCAATTCCGACGTGTCGATGCTCTCGATGCGCCGAATGCCGCTGCGCGCGTTGCGCAGCGCATCGCACGCGGCCTCACGCCCGCGACCGAAGGGGGAAATGATGCCGAGGCCGGTGATTGCGACCCGAGGAGACATGAATGCAGAACGCAAAATTCAGAATGAAGAAATTCCGCAGCTCCGCCGTTTTCTAAATTCTTCACTCTGCATTCTGCGTTCTGCATTCATAGAGCGGCTGGCAGAAGCTCTTCGACAACATTCACCATGTCCCCAAACGTCTTCATGGCCCGCGCCTTGTCGTCCGGAATGGAAATGTGGAATTGCTCTTCGATGGCGAAGAGGATCGTCAGCGCGTCGAGCGAATCGATGCCGGCGTCGGCAAGCGGGGTCTCCAGCGAGAGCTTGTCGTCGGGGATGTCTTTTTCCTTGTGCACAATGTCGATCAGCTGCTGCTGGATCTCGTCGCGCGTCATCGCGCGGCTATCATAACGCGCGTGCGCCGGCGCTATTGGGTGTTCTACCCGCTGTGGATCGCGATTTGCGCCGTGCTGCTCTTTGCGCTGCGGAACAGCGACGATCCCTCGCGGCGTCACGACCGTATTCTCAGCAATGAAGCGGCCGTGCGCGCGCTCACGGTCCTCCGCCAAATCGACCGCCCGCGTTACAGCGGCTACGAAGCCGTCCACGTCGCCTTTGCCGGGCGGGGGGAGGGCGGGCGGGCGGCGCGGTGGGTGGTGCTGTGCGATCGCGTTCCGCATACCGCGCTCCGCGATGCGGTCGTCGTCGAGCTCGACGCCCGCGACGGTACGCTGCTCACGATCCGAAAGCCGGTAAGATGAAGCGGTTGTCAGTTGTCGGTTGTCCAGAATGCAGCCGACAACTGACAACCGACAACTGACAACCAATATGAAACTCACCCCGATGCTCGAGCAGTACTTCGAGATCAAGCGGCAAGTCCCCGACGCCATCCTCTTCTACCGCCTCGGCGACTTCTACGAGATGTTCTTCGAGGACGCCGAAAAAGCGGCCCCGCTCCTCGATCTCGTCCTCACCGCGCGCGGCAAGGGGCAGGAGCACGAAGCGCCGATGTGCGGGGTGCCGTATCACGCCGCCGACGGCTACATCGCCAAACTGATCAAACAGGGCTTCCGCGTGGCGCTCTGCGATCAGGTCGAAGATCCCGCGGTGGCGAAGGGAATCGTCAAGCGCGAAATCGTGCGCGTTTTTACCCCGGGCACGGCGACCGAGAGCGCAATCGTGGAGCGCGAGAGCTGCTACCTGCTTTCTCTCGTGCCGAACGGTGAGGCGATGGGCGCGGCCTATCTCGACGTCTCCACCGGCGATTTCTTTGTCACCACGTACAGCGGCACAACCGATCCGAGGCTTCACGACGATGTGGCGAGATTCGGCCCGCGAGAGGCGATCGTTCCGCACGGCACGCAACTGCCGCTGGCGTTGCCGACCACCGCGATCGAGCCGTCGATGTTCGAGACGGCCGGCGCCCGCGAAACGCTCACGCGTCATTTCGCGACGCAGTCGCTGCGCGGCTTCGGACTGGAAGGAGACGATCCCCGCATCGGCGCGGCCGGCGCGGCGCTTCGCTATGCAACCGCGAGTCACAAGAAGCCGCTCGATCACGTGCGCGCGCTGCGCGTGGACAGGGAAAGCGATTTTCTCCAGCTCGACGCGGCCACGCTCGCGAATCTCGAGGTGCTGCAGTCGCGCGATGCGGCCCAGCCGCGCGCCGCACTATGGAGCGTGATCAATGCGACGCGTTCCGCGATGGGGGCGCGCACCCTGCGCAGCTGGATCACCCGTCCGCTGAAATCGCGCGACGCGATTTTCGATCGGCACGATGCGGTCGACGAGTTGACGCGCTCGCGAGCGATCCTCGAGCCGATGTCGCAGCGGCTCGCGTCGATCGCCGATCTCGAACGCCTGGCGGCACGGGTTACGCTGCGCAGCGCCAACCCACGCGAGTGCCTCACGCTTGCCGACTCGCTCCTGGCCGTCGACGATCTCGGCAATGTCATGGCGCCGTTGCGCGGGCCGCTGCTCGCATCCCTTCGCGATCGCCTCGACCCGGTGAGCGACGCCGTCAGTCGGATCGCCACCACCGTCGCCGACAACGCGCCGCTCAGCACACGTGAAGGAGGGGTGATCAAGAGCAGCGTCAACGCGGAGCTCGACTCCTTGCGGGCCATCGCTCGCGACTCGAAGTCCATTCTCATGGATATCGAGGCACGCGAGCGAAAGCGCACCGGCATCCATTCGCTGAAGGTCCGCTTCAACAACGTCTTCGGTTACTACATCGAGGTTTCCAAAGCGAACTTCGGGCGTGTCCCCCCCGATTACATTCGCAAGCAGACGCTCGTCAACGCGGAGCGCTTCATCACGCCCGATCTGAAAGAGCTCGAGGAAAAGATCACCGGAGCGGAAGAGAAGTCGATCGCCATCGAGCTGCGACTTTACGACGAGCTGCTGGAGGCAATCGCTCAATCCGCGGCGAAGATTCTGGCTACAGCCGGCGCGGTCGGCCAGGTCGACGCCCTCTGCTCATTTGCCACGATCGCCGGCCGCAATCGCTACATCCGGCCGGCGCTGAGCGACGAAGCGGAGATCGTGATCGATGAGGGGCGTCATCCGGTCATCGAGTCGATCGCCAGCGAGCGCTTCATTCCCAACCACACCGAAATCGTTCGCGATCGCAACGGCATTCAGATCATCACCGGACCGAACATGGGCGGCAAGTCGACGTATCTGCGACAGGTTGCACTGATCGTTCTGCTCAATCAGGCCGGCAGTTTCGTTCCCGCTGCGTCGGCACGGCTCGGCATCTTCGATCGCATTTTTACGCGCGTCGGCGCCTCGGATCAGCTCGCGCGCGGCGAGTCGACGTTCATGGTCGAGATGCACGAGACGGCGAACATCCTCAACAACGCCACCGATCGCTCGCTGATCATCCTGGATGAAGTGGGGCGAGGAACGGCGACGTTCGATGGCCTTTCGCTCGCGTGGGCGATCATCGAATTCCTGCACGACCATCCGACACGGAGCGGCATCACGCTTTTTGCGACGCACTATCACGAGGTCACCGACCTGGCAAAAACGAAATCGCGAGTGGCAAACTTCAACGTCGCAGTCAAAGAGTGGAACGATCAGATCGTCTTCCTGCGCAAAGTCGTTCCCGGTGCCGCGGACAAGAGCTACGGCATCCAGGTGGCGAAGCTCGCCGGAATTCCGTCGTCCGTGATCGACCGGGCCCGGGAAATCCTCGGCACCCTGGAACGCAAAGAGCGCGATGTCGTCGAAGAGACCCGCGGACGCGTTCCCTCGCGGCAGCTTTCACTCTTCGATTCGCGCGAGCGCGACGTCCTCGATGCGCTGCAAGTGATGCAACCCGAAGCGATGACGCCGATTCAGGCATTGAATGAGCTACAGCGGCTCAAGGAGAAACTGGAGAAGTAGTTCCCGGTTCCCGGTTCCCTGTTGCCAGTTGCTGGCTGTTTTGCGGCAACTGGGAACTGGCAACCGGCAACCGCTGCTACGATGGCCTCGACATGCACAATAACGTGTTAGGCATCGGCCTCACAGGAAAATCGCTGACGGATCTCGAGCGTAGAATCATCAGCGAGACCAGTCCATACGCGGTCATCCTCTTCGGGCGCAACGTCGCCGATCCGAAGCAGATTCGCGAGCTCGTTCGTGAAGTGAAATCGATCGCCCGCCGTCCTCCGATTTTCACGATCGACGAGGAAGGTGGGCGCGTCGACCGCCTGCGCCAGTTGATTCCCGGATTTCCGAGTGCGGAGTCCTTTGGCGAAGGCGACAGAGGGGTCGAGCTTTCGGGGTGGCTCGGAAAAGTCATCGGCATGGCCTTGCGCTATTTCGATATTGAAGTCGATCTCGCGCCGGTGGTCGATATTCGCGGCGAGATGTCGCCGAAGGGTCTGGAACGCCGTACGTTCGGACGCGATCCCGAAACGGTGATCGAGCTCGGCGGCGCGTTCATCGACGGTTTGCAACGCGCAGGAACGGCCGCTTGCCTCAAACATTTTCCGGGCATCGGCATCGGATCGGCGGATCCGCACTACGGCGCCACCGTGATCGACGTCTCGCTCGAACAGCTACGCAATCGCGATCTTGTTCCCTTTGCGGCTTTAGGGAACAAGGCGGGCGCGATCATGATCGGACACGGCACGTATCCGCAGATCGATGAGCCCGATCTCCCCGCGACGCTGAGCCGCCGCATCACCACGGAGCTGCTGCGCGATATTGCTGGCTTCGACGGGCTGGCGATCACCGACGACATGGAGATGCACGCGGTCTCCGACTATGGATCGTACGAGAACATCGCCGAGCGCGCTCTGCTCGCCGGAAACGACGTGGTCATGTTCTGCAGTCACATCGAGCGTGTTCCCGATATCCAGCGCTTCCTCGGCACGAAAATGAAAGAGGACAGCGGATTCCGGGCGCGTGTGGAGGAGGCTTCGATGCGCGTTGGCCAATATAGTCAACATATTGACTATCTTCGGCGCGACGGCCTGCCGCCGGTATCGAGATTCGACGATCTGATCGATGAAGCTTCGAGATTCGTGGACGTGTTCCAAAAAACACGACACGCGCGCGACATCGTCACTCCGGACGCCGACCGCCGCACCGGCTCGCGCACTCCTGGCACGGGCCGCACCGGCCGGGAAGAATGGACTTAGGGCGTCAGCGCGTCGTCGTTCGCCTTCCCCAACGCCGGGATCGTCTGCGTATAGCAAATCGGCCCGACGGCGTCATAGCACGGCAGCGTTAATCGCGTGGCAAACACCGAATCGGTGTACCGGTATCCGAGGTTTGCGAGGAAGGCGATGATGTATCGGCGATACGGCTGGCCGGTTCGCGATTCCACGAGGCCGGCATCCGAGCCGTAATTGAACGTCAGTCCCGTCTTGTGAGCGAAGGTCACCGTCGCATTGGCGTTGCAGGGGCGGACATCTGCGCCGTAGTTGATGCCACCGACGGTGACGATCCCATCTGCAGGATTGATCCAGCGTGAAGGAACGAGCGACGGGATTCCGGGCTGCGTGTTCACTGCACCGCACAAATTCGAGGTCGTGAGCGCCTCATTGAATCCCTGGTCGCCCAAGAGCGATTTCAGATAGGCGCGCGAGCTTGCGGACAGCTCCGCGGCGGTAACGTCGGATCCGTCCTGCTTGTGCCACAACACGAATCCTTCGTCGGCGGCGATGATCCACAGCAGCCGCGCGGTGTCATACGCCGTCATGTGAATCAATCCCGGCGCCCAATACCCTCCGGTGTCCGGATTGGTTCCGTTGAGCTGCAGGGTGCCGAGGCCAAGGGCGCGGAACTCGGCGTGCATCGCGTCGATCTGGTTGAAGTCCCACAGCATTTTCACCATCGCGCGCGCGGAGTGATTGTCCGAATACGTGATCATCGGATCCATCCAATCGCGTACCAACCGCACTTCATCCTTTTTCTTGTCCTTCTTGTCGGGCTGGTAGAGATACGCCGTGTCGAGAGTGATCAGACCCATGTCGACCATTCGCATCACGCGGTAGGCGACCATCAACTTGAAAAGCGATGCTGGGTAGGGGGCCATGAAGTGATACTGCGCGTTTTGGCGACCGGGTACGATGTCGTCGTCCGCAGTGAGATCGGGGTTGTCCGTCCATCCTTTGACGGTCAACTGTTTCCCGCTGCTGTCGGAAAACGTGCCGCCGTCCCATCGTGCAATGTCCCAGCGAATGAAACGAACGGAGCTCGCTCCGGCATCCGGATCGAGCGGGACAACAAGGCCGCTCGAGTAATCGCGCGACAGCATCACGTTGGCCCGATCGAGCATGTGACCGGCGGAGTCGAGTTGAATGATGGCCACATCGATGTTCGGCATGTGCGCGACGGTCAGCGCCGGGAACGGACAGAATGACCTCCCGGGACATGCTTCGTTGTACGGGCCATAATCGATGACCGCATCGAAATGCGCAGCGAGCATCGTCGAGAGCACCTGATTCTCCAGATTGGATGGCGCGGCGACTGCAGCGGATACGACGAAAAGGAAGACGAACGACGCAAAGAGAGAGCGACGCATGATGGTTTCCTTTCGACTCGGCCGGCGGGACGTTTAGCGGTCAGCCTATCACCAGAAAACTTTCTACATAAATTTTCGTCTTACCTGAAGCCCGCATGAAGATCCGCACGTCCCTGGTGCTCGCATTTTTTCTGCTCTCCGTGGTTCCGCTCGGAGCAATCGTCGTCTATTCGTACTACGCATCACGACGCGCGTTGCACTCTGCGTATCAGACCGAGGGAGCGAAGTTGACTGCGCAGATGGACCGGAGGCTGACCACGATCCGCGAAGAGCTGAAGCAGCGGCTCGCTGAAGTCTCCGCGCTTCCGAACCTGTCGCAGGGAAATGTGTTGATGACCATGGGCGATGTCGCCCCTCTCGTCGAATCGGTGGAGATCCATGCTCAGGCTCCCGAGCCACCGCATCCGCCGATGGTGATCACCGTTCCTCTTCACGTCGACCACGGCCGGGTGGCCATCACCATCGGCGACGCGACCGGGCATGGCGCCCGCGCGGGGACCATGGTCGCGGTCATCAAAGCGCTCTTCGCCGGCTATTCGGTCGAGCAGACGCCGGCGGAATTCCTCCGCAACGCCGCCGAGAAAATCCGCCGCATGGATCTGGGCCGGATGG
>WNGB01022819.1_pt1 | contig 12012 bp, 10 predicted proteins | sample 5400681 | NCBI WGS metagenome assembly WNGB01 (sample SAMN13153367, study PRJNA577476) | soil metagenome | isolation source: 115 cm soil or saprolite under grassland replicate 2 | place: USA:California | collected 2016-06-15 | reverse complement strand
CAGGGCGGTCCGCGCGGTGCCGACGTGCAGCCAGCCGGTCGGCGACGGCGCGAACCGGGTGCGGACGGTGCCGCCGATGGCGTCGCTCATGGCGCGATCGTAGCAGCGCCGCCGCCCCGTCCCAGTACCTCGCCTTAGTGCTCCTTCTTGAAAGTTCGTGGGTGAACGTCATGCTGCTTCGACGAGCTGCTCCTTCTCGTCGAGTCGCCGGAGCAGGTCGTCCAGGTCGGCTGTGGTGAAGCGCCAGTCGAACGGCACCGCGGTCTGTTGGTAGCGGCGCTGGAAGGCCAGCAGCCGCCGCTCGACCTCGGCAAGGTCGGTGAAGTCGTTGGGGGTCAGGACCTTGCGCTGCACGATCGAGAAGTAGACCTCGATCTGGTTGAGCCAGGAGGCGTGGACCGGCAGGTGGACCAGGATAAGGTTGGACCACGCGCCCTGCAGCCGGTCGACCGAGGCCTGGCCGCGGTGGGAGGAGCCGTTGTCGACCACCCAGAACACCCGGCGGGCCGAGGCGTACGGCTCGGCTGCCATCACCTGGTCGACCAGGCGGCCGAACGGGGCGATGCCGGTGGTGGGCTCGCAGCGGCCGAACAGCCGGGCCTGGTGCACGTCCCAGGCCGCCAGGTAGGCCAGCGCCCCGCCCCGTTCGTATTCGTGCTCGACCCGCATCACCCGGGCCATCCCCGGCGGCAGGGTCGGGTGGCAGCGGCAGCGGGCCTGGATGGAGGTCTTCTCGTCGGCCGAGATGACGAACTCGCCCGGCTCCAGCCGCCGACCACTGAAGCGGCGCTGGTAGAGGTCCAGCACGACCGCGGCCTTGGCGGCGAAGTCGGGGTCGCGGGGAAAGATCCACGAGCGGTGCCGCCAGGGCTTCAGCACATCCTCGTCCAGCCAACGCCACAGCGTGGAGACCGAGACCCCGCCGACCAGGCCGGTGGCAATGACCTCGTCACGGAGCTCGGCCAGGGTCCACCGGCCAAGTGGGACGCCCCGCGTGGCCGGCAGTTCACAGGCGATCGCCTTGACCTCGATGACCACCGCCGAGGGGGAAGCGGCGCGGCCGGCCTGGCCGCTTGCGATCCCCCAACCCCGAAAGGCCTTCTTCGGCAAAGCGCTTGCGCCACTTCGACACCGTGTTGACCGCCACCCCCAGCCGCCCCGCGATCCTGCTGTTCTGCTCCCCCTCGGCGGCGGCCAGCACGATCCTGGCCCGGAGGACCTCGCGCTGCTGGGCGGTCGGCCGGCGCAGCCGGCCCTCCAGCACCCGCCGCTGGGTGGCGGTCAGCGTGACCGCAAACGGGCTCGGGCGGCTCACGAGCGGCTGACCGCCAGCAGCCCAGCCGGCGTGGTGGCCGCCCCAACGCTCACCCGAAGCGCCGCCAGGAGGCTCGCCTCGAGCAGCTCGGTGGAGCGGCTGGCCTGCTCGACCGCCACCGCGGCGGCCACCTCGGCCGCCACCCGCCCGGCGTCCCGCAACCCCAGCACCGCCCGGACCAGCCCAGCCCGCACGATCGGGGTGTCGACCTCGACCAGCGCCACCGGCACCGCCGCGGCGACCTGGTCGGGGTCACCGTCGGCGACCGCGGCGCGCAACCGTTCCAGCGCCGGGCTGAGCAACCGGGGCAGTGGCAGCTGCATCGACACCTCCTGCCTGGGCAGCCCGACCGCCGCATCCAGCAGCGCGACCACCTCGTCGTCGGACCGCGCATCCAGCACCACCGCGGCCAAGCGCGCCTGCTGGTGCAGCCACGCCTTGGCCAGCTCCGCCTCCGACGGCCCCCGCCGCACCCCGCAGCAGCGCTTGACCTTGCGGCCGCTGCCACACCGGCAGCGCGCGTTGCGCCCCTCCTGGGCCATGACCTCCGCTTCCTGGGGCGCCTGCTTCCTGCCGCGCCGCCTCCGCCCGAGCCGAACCGATCAGGCGGAACTTACACCCATGTACTTCCAAGAAGGAGCACTAAGCCTGAATCCACCGATGTCATCGCTGGATTCGTTCGTTTCACCTGGTAAGAAGCCACCTTCTGCCACGCAGGCCGTTCACCTTCCCGTTCACCTTTTGGATGCAGCAGCCTGCGACCGCCAAACAGCTCCTGACCTGCAAGGACACCGCAGAGCGCACAGAGTCTCGGTGAATTCAGGCTTAGCTACGTAGGAGTGCCGCCGCAGCCTGTCCGCCGGAACCACATGCGCTGCGTACGCCGGAGTGGCTGATGCGGTGGCAGGGAGGGTGGAGCTGCACACCGCGACCGCCGCCAGCGGTTACCAGAGTGGGGCGCGCGCGGCGAGCTGGTTCTCGACCGCCGACCAGTCCAACGGCTGGTTCAGCGTCCCAGACGTAGGATGACGCGCGGAGTTAGGACGGCGACCTGGCCCGAGCAACTTCACCGCCCAACAAGTAGTTGGAGTCCTATAGCCCGGGCGGTCAGGGTGGTCATTCCCTGTGTCATTCCACTATGGCTCACACGAGTCGACGCGAGGCCACCGGCTAGACGCCGCACCTGACTTGACCTGCCCAGATGCTACGCGAGCGGTCCCCGTAGACCCTGCGCAGGTCTCTTGTAAACATCACGTTCCGAGTGCGGCTCAGCCGTAGACGGGCCGCCAGATGCCGCCATGATAGGAACAGGCACCCTGCCGACCCCCGGACATGCTGTACATGGCGTCGTGGCACTCCACCATGTAGCCCGTCCCGTTATCGAAGTTGGGGATGCAATCGAAGTAGACGCAGACGTCGGGCTTCGGATTCGTGATGAGCCCGCCTCGCCCGCAGAAGTTGTAGCCGTAGGGGTTGGCCGGCGCGCCGCACAACGAGGGTGCGGCCGTGGTTTGGGGCGGGCGAACGGACGTCGTCGGCCGGTGCGTCGTCGCGACCACCCGGGCCGTCGTGGTCGGTCGGGTCGTTGCTGGCCGCGCCGTGGTCGGTGGCGTCGTAGTCGGGGCGGCGGTGGCCGGAGCCGCCGTCGTTGGTGCGGCGGTGGTCGTCGAGGCTGCCGGCAGGGCAGCAGGGTTGGCAGGTGGAGTCGGTGCCCTGCCGACCAATCCCACCAGGCCGAGCAGGAACACCAGCGCCAGAACCGCCAGCGGGGTGACGATCTGCTCCCTCCTGTACCAAGGGCGGTCGGGGCGAGGCCGTGGCGGAGGTGGTGCGCCCCACTGGGACGGTGGTCGTGGCTGCTGGCCCTGCGGTGGCCCCCATCCGGGCGGCTGGTCGGGCTGCGACGGTGGCGTCGATCCTGTTGCTGGTGGTTGGGCCGGTGGCTGGTTGGGCTGCTGCGGTCCCCAGCCTTGCGGGTTAACCCATCGCTCCGGCAAGGCAGGCCCCCCTTTGCTCCCGAGCCACGGACACGTCATTACCGGCGTCCAGGACACGAGGATCGATACGCTCGGTCTCAACATGCTTGCTCATAAGGTCACGGCTGAGCGTCGGGCTCGGGACAGCGGGCCATCCGATTCTGAATCGAATGCGCGTTGATCATCCCGATGATCATCCAGTCGAGCCGATCGCTGCCGTCAGGACCCCACCAGGCCGACGCGGCACCCAACGCGAGCAGGGAAAACCCGACCGGCACCGTCCAGTCCGACTGGAAGCATCTGCCTCGTAATCGAAAGGTCACGGGTTGAAACCGGCCCGCTTGCCAGGTAGGGGTGCCGCCACCCCTCGATTGGGCGAACTACGGCGCTGGAGGAAGGAATCCAGGTGGACTCCGCGCCGACTGGGCGCCAGGGTCCCGGCATGGTCAGTCTCCACCTTCCTGGGCGACCCGGACGAGGTCACCGTCGGCACCACCGACCCGGACAAGGTCACCGTCTGGCTGGGCGCGGCCGGCGCCACCGACCTCACCCGCCGCGACGCCGAGGAGCTGGCCGCCCTGCTGCTGCGCGCGGTGCGCCAGCTCGGCGGCTGACCTCGCCTCCAGGCGCGGGCGCACGCGACCCGAGCCCGGCCGCGCTCCCCCCAGGGCGGCCAAGCCCACCGCGGCGCCCACCGGCGGCCTCACACCAGCCTCACCGCCACGCTCACACCCCCGCGCGAGCAGCGGTTTCCTTCGAGCTGGCGGGGCTGACCGGGGCCTGAACGTCGTTCACGGCTGGTTCAGAAGCCACTCACCGACAGGCTCACTGGTGGACCCTTGTGTCGTCAGTGGTTGGCAGACTGCTGGCGCACCCGACCTGGTGCCCACCGGACCACCGCCACGCAGGCTCGCCCTTGGAGGGCCACTGTGAGTTCTGCGGGGTCCGGTGGCCCAGGACGTGCCAAGCGGCGACAGGGCTGCGCGCCACCGAGCGCCGATCAGTGAGCGACCGACGAGCACGTCCCGGCACCACCGGGTGCACTCCGACTGCGCTACCAGCCAGGAGGCACGCGTGCAGCATCCCACCCCGCCCAGCACCACGGCACCCGTGGCCGGGGTCGACTGGGCCACCGACAGCAACGCGCTGTGCGTCGTCGACCGCGACGGGCAGGTCCTGCGCGAGCTCGTGGCCGCGGCCGACGCGGCCGGGACCCGCCGGCTGCTCGGCGAGCTCGACCGTCACGGCGTCACCCAGGTCGCGATCGAACGGCCCGACGGGCCGCTGGTCGAGGCGCTGCTGGCCGCCGGCAAGGCCGTGGTCGTGGTCCCCCCACGCCAGGTCCGCCACCTGCGCGGCCGCTACGGCCAGGCCGGCAACAAGCACGACCGCTTCGACGCGTTCGTGCTCGCCGACGTCCTGCGCACCGACCACCGCCGCCTGCAACCCCTGCACCCCGACTCGCCACGGACGGTCGCGCTGCGCACCACGGTCCGCGCCCGCAGCGACCTGGTCGAGGCCCGGGTGGCGCTGTGCAACCAGCTCCGCGCCCACCTGCGGCTGGTCTTCCCCGGCGCGGTCGGGCTGTTCGCCGACCTCGACGCCCCGGTCAGCCTGGCGTTCCTGGCCCGCTTCCCCTCCGCCGACCAAGCCGCCTGGCTGACCCACAAGCGGCTGGCCGCCTGGCTGGCCGCCAACCGCTACGGTGGCCGCACCGCGGTCGAGGTCCTGCTCGGCCGCCTGACCGGCGCCCCCGCCGGCCTTAGCGGCGAGCACGGCCACGCCGCCGCGGCGACCACCCTGGCCTACGTCCACGCCCTGGCCGCCGTCCGCGGCCAGGTCGCCGCGCTCGAGGCCCGCATCGCCGAGCAGCTCGCCCTGCACCCCGACCGGCTGGTCTTCCAGTCGCTGCCCCGCAGCGGGACCGTCCGCGCCGCCAAGCTGCTCGTCGAGGTCGGCGACGCCCGCGGCCGCTTCCCCACCCCCGACAGCCTCGCCGCGCTGGCCGGCGCCGCGCCCTCCACCCGCCAGTCCGGCCGCCACCGCGCCGTGACCTTCCGCTGGGCCTGCGACAAGAAACTCCGCGACGCGGTGGTCGACTTCGCCGCCGACAGCCGCCGGGCCAGCCCCTGGGCCCAGGCCATCTACCAGCGCCACCGCGCCGCCGGCAAGACCCACCAACACGCCACCCGCATCCTCGCCCGCGCCTGGCTGCGCGTCATCTGGCGCTGCTGGCAGAACCACACCCCCTACAACCCCGCACTGCACGGCATCGCCAAGCACAGGCGCCTCCCACTGGCGGCTTGACACAGGGCTACTCACAGGTTCGCTCAACGGGCCCGCTCACCGCGGCTGTGAGCGCCACTCACCGCGGCTGTGAGCGGTGGCGGAAACCCTCGCTGTGAGGCTGTCGGTGAGCGGGTCGTGCGCCTGCTGGTGGGCAGCATCCCGCGCCCCGCCGGCGGGCCTGGCCGTGCGTCGACCGGCCACACCTGTTGTCCACGATCGGCCCCCTCGGCGGAGGTTTCCAGTGAAGGGCACGCGTGCGCGTGCCCGCCGTGCTGGACCGCGTCCATGGAGGAGGCTTGATGGTCACGCTCGCGCACGATCCCGGCCGCCCGCAGCGCTGTGCGGATTCCCTGCGGATTCCTGCCGCCCGCCGTGCGGATTCCCACCGCCCCGGCTCGGCCGGAGTGACGGCACGGGCCGAACGGGCACGCCAACCCGGACGACTTCGGGCATGGCGTCATGACGGCCCGCCAAGTCGCGCTTGGTCGGCGGATGCCACTCGGGTCGCTGCCGCCAAGGGTGCGGGGTCGGCGCGTGGCGATGTTGAAAGCCGGCGCCCGGTTGGACGTTTGGGGTGCAAGCCCGTCCGCCCCCCGCCGCGGGTCGGCCTACGCGTCCGCCTACCGATCCGCCTACGGCCCCGCCTACCGGTTAGGACCCGGCGCTCAACGCCCACCGGAAGGGAGGCAAACCATCCGGCCGCACCGCGCGCCCGCGAGCGTCGACCACCTCGACCGCAACGTCCGGGTCAGCCCTGCCGGCCCCGAAACCCGGGTTTCCCGGGTGAGGGGCCACGCACGCCGGCACCCGCCCGAGCGCCGGCCGGCAGGCCGGTCGGCAGGCCGGGCGCCGGGCCGCACGCCGACCTTGGAACCGGCGCCCCCGACCACTGCCCGCCTGCACGCCACCCGGCCTGTCGCCAGCTCGTTCACCGCCGCCGACTCCTGACGGAGGTGGCCCGCATGCACGACAACATCCCCAGCACCCGCGAGCATCCACGTCCGCGCCCCCGCGGCACCGCCGAGCAGCTCGCCGCCCTCGCCGGGAGGCTCACCCAGCGCGACCGCGCCATCCTTCGCCTCGTCCACGACCACCGCGTGCTCACCACCGGCCAGCTCGCCGAGGTCTGGTTCACCTCCCAAGACCGCGCCGAGCACCGCCTCCGCGAACTCACCCAGGCCCGCGTCCTCGCCCGCTTCCGGCCCCAGGCCCCCCACGGCGAAGGCTCCGCCCCGTTCCACTACGTGCTCGGCCCCCTGGGCGCCGCGGTGCTCGCCGCCGAGCACGGCACCGACGTGCGCCGGCTGGGCCACCGGGCCGACAAGGCGCTCCAGGTCGCCCACAGCCAGCGCCTGGCGCACGTGGTCGGCGTCAACGGGTTCTTCACCGCCCTCATCGCGTACGCCCGCCAGGATCGCTCCCAGGGCGCCCAGTTGGCCGCCTGGTGGTCGGAGCGCGCCTGCGCCCACCGCTGGGGGCCAGGTGGTCCGCCCCGACGGCTACGGCCGCTGGCGCCAAGGCAACCGCGAGGTCGACTTCTTCCTCGAGTACGACCGCGGCACCGAACCCCTGGACCGCCTGGCCGCCAAGCTCCACGCCTACTCGGAGCTGGCCGACGCCACCAACATCCCCACCCCGGTGCTGTTCTGGCTGCCCACCTCCGGGCGCGAGGCAACCGTCCGCCGGGCGCTCGCCAGCGGGGGCCGCTGGGGCCGGGTCCGGTTCCCGGTCGCCACCGCCAGCCCAACCTTCGGCCTCGACCCCGCTGAGCAAGCGTGGCTGCCGCTCGGGCAGACCTGGCCACGCCGCCGCCTGATCGACCTCGCGGACCTCCACGCCCGGACGCCCCAACCGGCAGGACCGACCGGCTGATGGACCCGAGCAGCACCCAGCGCAGGAACGCGCACACCCGCGCCAGCGTCGAGCGCACCGTCCACGAGCCGGGCCCCGACCCCGAAGACCCTGGCCAGGAAGGCCCGGCGCACTCGGCAGCATCCAGCGACGGCAACCAGGCGATCCCTCCTCGCCAAGTCAAACGACACAAGCCGCCATCTTCGACATTGCGGCGTGGACGCGCCGGACGCGGGAGCGGCAGGGCCTTCCCCCCAAGATCATCGACCCCGCCGTGCTGGCGAGGGTGGTGACCCTGGCGCTTGGCCCCGGCCCGGATGGTGGCAAGCCAGCCCGACCGCGCGGCTGAGCTACGCGCGCCAGTCAGGGACGATCGTCTCCGGGTCGAGCTTGTGCTGGCCCTTGCCCTGCGGGAAGACCTGGATGCCCTTGCCCTCAGGCGGGAGCTTGAGGACGGCCGCCAGGATGGCCCGCTTCCGGTCAAGCGACAGGCCAGGCCAGACTTCCCGGAGGTTGGGCGGAACCTCCGTGATGACGCGGGTGCCCAGCCGCCGCTTGAGCATGGCCCGGGTGCGCTCCATCCTGGCCTCGACGTCGGCGCGGACGCGCCGGATGCTGGCCGCGCGCCGCCGGTCGTCGTCCAGCTCGGCCAGGAGCACGTCATCGTCCAGCCGGTCCAGCCGGCCCTGGTCGCGCGCAAGCCGCTCCGTCAGCTCCCGGGTCGGCTCATCCTCGCCGGCCGTGCGCTGCTCGCCTGCTAGCTCGTCCCATTCTGGCGACTCAACCGCCGCGAATAGCGCGCCTTCGATCAGCTCTTCGAGCGCCCGCGCGTTGCGGACCGTGTGCCAGCCGCCGCCGTCGGAGGGGCCTGGACAGGTGTAGACGTTCGGCGGGCTGGCCTGCCGTAGGGTGCGCTTGCCACCCGAGCGGCGGGCGCGCATCCTCGCGCCGCAGATGCCGCAGAAGGCCATGCCGGACAGCAGGTGGCGGGCGACGCCGCCGGGGCCGGTCACGCCCGGCTGCGTGCTCGGCTCGCGCCGGGCCGGGTCGGTCAGGATCTCCCGGACCTCTTCCCACTCGGCGCGGGAGACGATCGGCTCCATCTCGCGGGAGGAGTAGAGCGTGCCGTTGTACTCGCGCAAGCCGGCCAGCCTCGGCTGTAGGAGCACCTTGCGGAGGCTGCGGGTGGTGAACGGCTCGCCGCCGGCCGCCCTCACGCCACGCTCACGCCAGTCGGCCAGGATGCCGCGGAGGGAGTCGCCGGCCCGGATGCGGGCGACGGCCTCGCGGATCAGCTCGCGCTCGCGCTCGACCTGTTCGGCCGGGATCGTGCCGACGCGCCGCCAGCACCCGGTCTCCGGGTCACGGAGCCACTTGTCCGGGTCATCCTCCGGCTTCTCCGGGTCGCGCACGCGCCGGCCGCCCGGGTCGCCAAACGCGCGATTGCCGCCCGCCGCGGGCCAGCCATCCTCCGCCTCTTGCCGCTTCGCGCTCCGGACGCGCCTGCTCATCTTCACGACCTCGCGCTGCGCGTTGAGCACTTCGCCGTAGAACTTGAGCTGGTCCTCCGGGTCGGTCAGGTCGTAGTCGTAGCTGGGCAGGATGACGCGCCGCAGCCCGACCTCTTCGCACAGCTTCACGAACTCACCAGCGTCAACAAGGTCACGGCTGGAACGGTCCTCCATCCACACGATGATGGCGTCGCACTCCTTGTGCTCGACTGCCTGTAGCAGCGCCTTCCACTCCTTGCGCTCGCCCCTGGCGTAGCGGCTGGCGCTCATCGTCTCCTTGAACACGGCCGCGATCTCCCAGCCGCGCTCGGCCGCGATGCGCCGGCCCTCGGCCTCCTGGCGCTCGATCGAGCGCCCGCCCTTGCGGGAGAGACGGCAGTAGATGAAGACTCGAACAGGTGTTTGGCTCATGAGCTCTCTCTCCCCGACGTCTGGGCAGCTCATGGATAGTATCATCGCCTCGTCGCCGGCCCCCGGCTTCTCAGGCCGGAGGTCGGTGCTCGGCGGACTCGTCGCCGGCGAGGCCGCTCAGGTCGTCGGCCCAGGAACGCAGGGCGACAGCGGCCAGCGCGACCTCGGGAGGTGCCGGGATCGCGCAGGAGACGCCCGCCCAGCGCAAGCTGTGCAACAAGGCGCTACCGGCGAGCGCTGCCTCGGCGAGCTCCCTCGGCCCGACCCTGCCGCCTACCACCGGCGCCGCCGATGGGGCGGCAGCTCGGCGAGGATGATGGGGATGGCGGCCAGCATAGCGGCTGCCAAAAATGGCCCCAAAGGGCTAATGTGCTCCATGTCGGCGCTCCTCGTAGCGTCGGCCACGGCCCCGGGAGAGTGTCGGCTCTCGCCGGGGCCCCTAATTAGGGGCATTCAGTCTTCTACACCTTCCGGGCGACGATGACCAGTTTGAGCGCGCGTCTGTGGATAAGCGCGTGCACCCGTGGGGGGTGGTCTCGGCCGGCGGTGGGGCGGTCGCCCGGCGCGCGGCGGCGGCAGGCCCGGGCGTGGCGGACCAGCCGGCCGGGTGCTCCCGGTTGGGTGGGGTGCTGGTCGCGGTGGTCACGCGGGTGGCTGGTGGCAGGTCAGGCGGCGGGCGGGGAGTGGCCGTACTGGTGGCTGGTTGGCGGGGTGAAGTTGACCCGGCCGCTGACCGGGTCGTGGTCCAGGTGCCAGCCTTCTTCGTGGACGGCGCGGTGGTGCGTGCGGCACAAAAGGACCAGGTTGTCGAGGCTGGTGGGGCCGCCGTGGAGCCAATGGTGGCGGTGGTGGGCGTCGGTCCACGGCGGCGGGCGGTCGCAGCCGGGGGCGGCGCAGCCGCCGTCGCGGACGGCGAGGGCGCGGCGCAGCGCGGGCGAGATGACGCGGGTGGCGCGGCCAAGGTCCAGCAGCTCGACGGGGGCGCCGAGGGGTGGCGGCAGCAGGGCCACGGCTTCGCGCAGGGCCGCGGCTAGGGCGCCGCCGTCCCCCGCGCCGTCGTGGTGGGTGGGGTGGCGGCGGACGATGGCGCGGGTGACGGCCGCGTCGCAGGCCAGCCGCCTGACCGTCTCGAGCAGCAGGACCCCGCCCCAGCCGCCGACCCCGCCAACGCCGTGCTCGGCGAGGAGGCTGGCCAGGTCCGCGGTCACCGTGAGCTGTGGCCGCAGCCCCCCTTCTTGGGGCAGGTTTCCGGCTTGGAGGGCCTGGCGGGCCAGCTCCCCGAAGGCGTCGGCGCGGCGCTGCGCCGCCGAGCGCTGGTCGTCGGGGCCGGTCGGCCTGGCCAGCGGCGCCAGCGCGGCCATGGCCGCCTCGCCGGCCCCGGCGTCCAGCAGCCCCTTGACCGCGACCATGCCCTCGAACGTGCCGGCCAGCCACAGCCCCCGCCGTTCCAGCCGTGCCCGGCCGCGTTCCTCGCCGCCGTCGGGGTCCAGGACGTCGCGCAGGTGTGTGGCGAGGCGGCGCAGGCGGGCCGGGTCCACGTTCCTTGCGGCGTCGACCAGGACCGGCTCGGCCTCGGCGACCCGTGCGGGGGGCAGGTCACCGGTGGCGTCGGCCAGCACCGCGGCGTGGGCGTAGGACACCTCCCCGTCGGCCAGCGCGCGGGCGGTGGCGGCCAGGGGGCCGCGGTGCAGCGCCCGGGCGGTCCGCACCCGCTGCCCGGCCGCCGCGGCGCTCAGGCGGCACGCCGCGCGCAGCCAGGCCTGGGTGGACGGCGCGCAGCCGCCTTGTTCGGCGCCACCAGCGCCGCGGGCGTCGACCACCGCGAGCAGGCGCAGCCGGACGGCGTCGAGCTGGCCGGCCAGCCGGTCCAGGGCCACGACCTGGGCGGCCAGCAGCGCGTCGCCGAGCTGGTCGAGGTCGTCGGCGGCGAACTCGCCGACCGCCGCGGCCAGCCGCTCCAACCCTGCCGGCAGCCCACCCTGGGGGCCCACGGGCAGCCCGCCTGGCCCCGCGGGCGCCCCTGCGGGGCTGGCCCCGGGGCCGCTTAGCGTACTGGTGTTCGAGTTCATGGCCGGAGGCTACCCGGCCAGGCAAGGCCCGCCCAGGCCCACACCTACATCTGTGGACGACCAGCGCGCGCCTCACGACCAGCCCGACGCCACCCCCAAGGCAGGCAGCAAACAGCCAACCACCGGCACCCCGCAGGGTGAGAATCGAGGTGGGGCCAGGCGACCATCACGGCCTGCGCCTGCCCTACCCCCCACGCGGCCCAACCGGCGCAGGCCCAAGCTGAGCGCCGGAGTAGGTACGCTGGCCGCATGCGTGACGGGGCGAGCGTGGTGGTGGTCGGGGCGGGCGTGGTTGGCTGCTCGATCGCCTTCCAGCTCGCCGAGCGTGGCGTCCACGTGCTGGTGGTCGAGCGCGGCACGGTCTGCTCGGGGATGACCGCCAGGTCGGGCGCGCTGGTGCGGATGCACTACAGCAACGAGCCGGAGGCCAGGCTCGCCTCGGCCAGCCTGCCCTGGTTCCAGAACTGGCGCGACCGAGTCGGCGGGTGGTGCGGCTTCACCCCCACCGGGGTGGTGGTGCTGGTCGGCCCGGACCAGGCGGAGCGGATGCGCCGCAACGTCGCCATGCTGCAGCGGCTGGGCGTGCGGAC
>WNGB01011665.1_pt1 | contig 12013 bp, 10 predicted proteins | sample 5400681 | NCBI WGS metagenome assembly WNGB01 (sample SAMN13153367, study PRJNA577476) | soil metagenome | isolation source: 115 cm soil or saprolite under grassland replicate 2 | place: USA:California | collected 2016-06-15 | reverse complement strand
GCGGGAAAGGTGGCTGGTTCCGGAGGTGTGCGTTCGAGGGGCAAGTAGATGATGGTCGCGTCGTCCTCGCTGCCGCCAAGCGGCCGGAGTCGCAGCACCTGGTCACGGGTTTCCGGGAGAACGACCCATTCACGTCCCCGCGCTCTGACCAGGTTGCCGGGCTGGAACTGTTCGGCTGTCAGCGCCATAGTTATCATGCTACCTCTTGTTGTTTGCCGGTGCCGAAAACGAATGCGTACTGCGCGAAGAGGGCAGGCCAGGTTTCCTGCTCCTTCGAGAAGCGGATCACGGTATAGCCTGCCTCTTCGAGCCGGTCGCCAATCTGGTGGTCGATCTGGCGCTGCTGGTCGGTCTCGTGATGCGGACCGTCGATGTAGATGAGCGCCGGGATGTTGGAGTAGGCGAAGTCCGGGCGGGTGCCGTACTCCTCAAGCAGGGGCTGCGCCTTATCGGGCAGGGCGTAGGCGCGCGCTTGGACGTACGCGAGCCATGCCTGCTCCAGGGAGGAAAGAGACACGTTGGAAAGCACCTCGAACAGCTCCGCCGAGCTTCTGCCGATTGCACCGCGTTCGCCTTCCGCGCGGCTTAGGCGGCACAGAAGGTCGCGCACAGCAGTATCGCGGCGGTCGATGGTCTTGTGTTCGGGCTGGTTGGCGTAGCTCAAGAGGCATTTGTAGCACCCGGCTTCACAGTCCTCGTCCAGGTTTGTCAGGTCGGTATGATCGGTCCAATGCCCCGACACAGACGCGTAGTGGCACATTTCCAGCGCACATCTTGCGACCGCTTTGAGGGCATCCGGATCACTGGCCAGGCGCGTCAGCACCCCGGCTCCACCCTCAGCGGATTCGTAGAAGAGGATGGCGTGACGGCGCTCCAGGTCCGGCAGTGCCTCAGCGGCCAGTTCGCTGCTTTCCAGCTGAAACGTGGTTTCAATGCCGCGCTTGAGCGCGTATTGGCTTTCCGGTAGCAACGGAGAAATAATGTACGCTAAGCCGTCCAGTTTGCTAGACAGCCAAGCTCCAAACGTGTTGGTAGCGGATTGCGGGTTATTGGCCTAAATCTAGGGTAGCTGTCACGAGGGGCAACATCCACTCTTCCTCATATCCTCCTCACTCAGTCCTCCCAGAAATCACGAAATCGCTGGGGGGCCAGTTCCGTGTAGCGCACCGTATGTTGAATATGGCGGTGCCCGAGATACTGCTGAATAGCGCGGGTATCGATGCCTTTGTTCGCCAGGTAAAAGCCACACGCATGGCGGAGCATATGCGGATGGACCGGAAACGGGAGCTGGGCGTCGATGCCAGCGCGCAGCATCATATGGCGGATGGTGCGATCACTGAGCGGGCTGCCCCGTTCTGACAGAAAGACATAGGTGAACTCCGGAGAGGCGTGTTGCAGCTTGCGCAGGGCACGCAGCTCGGGTCCGTGCAGCGGATGCGTCGCCGCCACACCATGTTTCAGCCGACGGACATGCAACAGCGCCGTCTTCAAATCGATGGATGCCCACCGTAAGCTAGCCACCTCCGAAACCCGCAGACCGTGGCGGTACATGAGGAGAATCAGCGTAGTATCGCGGTGCCCATGGCGACCAACGTGACGCGCCGCCTGCATGAGCTGGGTCACCTCGGCGGGTGTGAGATACGCCCGCGTCCGTCGGTCGATGTTTTTGGGTTTGGGCGGGGGGAACTTTGCCGAAAAAGATGCGTGGGTCATGGTTCGTCCCCATGTGGAAGCCCCTGCGATAAGAGGCCGTTGCAAGGTTGTGCGCCAAGCACTACTTCGCCGTAAAGACCTTTTTTCGGTCAAGTATGATCACGCTCAAGCCCGACGTAGGGTCAATGGCAAGGCGCTTGGTCATATCGAGTTCAAACATGCCATAGGGGTTGACGTGATGGTAAATCAGCGGCGTCAAGGCCCGGTAATCCTCCACGGTCATTTTCTCAAGCCAGCGTGGTTCGTCCAGCACCTGCTGCAGCATGAGCGTGTTGATGTAGACCAGACAAGCTTGCACGAGATGCAACGACAGCACGGCGATCTCTTGATCGTCCAACTGGTTGGTGGCAATCTCGCCGCTCTTGCCATAGAAAATGAAGTCGTTGGCACTGTTCCAGTTCTCGACGACGTTGAGACCTTCGTTCACCTCGCGCCGTAAGGCTTCGGCGTGTAAGTAGTGACACAGAAAGGTCGTTTTAATCGCTTTGCCGAGCTCGACCAGTGCCTGGTAGGTGGGATGCTGGAGATTGTCGCGGGTGAATCGCTTCAAAATCGTGTCGGCATCGGCGGTACCCAGGCGGAGCGCCGTGGCATATTTGACCATCTCATCATACTGCTGCCGAATCAACGCCCACTGGATCGGCCGGGTGAGGATCGGCGCGAGGTTTGCGTAGTCGTCGGGGCGGCCCGTGACGGGTCGATAGAGCTTTTGTGAGGCGATAGCTTTGAGCCGGGGCATCAAGGCAAACCCCAAGAGATGGCACAGGGCAAACCCCACGGTGCTCTGCCCGTGACTATCGACGTACTGACGATCGACCTCCATGGCGGTGCAATGGCGCAGGACGCCTTCCAGCATCGCGGCCACTTCCGAGGCATTGCACCGCTTGAGCTGCGAGTAAATGCACGCCGCCTTCACATCCGTGTGCCAGTAGATGGGGTTTTTTGCATATCCCCCGATAAGGTATATTGCAGCGATTACACAGGCGTTGCGCACGAGGTGGGGAGGACTCTGAGGTAACGATACACACTGACCTTGGAGAGGCTGTAGTCGTGCATGAGGGTCTTGATGAGGATGCCTTGGGCACGCCGGCGGCGCAGTTCCCAGACCTGTGCTGCGGTCAATTTCTTCTTCCGACCAAAGTGTACTCCCCGCTCCTGCGCTTTCTGAATCCCTTCGCGTTGCCGCTCGGCACGGAGTTCGGTCTCAAACTGCGCAATCGCTCCGAGCATGTGAAACAGCAGCCGGCCGGTGGCATCGTTGGTATCGATACTCTGATCCAGCACGACAAGGTGAACCCGTTTCCGGGCAAGGACCTCAGCGATCTGACACAAATGCCAGGTTGAGCGGGCTAACCGATCCAGGCGGGTCACCACTAACCTATCCCCTTCGCGCACATAGTCCAGGCAGGCAACCAGGCTGGGCCGCTGGGCGGTGCTCCCACTGGTGTGCTCCTGGAAGAGTTTGTCGCAGTGCTGCAGCTTCTCCACCTGGATATCAAGTCGTTGTCCCACTGAGCTCACACGTGCATAGCCAACTAATGCCATCGCCTCGTCCTCGTGTTTCCTAATGTCTAAAACGATCTGACAATCCGCTAATGACACATATAATGGCACACGGCCATGGCCACGGTGCAGAAGGTGTACTTTCGGATACTTGCAGGAGGGGAAAGGCATGCCAGCTCAGACTGCCAACACGACGCCCAAACGTCTGAGAATCCTGGGGGACGACGAAATCGAAGTCTTGTATGGGAGACCGTGCTTTACAGACGACGAGCGTCGTGAATATTTTGCACTCTCCGCGACGGAAAAAGCACTCCTTGAGCAGTTCCACTCCACCACATCGCACATCTACTACATTCTCCAGCTGGGCTACTTCAAGGCTCGCTCTCGGTTTTTCGTCTTTGATCTGCACGAGGTCATGGCGGATGCCAGGTACATCCAGGAACAATACTTCCCCGGCTTTCCACTCATCAACTTGCCCATCGCGAAGGTCACCCGCTTACGGCAGCAGCGCTTCATCCTTGTACTCTATCACTATCGGCCCTGTCGTGCGCAAGAGCGCCAGCAATTGGCAACGAAAGCCCAACAAGCCGCGCGCGTGGATAGCAAACCGGTCTATATCTTCCGTGCACTCATGGATTCTCTGGCAACGCAACGCATCGTCTCGCCTGCCTACAGTGTCATGCAAGATATCGTCGGCAAGGCGCTGACGCACGAACAGAACCGGTTAACCGCGCTGCTACGCCGTCATCTGGGACTCTCTGAGACCCACGCTCTCAAGGGCCTGCTGGAGGATGCGCAGGGGCTGTATGCCATCACCCGCCTCAAGCGTGAACCCAGGGACTTTAGCGCCCGTGAGATGGGCCGTGAAATTGGCCGGGGGGACCAGATCCATGCTCTCTACGAAGTGGCCAAAAAGCTCATACCCCATCTCGACATCTCCAATGAGAACATGAAGTATTATGCGTCGCTCGTCACGTATTATTCTGTCTTCAGGCTGAAGCAGCTCGATGAGGGGATCGTCCATCTGTATCTGCTGTGCTTCGTATATCATCGCTATCAGAAGCTCTATGATAACTCCAATAAGTAAGCCACCGCCTCTGGCGGTGAGACTCGCAGAGGCTCGGCCGTTCCGGCGTGCACCAGGGATCGAGGAGAAGCGTGCTCTCCACAGGCGATGGCCTGCATACGGCCGAGGCCCCCAGACACCTCCCCGCGGCGCCATGTGCTCTGATAAGAGGGTACAGCCAGGGCAACGCGCTGGCCTCTCAGCCACGACCGCAGGGGTTACCAGGGCCTTCAGGCCCTTTCCCCGCGTCGTTGGCCCCCTCCGGGGGCCTTCATCAAACTACCCGCTCTGCGGGTAGTACATGATCTGTTGACGGGTTTGATTCATCACGTGAGACGCTATGCGGATGCGGCCAAAAGTGCGGCCAAGGAGCGGGTGTATGAATACCAGATGGAGGACAACGAGAACCTGCTCAAGGCAGGCCACGTGCTGAAGCTCTTTACGGATGACAGTATTGTCGAGAGCACACCTTTCCAGGACGTCCGGGCCAAGGCGTTTGCTATCCTGGAGCCCCAGAAGATCGCGTCTATCGCCGATCATCTGATGACGACGGCCCGATTCGATGAAACCGCCTTGCAATGGGAGCACATCGATGGGCTGGCCCATCAGTTTAAGCGTCACTTGCGGCCTATTCTGCTGGCCATCGATGCCACCGCGTCACCCGGTCACACGCCCTTGATCGACGCCATCCACTTTCTCAAAGGCACCTTTGGCAAGGGACGATCACTGGGGCAAGCGTCACCGCAGGCCATCCCACTCCGCTTTGTCCCTGCCGCTGCCAAACGGTACCTTTACGCCCAGGACGGGCACGGGCACAGACGTCTCCTGCCGGATCGCTATGAGTTTTTGGTGTATCGTCTGCTACGCAACGGGCTCGAAGCCGGCGATATCTTCTGTCGTGATAGCGTACGCTTCCGGAGTTTCGAGGATGACCTGGTGGACGACCAGCGATGGCGGGAGCAGCGCACGCGCATGACGGACATGGGCCTGGCGAGCCTGCAGCAGCCTATCCGGGAGCATCTGGCTGAGCTCGCAGCGCGTCTGGAAGCCCGTCTCACCGAGGTGAATCAGCGCATCGCCTCGGGCGAGAACGAGCACTTCGAGATCACACGACGCGGCCGGCAGGTCCGTTGGACCCTGCGCTATCCCCGCGGCAGTGAGCCCGTCAATCATCCCCTCTTCGATGTCCTGCCCCAGGTGGACATCGGCGGCGTGCTCCATTTCGTCAATCAACACTGCTCCTTCATGCAAGCCTTCGAACACGTCCTCGGACGCTATGCGAAACAGGACGTGGACGATCGCATGATCATTGCCTGTCTGATTGCCTGGGGGACCAATATGGGCCTGCACAGGATGGCGCACATTTCCGATCTGGGGTATCAGGGGCTCTCGACGACCTCCGAGAACTTTATCCGTCTGGAGACCCTGCGAGGAGCGAACGATCTCGTCAGCAATGCCACTGCAGCGCTGCCTATCTTCAGACAGTATGACATCGATGGTGTACTCCACTCGAGCAGTGATGGCCAGAGGTTTGAAACCCGCATTCCTACGATCAATGCCCGCTATTCGCCCAAGTACTTCGGGCTTCACAAAGGTGTCGTCGCCTATACCCTGGTGGCCAACCATGTCCCTATCAACGCCGAAATTATTGGGGCCAATGACCATGAGAGCCACTACGTGTTCGATCTACTGTTCAACAATACTACGGATATCCAGCCCACCGTCCATTCCACCGATACGCACGGGACCAACGCGGTCAATTTCGCCATTCTCAGTGTGTTTGGTTATCAATTCGCCCCGCGCTACCGGGATATCTATGATACGGTCCGCACCTCGCTCTATGGCTTCAAGCACCCGAGCCAGTATGACGAGAGCATGCAGCTGAAGTCCGTCCGTAAACTCAACCCCAACCTCATTATCGAAGAGTGGGAAAACGTCCAGCGGATCATGGTCTCGTTGGCGCTCAAAACGACCACTCAGCACATTATCGTGAGCAAACTCAGTGCCTATGCCCGGAAGAACAAGACCCGACGTGCTCTCTGGGAATACGATAATATCATTCGCAGTCTGTATCTGCTCGATTACATCGATTCTCCGCCCCTGCGTCGTAACGTCCAGCAAGCGCTCAATCGCGGCGAAAGCTACCACCAATTACGCCGCGCCGTCTCGTATGCCAACTATGGCAAACTGCGTTTTAAGACCGAATATGAACAGCAACTCTGGGAGGAATGTAGCCGCTTGGTGACCAACTGCATTATCTACTACAATGCCACCATCTTATCTCACTTACTGGCCCACAAAGAAGGCATGGGTGATCGTCAAGGGGCTGCGCTCCTCAAACAGGTCTCTCTGGTTGCCTGGCAGCATCTTAACCTCCATGGGCGCTATGAGTTTAGGAAGTCGCCAGAGCCTATTGATATCGACGCGCTTGTCCAGGAATTGTCTCAGGTCCCTCTCACGCAGACCCGCGCGGTTTAATCTCTGGAATGTACCTTGTTGGGGGATATGCAAAAAACCCCTAGATCTTCACCCCGTCCGTGTGATAGCGGGTATGCCACTCCGTCATGAGATTCTGGTCCCACGCGCCAAAGACTTTGGAATCGGCGGCACAGGTGGTGGTCCCTTCCCCCCAGATCTCAGGTGCCCGTGCGGCGAGCGTGGCGTTGATCACCCGTCGGATCGCCTCGCGCAGCGCATCTTTCTGGATGAAACGCCGGCGCATATAGAGCAGATGCGGGTAACTGATCCCCTCGTGGGGGGCGACCATCCGTTTCAAACCGGTATTGGTGCCGAGGCCATACAGACAGCGCAACAGCCGTGGCTGTCGGGTCTCGTAGTCGAGAATTTCTCGGGTGGCGAGGCTCGGAAACGCCTCGGTAAACCCGACGCGCAGGTCGGTTTCTTTGAGCATATCCAGCAAGCTCGTCATGGGCCAGCGGCGCAGCACTTCGGCTTTGAGCTGGAGGAGTTGCGGGGGCTCGGGTTGCGGCTCCAGCGGCGAGAGATGGATGCGATTTTTGCCCTTCGGACGCAGTTTCACCCTGGGATTACTCGGGAGTCCCTCGTTGAAGGTGGACAAGGCGTCGATCATTGCCTGCTGGACACCCTTGATGAAGGTGTCAGCGTCTTCTGACAAGTGTAACGCCTGGTAATAGGCCACGCGCTGTTGGGGAAAGTCCGCTGGTAAATCGTCGTCGGGATTGCGATAACGGGCGGCACCCGGGACCCACATTTCTTTACACCGTAAGCGTTCCCGCAGCGCCTGGAGCACACAAATTTCATAGTTGATGCGGTCGATACGCTCGGCACCGTCGGGACCAATCTCGATGAGCATCTCCTGCATCTGTGGACGGATGACCCCCTCAACGGGCACGTCAGCGCAGGCCACAAACTGCTGGCGGCGCTCGCGATGGCCGCGGAGCCACGCCAAGGCGTCGATCACTGTCATTTGACTCATAAAACCGGTTCTTGTCCGCTTTTGGTGATAGTCGGAAGAGAAATACCATATGCAGCTCATGCACGCCACGTCAGGGAGGGCACGCACTGCCCTCACGCGACAGCCTCCCACGCGTGCACGATGTTGGCCCGGACGGCTCTGCCACGGCACGCCGCGGTGGCAGGGGCTGGCTTCCTTCTCTACGCCTTGCCTCATCTATATGACTTCCGCCTGCGGCATGGCCGGGAACGGTGTTGCAGCGCGGCTGGAGGTATGCGAGAATCGGCAGGGCGGCGCGGCGCCTCCTGTGTTAGCTCGGGAGGCACACGGCAACGGACGCGGCGATGCACCGCTTTGGCGCACGCTGTTCCCCTGCGACAAACCGCCCTCCATGCTGTCCCCGTCTGTGAGGTGTCCATGCCAGCCAAGACGCCCCTGGAAGTCCGGCTCATTCGCCTCCTGCAGGGGATGATCGGTCTCCTCATGCTCCTCGCGGTGAGTATCAACTGCGCCAATGTGGTAGGGCGGTACGTGTTCCTGAAGCCGTTCGTGTGGGCGGAAGAGGTGATGCAGTTCATGCACATCTGGATCGTCATGCTGGGCGCGGCCATCCTGACCAGCCAGGGTACCCACCTGAAGATGGATGCGGTGTACCTCCTGGCCAGCCCACGGATACAACGGGCCCTGGATATCGTGACCAACCTGCTCAGCCTCCTGGTGGCACTCGCGCTCCTCGTCTCTACCACGCAGATCATCCAGATGCTTGCAGCGAACGATCAACGGAGTGTGATTGCTCGGGTGCCGATGGCCTTGATGTATGCGGTTATTCCCCTCAGCTTTGGCTGCGGGGGACTATTGCTAGCCCTGTGGTTCTCTCGCCTCTGGCGGGGGCAGGTGTCCGCGTCGGTGACCCGTGCCCTGGCAGTCCCTCCGGAGGACCACGAGCGCAGGGGACCGTAGATGCCGTGGCTCATCGGTCTGCTGCCCGTCGTGCTGCTGTGTCTCGGGGTGCCGATCTACCTGATCTTTCTGGCCACCACGGTGGTCGCCCTGTGGTCCGCGGGCCTGTCGGCTACGATCATGCCGCAGACCATCTTTGGGAGCATTGACTCGTTCACCCTCTTAGCGGTGCCCTTTTTTATCTTTGCCGGGGAGCTGATGGGGCGCGGGGGCATTGCCGTCCGTCTGGTACACTGGGTGACGCAGATGTTTGGCGGCATGCGCGGTAGCCTGGGCCTGGCGACGGTGGTGAGCTGCGAGATCTTCGGCACCATGTCGGGGTCGAGCCCCGCCACAGTCGCGGCCATCGGGCGCCTCATGTACCCGGCGCTGCTGCAGAGCCACTACGACGAGAAGTTCGCGCTCGGCCTCATTACCTCCACCGGCGCCATTGCGACCGTGATTCCGCCCAGCATCTTGATGATCGTATACGGCGCCGCGGCGGAGGTGTCCATCGCCAAGCTCTTCCTCGGCGGTTTCCTGCCCGGCATGCTCATTGGCCTGTTCATGGCGGCCTACGTCATCTGGTATGCCCGCCGCCGCGTCCTCACGCCCCCGCAACGCTTTCGCTGGTCGGCCTTTGCCACCGCGTCACTGGAGGCCCTCTGGGCCCTCGGCGTGCCCTGCGTGATCCTGGGCGGCATCTACAGCGGGGTGTTCACGCCCACTGAGGCCGCAGGGATCGCCGGGGTCTATGGGATGCTGGTCAGTACGCTCGTCTACAAAGATATGGGCTGGCATGGTATCTGGGACGTGGCCGTGAACTCCGGGGTGGTCACCGCGCAGCTCATGATCATCGTCGCGGGGTCCGCCGTGTTCACCTGGTATCTGACGGTGAGTGGCGTGCCGCAGGCCATCACGGCGTGGATCCAGGCACTGCACGCCCCGCGCTGGGGGCTCTTGCTGGCGATCAATCTATTCCTGATCATCGTCGGCGGCTTGATCGACCCCACGTCTGCCACCCTGGTGCTCACGCCCTTGCTGTTGCCCATGGTGAAGGCCGTGGGCGTGGACCCGGTGCACTTCGGGATCATTCTGACCGTCAATCTCTCCATGGGCATGTTCACACCGCCTTTTGCGCTCAACATCTTCATGGCTCAGGCGCTCTTTGGAGCCCCCACCAGCCTGATCTACCCCGGCCTGGTGCCCTTCATCATTCTCCAGATCCTGGCACTCATGTGTATTACCTATATTCCGGAGATTGCCATGCTCTTGCCGCGTCTGTTCTGACGCGCGCGGTCACCTGGTCTGGCCGCACGGCTGGTACGCTCTGATGCTGCGAGCGTGCGAGAGGAGAATGGTGTAGGATGAGCGAGCACAACGCCTGCACCTCTCCAGAGCCCTTGACACCCCAAACGTCCAGCAGCGCACGGACTGCGTGGACACCGCCATGGAAGGAGGATACACGATGGTCGCCCCGTTCAGACGCAACGGTGGTACGGTAATCAGACCCTGGGCCGTCGCGCTCGCCAGCCTCACCGCACTCGTCATACTTACCCTGTGGCACCCTGGCGCAGGGGAAGCCGCCGCCTTCTCGCTGAAGTGTGGGACCGCCACCATCAACGATGTCCAGCATGAGTTCTGTAAGCGCTACATCGCCCGGGTCGCACAGCGCAGCGCTGGTGCTATTCAGGGGCAAGTCTTCCCGGCAAGCCAGCTCGGCTCGATCCCCCGAATGATCGAGGGGGTACAGCTCGGGACACTCGAGGCATGGGTGGGGCCCCCAGAGTTCCTGGTGGGCGTTGACCCGCGTTTTCAGGCCTTGACGGCACCCTATCTGTTCGACGATGTGGATCACGCCTACCGGGTGATCAACGATACGGAGTTCCTCGACAAATTCCTGGCGCTGGCCGAGGGCAAGGGCATCAAGGGCGCCGGCCTGGTCGTTTACGGCCCGGCGGGCTTCAACACCCGGGGGCCCGTGCGGGCGCCAGACGACTTGCGCGGCAAGAAGATCCGCGTGCTGGCGACGCCCATCGAGACGGCGATGATGGCAGCGCTCGGCGCTACGGGGGTTCCTATGCCCTTGGGCGAGGTCCTCCCAGCCTTGCAACAGGGAGCCCTCGACGGCGCGGAAACCTCCGTGACCGTGCTCGTCACATTCAAGTATTATGATGTGGCCAAGTGGTACGTGAAGACGGACCATTATGTTATCACCAGCATGCTGGCCCTGAGCAAGAAGTGGTACGACACGCTCCCGGCACCCTTGCAGCAGATCGTCCTGGAGGAGGGCCGGGCCGTGCACGCCGAACTGCTGGAATGGACCAAGCAGTTCTACAATGAGTGTGTCCAAACCTGGAAGGAGCAGACCAAGGATGGTTTTGTGGCCTTGACACCGGACCAGCAGGCCGCGTTCCGCACGCGGCTGACAGGTGTGGACGAGCACGTGGCTGCCCAGGTGCCCGGGCTCAAGGAGTGGCTGGAGGTGCTGCGTGTGAAGGCCAAACAGTATGCACACTAACGCCAGGGAGAGGGTCAGTGCGCTTCGTCGAAGCGATACAGCCGTGCGGTATTCCCACCGGCAATCTGCGCCTTCTCCTCGTCCGGTACCCCTGCAGGATGCGCTCGACAATCGCGCGGGAGTGCGGAAAAGTGGACTCCGCATGCGGATAGTCCGAGGCCCACAGCAGGGTCTCGACGCCAAGGAGGGCGCGCATCTGGATGCCGACCGCATCCTCCTGGAAGCTGAGAAAGATATTCTGGTGGAAGCAATCGCTGGGGACCGCGCCCCCTTTGAACCGTCGCCCGCGCACCCCGATGGCTTGCTCGGTGTAGAGGTTGTCCATGCTCCCCAGGCAATACGGCGCCCACGCCACCTCGAACTCGACGGCCCCCACCTTGAGCTGGGGATAGCGCTCGAAGACCCCAGCAAAGATCAGCGCGGCCAGGGCGACGCGGACGTCGTGCTCTTTGTTCGTGCGTTCGACGATGTCCACCAGCGTGGGGTCGTCGCCGTCGGCCCCCGGCCGCCACCGCCGGGTGCCCGTATGCAGGCTCAGCGGCATGGCGAGGTCCTGGGCCGCTGCCCAGACGGGCTCATACATGGGGTGATCATAGCGGTGCTCCAGGGGGCGCAGGGGGATCAGCGCTCCAGCCAGGCCGAGCCTGGCGGCCCGCTGGAGTTCCCCTACGGCCTCCTGTACGTCGTCCACATTCAGCATGGCGATGCCCTTGAGCCGATGCGGGTACGGCTGACAGAAGTCGGCCAGCCAGTCGTTATAGGCGCGGCAGATGGCCGAGAGCAGGGCGCTATCAGAGGTAGTGTTTCAAAAGTGGAGATGGCCACATTTACACTG
>WNGB01011664.1_pt1 | contig 12013 bp, 7 predicted proteins | sample 5400681 | NCBI WGS metagenome assembly WNGB01 (sample SAMN13153367, study PRJNA577476) | soil metagenome | isolation source: 115 cm soil or saprolite under grassland replicate 2 | place: USA:California | collected 2016-06-15 | reverse complement strand
GCCCTGAAGGTTGACCGGATCGAAGAGCCCGGCGGTGAGCTGCAGGCCCACCAGCACGGGAGTCGCATACTGGATGGTTCCCGCAAAGCCGCTGCCGAGAACACCGTACCCGATGTGGCCGAGCGTGGGACCCGTGTTGTCGACGCCCGTTTGTCCCGGAAAACCCACGCCGTAACGATGTGCATACATCGCGTCGATGTCGGTCGCGCCGCGAGAAAAGAGCGCTCTGGCTCGACCCACGAGGACGCTTCCCCAAAGACCCTGAACTTTCAGGTAGCCCTGCCTCGCGTCCGGATAGACGGGCACGGCTTTTCGCCGTCCAGTACCTTCGATGTACGTCCAGATCTGGATGTACCCGGTAATGGTCGTCGTTTCGTCGATCGGAGTTCGAACCCCCAACCCGAGGGTGTTGCCGATGAAGCCGCTTCGAATGCGGAAGTTCTCGATCGTGCCCTGGGTCAACTGCGCGGGCGTCGTACCCGGAACGACCTGCCGTTCGGCTGCACCCTCGACGCCGCCGCCGGCAACGTCGTGGAGTATCATGCCATCCGGCGTCGAAAAGGCTCGGGGCAACCCGTCCCCTCGCGTGTAGCTGAGAAACCCGCCCACGCGGCCATCGGTGTAGACCTCATAGTCATTGGTCTTGACGATCGACTTCTCGGCCACCGCGCTTTTCGGAAGAAGCAAGTAGCACAGGATGGAAAAACCGAGAATGCGGATAGATCTTTCCCCCGAAGGCGGCGATGTCACGAACGCTCCTTTCGTTTAAGTTGACGCGCTACTGCTGGACCACCGACAGTATGTCGAAATACAGCCACTGCGGGTGCCACGTTCCCCCCGCCACGTTGTTGACCACCGGCTGCGCAAACGTAGCAGCAGGTGACATGCCGTTCAGATCGACGGAGCGGGGAGCGGTGCACGTTGAGTCCAGGTTCTGCCCACAGTTCTGCTGCCCCAAGCAGTTGGAGTCGTGGATCACGAAAGTGATCTTGCCTCCGCCCAGAACCGGGAAGCTCGCATTGAACTTCATCACGAACGTTTCGTGGCGGCCGTCATAACCCGAAGCCGTGGGAAATGCATTCATATAGTAAACGTTCTTCGCGCCGGGCACGGCGGGGTCGACGTGAATCTCGTAGGTGTTCCACTTGCTGTCCGTCGGCGTACCACCCTCGTACCATCCGTCGTTTCCGGCCGGTCCGTCAGTGTAGGTCGTCGCGCGCAACGTGCCGCCCGTGTAGAACTTGCCGCCGGTGACGCCTCGAACGTGGAAATTGATCATGTACTTCGTTCCGGGTGTTCCCGCGACCGTGAGGGTCTTGCGCCGGAACGCCCCTCGCATGCTGAAAGGCGTGGTCGACGTGGCATTCGGACATTGCATGGTGTCATCGAGAAGCTTGCAATCGCGACCCGCCTCGGTGCTCGCGCCGTTGCAAGTCCCTTCCCAGTAAAACCCGTCGAACCCTGGGACGATCGCGTTCGGATCGAGCGAACCACCGCTGCCGCCCGCCCCGCCGACGCTGCTACCGCCCACCCCGGATCCGCCTACGGCAGTTCCGGCCATTCCCCCTTCGCCACCGGTCCCAGCACCGCCCTCACCGCCGCTCCCCGTCGTAGCGGTCGTCGTCGTCGTATCGGTCCCGCCGTTGTCGCCGGCGGCGCCCGTGTCCGACCCCGCTGCCCCTGTAGTAGCTCCGGTCGTCGTGGCAGTCCCGGCGGTGGGCTGCGAAGGAGTAGGATCTGCCTGCGAACAACCGCCCGAAGTGGCAATCGCCACAGAAGCAACGCAAAAAAGCGTTCGGTTCATCTTTCAACCTCCTCGAAATAACGTCATGCGCGGCCAGGATGCAGGCTTGGCTCTCGGTAATCGCGGCTGCTCCACGACGAACGCGCTCGAATTTTGGAATGAGTCCTCAATCAAAAAAAACTGTGATCTTGCGCCAAACGGCATCTTCGAAACTGTCAAGCAACGGAAAGTAAGGCGACCCCCGTTACGGCATCAGCAGAACATTCCGCCATGGCGACAAGGTGGGACAAGCAAGGGAAAGCAGTAGGTAGGTGTCTTCGAGACCGTTGATCTGGACCAGGATTCTGGCGTTTTCGGTCATTCCAGGGTCAGCGCCTACATTAGCCCCCTTCAGGTCAAGGTGTCAAGTGGCCTGGCCGCACTGCGTCATGCCGCCTCGTTGCTTGGCAGCCATGTATTCGGACAACGAAGCCTCCCGGAACAAGGCAACACGCAACTGAGGCTCCGAGCAGCGGGTTCGTAACTCCAATTGACTTGCCGAACGGTTCAGGGCAGGGAGCTTGTCCAGGTGATGGGGGGACTTGCTCGGGAGATACGGCATGTCCAGAGGTCCCACGCGTATCACGATGTTCCGCTCGCTTCTTCTCGCGTCGTTCGTTTCGACGCTGGCCGCGAGCCGAATGGCAACCGCGGAGATCGCCGTCTCGTCGAACGACCACAAAGTCACGCTCGACAACGGCGCGGTCAAGGTGGTGCGCAATCCGCCCCCCGATACCCTTACCGTCATCGATCTGAAGCACTCGCCGCCCAAGGTCATCGGCGAAGTGAAGGCGCCGGGGAGTGTCATCGGGCCGCCGGTATCCGTGGCGATCACACCCGACGAAAGCCTGGCGCTCGTGGCTTCGGCGATGAAGATCGATCCCGCCGATCCCACCAAGCAAACGGCGGACAACCGCATGTCCGTCGTCGACCTCTCTGCCACGCCACCCAAGGTCATCGCCCAACTCGAGACGGGCAAGCAGCCGTCCGGCCTCTCCATCAACCGACAGGGGACGCTCGCGCTCGTCGCCAATCGCGGCGACGGCACGGTCTCGGTATTCGGCATCAGCGGCAAGACGGTGACGCCGGCCGGCAAGGTGACGCTCGGCGATGACAAAGCAGGGGTGAGCCATGTTGCCATCACCCCCGACGGCAAGACCGCACTCGCCACGCGTGACGGCGACCACATGATCTCGGTGCTGTCCATTGGCGAAAACAACAAGGTCGAATACACGAAGCGCGACATCAGTGCGGGGTTGAAGCCCTACGCGATCGACATCCATCCCGATGGCAACATTGCCGTCGTAGGAAACAATGGTCGGGCCAGTGGCGACATGGACACCATCAGCGTGATCGACTTGAAGGCCGCTCCTCCGCGCGTCATCAGCACCTGGAACGTGGGGCAGACACCGGAAGGTGTTCTCTTTTCACCCGACGGCAAGCTCTGTGCAATCACCCTCATGAACGGGAGCAACAAGCCCAAGGATTCGCCTTTCTACGGCGAGAAGGCCAAGCTGCTGCTTTATCGCGTCGAAGGTACGCAGCTCGTCCCGGCGACCGCCGCGTGGATAGGGCGCTGGGCGCAAGGAATCGCGTTCTCTTCCGACAGCCGCACCATTCTGGTGCAGAACATGGTCGAGAAGGAGATCTGGGTGCTGCAGTGGGACGGAACCGTCCTGAAAGATACCCGCCAGCGGATCAAAACGAACGGGGGCCCAGCCGCCATTCGCACCGCATCCAAGCGCTGAGACGGGAGAGGCAAAAGACGTGCAGTTTTCGGGCAAATCAGCGCTGGTGACAGGAGGCACGAGCGGCATCGGGTGGGGCGTGGCGGAGGCGTTCGCTGCCGAGGGGGCCGACGTGCTGGTCACCGGCCTCACGGCGAGCGAAGCCGACATCGCCAATCGAAACGCAGCAGGACGATCGATTCGGGCTGCGGCGCTCGACGTGACCGATCCGCACGCGGTCGAGAAATTCTTCGGTGGCCTCGCGCGCCTGGACGCCGTCGTGAACTGCGCCGGCATGATCCGCCGGCGAGACGAGTACGATCTGGCCGTTTTCGAGCGGGTGGTGGCCGTCAATCTCACCGGCACGATGCGCGTTTGCCAGGCCGCGCGCGGCCTGCTCGCCAGAACAGGCGGCGCCATCGTCAACATCGCGTCGATGTACAGCTACTTCGGCGCGGGGCACGCACCCGGTTACGGCGCCTCGAAGGGGGGCGTCGCGCAGCTCACGAAGGCGCTCGCTCGCGAATACGCAACGCAGAACGTCCGCGTCAACGCCGTCGCGCCCGGTTGGATCCGGACGGCGATCACGGAGCCTGTGCATTCGGACCCTGTGCGCAGCACGCCCATCGTCGATCGCACGCCGCTCGGGCGCTGGGGGGAGCCCCAAGATGTCGCCGGACCGGTGCTGTTTCTCTGCTCGGACGCGGCAGCCTTCGTGACCGGCGTGGTCCTTCCGATCGACGGCGGATACCTACTGACGGGCTGATTTTCTCGGCAGTTACACGGTCACGAGAACGTACGTTCTATGCTTGCATTTTTTGGAACATATGTTCTACTAGAGCCATGTCCAGTAACTACCGCAGTCCGCTTCACAAAATGGTGTCCACGACGCCGACCGACCTGTGGAACGACTCCTGTTCCGTCGCAGAGCTTCGGTACGCGATCGAGCACGGCGCAGTGGGAGCCACGAGCAACCCCACGATCGTTTTCAGCGTTTTGAAGCAAGAACTCGCCGACTGGAAACCACGCATCGCCGAGCTGTTCGCAAAGCACCCCGACTGGACCGAGGCCGAGCTCACCTGGCAGCTCATCGACGAAATGGCCGTGCGTGGCGCGGAGCTGCTGCGCCCTATCTACGATCGAACGGAGGGCAAGAAGGGTTACCTCTCCGTGCAGACGAATCCGGAATACTACAAGAACGTCGATTCGCTGGTGAGCCACGCTCTGCACTTCGCATCGCTGGCACCGAACCTCCAAATCAAGGTGCCCGCCACGTCGGCCGGAATCGCGGCCATCGAAGAGATCACCGCTCAAGGGGTGAGCATCAACGCAACGGTCTCCTTCACGGTCCCGCAAGCGGTCGCCGTCGCCGAAGCGGTCGAACGTGGGCTTCGCCGCCGCGAGTCGGCGCACCAGTCGATCTCCCAGATGGCCCCCGTTTGCACGATCATGGTGGGGCGGACCGACGACTGGCTCAAGGTTTGCGCCGAAAAGCAGGGATTGGTGCCGACGCCGGGAACGCTCGATTGGGCGGGTGTGGCCTGCCTGAAGCACGCCTACCAGATCTACAAGAAGGCGGGGTATCGCACGCGCCTGCTATCCGCCGCCTATCGAAATCATCTTCATTGGTCGGAGTTCATCGGCGGCGACCTCGTGCTCAGCATCCCGGCGGGATGGCAGCGCCGGTTCAATGGCTCTTCCATCGAGGTCAAGTCGCGCATGGACCATCCCGTGCCCGTGCAGGCGCTCACCGAGCTCTCCGAGCAATTCGAGGACTTCCGAAGGGCGTACGACCCGAAAGGTATGAAGCCGAGCGAGTTCGATACCTACGGCGCAACCGTTCGCACGCTGCGCAGTTTCTTGCAATCGTATTACGACCTCATCGCCTTCATCCGCGACTTGCGGTTGCCCAATCCGGACGCCTGAGTCTATCGAGACAGATCCACCATCACGCGGTCGATGAGCACGGTCGTCGCTTTGAGATAGGCGAACTTCACCGTTTCGTACGTATCGCCGGCCGTGTGGTAATACGGCGCCGTGTCGCCCGACACGTAGCCTTCGGTAACGCCCGTCGCGAGGAAGGCTGGGCGGAACGAAGAATGGTCGGTCGAGCCCGTTTTCGTAATCCGAATGGGGAGCGACACGCCGAGCTCGGCGACCGCCGTTTGATAGAGCTCGGCGAGACCCATGTCGGGCAGCTCGAGCTCGATGAGACGGTCGTCGTTTTGATCCCAGCCCATCTGATCGATCGTGTGCACCGAATGGACCGACACGCCGTCGGTCCGCAGCTTGGTTGCGAAGTTCTTACTGCCGACGAGCCCCCTCTCCTCTTCGTCGAACAGCACGAAGAAGAAATGCCTCGAACGGCAGGGGACGTTCGCGAGATAGCGCGCCACGGTCAGCACCGCCGCTACACCGGTTGCATTGTCGTTCGCTCCCGGACTCTGGAGAACCGAGTCGAAGTGTGCGCCGATGACGACGTACTGTCGCGCACCCGAGGTGCTTCGGAGTTCCGCATAGACATTGATGCCGGTGCCGTAGTTCTGCTCGAGGACGATCATGCCGAGGTCCGTCAGCAACTTCGCCAGGTATTGCCGCGCCCCTGCCCGGTTCGGCATGGTCGCGCGGTTGACGAGCCGCGTCCCCGGCGCGATTTCCGAGTAACCGCTGAGCCGCGCCACGATGTCCTGCTGGTACGTCGTGATCCAAGGCTCGTCGGGATGTGGAGCGGCGCCGCATGCGATCCCATCCGCACCCGCTTCCAGCGGGCCGCTGTCCTGAGCGTCAGCGCCGCCGGCATCCCCACCCCCGCTGCCTCCTCCCCCGTTTCCGCCTTCGACCCCCGCTCCCGCACTCCCGCCTGCTCCACCCGTGCTCGTCGTCGCATTCACACTCGAAGCCGACGTCGCAATGCTTCCTGCCGCGCCTTCCTCTCCTCCGTCATTTCCGCCGCACGCGGCCGACGCGAGCAGTGCCGCGCCGAGCGCGATGCAGTGGAACCACCTGCCGATGCGGCTCTGCCTCATCTTCCCTACCGTACAAGGAAAGGTCTAGCGGCAGCCAGTACGGAAGGGCAGGGCAGGTATGCGCAATCAGGGCAAGCGCAAAAGAGGAACTGGAATCGCCTCGACGACGACGTCGGCCTCGAATTCACCGGCGCCGAATACCTTGCCGAAGTCGTCGAACGCGCTGACCAGCTGCCCGCCTACCGGAGCGAGTGGACCACCTGCAAGCGCAACGCGCCGCTGGTCGCCCACCCGATGCTGAAGTGATCGGGGCAGAGGAATTTCGGTCGCGCTGACGTCGAGCGTGGCGCCGCTCCATACGATCTGCTTGAGCCAGAGCTCTTCCGCATTGGGCGCGTCAGTGCCCCCGACGGGAGATTCCGATCGCCAAGCAATGAACACTTGGTTGCCGGCCCGCGCCGCGTTCGGTTGATCTTGCGAGAGCCCAGGTCGCAAAGAGGTGGGGACGTCGAGCGGCGTCACCGATCCCGGTGCTGCTGTGTCGAGCAGCGCGACGCGCAGCTTCGAGCTATTGGCCGTGCCGGTTTCGGCTGGATCGGTCCCTTCCACGTAGGCGACGAGCAGGTGCGTCGCATCGAGCTCGGCCAAGGCGGGACGCGAGCCCACGGGCCCCGGCAGGTAAGTGCCGATGCTCCAAGAGGTGGACCCCGCTCGGATTCGAAGCGTTTCGAGACCATTCTCATCGGCGCGCCACGCCGCAGCCCACGAAGTACCCCACGCCGCGAGAGCAACGTCGCCCTCGCTCGCCGTAGTGCTCGTCGCCGCGAGGGGGAGCTCGCCGGAAGTGGGCGTGAGGTCGAATCCGAAGGTGCGGTATTTCAGCTTTGGACTAGTCGATGCGTCGGCGTCGTCGATCCAGGCGGCGACCAGGCCGGACGTCGTGGCGATCAAGTCGGCATCATATTGCGAGAAGACCGTCGTCGTATTCGCATGCGCGGGCTTGCCCGAAGGAGCCGCCGCAGGATCGACGAGACGCAGCGCGATCCCGAGCTCGTCGCCATCGCCGTCGAACTCGGTATAGGCGACCGCGAACTTGCCCCCCGGCACGGGGGCAACGACGGGATGGCTCATCAAGAGCGGCGTCGAACCCGTGCTGATCGAAACAGGCATATCCGACGGAATCCCTGTATTGCTGAATGACGTGAGCGCCAGTCGAATCGGCTTCGCATCGACGTCGACGAACGCGACACCGAAGCTACCGGTAGCGCTCACGGCGATGGGATGTCGTCCTTCTCCCAGGGTGCGACCGGGGGACACCCCGCCGTCGAACGACTGCGAGACGGCGAGCTGATCGCGTACACGGCAGTCGCTCGTACAGAGAGCGCGCGCTCCGACGGCGCCGCCGAGGTCGCACTCTTCGCGCACGGGATCGCGGATGCCGTCACCGCAGATTTGGGCCGTCGATTCGGCGTAGGTGTACAGATCGGCTTCCGCAAATATGTTGTTTCCGCCAACGTCGATTCCCCCGGTAACGAGAGCCTTACTTCCGAGATCGGTCACCGTGAATTCGTAGCGCGGTGTGACGCCGCCCATCGAGGACCATTGCTCGGTGACTGGATTGAACACTGCGACGTCCGTATAGCTGGCGAACGTGCCCCATACCGACAGCACCGATCCGTCGCGCAAAGCCGCCCACCCGATGTCGCGGTCCCATTCACGTCCGGCTCCTGGCGCGATCGTCCGAAAGCTCGAGCCCCCTGTCCAGCGCAACGTGGGACTCGCAAAATCATCGCCATAGCCTCCAAAAACGAGAACGTACGTGGAGGTGGCGCTGAGCGAAGCGCTGCCGTGGTAGCTGCGCCCGTGGTTGAGCGGAGGGCCACCCGACCATTGGTTCTGCCTCGGGTCGAAGAGGAACGTCGGCGTGACGAAATCTGGACTGTTGTAGTCTCCGTTTTCCCTTCCTCCGGCGACGAACACTCTCCCATCGCCCAACCCGACCGCGGTGTGCTCGGCTCGAGCCGCAGGTAAATCGGGCCCGGTGCTCCAGCGGTCGAGCAACGGGTCGTAGAGGTCGACCCAATTCGTGGGACGGCCACTATCGCACCTGTCTCCTCCGAGGATGAGAATCCGACCATCGGCGAGCAACGTTGCCGTACCATTCTGGTCACGAAGTCGAAAGGGGCCTGCCTCGGGACCGGTCACGGTCCAGTCGCTCGTGCTAATGCTGAAGAATTCGGCTGATCCCGCGTTCGTACAGAACCAATCATTGTACCCATTGATCACGTAAAATCGATTCGGTTGAGCGGCGCTCAAAGGATAAAGGCGTGATGTTTTCATCGGGGCAGCAGCCGCCCATGTGCCAGTCCCGTCGATTCCGAGTCGAAAGCGCTCGGCGCTGGCCAGCAGCGTGTCATACGATGCCCCCCCAGCGACGATGACCGTGCCATCGCCGAGCAACCCGGCAACATGACCAGCGCGTTCGGTAGCAAGAGATGCGGTGTTGGTCCACGACGGGTCGAGCAAAGCGGGATAAGCAGGCTTCGTTTGCTTCCAGCTCACGATGACCGTGCAGCTCCGGGCGCCCGCGGCGACGACGGGATGCTCCCACGGCGGAGTACGGCTCGTATCGGCGGTGCATCCCGAAAGCGAGAGCGTGGCATCATGCCTTTTGACGTCGGCATCGACGAGATACGGCGGGCTGATCCGAAGCCTGGGCATGCCGTCCGCATCGAGGAACTCGAGCGTGTTCGCAAAGAGCCGGAGCCCGGCGACCTTGTCACCCAACTCCACTTCGTAGGACAGAGCCGTGGTGTCCGGGCCGCTGATCGTAAGGACGTCCTCCGTTCCCGTCGGCGTTGGAACATGAATGAGATCGACACCATTCGGCAGAGCGTCCCGGTAGACGACGTAGCCTTTCGACACTTCCCTGGGGACCGAACGAGCACCGGCAAGGCGCGCCTTGATGCGGACCTCCGTGTGCGCCTCCTCGAGCTCGAACGGCAAATCGGCGCGCTCAGGAAGAGAGACGCTGATCTTCCCCGGGATCCGGGACACGTCCGAACTGAAAACAGGCGTGAGTCGTCCACAGCTTTCGGTGATCGATCCGGCAATCGATGGAGGAAAGAGAGATCGTTTTTCCGTCGGTGCGGGGGGCGCCCGCCGTGGCCGCGGCAGCGTGACGGCGCCGCTTGGAGTCGCCATGTAACGCGTTCGTAACATTTCCGTCAGCCGATCTGCCTCCGGCGAGGACGCAAGTGTACGAACTTCGCCCGACGCGCAGCCAGCCACGCCCGGCGCTGTCCCCGATAGCGACCAAGGGCCGCGTGCGGACCAGGCCCCGCGCTGAAGGACAGCGGTTGCCTGCGAATCGTTGCCCGCGTCGGGCGAAGGTGCTGCGGAATTGCCCCAGCCCCCATCGCCGGTGCCGCAAGCAGAACCGTAGAGTGCGACGCAGACTGAAAGCGCAGCAGGAATACCGAAAAGCTTCTTCGAGGCCCGTTTCACGTCATTTCTCGCTGCAGGAAGCAAGCTCGCACTCTGCGGCGCGAGATCGACGTGGTCAATAACATTTTCCGGCCAAATATTAACAGCCGTCGCCCGCGAATCCGGTGGAGGCGATGCGACGTAAATTCCGCGCACGATGGTGCGGGTGACGCGAAGCGTTAGCTAGCTAGTCCAGTCTTCACCGGATGTCCAGCAACTTTCACTTAACAGCAGCGCGAGAGGCGTTGACTCCGTGAACGAGGGCGCGTAGGAGCTGATCGTTGGCTCTTTTTGGCGAGCGCAGCGCAGCGTGTGAGCTGCGGATGTATCCGTGTACCTGTGGAGATCTCGAGCAGTGGGATTCTTGAACGCGCGAGGCAGATCCAGCGGAGTTTCGACTCGAATGCTGGCGGTGACCGCTGCGTGCTTTGGACTGGCATGCTCGGCCACCGATCCAACATCGGGGCCCGTGGCGAACCCTGCGATCATCGTTCGCGCTTCTCGCGAGCGCAGCGAAGGCAAGCGTGAGTGCGCGGGTGCATTCATTCGGCGCTTCATCCGGAGGTCTTGAGCTGTGCGGTTCTTCTTCAAAGAGAGCGGGGAGGCGCCTTCCTTCGATGCCGCTCTCATCGACGATGGCGAAGGCACGAGTGGCCTGCTGGCGAAACACTTTCGCCCTTGGCCACGATTTCGCCTTGTTACCGCGGGGGGCAAGGTGGGTGCGATGACTTTCATTGACCGGGTTCGACTCGCCGCTTTTCTTCTTATGCTCATGCTAGCGGCCTGCTCGGGCAAGACATCTGGCACGTGTGGTCCCGGGACGCAGGATAGAAACGGGAAATGCGTCGCATCGGAAACCGGAAGCTCTGGTAGTGGTGGGACGGCAACGGGAGCCGGAGGGAGCGACGTATCTGGGGGAGGGCCCGGAGCACGAGCGGGGACAGCTGGGACTGGGGGCAGCGGTGGCCTTGGCGACGCAGCGCTTTTGCACGATGCCGTTTCGGAGGCGGCGGATGGTCCTCTCGCCGCCGACGTGGCCAAGCCCGATGGCTCCGAAGCGGGGCCGTTTCAAAATATCCTCCCGTCGGCAGGTTGTCGAACGGGCGACGCGGGAATTTCGGTAGGGCTCTCGTACGGCACCGTGGCGACGGATGGAGGGGCGCGGACGTATCTGATTTCGGTGCCCACGAGCTATCGGCCCGACGTTCCTTTACCGCTGATTTTCGCTTGGCACGATCAGTTTTATCCCGACGCGGGCTCCATCGAGGGGTGGCGCGACACCTTTGGACTCGAGAAGCGAGCACCAATGCCCGCTATATTCGCGTATCCGGTTTCGTGGGAATCGGATGGTACTTGGGATATCTACACCAACTACCGCAGCAACGCCGACGTGGCCTTTTTCGACGAACTGCTCGCCAGTCTGACAGGTCGCTACTGCATTGACCGAGATCACATCTTCAGCGTTGGCATCGGCTTCGGGGGATCGTTTACGAACCTCGTAGGATGCCTCAGGGGCAATTTCCTGCGAGCAATCTTCGCAAGCTCGGGGCTCACGTATATGTTGGATGGGCCCGGAGGAATCGCCGGCTTGGACGTGTTTCCCACATGCCAGGGCCAGATCGGCGTCTCGCTGGTCTACGGCGGAGACGATTACATGGGCGAGAACTCGCGACACGCGTGGGCGCTGACGAAGCACTGCACGCCTAGGGATCAGTGGGTCGACTACTGCATCGAATATCACGGCTGCGCTCCGAACCAAGCGCTTGGAACAGAGGCGCCCCTCACGGCATGCCACACCATTCCGGCAGGTTCGAGGGTATGGCAGTTCTTTTCCAGCTTTCCGTGACCGGTACATGCGGCACGTACGAATCATAGGTGGCTAATGACAACGACACGCCCTCTTCATCGCTTGCTTAGCTCTTTAGCCCGTTTACGTCATGCATCGTTTCACCGCATCGCGCTGGTCGTCATCGCCACGCTACTTGCGGCAGCGTGCTCCGACGGCTCAGAGGGACCCGAGTCCACGGATGGTGGATCTGCTTCGACGAGTC
>WNGB01030543.1_pt1 | contig 12014 bp, 8 predicted proteins | sample 5400681 | NCBI WGS metagenome assembly WNGB01 (sample SAMN13153367, study PRJNA577476) | soil metagenome | isolation source: 115 cm soil or saprolite under grassland replicate 2 | place: USA:California | collected 2016-06-15 | reverse complement strand
TCATTCTCCGTTCTCCGTTCCCTGTTCTCCGTTCTTCATTCTGTCTTCGCTGTGCCGCTGTGGCTTCCACGAGGAGATTCCCATGTCCGACGAACTGTCCCGTCTTCCGCCACTGCTGACCGCTGACCTTCCGGGCATCGGGGGGCGCATCAAGGTTCAGCCCGAGGATTTCGAGGTGGAGGAGATCCCCGCGTATGAGCCTTGCGGCAGCGGCGAGTATGTTTACCTCTGGGTCGAGAAACGTGGCCTGGGGGCGGAGTATTTCAGCCGCCAGGTGGCACGGCGGCTCGGCATCGCTCCGGGCGACGTGGGCATGGCGGGGCTGAAGGATCGGCACGCCGTGACGCGACAGTGGATCTCCGTGCCGGCGACGGTCGAGGGACGCCTTGCGGATCTCGAAGGCGACGGCATCAAGGTCTTGCGCGTCAGCCGCCACGGCAACAAACTCAAGGCGGGCCACCTGCGCGGGAACCGCTTTCGTATCTTGGTGCGCGACATCGAGCCGGCAGCACGCACTGACGATCGCCTTGCCCTGGTTCTCGATCGGCTGCGGCGCGCAGGGTTGCCGAATTGTTACGGGCCGCAGCGTTTCGGCCACGATTTCGAGACGCTGAATCTGGGCCTGGCGCTGCTGCGCGGCGAACCGCCGCCTGCGACTTCGGGCCGACCGCACAACCTGCGCTCTCCTTTCTTTCGCAAGTTAATTCTGTCGGCAGCGCAGTCGGGGCTATTCAACGCTTACCTGGCGCGACGGCTCACGGACGGGTTGTTGCGCCGCGTGCTGCCGGGCGACGTGCTGGCGAAATGGCCCTTCGGCGGCCTGTTCGTCGCGGAGGACGTCCAGCGCGAACAGCAGCGTTTCGACGCCCGCGAGACGGTCAGCGCCGGGCCGATCTTCGGCCGCAAGACGTTCCCCGCTGCGGGCGAGGCGGCCGCACGTGAGAAGGCCGTCCTGGCCGACATGGGCCTGACAACGGCCTCGTTCGCGGGCTTTGGCAAGTTGTTGCAAGGGACGCGTCGGCACAACCTCATTTACACGGATGACCTCAGTGCCGAGATGGAGCCCGAGGGCGTGCGGCTGACGTTCACCCTGCCAGCGGGGAGTTACGCTACCGTGTTACTCCGCGAGGTGATGAAAACCGACCTCGCGAACACTGCGGAAGAGTAAACAGCAGCCAGGATGCGCGAAACGGATGACCCGCGAAGGCAAGCAATGCAGCCGGGAGAATAGAGGACATTGCGCATTTTGTAACTCTGGAGAGATACAAAGCCCTGGATGTCCTTTTTGCGTCGTTGTCTTGAAGCGTCCAAGCGGGGAGAAGGGACGTCTTGGAGCGCGACGTGTCTGCACAGGTCTGGCGCTTCCGCAACCCAGGCTTTGGACAAACGATCACTAAAGATGGGGCGCTGCGGTTCACAGAGATCTCATAATTTTCTCAGTTTTTGCTTGACCTGGGGGGGCGACCAGTATTAACTACTCATAAGATTTTTCATTACTTTTTCTTTTTCGTCTGGGCTGACGGGTTCGGCTCCCTCATCAATAAGCTCCAAACCTGCTTGGATTCGGGATGGTCGAAAGGCTTTCGGACCGATCCCGCTACGGTGCCAGGGAGCAGCGTTGCAGGAAGTTGATCTCGGGAATGAAACGACGGTGTCTTTTTTTCTTTTCTTCCTCTCCTGGGAGTCCTTGCCATGCGAAAACAGTTTGTTGCGGCGGTGCTTGCCGCGGTGGGGTGGATGCTGCTCGACCCTCTTGGTGTCCAGGCGCAAACGAGCCTGGTGAACACGAGCATCAGCATCTCGTCGTACAACGCGCCGAACCCACGGGGGCCCACATTCTTCAACACCAACATCCCCCTGCAACTGCAAGCCGGCAACCAGTACACCATCAAGACTGCGGTTGCCACGCAACCAGCCTACGGCATTGACACCTACATCTTCCTGTTGGACCCGTCCGGCGCGACCCTCGGGCAAAATGACGATAACGGTCTCGGGCTTGGGAACCCTTACGGTTCTTACCTGCAGTACACCCCGGCAGCCGCCGGCACCTACACGTTGGTGGTGTCAACCTACAGTCCCGGCGTCAGTTACTCAGGTGTCCCCGTGGAGGTCACGTACGCCGCTGTCCAGCCGCCCTCGCCGCCAATCGCCCTGACCGTTCCCGCGAACACGACCACCTCGGTCAGTGCCTACATGGCCCCCAACCCGCGCGGCACCAATTTCTACAACCAAAACTTCACCGTGCCCTTGGTCGCGGGTCAACAGTACACCTTCAAGACTGCGGTTGCCACGCAACCAGCCTACGGCATTGACACCTACATCTTCCTGTTGAATCCGTCCGGCGCGACTGTCGGGCAAGATGACGATAACTCCCTCGGACTTGGGAACCCTTACGGTTCTTACCTGCAGGTCACCGCGTCAACCACCGGCACCTACACGTTGGTGGTGACAACCTACAGTAGCGGCGTCAGCTACACGGGCATCCCCTTGACGATCGACGGCCCCCCGACGCCCGCCCCAACTCCGATCGGTGGCGGCGGCGGCATTCCCAACGTGCGGCTGACGCCTGCACCGGGGAAGGTGCCGGATCTCCTGCCGGATCTCGCCCGCAGCCGGACCGTTGCACGCGACAATTTCCTCGTTGCGGCTGAAGTTCCGAGGGACCGGCGTTGGATTTCGAGTGCGCTCGAAAACAACCTCCTCTCGTGAAGTGGCTCTGCCGCAGTCTCGACCACGTTGATTGTTCATGGCTTCCGGCAGCGCAGGACAACGCACCCCGATGGTTCAACAACCGCGGGGTCATTGTCCTGTGTACCTTGCAACCGATTGAAGATTCGTGCTTGAGAAGTTACCCTCTCCGGTCTCGGGCGTTGGCTGGGGACGACCATCCACGAAGCGAGTCAGGGAATGCAGGTGACTGCCGGTTCCGTGTCTGTGCCGGCTGGGCAGTTTCCCAGCACAACACAATACACAGGAGTTTGTGATGTCCAGGTCGGTCTGGTGTGGTTGCGGGATTCTGGTCTTGGCGGTGATGGTCGGCTGCGGCGGGGGGAATGATGACAAATTGATGAAGGATCAAATTGCGGTGCTTGAGCAGATCGCTGCGACCTGGGACAAAGTGACCGACAAGGCGTCCTTCGCCGCCGCCGACGCGGAGGTCAGGATCCTCAATGAGAAAGCCGGGAAACTTGCCAAAGAACTCAATGACCTGGGCAAGGAGCGCGCGGACGCTGCGATGGCGACCAATAAAACCGAGTTTGACCTGGCCATGACGCGCCTCTCGGCCGCAAAGGAAAAGGCGAGGAAGAAAGCCAGCGGTTAACAGTCCACCGAAGGGCTGGGAAAAGTCGGGTGTTTGCGGTCACCCGGAGCACCGAGTCCGGACCGCCAGCGCGGCGACGAAGTGATTCAACACGTTGGGCAGGCTAAGCCTCCGCCACATCGGTTGTGAAATCACTTTCATGCGCCCGACGCGGTTGGACGTGAAAACCACCTTCTTCACAACAGGCGGGGAGGGCTCGACCCATTCCTTGCGGGTCGCCGAGGAGCCGGTGACCAATCTGGAGATTTTCTCGTTTTTTTGCTTGCCTTTTTCTGTCAGGGTTCTCATTATCAATGTACCTTATATATCCCCTCCATCCCGAGTTTCGGCACGTATGGGGCTCCCTCCCCTCAAGGCATGGGACTCGACTGGCCAAAGGCGGCCAGCTGAAGGGGAGAATTCCTCTCCTAATCGAACTGGTTCCACGTTCGCTGGCTGTTTGCGTTGAGCAGCCCGCCGCGCTGGCGCGTCGGCACATGGCAAAGTCAAGGCAAAGGCCGTGAACTCACTTGGGGAAACTACCATGTCGTCTGTTCGCCGATCCGGATTTACGCTCATCGAACTGTTGGTCGTCATTGCTATCATCGCTGTCCTCATTGGCCTCCTCGTCCCTGCGGTCCAGCAGGTCCGTGAGGCCGCCAACCGTACCACCTGCCAAAACAACCTCCACCAGATGGGGGTCGCCGCGCACAACTATTTGGGCACGTACAAACTCTTCCCCCCGGCCTACAAGACTTTCACGACCAACACAACGACACCGTTGCCTGGCTGGGGCTGGGGAACTTACTTGTTGCCGTTCATCGAGCAAAAACCGCTCTTCGACCAGTTGGCCCCCCTCACCAACGCCTTCGGGGGCGGAACCACCAATCCGGTCCAGGCGACCGCGGGCGGGTCGGCGCTCTCCCAGACTCGCATCGCGACCTACCGCTGCCCGTCGGACCAGGGAGCGGACAATAACAGCATTCGCTTCAACCACGCAACCTCCAATTACCGCGCTGTGGCGGGAACCGACGCCGTGTATCCCCCGACGTGGGCCGACCGCCAGGACAAGGGGGGCGTGATGTTCCAGAACAGCACCATCAGAGTCGAGGCAATCCGCGATGGCACCTCCAATACGCTCCTGATCGGTGAGTGCGTCTACAACACAGATATTACCCCCCAAAAGTGGGGGGCCATCTGGGTCGGGATGACTGGCTACGCGAGCACCGGGACAGTCGTCGGTGCGCGCGTGAGCGACGTGATGTGGTGGGTGGATGCGAGCACCTCCATCATCAACGGACCAGCCCCGCAGGCATTCGGCAGCCGCCACACGGGCGGGGCCTTCTTCGTCTTCTGCGACGGCTCGGTCCGGTTCTTCCGGGACAGCGGACCGATCAATACCCTCCGTTTCCTGGCCGGTCGGGATGACGGGGTCACGGCAGGCAACCCGGACAATTAATTGGCAAGCCACTCAGGCAACGCCGCGCAGATCGCCAAGGGGGCGGCCGCTCCGCCCCCTCTCTGCTTCTCCCAAGCGATATCGGCCCAGCAACCAGACCGGGCGATACTTACTCCAGGCGTGCGCGCGACCCCGCTTGTAAATCCTTCACCTCCAACTCGACCGAGCGCCACCCCTGCCACTCGTTGATGCGCGGCGTGAACACCAGGGAGCACTTGCCCTCGGCCGCCACCAATTCCTCAAGCCGTTCGCCCATCCCGAACGCGATAGCCTTCATCTCGCGGCTTTGCTGGCGCACCTTGAAGCTGAGGTGCCGCTCACCGCCACCGACGCGGCGCGGTTCGCCGACCACCTGCAAATCGCCCGCCAGGAAAAGCGGCTGCGGATTGCCGGCGCCGTACGGCTCCAGCTGCTTCATCGACTCGATCAGGCCCGGCGTGAGCGCGGACAGCGGCACTTCGGCATCGATCAGCACGCGCGGCGACGGCGGCCCGGCGGTGAAATGCCGCGCGGCCACGCTACAAAAACTCTCGCGAAAGGCATCTACTGCCGGCGCCGCGATCTTGAAGCCGGCCGCGGTCGCATGGCCGCCGTGACTGAGCAAATGCTCCGAACACTCCCGCAGCGCCTCGTGCAACTTGAAACCGGGTACCGAACGGCCTGAGCCGGCGCCCGGTGCCCCGTTCTCGCCGAGGGCAATCATGAGCACGGGCCGGGCGAAGGCGTCCATCAGCCGCCCCGCGACAATGCCGATCATGCCCGCGTGCCAGCCGGTGCTGGAGAGTACGAGCGCCGGCGCTCCCAGAAAGCGTGCCAGGTCGGCGGCGCGCTGCGGCGAGGTCGTGGTCAGCAACTCCACCGCGAGGCGCGCACTCCCCAAGCGCCCGGCCGCGTTCAGGCGCGGCGCCAGGCCATACCCGATGTCCGTCGCCGAGAGCGGCTTGCCATCCAGGCCGGCGGCGCTGAGCAGCGCCTTGAGGCCCTCACTCGGGCCTTGCTGCAAGCGCACCAGGCCATGACGCACGAAAATGCGGTTCTCCTCGCGCAGCGGCACCACGTCGGCCACGGTGCCCATTGCGACCAGGGCGACCGCGTTCAGCAAGCACTCGCGGTAAGCGGGGCTCACCTTGTCGGACCCGCTCGCCAGCTGGCACAGCGCCCACGCCACCTTGAAGGCGACGCCCGAGCCTGCCAGGCTGCCGAACGGATAGGCTCCCTCCGGCAAGCGTGGATGGACCAGCACATCGGCGGCCGGCAGGCGTTCCTTCGGTTCGTGGTGGTCGGTGACGATCAACTCCAGGCCGAGCCGCCGCGCTTCCTCCGCCTCCTCGATGCTGGCGATGCCGCAGTCCACGGTCACCACCAATTTCGCCCCGCCCTCGGCGATGCGCTTCAGCGCCTCGACCTTGACGCCGTAGCCGTCCTCCAGCCGATTCGGCACGTGGAACTCGGCGTCGGCGCCGAGTAGACGCAGGACGTGGATCAGGACGGCGGTGCCGGTGACGCCATCGACGTCGTAATCGCCGTAGACGCAGATGCGCCGGCCTTGCTTCGCGGCGCTGAGGATGCGCTCGGCAGCCTGCTTCACGCCCGGCAGGCGCAACGGGTCGTGCAGGCCCGTCAGCGGCGCCTTGAGGAAGTGGACGGCGGCGTCCGGGGTGGTCAGGTTGCGATTGAGCAGCAACTGGGCGACGATCACCGAGACGCCCAGCGACCGGGCGAGGCGCTCGATGGCGAGGTCGTCGTGCGGGAGCAGGTGCCAGGTTTTGACGGTGTTGGCCAAGGCGCGCTCCTTGAGTTGAGGGCTGCGGCAAATGGCCGCATTATACCGGCGGAAGTGGCCGCTGAGAGCGCCAGCTTTGCCATCGTCATTTTACCCGGCTGTGTCAGGACGGTTGGGGCGCTGAGCTTGTGTGCGCTGGGGTGGTGTGGGAAAATACAGGTAGGGGGATTCGTTGCATTGCATTGCACGCCGACACCTCCCCCACCTGAGTTTGCGTTCGGGGTGCGCGCTGGCCTCGGAGACCGGCGGCCGACTCGTTGAGATGGGGCTCATCTGGTTGCGCAGATGCGGCGTGGAGCGAACGAACCGCGCACAAAAAGGCAAGGGAACGAGCGGCGGGGTTTATCCCCGCCGACTGGCCGGCGGGGATAAACCCCGCCGCTCGTCCAGAACTTTCCCTTGCCGGGCCTTATTTCGTTCCAACGAGCCCCGTTCAGGGACTCTTCCTGCCCAGCAACTCGGCGATATCCCAGATAAGGACATGGTGCGGCCCGGTGGCGTGGGGAGACTGTTCGGCCGTGGCCAGGTAGCGGCCGTCGGGGGACCAGGCGATCCGCGGGCCGAGTCCTTCCAGACGCAGCAGTTCCTTGCGCGCCTTCACGCCCCAGATACAGACTGCATCGACCCCGCCGCTGCTCGGTGAGCCGACCGAGGCGAGCAGCTCGCCCGTCCGATCGAAGGCCAGGACATATGCCCCTTCGCCGCCTTTGTTCGTGCTGACCAGCTCGCCAGTGTTGGCCCCGGTGCGGGTGTTCCACAGGCGGATGCGGCCGTCGCGCCAGGCAACCGCCGCGAGGTCGTCCGCCGGACTGAGGGCGAGAGCATCGGCGTACAGGTTGCGCCCCTGGTCGTCCCGTTGCCAGTGAAAGCGCTCCGTATTCTCCTGCAGGTTCCACACCCGGACGTCGTTGCCCAGCGCGCTGACGAGCAACAATTTCCCATCGCGCGACAGGGCGAGATCGGTCGTGTAACTATTGGGCATGGGGAGCGGCCTGCGATTCTGGCCTGTCGGGAGATCCCAACTCTGGATCTTTTGGTAATCGACGGCGAACACCCTGCCCGCCGGACTGATCGCGACCTTGCTCACGTCCATGCCGCCGATCGTTGTGTCCGCGAAGAGTTGCTTGCCGGTAGCGACTTCCCAGACGCGGAGCAGGCCGCCCTTGTCGTAGCGTTCGGCCCCGGAGACCAGCGTTTTACCATCGGCGGTGAAGGCCAGCGACAGCACACGGCTCTTGTGTCCTTCCAGCGACCGCACGATTTTGCCAGTTTTCGGATCGAGTAAGTTGATCGTACCGCGCAGTCCCCCGAGAGCAAGGAGCGAACCGTCGGGGGAATACGCCACGCCAGCGACACCGTTGGGCACCGGAAAGCGTTTGGCCCACGCTCCCGTAATGGCTCCAGGGGCCAGGCTTGCTCCGAGCTTGTTCGGGAGCGGTCGCGCCTCGGCGATCTGCTTGGTGATATCGACCTCGAACAATTCCCCCGCGGTACTGAGAAAGAGCACGCGCTTGCCGCTGGCGGTGAAGGCGAAGTTGTACCGCGACGGCGCAGGCCCCGGCACCTTGCCGAGCAACCGTCCGGTGGCGGCCTCCCAGAGTTTGATCCCGTCCTCGCCCAGCGAAGCCAGCACGCGCCGATCGGGGCTGAACAGCAGAGCGAACACGTGACCCGAATCAGCAGCGACACTCACCAGGCGCTTACCGTTGGCAACGTCCCAGAGAGACAGGAACGACGGCTTCTCATGTCGGGGCCTTTCCACCGAGGCAATGACACGGCCATCAGGCGATGCGGCCAGCTGTGTCCAGGCACCCTTGCCGAACTTCCGGATCTCCTTGCCTGTCGCGTCGCAGAGCACGAGGTTCCCCGCGTACGAAACGCCGCGGGCAAAGGCGACGCCACGTCCGCCTGGCAGCACGGCAACGGCGAGGGTATCGCTGCTTGTGATGTTGGCCACGCGCCCGAGTTCTTTGCCCGAGTGGCAGTCGAGCCAGATGGGGTTCCTGCTGCTCCAGTTGTTGTAAACGATCAGAAGCCGGGCAGGGTGGGTGGGATCGAAGTCGGCAAGTGTGTACGGTTGCCATTGGAGAGGTTCGACGGGCTCGACGCCAGAGCGGTCGGCCGCCACGCGCAGGAGGTGAGTCGTGGAGTTCGTACCGCTGACTCCTGCGAGGAGGAATTTACCATCGGGCGACCATTTCAATTGCGTCGGGCTGGATATGGCCGGTTTGTGTCTAAACACGATCTTTTTTGAGGGAAGATCGACCATCAACAGGTCGTTGCCGCTATTGGCCAGGGCGACGGTCTTACCGTCCGGCGAAACGGCGAGTGCCTGCGGGGCGGAGGGAAGGCCAGCCGCTTGCAGCCGCTGGAACTCGGGCAAACGGTGTTCGGCGAACTGGATGTGCGTGTTCTTGGCGTAGTGGAAGTAGGCGCCGTAGGTGATCGCATGCTGCCCGTCCGCCGTGAGGCACGCTCGCTGTTGTTCGAGGGTGGAGTTGCGACGCCACAGGCCGACGTTTTTCTGAGCGGCCTCGACGACGTTCTGACCGTTGTGGACGTGAACCAGGAACGTCCTCCCCCACGCTCCGTGGGAGAGGAGGCGTTTGCCGTCAGGAGCAAACGCGAGGTCGTTGATGCGGCCACCTTGATACGGTGGGTGGGGCGCACTGTTATGAATCGCCAGATCGTAGACGATGAAGGCGTGGCGATTGTGTTCCCAGGCCAGTTTGCGCTCTGGCACCTGCCACAGCCGCACGACGGTCCCGCCTGCCGCGGCGAGGTGCTTGCCGTCGGGGCTGAACACCAGTTTGTTCACCCCCCGTGTGAACTCATGAACGTAGTCCTTCGGCACCTTGTCCCACTGGCCTGCGTGCAGTGCCCGAAAGGGCAGATCCTTCTCGGCGTCTTTCGGAGCGACGTTGGGCAACGCCTTCCAGGGCAACTCGCTCGCCTTGCTGAAGCCGGCACCAGTCCAGACGCGGATGACGCCCTTCGCGGTCGCGGTGGCAAGCTGCTTGCCGTCGCGGCTCAGGGCGAGGGCAACGGCCGGCTCCTGCTGTCCCTTGAGAACGATCCGCTGCGCCTGCTCCCAGACGACGACTCCTTTCGCCCCTGCTGCCGCGGTCTGCTTGCCGCTGTCCGTTACCGCCAGCATGACAGGGGTGCCGACGCCCTCGTTCAGATGCCTACTTTTCCCCGTTTGCAGATCCCAGATGACGATATTGCCGTTCTCATCAGCGGAAGCGAGAGTTAGCGCATCGGGCGAGAGAGCCAACTTGACGACCTTGGCGTCGTGACCTGTCAGCCGAAAGACCGGCGGCTGTGCCTGGGGGCGCTGCCAGCCCCAGACCTGGATTTCCTTGTCGAGGGCAATCGCAAGTCGAAACGAGCCGTCGGCAGTCTCGCCGCCCACATAATCCGACGGCCCCTTCTCCGGAATGATGAGGCTGAGGCGAGCGACGCAGTTCTCCGGCAGGGGCCGCCCGCTGACGGTACGCAGTTGGATCTTCTCAGCGTCTGAGGGAGAACCCCTCCCCCCAACCCCCTCTCCGCAACGGAGAGGGGGAGAAGAAGAGATGGGTTGGTCTTGCTCCCCCTCTCCGTTGCGGGGAGGGGGTTGGGGGGAGGGGTTCTTCGCTTGCTCCCCCTCTCCGTTGCGGGGAGGGGGTTGGGGGGAGGGGTTCTTCGCTTGCTCCCCCTCTCCGCTGCGGGGAGGGGGTTGGGGGGAGGGGTTCTCCCTCTCACCGTCACCGAGCGACACGGCCAACAGCGAACTCATGACGACGGTGGTGAACATGATCGGCGCCTCCGCAGGAAGAGAGAGTCATCCTGATGGAGTATTTCGAGTTGCGGAAGCGGCGTCAAGGACAGGGGTGTAACGAGGGCGTAACAAGACTATCAAGCCCTGTGGAAGACCCCTCCCCCCAACCCCCTCCCCGAAACGGAGAGGGGGAGCAAGCGAAGCGACGTCTCTTCTTCTCCCCCTCTCCGTTTCGGGGAGGGGGTTGGGGGGAGGGGTTTTCAGACTCTTGATTTGGACCACGGCCTGAGGGCCCCGTCAAGAGCAAATCGGTGTGCAGGCGACGAGGACGTCCGTCGCCCTGGCGCAAGTCACCGTCTCTGTCACTCCTTCCCCCGGCGCACGGCAGACAACTTTACGCAAAAGCGACCATTTCGCCAAGGCGGCCGTCCGTGCGGCAGAAAGGGCCGCGCCAACGGCGTTTCGCATCCGCACGGCACACTTTCGCCTGGCCGCACCGCCGGTCGTCGGCAATGATTGCCTTGTCCCGCGGACACGAATCTCACTGAAGAGATGTGGCGCGGGTGGCACAGAACAAGAGGAGACCATCATGAAGAAGTTCCTGGTCATGGGCGTGCTCGCCCTTGGCCTGACGGCGTTCGCGCAGCAGCGGGCCGCCGCCTGGTACAAGTGGAGTTTCAGCGCCGGCGTCAACCTCAACTTCGAGAGCGCCAACAATAGCTGGCTCTGCGGTCTGTTCAAGAGCGGACAGGTTCCCGGTTACCCGACCGATGGCTATAACCCCTGGGGCCACTCAGCACAGCAGGGCATGCCCTACGGTGGCTACGGCGGCGACTACGGCGGCTACGCTGGAATGTACGGGAGCCAGCTGCCCCACGGCGCCCAGATGGTTGCCCCGGGAGGCGGCCCCTACGTGCCGCCGGCGCCCCAACCCGTCCGTCCGGGCGAGACCGTCCCGCCGCCGACGGCGAAGGAGACGGCGACGAGCAAGGCTGCCTATTACGGCGCCTACGGCTATCAGCCGGTCGGGTATTACTACCAGCAGCCGAGCTACTCCCAGCCGAGCTACTACTACCCACCGCAGACACCCTACTACCAGGCACCGCAGTCGAACCTCTACCGGGTTCCTTCGTACTGGTACGGCTACTAACGCCGGGGCCAAGGCCTGTAGTTCGTAGTCCCGCCTTCAGGCGGAACAAGTCTATTCCGCCTGAAGGCGGGACTACGAGCAAAAACCCCTTGAACGACAAGACGTCCTCCAGCAACGACGCCGTTTGCCCCACCTGGAATGGGCTTGCGGTGTGCGCCGCCCCTCCTGCCCGTCCCGCTTGCCGGCATGGCATTTTTTCACTGGCCTGCCTCGGTTCCCTGGGCAATCCTTGCAGGGGCGGCGCCCGCCGACACCCCGTCCCCGCGAACCCGTTCGCAGGGATCCCCACCCCTGTTCCTCACCCTTTGAAGGACCAAAGCATGAAAACCCCTTTAAGGATCGGGTTATTACTGATCTCGACACTCGCCCTGTCCACGCAAGCTCACGCCTGGGAGAACCCGCCCTGTAAAGTGAACGCCGGCTTCCGGGTCTATTTCAAGGTCCAGGTGGGCAACGCGACGTTGCCGCTGGCCCCCTGGTATCTCTACTTCCCGGCGGAGGCGTATCAGCAGCCGATCGGGCCGGGGGGCTTTTATCCCAACTGGCAGCCGCGGCCTG
>WNGB01016520.1_pt1 | contig 12014 bp, 11 predicted proteins | sample 5400681 | NCBI WGS metagenome assembly WNGB01 (sample SAMN13153367, study PRJNA577476) | soil metagenome | isolation source: 115 cm soil or saprolite under grassland replicate 2 | place: USA:California | collected 2016-06-15 | reverse complement strand
CTCGGTGATCATAGTGAAGCAAGCGTCAGATGGCTCACGAATCCGAATCGTTGGTGCACCTCGGCGAGGCTGACTCCCGCTTCGACCAGGTTGTAGATAGCCGTCCGTCGGAGATCCTGTACGCCCACTGGTGCCAGCCCGGCTTGTGTGGCTCGCCTTCGCACAACACGTGCAATCGCCGAGGCTGTCATGCGCTGGCTACCCATCAACCCCGTTGGTCCTAGCCGGAGAAAGAGTCGACCTGGCCGAGGTCCTCGTGTTGCCCGCCTCCGCCCGCCACCGCTTGAAGACGGCGGCGGTGTCGCCAGTCAGGCGTAGTTGCCGGTATCGGGCTGAACGAGAAGGCTCGATCGAAGCTCCGCTCGAGCCGAGGTGAAATCCTCGACCTGAAGACCGGCCAGTTCGGCATTGGAAAGACCCGCCCAGTACACGCCGTGCACGATGGTCAGATCGCGTACTCCGGCGATCGACCGGTCATGCCAGCAGACGGCGAACAGTGCGGCCACGTGTCTTGGCTGCACAACGCGACCCGGTGCGGGGAGGTCGTGGGGAACGGAGAGACCGCGAACCGACTTCAGCTCCGCGGCGGCTGATTCAGCACGTCCGTCGTCGGCCGCGGCGGCGATGCCGCGGAGGACAATGAGGGTCAGGTTGATCATCGGTGGCGACATGCCATTGGCGGGTAGTTGGTCGCGCAGCTGAGCGAGCTGCCTTGAGCCGGAAGGCATGCCAGGCGACCTCGCAGCCTGGACTCGCGACGACGGGCCACCGCCCGCAGGCGGCCGAGCACGGCTCGACGGCTGTTCGGCGCCAACCGCGCAAGGTAGGCGGCGACGGCTCGCGCCGCCGGTGATCCCGGCTTGGTACCCGGTATCGCGACCACAGCCTGCGTCGCCTCAATTGGCACCGATCACCAGGCTTTCCCGTGCAACGCCGACTACGTCGGGAGTGACAATGACCAGCTCGTTGAGCTTCGAGAACACGTTCGATCTGCTGCAGCAAGCGTTGGAGGAGACGGAAGTTGCCGTTGCTGGCGCGGATGATGGCGGCAACGGCCAGAGGATCGGCGAACGCGAGAACGGGCGCGTACCCAGGGGCTGGACGCTCAAGCACAGCTGCCACACTCAGGCGAATCGTCGCGGTGAGTGCGCTGGCGGTAAGACGTGCAAGCATCGGCGCTGCTGCGAGCAGACGCACCTCGATGTCATGCCGCACGGCGAAAACAATGGCCAGCGCCGCGGCGTCGCTAGCTGGGTTACCGTCGTTCGCGCTCGACGCGTTCTCCGTGCGGGTCCCACGCTCCGTCCCGTCGCGTCGCTACCCCGCAACCAGGCGCTGGCCGCGCCTTTTGCTCGCCATCGGCGAGGTACGAGCCTTGTAGGGGGAAGTGAGCAGGTGCTGCGAGTGGCCTACTGCGACGTCATCGCCGACAAGGTAGAAAGGCCGGCGTGCTGTCCGGAACACGGTCGAAGTGTTGTGGTAGTGTGCCGACGCGTGTAACGCGAGTCGAGGGAGAGAGTCATGGCATACGGGATCGTGCATTTTTTCCCGGGTGGCACCAAGGAGCAGTACGAGGCGTCGATCGGCGCGGTTCACCCGAGCGCTGGAAGATTGCCTGAGGGTCAGATCTTCCACGCCGCGGGCCCTTCGGCGGGCGGTTGGACCGTCATGGCCGTCCACGACTCGAAAGAGAGCTGGGAGAAGTTCCGTGACGGCATCCTTATGCCGCGGATGCAGCAGGGTATCGAGGGCGGGTTTCCGACGCCCCCCGAGGAGACGGCTGTAGACCTGTACAAAGTGATGCCGTAGCGGGCATCGGAGAGCACACGACGAGGCCCCCGCGGACCGCGGACCGGGAGTTCCGCGGGGGCCTGGGACCGTATTCCCAGTCCGCAGGATCTCGTGAAACTGGTAGATGGGGTTATGCCGAGACATCCCAGGAACATAGCGTGTCAAGCAGCAACCGGCAGGTGTGACGGGAAGGCCTGATCTTCGGCGTAGCTTTGGCCGGTCTGGAGGCAGTAATACAGGCAGCCGAGGAAGCGGTTGAACAGGTGGCGTTGGGCTGCGGCGTGACGATCGCCAGCCACACGGCGCCGATCGTAGTGCGCTTGCTCAGGCTGAGGGTGACACGAACCGCGAGATGTCCCCAGTGCCGATGGCCAACGTAGACGAAAGGGCCGCCAGGGACACACGCTATGTGTCACCCTGTCGGCGGCGATTCGGCGCTTGCTTCTGCATGATGCTGCCGAAGCCACACCCCGATTGGTCGACGCCAGGACACTGCCTGTGCGTCGATGCCGAGCGCACTCAGCGTCTCGGTGATTAGCGCGCCGATTGGTCGACGCCAGGACACTGCCTGTGCGTCGATGCCGAGCGCACTCAGCGTCTCGGTGATTAGCGCGTCCTGGTGTCGGTCGATGGCGGCCATGACGCCAGGCAAATCGGTGGCCGACGTGAACTGCTGCGGCAGCAGCACATGGACGTCTGTACCCGGCCCTGGGCTGCGGGTGTGCCGAATAAGCGCAATGCGCCGCCCGGAGGCCAGGTCGAGCACCGCCAACTTTAGATAGTCCAATTGATCGTGGGTCTCCTGGAATGCGATCGCCAGTCGGGCGTGCAGTTCATCCGGCTCCGGAACCAGCGTGGCCACAGGTTCCCATGGCACCAGTTCCTCGGCGGTCGGCTCGGGTTGATCGTCCGCCGAGTCAGTCCATAAGCCAGCTGCGCCTGCGGCAGCAATACCTGGTTGAAGACCCTCATCACGCTATGATCCGAGGCTCGCCGAGCCGAGGACCATAGCGTCGTCGGCTGATGGCTGACGCGCCCCTACGCCCACGCGATCGTCTCGACAGCGTGTTGAAGGTCCTGCTGAGTTCCACGGACATAGCGCAGTGTGGTGTCGAGCGAATCGTGGCCCATGATCTGCGCGAGGCGATGGAGCGGGACGACACGGGCCATCTGATAGCCGAACCGATGCCGCAAGTCGTGCGGGGAGACGTCGGCGACACGCGCCCACTCGGCGTATTTGCCAATGATGTAAATCAAGGCACGCTCGCCGATCGGACCGACGACATCGGTCGAGTGCTTACGCGACGGAAAGACGTAGGTTGCTTCGGGCGGCAGCGTCTGCAAGTAGCTCGTGAGCGCCTCGCGGGCCGTGCTGTTGAGCGGGACCTCGCGGTATTTATTGCGCTTACCGTAGATGGCCATGTGCCCGCTGCGACGGCCGAGATGCACCTGGTCGGGCTTGAGCCGGCACAGCTCCTCCGCGCGCAAGCCGGTGTAGAGCGCGACCACCAGCAGCGTGCGATCCCGAAGGTTGCCATGCTGTGAGACCGCGGCCACAAGCGCTTGTTCTTCTTGATCCGTCAAATGCCGCGGCGCCTGCGGCGTGCGCGGGATGAGCTTGACGACGCGGGATGGGTCCCGCACAACAAGATCAGCGTCAACTGCCCAGCCGCAATAGCGCTTGATACTCACCAGGTGACGATTGATCGTCGCAGGCCGCAGGTTGAGCACCGTCTGCAAGTACGAGCGATACGTCGTCACGGTCGGCGTGCTGATCGCCGTCGGCGCGAACGGGCGCAGGTCGTCTTGCCCATCGCCCCAGGAAGACTCACACCAGGCCGCGAACTGCCGAAGATCGCTAGCGTAGTTGCGGCGACTGGCGACGCTGAGATCCTGCTCGTCGAGCATGTGGGCCAGATACGGCGCGAGCGCGGCCTCGCCCGCGGTCGACAGAGGTGGCTGCGAGGGTCGCTTCACGGGTAAGGCACCCAGGTTGTCATCAGCGGACAGTATTAGCAGACATGGCGAAAGGGGCTTGTGCGGCGCATTAGCAGACATCTACTCCTGGGGAAATCAAAAGCGAGATTGCTGCTAAGTCCAATTAGCAGATATTGGTGATGAGTACGGGTCCGATGAACGCTGAGCGCATAGCATCGCCGCAGCCGCCGCTCCTATCGACATTCTCTGAGGACCAACGAGCGGTAGCCCTCGGGCGGTTTGAGCAGTTGCGGCCGGCTCTCGAGGACAATGTCCCACTCGCTCGGCTCGCCCGTGAGCTCCACGTGCCACGGCGGACCCTGCACCGCTGGGTGGCCCGCTACCGGCGAGATGGACTGAGCGGTCTCGTCCGTGACGACCGGTCTGATCGTGGGCAACACCGGCTGCGACCTGGACTGCGCGAGGTGATCGAAGGGCTCGCACTCCAACGGCCGCCACGCTCGCTAGCATCAATTCAGCGTCACGTGGCGGCTATCGCCCGGCAGCGCGGCTGGGCCGAACCAAGCTACAGGCAGGTGCACACGTTGATTCGGCAGCTCGATCCGTCGCTGGTCACCCTGGCGCACGAGGGCACGCGAGCGTATTCCGAGCGTTTCGATCGCCGAGCATGGCGTCACGCGTCAGGGCGTGACGGAAGCGGAAGACGGTCTCCGCGCTACTTCGATCGCGCTCGATAAGCTGACGGTCCTGCGCGCTGCGAAGTACACCCACAACCAGCTCATCCGAGAGGCTCACCGTCGGCCCAAGCAGCGTCCAGTCGAACGAGCGACCGAGCATCGCGCCGGCCTGCAACACCGCCTGCGCATGCGGGCCGAGGCCGGCGACCCGTTTACGCACGCCTTCGGCGAAGGTGATGGGCAGTACCCGCTGCCCCGAAGGATCGAGCTTCCAACCGTCACCCTCGCGGGCGAGAGCCCCAACAGCTACGGCCGAGGCCAGCAGCTCCTCCATGAGGAACGGAATGCCGTCTGCTCTGGACACCAGCTGCGCCAAGCCAGGCGGGATTTCAGGAGACGCCAGACAGGCTCGAGCCATGGCGATCACATCGGCCTGGTCGAGCCGCGCGAGCCTGATCGCGTCCACGGCGCGGCGGTTGATCAGCGCCTGGATAGCTTCGCTGCCTGCAGAGTCCTCGCCTGTCCGACACGTGAGCACACACAGCACCGGCTCCGTGGCGACATGGTCAGCCAGGTAATCGAGCACCGCGAGCGTTTCGGCATCGGCCCAGTGCAGATCCTCCAACACCAGAACGCTCGCGCTGGGGCCCGCCAGGAACCTCAAGAGTCGTAGCACCCCTTCGCCAACGATCACCGGATCTGACGGCGACGCCACCGTTTCGGTGCGCCAATCTGGTACAAGCCGGGCCAGGGCCGCTACGAACGGACGGAGTTCGTCTAGGTCGGGTGGCCGACGCGTGCGGAAGGCGGGCTGCAGCGCGTCCGCCAAGGCTCGCAGCCCTGTCGATCCGTGGCCTGGCAGCGCTCGACCGGTCAGGACCGTGCAGTGCCTGCGCGCTTCGGTGGCCAGCTCGCGTGCGAGACGCGACTTGCCCACGCCCGCCTCGCCGAGGACCACGACGATCCGGCCTGCTCCGCCAAGCGCCGCCTCCAGCCCATCTCGAAGCGCTCGGGTGTCCTCTTCTCGCCCGACAAGCACTGGACACAGCATCGAGCTCACGGCCTGGCTTATCGTAGCGAGGCTTGCCCGTCTATCGGCCTCCTCCGGGATGCCGGCTGGGGAAACATCGCCGCCGCCGTCCGCTACAACGCCTGGCGTCCAGGTGCCGCACTACAACTCCTCGGACTCACGCCAGATTGAAAACCGAAAGACCGTACGCAGCTGCGGCGCTGGTGAGTAGGCACGCCGTCGACCGCGTGGCACAATCGGCCGGGGCAGCAGCGGGTAGGGAGGTTCTGAGATATGGCAGTCGCCACTCGGGACATCGGGGTCGTTACAGGCCTGGAGTTGATGGCCCATTTGTTCCGTCGCGCGGGGTTTGGCGCGACACGTGATCAGCTCGAAGGCGCGCTGCAACGGGGCTACGCTGATACCGTCGAGGACCTGCTGCACCCCGAAGCCGCGCCGGCGCTCGAGGAAGATCTGATTTATCGGTTTTATCCCGACATGAAAGAGGCGCGCCAGATCGATCCGGCCCAGTCACTCTGGGTGTACCGGATGATCAATACGCAGCGTCCACTCGAGGAGAAGCTGACGCTGTTCTGGCATCACCTGTTTGCTACCGGGTTTGCCAAGCTCAACCACGCCAAGGTCATGACCAACCAGATCGCGATGTTCCGCAAGCATGCGTTGAGCAACTTCCGGACGTTGCTGATCGAGATTTCGAAAGACCCGGCGATGATCTTCTGGCTTGACAATCACACGAATACCAAGCGCGTACACAACGAAAATTACGGGCGCGAGCTACTCGAGCTGTTCTCGCTAGGCATTGGCAACTATACGGAGGACGACGTCAAGAACTGCGCCCGCGCATTCACCGGGTGGACGCTCAAGAACACTATTCCCGCAGCGCAGCCGTACGGCCGCTTCGACTGGGAATTTGAGTTTCGGCCTGATCTCCACGACTACGGCGAGAAAGTCTTCCTCGGAGAGCGGGGCAATTTCGACGGTACGGACATCATCGACATCATTCTCCGTCAACCCGCGGCTGCCGAGTTTCTGGCCATGCGGCTGTACACGTATTTCGTGGCTGATACACCCGATCAGGCCGCCATCGACGAGCTCGCACACGTCTGTCGCGAAGAGAACTTCGAGATGCGGCCGATCATGCGGGCACTCTTCATGTCTGACTTCTTCCAGTCGGACGGGGCGTACTATGCCAAGGTCAAGAGTCCGGCCGAGCTTGTCGCCAGCATTATGCGCACCGTCGAGGACTTCACCTTCCCCAAACACGGGATTCGCGACATCGCCCTCGAGTGTCGCTACATGGGCCAGGACTTGATGAATCCGCCCAGCGTCGAGGGCTGGCACGTCGGCAAAGAATGGATCGACACCGGCATCCTGGTCGAACGGATTAACTTCGCCTCTGCGCAAGTGGGTGACATCGACAAGCCCGGCGTGCGCAAGATCATCGCTCGACTGACGGCGATGGGCGAACTCTCGCCTGACGCATTCGTCGACGCGTTGCTCGATCTCATGGGACCGCTGCGCGTCGGGGACAACACACGCCGCGCCTTACTCGACTTCGCCAGCAAGGGCGGCGCACTTCGACTCGAGGCAGGTGACAGGGCCGCGGGGCAGCGCGTTGGGGAGATGCTGTCGCTGATCGTCGCGACCCGCGAATTCCAACTGAACTGAGGGGATGCCCCAATGACGCAACCAACACTCGTGGTCCTGCAGCTCACAGGCGGCAACGACATGCTCAACACCGTCGTTCCGTACGGCGATCCGCTCTACTACGACAACCGGCGGACGGTACGCATTCCCGAAGACCAGGTGTTGCACATCGACAATCGCTACGGGTTCAACCCTGCCATGCGCGCCATCAAGCCCTTCTGGGACGAAGGCAAGATGGCCATCATCAATGGCGTCGGCTACCCGAACCCGAACTACTCGCACTTCCGCTCGATGGATATCTGGTACACGTGCGAGCCCGACAAGATCGCAACCGACGGGTGGTTAGGCAGAGCCGTGCGGGAGATTGACCCAAAGGCGGACAACGTGCTCACGGCGGTGAACTTCGGTCGCGGCTTGCCGCGTGCGCTATCGCTGTCTGGTGTGCCCGTCGCGTCTGTCGCTCAGCTCGACTCGTACGGCCTGCTCACGAGCATGTCGAGCGTGCCGCAGCGCCAATCGGCACTCGAAGTCTTCTCGTGCCTGTACGCCGATGGGTGGAACGATCAGGGCCAGCTGCCAACCTCGGAGGACGAGCCGCTCGGCGAGGTCCTGCGCTACATGGGCCAGACCGGACTGGATGCCCAGATGGGTGCCGACATCTTGCGGACCGCGTTGGACAAGTACGAAGCCAGGGTGCAGTATCCGAATAGCCCGATCGCCGCGAATCTCAAAGGCATCGCCCAGGTCAAGCTCGCGGGATTCGGGACACGCGTGTTCTACACGTCGCACGGCGGCTTCGATACGCACGCCTCACAAGTGCCGACGCACGCCAAGCTGTGGCAGGAGGTCTCGGAAGGCGTCGCAGCCTTCTTCGAGGATCTACGTGTACACGAGGCAGCTGATGACGTCCTCATGCTCATCTGGTCCGAATTCGGGCGGCGCGTCAAGGACAACGGCGCGGGCACCGATCACGGCGCAGGGAGCGTCGCTTTCTTGCTCGGCGAGCACGTCAAGGGCGGAATGTATGGCGAGTACCCATCGCTCAAACAAGAGAACTTGACGCTCGGCAATTTGAAGTACAACGTCGACTTTCGCTCGACGTATACGACCATCCTTGAGCGGTGGATGAAGATCGACGCGGCGCCCATCGTCAACGGTCGCTTCGAAGAATTAGCGTTGGTGTAACCCATGATGGTCATCGTCGCGCCAGCACCTTTGAAGTACTCGCACACGATCGGCCTGCTAGCGCTCACCGGACGCGGCTTCAGCAATCCGATGAATGCTGCGGTCACCGATGCTGGTCTCCTGTATGTGGTCAACCGCTCGAATTCGTTTCAGGCACTGCAGGGCGCCGTGCGCATCACGGTCTGCAACATCGAAGGCGAGTACCTGGGCGAATTCGGCAAGTACGGCATGGAGGACGGCGCATTCGTCTGGCCGACTGCGATCGACATCGACAGCCGGGGCTGTATCTACCTTGCGGACGAGCACCGTCACGATGTTCAGGTGTGGGATAGAGACCACAACTTTGTCCGCAAATGGGGCAGCTTCGGCGCTGGCGATACCCACATGAATCGTCCGGCCGGACTCGCTGTCGATAGCGAAGACAACGTACTGGTTTCTGATGCGCTCAATAGTCGGATGTTGAAGTTCAGCTCGGACGGAAGGCTTCTCACGAAATGGGGCTCGCCTGGCAGAGACGAGGGCGAGTTCAACATGCCGTGGGGCCTCGGCGTCGACCCCCAGGACAACCTGTACGTAGCCGATTGGCGCAACGACCGGGTCCAGAAGTTCAGTCCGGACGGGCGATACCTGGCCAGTTTCGGTGCCCCCGGCCCGGGCATCGGCCAGCTGAGCCGGCCGGCGGATGTCGCCGTCGACCCCGACGGCAACGTCTACGTGGCTGACTGGGGCAACGAGCGCGTGAGCGTGTTCGAGCCGGACGGTTACCCGTTGACGGCTCTGGTCGGAGACGCCGACTTGTCGAGCTGGGGCGCCGAGTACATCTCGGCCAATGAAGACATCATTCGCGGTCGCGAGATCGCGTACGACATGACGCTCGAAAAGCGCTTCTGGGGTCCGAGTGGCGTGGTGATCGATAAAGCGGGTCACCTCCTCGTCGTCGATAGTTGCCGGCACCGCGTGCAGGTCTACGATCGAGTCGCCTACGAGGAGTCCTGACACGGACATGGCGCTCATCGTCGACGACGTGCACGTGCGTTTCGGCGGCGTCGTCGCGCTGGGGGGCGTGTCGCTGACTATCCCTGGGGCGCGGGTCTTTGCAATCGTAGGTCCCAACGGAGCTGGGAAAACCTCGCTGCTGAATGTCGTCTCAGGCCTGTACCGACCCAGTCGAGGACGCATCTTGTTCGACGGGCGCGAGATCACGCGTATGCAACCGCATCAGATTGCCCGTCTCGGCATTGCCCGCACATTCCAGAACATCGCCCGTTTCAAACACCTCACGGTCCTGGACAGCCTGTTACTGGGTCGGCACATCCACATGCGGACCAACGCGCTAACCGCTGGCCTCTTCTTCGGACCGGCGCGGCGCGAGGAAATCCGAGAGCGCGACGTCGTCGAGGACATAATCGACTTCCTCGAGATCGCGCAGATTCGGCGACAGCCAATCGGCACGCTTGCGTACGGACTGCAGAAGCGCGTCGAGCTCGGTCGCGCATTGGCCATGCAGCCGAAGGTGCTGCTGCTGGACGAACCGATGGCCGGGATGAACATCGAAGAGAAGGAGGACATGGCGCGGTTCATCCTCGACATCAACGAGGAGCGGCACGTCACCGTCGTCCTGATCGAGCACGACATGGGCGTGGTGATGGACATCTCCGACCAGCTCGCGGTGCTGGACTTCGGCAAAGTGATCGCTGAAGGTGTGCCAACTGAGATCAAGGCGAACCCAGCTGTTATCAAGGCCTACCTGGGAGAAGAAGACGAAACCCTCCACCGGATAGAGCTCGAGGTCCAGGCCACGGAAGAAGCGCCAGGCGAGGCCGGCGTGGCATGAGACGGGCAGCGGATGTTTCGCCTTCGGCTCGGGATGCCAGGCTGAGTAGCGCGGACGACGGCACGTTGCCCCAGCACCTCCTGCTCAACGCGACCGGGCGCGGCAGTCAGGTGGCGCTGCGCCACAAAGACCGCGGTATCTGGCAGGAGAAGACCTGGCGTGAGTACGCCGACCAGGTGCGGCGATTCGCTCTCGGGCTAACTGCCCTCGGGCTGGAGCGCGGCGACAAGGTCTGCATCGTTGGGGATAACCGTCCGGAATGGGTAATCGCAGAGCTCAGCGCGCTCGCTTGCGGGGCAGCGACGATCGGCCTGTATCAGGACTCGCTGCCAGACGAGATGGCATACGTCATCGATCACTGCGACGCGACGCTCGTTGTGGCCGAGGACCAGGAGCAGGTCGACAAGATGCTCGAGATCCGGCATCGCATTCCGCGGATCAGGCGAGTGATCTATTGGGATCCGAAAGGCATGCGCCACTACCGCGATCCGTGGCTTCTCGGTTTTCCGACCGTGCAGGCGCTCGGAGATGACGTGCACGCGCGAAACCCAGGGCGGTTCGACGAGCTGGTCGCGGCCGGTCAGGCAGACGACCTGGCGATGATTGTCTATACATCGGGCACAACTGGTCGACCGAAAGGCGCGATGCTGAGCCACCGCACGCTGCTTTCGGCTGCGCGCATGCTCAGCGACGCCGAAGGCCTCACCGAGGCGGACGAGACGATCTCGTACTTGCCGCCTGCCTGGATCGTCGATCGCACCCTCGCCAACCCCACGGCGCTGCTGTGCGGGTACACGGTGAACATGCCGGAGCAACCCGAGACCCTGTACCAGGATCTACGCGAAGTCGGGCCGACCGTCATAGTTGCGCCGCCCAGGATCTGGGAAGCAATGCTGACGGACGTCGAGGTCAAGATCGACGACAGCAGCCGACTGAATCGCTGGCTCTATCGTCACCTGCTTCTGGTGGGCCAGCAGATGGCGGACCTCCGCTTGGCCGCGGGGAAACCCTCGCTCACACTCCGCCTGGCGTCCCTGGTGGCGGAGCGCCTCGTGCTACGGCCGGTGCGCGACAGCCTCGGATTGCTCCGCGCGCGGCGGGTCTATACGGGCGGCGCGCCGCTCGGGCCCGAAGTCTTCCGCTGGTACCACTCCATCGGCGTGCCGCTGAAGCAGGTCTATGGCCAGACGGAGTCGACCGGTATCTGCGTCGCGCATCCGGACGGTCAGGTCCACTATGACACCGTTGGCGTGCCTCTGCCTGGGGTGGAGATGCGTATCTCGGACGACGGCGAAACACTGATCCGCGGCCCGGTTGTCTTTCAGGGGTACTACAAGGATGATGGTGCAACCAGGCGGGCATTGGACACCGGGTGGCTACACACCGGCGACCATGGCTTGATTGACGAGCACGGCCAGCTCGTCATGATCGATCGACTCAAAGACCTCATGCGTTTGGAAGACGGAACGCCGGTCGCCCCGCAGTACATCGAGAACAAGCTCAAGTTCAGTCCGTTCATCAAGGAGGCGGTGGCGTTCGGGCAGGACCGCCCGTATGTTGGGGCGCTGATCAACATCGATTTTCCGGTCGTCGCCAGGTGGGCCGAGCGGATGGGGCTGGCCTACACGACCTTTGTCGACCTTTCGCAACGCCCCGAAGTCGCTGAGATCTGCCTGGCCGAGGTAAACCGTGTCAACGCCGAATTGCCCAGGAACGTGCGGATCCGCCGTTTCGTCGTGCTCTACAAGGAGCTCGATCCGGACGACGATGAGATCACTCGCACACGCAAGGTGCGGCGCAGCACGATCCAGCAGCGATATGCGCGGCTGATCGACGCCTTGTACGACAGCAGCAGCGTCGTCGCAGTGGAGGCCGAGGTGAGGTACCGCGACGGTCGCCAGGCCCGCATCCA
>WNGB01011662.1_pt1 | contig 12014 bp, 17 predicted proteins | sample 5400681 | NCBI WGS metagenome assembly WNGB01 (sample SAMN13153367, study PRJNA577476) | soil metagenome | isolation source: 115 cm soil or saprolite under grassland replicate 2 | place: USA:California | collected 2016-06-15 | reverse complement strand
TACCATAGATCTACGCACAAGGGATTCCGACACTGTCCCCCCAGCCAGAGACCCGAATCCACCGACGGATACCAAGCACTAAGCGTCGAAATTCTTTAGCACGGAGGCAGCGGGCCACTCTCAGAAGGCCAGAGGTGGGCCGTGACGGTTCCTATCTTGGAAAGGAGCCTGGGTAGGCAGCGACTTTCCATGTTTATGGGCGCCCCTCAAACCCGGACCATCAAAGTGGCCCGCGACGATCTCACTCCTTTGGCCTACACTGATGACGGTGGCCCGGCACCCGCCCGCCGGGCGCTGCCAGGATCAGCGAGAGGAGCGGGCGGCGAATTCCGAGCTTCGCCGCTGTGCGGATCTAGGGAAGAGGGGGATTCTTTCAGTGAAATCTGAGGAGGAGAGGATGTGAACTGGCATCTAGATGTGAGTTCTACTGAGGAAAGAGAAAAGATACTGAAGGACACAGCAACGCTCGGACCGTGGTACCAGTCCTTCAACCTCGCGGATTGGCTTAAGATCCAGGCGGTTCACGACGGTGACTCCGTCCTGGACTGCATGGACCGGCTCGGATTCCCGCGCGACTTCTCTGACAAGACTGTTCTAGACGTCGGCTGCAACGCCGGATATTACAGCTTCGTCGCCAAGAGCAGGGGTGCCGAACGCGTCGTGGCCGTGGAACTAGACGGTCATTTCGTGCGGCAAGCGCAGTACATGTCGACCCTGCTGGGGCTGGACGTGCAGTTCTTGCATGACGATGTTCACAATGTCGACACCCGGCTCGGCACCTTCGACGTAATCATCTGCAGCGGACTGATGTATCACATACCGGATCCCACGAACGTGCTCGCGCGACTCTCTGACGTGTGCACTGACACCCTCCTCATTGAGAGTGAGTTTCTCCTCGATCCCGCCCTCACCTCTATGGCCAGGTTCATCGAAGGGACCTACAGGGATGATCCGACCAACTGGTGGATCTACGGTCCCCAGTGCCTCGAGGGTATGGTGAGGGCGGCAGGCTTTCAGAACGCAGAATTCAAGGGCTTCTACTTCGAACCACACGGGGAAGAGACCCCAGAAGGAATCCCCAGAGGCGGAAGAGGCTTCCTGATCGGCAAGAAGCATAGATAGTACTCCGCCCAGTCGCGTTGCCCGTTCGCTCCCGGTAGGCCTCGGGTTGTCGGCTCCCGCGAAGGAGGGATTATGAGAGTCTATCTGGCTAACGTCGCGTCCTGGACCTTCCCCAATCAGGGAAGTGAGATGCTGTGTCAGAAAGGCTTTGAAGTTGGCGGCAACTGGTTGGACCCCCCCTTCCAGCGACAATTAAAGGATTTCTCCGCCGACGTTGTGGTATATGCGCCTCACCGTCGGGTAGACGCAGTCGTGCTACACAAGAAGGACGTCCTGCGGGTTCCGACGCTTCTTTGGGCCCTCTATCCGGACTACCTTACCGGCTGGGACCGGGAGAAGAACGTGCATATGGATGGATTCCTCGAGTCTGTGGCAGATATCATGCCCTACTTCCGGCGACACGCCGTGAACAGCTTCTTCACCAAACGCCTTCTGGAGGAGCGCATCGAAGGCTTTCAGTTTGAGGTCTGTTTCCTCGGCCTCGACCTAGAGGCTATCGACCGCTACCGACGAGGTGAGCGCCCCGAACGCTCCAGCCTCACGGTGCTGTGGCAGCACCGCTGGCGCACCGACAAGAACCTCCGGGGTGCGCTGGACATCATCGAGACCCTAGCGGCCAAGCATAGAGACGTGACGTTCCTTGTCGGCCGGAACGAGGACTGGGATGAGCCCTTCTGGGTCCCCCAGAGCCTCAAAGAATACTTCGCACAGGCCCGGCCAAGGCTCGCCCGCTTGGGCAACGTTCATTTCCTATCTGGTTTCGCCACACAAGTCGAATACTGGCGCTTGCTGTCTGAGGTGGATATTGCCTTTTCGTGCTCTTACCATGAGACCTTCGGTATCGCCATGCTGGAGGCAGCCTATGCTGGGGCCGCCTGCGTGGTCCCCAATACGGTAGCCTATCCCGAGATTCACAGCGGAGCCTTGGTGGTGAACCATTCGGAGATCGCCTCGGGCCTGAGCAGATTGGTACAGGAGCCGCAGTTTCGAGCGGAGGTGGCGTATCGCTGCCGTCAGAATGCCGGAAAATACCATGTGAACAGCACGGCTGAGAAGCTTGCCGGGCTGATCGCACAAGTCAGACAGACGGTCGGCCTTGTGGCCGACTAGCTCGACATTCAACAGGTGGGCTTTCCCGCTGCCGGATGCCCTCCAAGCGGGTGCCCGTGCCGATCGAGCGTGAACTGCACAGGAGCTTGTTCTCCATGCTGGAGATGGATGAGGGCGACGCCGAGGAGATGAAACCGGCGCCTACCAACCGAGCCTACATTAATCATCTGCGTTCGACGGCGACGCTGGGGAAACTGACCCGTTACCGGCGGCGGCGTGTAGGGACGAGACCCACTGCCCGCTATAGATGCCGGTAATCTGTGCGGACGCTCACCGCATCGTCGCAGATACGTCCAGCCTAGGCACTGTGGAAAGTAAGTCTTCAGGCGCCGCTGCGTGCGACTCTAGAGATCGGCCGATGCAACCCCCGGTGCCTCAACGATGACGGCTTCGTACGTGCTCAACTGGGGTGGACCCTCGAGAAGGCCCGTCACCGGTCCCTGCCTATGACCGGCGGCAAATGCGTCACCGCGAGTCCATTCGACGAAGGCGTCGCGATCTCGCCAGGTAGTGTGGCTAACGTATTCGCCCGACCCCTCGTCTCTGAGGAGGGCGAACTGAACAAATCCTGGTACACCACCAAGATATGACTTCCTCTCCCTCCACGTCCGTTCGAAGTCAGCTTCCCGCCCCGCGGACACCCTGAAGCGATTCATAGCTATGAACACGGAGAACCTCCTTCGAAGTCACAAGCATCAGTATGCGCGCCCTCGCCGTCTTACGACAGCGGAGCGTTGCTTGGACCACTCATCTGATATGATCACCCACAAATCAGCTCTCGTGGGTCCTGTCGCTGACAGATTTCGACACAAGGGAGGCAAGGAATCGGTCGACCTCCTTGGTCGAATGCAACTTGATCACCTCTGCTCTGTGGGGGATTTCTCGGAGGGCACCCGCCACGTTAGTAATCTGCTGCCGCCAGTGAGTGATCGCCCAAAGAAGCAATGCGTCGCGGCTTAGAAATGCCGGCTGCCACGACTCCCGGTTCGTGCCCCACAGTGTCTCCTCGGTCCATACCCTACGGACCGTTCTCGTGAGCAAACGCCAGTAGGTCACCACAAAAGATAAGCGCAGCCAGATCACGAGACCAGCCTGCGGCAGTATGAGGTCCGGCACTTTGGAGGTGTAGTTCTCGTCGCATATCCATCCGGCGCGGTTGGCGTTAAGGGCCTCTGCGACCCTGGCACGAAACTCCTCATTCGGCGCCGGTTCCAGTTTGGTCGCCAGAAAGGAGAGCGTCGAGTTCGACAACCGGCAGCGCCAGCAATTCGCCTATACGCTTCGCAGTAGCGGTTTTTACCGGAACCCGGCGGGCCGTATATTGCGATGCGATACCACGACATCGCCATTACATTGTAAAATGGCGCTATCAAGCCGTGGGCATCTCGCGTGCCGCCTGTCCGCGGACGTATGGTATGCTCAGAGTAGCTGGACGTTTGGGCCCCGCAGGCTTTAGCCTGACGACTTGGGCTCGTGTGACCCAAACCGATCCCCAACTTCGGGTCGGAACGAGGTCACCACTGTTTACTATCACAGGACTTTCTCCTGCCCAGGCTGTATCCTTCCGTTTGATTTCAGCGCCGACGAACATCGGTAACCAGGATTGCCCCAGAAGTGAGGGAGTCTGTAAAGAGTGCGGCAAGCGTCGCGAATTCTCGAACAGCTTCACACGGCGGAAATCATCGTGGATCACCCGGTCCGCCTCTCCGCAGCGAGACACTCATACGAGCAACTGACCAAGGAACGCGATCGATATGCGCATCGCCCAAATAGCACCGCTCTTTGAAAGCATCCCACCTCAGCTCTACGGGGGCACCGAACGCGTGGTGAGCGTGCTCACCGAGGAACTCGTATCGCGAGGTCATGACGTGACGCTCTTCGCCAGCGGCGACTCGGTGACGAGCGCCACTCTCGCGCCATGCTCGAAGCGCAGCCTACGCTTGGAAGGTACAACTGACCACGTCGCCCTTACTACAATCGAAGTGGCCAGAGTCTTCGATCGCCAGGGCGAGTTTGACATGATCCACAACCACGTCGATTACTTCGCGTTCCCGTTTGCCCGGCAGCGCCGCACGCCCATGATAACGACCACGCATGGACGACTGGACCTGGACGAGATCCGTAACGTCTATGATTACTTCGCTGAAGCGCCCCTCGTTTCGATTAGCAATGCACAGCGGGAACCCCTGCCTGCGAGCCGCTGGCTGGCCACGGTCTACAACGGTATCGACTTTAACCTCTTCAACCTCCACCCCGAGCCCGGAAGGTACCTCGCCTTCCTTGGACGCATCTCTCCGGAGAAGCGACCGGACCGGGCGATCGAGATAGCTCGTGCGCTCGAGATGCCGCTCAAGATCGCGGCCAAAGTCGATGCGATCGACAAGGACTATTTCGAACACGTCGTCAAGCCACACCTCTCGCATCCCCTAATAGAGTTCGTCGGCGAGGTCGGGGATCGCGACAAGGACGAGTTCCTTGGCAACGCTTACGCCTACCTCTTTCCGATCGACTGGCCGGAACCTTTCGGCCTCACAATGGTGGAGGCGATGGCCTGTGGTACGCCGGTGGTCGCGACGAATTGTGGCTCGGTCCCGGAGGTCGTCGAGAACGGCGTCTCCGGCTTCATCTGCCGGTCGCTCCGGGAGATGATCGACTCGGTAGCCGCGGCGCGGCGCCTCGATCGGGCCGGCTGCCGCGCATACGCTGAAGCCCGTTTTTCGGCAATTGCAATGGCAGATGGTTACGAGCGAATTTACCGCCAGACGTTCCTGAGTAACGACCCCGACCACGCCGCAATGGAGAGCGCTCGAAGCGCCCCGGGAGATTCTCCGGCCGCCCAGGACCGCGAACTGCAAGCGGCGCCTAAGCGGATATTGCAGGCGGTTTTGGACCGTGATTGAGGGAGGGCTTTGTGCCAGTCGTGCCAAGAGCGCTCCGAGGTTGGTGAGTTCAAGGCGGACGGAATGGATGCTAACCGAAGATACTAGCGTCGGAGGCCTCGATGAAGTCTTCGAACGCCACGCGACGGATAGAGCGACACTTCAGCTTCTCGAGAGCAAGATCCTGAGCGCACGACTAGCCGAAATTGACGACAAATTCGCTAAGGAGCGAGATTACTCCGAGCCGTTGCCGTAAAGGGAAGGCGAAATGGTATACATAAAGACTACTCCTTGGACGCAAGCGGGGCGGGGTATCGCCATTCAGAAGGCCGTTGCCGCCATCTACGAGAGGTATTTCGCGAAAGGGCCTCGATGGGTGGCGAAGCATCTGCCGGAAAGATCGGAGATGCCACAGTATGGCGGTAAGGTAAGTGCGGAGTCCCGCGAGATACTTCTCGGCGACTACGGTGTCGAATCGTTCATTGAAGATTACGCTGTCCTAGCCATTCGAGCTTCCGGCGACAGCATCAGCACCGAGCAGATATACACGCAATGGGTATATGACGAAACGCGGCACAGTAAAGCCTTGTGGTACAGCCTTATCGATTCGGGCCTGTACTCGCAACAAGAAGTGGATCACTACGCGCACGAATGCAGTCAAGATGTCTGGACATTTGAGAGGCAGACCGGTTACGAGGCTACGCCGGAGCGAGGCGCCGCGTATGCGATCGCCCAGGAGAGGCAGACCAAGAGGAACTATCAGGACATGCAGCGACGCCTGTGGCAGGAATACGGCTCGCCGGCAGACGCCGCCGGACGCCCGGTCTTCCCCGCTATCGCCGGAGTCTGCCGGACTCTGGCGACGGATGAGGGGTTTCATGAAGGGGTCTTCCGGCAGATTACCAGGGCATACCTCGCGTTCTGGCCGGACAAGGCTCTGTGGGCAATGTGGGAGGTGTACGAGCGCTATCGCATGCCAATGGTGAAACTTCCAAACGCGGAGGCTTTTCTGGAGGCGGTCCTTTCGACGGGCATCGACTCAGCAAGATCAGTCGTGCGAAACGTGCTCGATCCAACGTATGCCGCAATGGGTCTGGAGAACCGGGCGGCTCTCAGGCGCGCAGCCAAGGAAAGCTGGGAGCTACCTGAAGGCGCTGTGATCCAACTGGGGGATGAGCCGCTTCATGATCTGACTGAAGGAGCGGTTCCCTACCAGATGAATCCGAACGGATCGCTGGTGCGAGTAGGTATTCCGGCATGATCCGCACTGCCAATCATGCCACAAGCCCGACGGCCTGAAGTAGACGGCATGCCCAGGATCGGTTCCGGCCCCGCGCCGATCGCTGAACCCAATGTCTTTTGCCTTCCTCCACGATAAGCGTGGTTGTTCTTGATCCCAGGCGCAACTTCATAGTCTGTCCGATCGGCCTACTGAGACTAACAGGGCCTCCCGGTCTAAATGCCTCCCGGTCTAAAATTGCTGGCCCTGCCGCCGGCGGTTCATCAAGCTCATCTCCGTCTTCTTTTTGGGCAGCCCCGCCGAATTCCGCCTGTTCCGCGACCGCCGGGGCCCGCCGCTGAGGCGATACCAACTCAACTCCGGGGATCTGCTCCTCCTTCGGGCTCCGGGCTTCGGCCGTCGGGCGGGCCTCTGCACTCCGTCTCGGGGCCCACAGACGATGTGCGCTACTCGATCACCCTCAGGATGAAGCAACCGGCGGCGGCCACCACCGCTTCGTAGATGCATATGCCTGAGGCGATCCGGTTCGGCGCCAGCGTCTCGACGTCCGGCAGGTACGCTCTCCAGGGGCGTCAGGCGCTGGCCGGCCTGCAGGCATGGGCGAAGGCGACAAACGTCGAAGAGGGCGTGAGAATATCGCAACTGGGGGGAAAGCTCCCGATCGCTTTCGTCCACTACGACGATGCTAGCTCTTCCGAGCGAGCCGTGGCCGCCGTCGAGAAGCTGATACAAGTCGACCGGGTTCACGTCCTCATCGGCCCTTACGGCAGCGACCTCACCCGGGCGGTCGTCGGCGTTGCCCGTGAGCACGGCAGGCTGCTCTGGAACCACGGCGGCGCCAGCGACGACATCCACCAGCCGGGCCACAGTGCAGTGAGCATCCCCACTCCTGTTGGCCTCTACTTCGGCGGCGTGCTCGAGCTGGTCAGAAGCCTCGACGCCCATGCCCGGAAGGTTGTCGTGCTCCACCGTCGTGGCAGCCGCTTCGGCCGTCTGGCAACGAGAGGCGCGCAGGTGGTAGGCCGGCGGGCCGGGTTCGTCGTTGCCGCGCTGACCTACTCGTACCTCCCCGATGACCTCCCCCAGCTCCTCGCAAGGCTACGCAGGCAGCGGCCCGACCTCATCCTCAGCGCCGGCTCGTTCGAGGATGATTGCGCCATTGCCCGAGAGAGCATTGCGAGCGGGGTGAGAACCAAGGCCTTCGCTGTCACGGCGGCGGCGATGCGGGAGTTCCGGCAGACCTTGGGGACCGGTGCCGAGGGCATCTTTGCCCCCAGTCAGTGGGAGCCGGACGCGCGGCACGCAGTAGACTTAGGACCCAGCTCCGCACAAGTAGCTAGGCGCATCCGTGCGATGGGCGCCGTCGCCGACTACCCCGCCGCCCAGAGTTATGCTGCCTGTCTCATCGCCCAGCGCTGCCTGGAGGACGCGGGCAGCGCCGATGATGAAGCGCTGTGGCGAGCCGCCTGCGCCCTCGACTGCAACACCTTCTTTGGCCGATTCAGGATCAACCCAAGGACGGGTATCCAGGAGGGACACGAGATGCGCTGGGTCCAGTGGCAAGGGACTAGAAGGGTGGTGGTCTGGCCGCCGTCCGTCGCCCAGGCGGGGCCCGTTTATCCGAACAGCTAGCCGACCTCGTTCTCCCTGGGCTACCCAGGGCTTCTTCTGAAGGGATGACCCAGCGCCACCAGGAATATCGCGCTCTTCCCCTCCGCGCGGGGTGAGAAGAAATCGGTCACATCGTCATCGTAGAACGTGAGACCCGTGGCGCCCAGCCCGAGGGCGTAGCTCGCGAGGTACAGCCTGCCGCCATTGATGGCCGCCTCAAGTTGCGCCAACCGGTACCCTCGGTTCCCAAACCGCTCCAGGATCGGTGCCAGGTCCGTCAGGAAGAATACATTCGCGCTGGCGTCGGCAGGAAGCGCCTGTTCTAATCCTAAGTCCCCAGCCTCGTCCCGAAACTCTCCTTCTGTGAGCAACTCCAGAGCGCTCTCGTCTGGGTGATAGACGTAGGAACCGCAGGGCAGGCCTTCAACGTCGTTCACGATGATGTAAGCGTCGTTTAGAAGACGGCCTCCCGATTGCGTGAAGTCGGCCGCGATCCCACCAATGCTACTCAGGGCAGTGGAGAGCTGCTCCAGACTGATCGGCTGACGGGCGAAGCGGCGGCTGGAACCGCGCCGCAAGATGACCTCCTCGATGGAGTCATGCGGCGCCTCCCTGTCGTTCAGTGGTCGCAGTGGGAACAGCCGACCCGCGGGCGGGGCAAGCGGAGCCACAGAGGGAGCGCCTCGCCAGGCCGCTACCTGCGCCTCCTCAGCCAGGGACGAGGCTTCGTGCATCGCCCGAATCGCCGGGTAGTCGACCTCCGACCTCGACAGGGGCGTAGTCTCCAACGCCAGCGGCCCCACCTCCGGGGCGTGACCGATGGGGCCGTTGGTGCCCAACGCGACCAGTGCGAGGGCAACTTCGCCCTGCGGTTCCAGCCCTAACAGCTTGTTCACGCAGTCGTCCACGAAGCCGCACACCACCCGGGCCGGAACCCGGGTGGCCGCGGTTATGGCCAACAGATTGGCCAGGATGGTGCCGCTGTCCCAGAAGCAATGCCGATAAGACCTCGCCTGATACTTCCAGGAGTTGCGCCAGAACGTGCTGCTGCATATGAGGATGACCGGTGCCAACGCCACCGCCGGCTCGTCGGCCGTGGCCCGCACCAACTCGCCCCGGAAGTCGCCCCGCCGCAACCGGCGCAAGCTGAAATCGTGGACCCCAAAGTGGTAAACTCCCGCTTCCAGGTCCGACAGATCTCCACACACCAGATACAGGTCTATGTGGTAGAGCGCTCCCGTGCATGAGGCGGCCCGGAACAACATCTCACCGCGCGGGTAACGTACGCGCCTGGTGATGCCCGCCGAGTAATATAGGAGCCTCGCCAAGAACTTCAGGTCTGGAAGACGTTCGCCTTCTGGCTCGACCACGCTGGCTGCTAGCGCCTCCAGTGCGAATACTCCGGGGGGTTCCATGCCCCGCGGTAAGGGGATAGGCTTCAAACCCGGATAGATCTTGAAGGGGAGCGGCTGGTTCTCGAAGTCAAGAAAATGCCGGCTCGAGTGTACGCTCTGGAAAGAGTGCTTTGTCCCTTCGTGATAATCCCAAGCCGCTTGTACGTCCCGGTTATTTCCCACGATCTCTCTCTATAGTTGCCGGAGGCACCGCTGCGGCGGTTCCACGGGGTCTGTGATCGTACCAACGGCAGCTGGTGCCACGCCTGCTCCTTGCCCTCTTCATCCCTTCTTCTTGATCTCGGTGATGATGTTGAGAACGGCCTCTATGGGGACCTGGTCACCCTCTTGCGGGTTGGTGTAGATGTTGGTGTGGGCGATGCGGGACTGGCGGACCGTGTCTGGCTCGCTAGTGTGTGAGTAGAGAATCTCGTAATACTGCTCGCCGTGAAGTAGGTAAGGGTTGACTCGGTGGATGACGGCGTCGCGGGCCACAGGCCACCTCCGTTTCGGCTCGCCGCATGAACTAAGGAGCAAACGAGGCTGCTCTGATTACTCCCTCCTGGCGAGATCCAGGGGTCGGAGCTGATGCAGTATCGGTGCCGCCGCTGCGATTCTCACCCCCCCATGCTCTCGATATCCTCCCATGCAATCACTCCATCGCAACGAGCACTTCTGTCGCCTTGACGATGACAGTTACGCTGGCACCGTCGCGCAGCCCCAGTTGGTCGGCGGACTCTCGGGTGATTGCGGATACCATCTGGTGGCCGCCGCCGATGTCGACCGTCACCTCGGCCATAACGGTTCCCAGCTTGACTGCGGTGACAGTGCCCTTGAACTGATTACGAGCGCTAAGCCGCATAAGCACCTCCCTCCGATGTCCCCGATAGTAGCAGACAAGCCTCGATCATAGCAGGCTAGCCGTCTCACGTGAGGCCCAGTACCGCTCCCGGCAATGGTTTCGTGCCACTCGATTTCGCGGCCTGGCCACAGTTGGACCTCTACTACGAGCCCAACGTCGCGGCCCGCTCACAGAGCTTGCTCAAGGCGCTCCCTCCTTGTCTTCCCGGAGGTCAGGCATGACGCTTGGCAGTCGTCGCCAGACCTCCAGTTGTCGTCGTCAACGTTTTGCTGTCAGTTTTGCTGTCAAGACACATTATGGGGAACAAGAAAACGGCCCATCAGGGCCGTTTTCGTATCTAATTTCGCTGGAGGCGACGGGGGGATTCGAACCCCCGATCAGGGTTTTGCAGACCCCTGCCTTAACCACTTGGCTACGTCGCCCCGCAACTTGGTGCCGAGGAGGGGATTTGAACCCCTACGCCCTTACGGGCACCGCCCCCTCAAGACGGCGTGTCTACCTATTCCACCACCTCGGCAGCACGACTTATCTTAGCGATTTCGCGCGAGGGCGGGCAAGCATAAGGCCCGGCCTCGCAGCCGGGCCTCAGGCATATTATACCAAGTCATAGTCGGCATGTAGCGGAGCGCATTTAGGCCTCCATCAGCGCCCGGGTCTAGTCTCTGGCCCGGCTGCTCGCTTCAGAGCGCTCCAGAAGCCCCGGATCGCTTACCGAGAGCTTGTCCCGAACCGTACGCCGCACGTGCTCGCGCACCTGCTCCGCGAACGGCCCGCTGTCCGCCCCGCCCCGCCGGGTCCGCGCGCACAGCTCAGCGTTGCGCCCGCGAATGGCGTCCCGCAGCGCCGCCCGACCCCCCGGCGCCTCCACCCGCCCGAGCAGAACGTCGAGGCCGGCCCATTCGGCGGCGAGGTGCTTGTCTTCGGCGGCGAGCTCGCGGCGGACGGTGCGGAGCGCGTTGGCGGCAACGCGGGTATGGAAGCCGCGCGCGCCTTCCAGGTTTGGCACGATCTCGGCGTCGAGGAAGGCCTCGACGGCCGCGAGTAGTTCGTCGTAGGTGGGCCTATCCTGCATTTTCGCCGCCTTCCGTCAACTCGAGCAGCTCCCATTCCGTCTCCGCAGTGCGCCGGCCGATGGCCGCCATCTCCAGCGCCGCCCCGGGTGATAGCCGCCTGTGGCTGCTCTCATCGAGATAGTTGCGTGACTGCATGATGCAGATGATCCCCCAGCGCAGGTTCCCGAACACCTCCCACCAGCGCGCTGCCTTCGCGTCCACCTTCCGACCGCCCGCGGCCTCGTACGCCCGCCACAGTTCCTCCCGCGTCCCGATGCCGCCGACAGGCATCGAGTCGTTCCCGAAGCGCCAAGAGCGGACGCAGATCCAGCTGAGGTCTTCCATCGGGTCCCCGACGTGCGCCAGCTCCCAGTCCAACACTGCCCGCACCCCCTCCGGTCCGAAGATAACGTTCCCGATGCGGTAGTCGCCGTGGACGAGCGTTGGCTCTGCCGCCGGTGCCAGATGCATTCGCAGCCAGCGGAAGGCCAGCTCGAAAGCCGAATGAGGATCAGGCGTCGTCCCGCGGTAGATCGCCTCAAACTTATCGATCTCGGTCTCGGCTGGCGAACGGCCCGGCGCCGGCGACGGCAGCTCGTCGAGCCCGTGCTTGGCGACCGGGATCGCGTGGATGCGAGCGAGGATGGCGCCGAGCTGGCCGGTCATCACCTTGCGCGCCTGCGCGTAGGCGTCGTCGCGCAGCAGACGGCGCGCGATCGTCTCCCCCTCGACGCGCTCCATCAG
>WNGB01012217.1_pt1 | contig 12017 bp, 9 predicted proteins | sample 5400681 | NCBI WGS metagenome assembly WNGB01 (sample SAMN13153367, study PRJNA577476) | soil metagenome | isolation source: 115 cm soil or saprolite under grassland replicate 2 | place: USA:California | collected 2016-06-15 | reverse complement strand
TCACGACGTCATCCACCACGGGCATCCTGCCGCCACCACGGCATAGATCACTGGAGAGCCACGTGCATCGAAAGGTGCCCGCGTGGTTCGGCGGGGGGCCGCACGGAGAAGGGCCTGCAAGCACGCAGGCACCTCGCCGTGCGGCCTACCCAGTGGAAGGCGGCCTGGTGCTTCTACCAGGACGCCGACCCCGCCGCCGAGCCCTGGGTCGCCGGCCACGCCCTCAAGATCCTCGCCGGCGAGGTTGACGCCGTCATCACTGCGCTCGGCCAGCAGGCCACCGACGCTGGCCTCACCGCCCAAGGACGCCACGGGATCGACACCTGCAGATCGTTATCTGAACTGCTCGCCGGGGCTCGAGGTGTGACGTTCAATCTGGCGGTTCCGGGACCGAACTGGTTCGCGGGCTGATGGTATGTGGGGCGATGTCGCGGTAGGCGGGCATGCCGAGGTCGGTGAGGCGGCGACGGGTGGTCTCCTCGATCTGGGCGATCTTGTTGTTGGCTGCGGTGAGGCTAACCTTGAGGCCGTCGACCTCGCCGAGCCATTCGTGCCGGAGGGCCTCGTCGATCCGGACGAGGAGGTTGTCGCGGACCTCGATCAGCCGCGGCAGCTGCACGGGATCGGGCCGCAGCAACGGGCAGCGTATGCAGGCTTCTCTGAACTAAGAAAATCCGGTAACCCGGGTCTTCTCGGAGCGACCGGGACGCCGAGAGCCACGGTGGTGCGGTTGCAGGCGCGCCGGTCGAGCTGGGCAAGCTTGTCCTCCGCCCGGCGAGGCTGACTGGAGTCCGTCGACCTCACCAAGCCACCTTCGCGCTGGGCTTCGGCGATACGCGCGATCAAGCTGTCGTGGATTTCCTCCAGTCGGGCTCGTTTCATGTCGTCCGGACGTGTCGCGCTCAGTCCGTCGGGCCGCTCGGCGGTGGGAACTCAGTCGTCGCGCTGAGCGGCAGACGTAGCCGCTCGGGCATGACGCGCACGCGCAGGTTGCGGGCCTTGCTGCGCACTCGCATGCCGTAGTCGGTGGTGACGAGAGTGACTGGGCGCTCGATGACCTGCATGAGGAACTCGGCTCGGTCGAGCAGTTCGGTGTCGTTGTTGCCCCGACGGCGGTGGCTCTCATCATCGTGCAGGACTTCAAGGACAACGCCGGGTGCGATCTCGGCGGCTCCAGCTTCCACCACGCGATCCATGAATGGGTCTAGCGTTCGTAGAACCTTCGACGCGCGCTTGCTCAAGCGCGCGTGGGCTGAGAATGTCTTGTCGTCTAACTCATCGAGGACGAGTAAGGGCAGGACGAGGCGTACCGCTTCAGCGTTGAATTCCTTGAGCCAATCGATTTGGGTGAACAGAGTGCAGTGCATGAAGGTGTTGGTATCCAAGACGAGCACTTCACCGGGGCGTTCGGCGAGCTGGCGGTAGCTCTCAAGCCGGTCGGCCGTGCCCAGCAACAGTCCGAGCTGGAGGTCGATCTCGGCGATCAGGAGGGCCGCCGGACGTGCCGAGTAGTGGTCCAGGTTGTGGATGCGCCAGTACCGTTCGGAGTGGAGGGAGTCGAGTAAATCCACCTCGGCGAAGAGATTGCGGAGCTGGTTTTCTGCGTTATCAACCCAGCTGAGATACTGGTCGCGGCTGCGTCGCAGCCCATCAGAGCCCACAACAGCTGCACGAGCGGTCTCCAAACTCATGGCAAGGTCGCGTAGCGTCTTGATCGCGTGCGCGGCTGTCACGCCGTGTCGTAGTCGCATGGCCGTTCATCATCTCTGGTCGGCGGGGGTGGGAATAAGCAGAGTCATGGGCGGTCCTTGCCGGTGGTGACGGTGCGGCTGGCGACGTCGGCGAAGGTGGGCATGCTCAGGTGGACGGTGGCGCGGCGGGCGGCCAACTCGTCGAGCTGGGCGAGCTTGTCTTGCGCGCCGGCGAGGCTGACCTGGAGCCCCTCGACCTCGCCCAGCCAGCCCTCGCGTTCGGCCTCGGCGATGCGAGCGATCAGGTTGTCGCGGATTTCCTCCAGTCGTGCTCGCTGCGCCGGATCTGGTCGCAGGAGCGAACATCTGACGCAAGCGTGCTCATGAACGCAGGGCGACCCGAAAGCGCGGGCGCAGGTCCCGATGGACACCTTCCGTTTTTCGAAATGAGCAAGGAACGCGTCCCACTCTTCGTCGGTGGGTGTGCGGTATTCTTCGCTGGGTCGGGTCGCCCGGCGCCGGGCGATAAAGGCCCGGTGCGCCTCGATCGTCTCGACCGGGTAGATCGCCTTGTAGCCCATGGTCGTGTCAATGCTCTTGTGACCGCAAATGACCTGGGCGATATGGGGTGGGAGGCCGCTCATGATGGCGTCGGTCACGAACAACCTGCGGAAATCGTGGGGTGAAAATACGAGTGGATCGCCGTTGGTGTCGGTCAGTCCGGTTGCCGCCAGCGCGTTGATCAGCAGCTTGCGGATCGCGCTGGGCGTGAACGCTCGGTGCTCGCTGCCGATGGCGCGTTGAAACAGCAGCGGCATCGGCGGGTTCCAGACCCTCTCGCGAACGTCGTAGGAGGCCACCAGCGGGATCGCACCAGAAGGGGTGCGCAGTCGGCCGACGACGGCGCTGAGGACGTCGGCCAGCTCGGGGCTTACCAGCAGCAGCCGCTCGGTGTCGGTCTTCGATGGTGCAATCTGCAACAGGGGCACGAGCTCGCCGGTGGAGGGTAGCCGGTATTCGGTGATGCCGTGGTGGCTCAGCTCCAACAGTTCCTCGCTGCGAATACCAGTCAGGCGCAAGACTTCGATCGTGGTGAACGCCCAGAACGCCTGCTCTTCCTCATAAGTCAGGTTGCGTCGCTTCCCACCATCCACCTCTGCTGCCCAGACGTGACGACCGGTGGCCTTCGGCGCAACCGCCCGGCGCAGGGTTCCGCTGGTATTCGGGATCAGCGCACCGGGCTCGGTGGCCTGGGCTGCCCGCAGCCGGGCTGCCGCCGCCAGACGACGCTCGTTGGCGGCGCGCACCAGCACCGGCAGCACCGGCAGCCGTTCGCGGGTGCGCTGGTCCATCCGAGCCTTGCGGTGCTTGCGCTCTTTGGCGAGCTGGACCTCGGCGTCGCTGACCGGGCAGGGCGCCACCCACGGCCCCCAGCGGGCGGGCTCCTCGACCGCCCACTGGGCAATGTCCAGGTAGAACGCCCGTACGCGCAGCAGCTCGTCCTTGGCGTTGCGGCGCGGCTCGGAGACCTCGACCCGCTCAGCGGCGGCGTTGGTGATGGTGCGCCGCTTGGTCTGCAGGTTCTGCTTCCAGGTTCGGGCCAGCTCTGGTGGCAACCGGAGGGTGTCGATGCCCGGTGACAGGGCCTCGATCTGGGCCCAGAACATGCCGGCCAGGCTGCGGGAGATCGCGTCCACGCTGGCGAAGTCCAGCGACGCCTGCCGCTCCCGCAGGTAGTCTACGAGCAGGTCGCGCACTGGCCGGCACTGCAGCCGGTAGCGGTCTACCAGCTCTTCGAGGCTCAGCCGCCCCAGGGCGAGCCCGAACGCTCGGATGGTGGGCGGTGCGTCCGAAGGGAAGATGCCCAGGGCACGCAGCCGCAGGTAGAAGTCGACCTTCTTTTGCCCGCCGCGGGTGTGCACGCGGCGTTGGGTGTCGATCAGTTCTACGCAGTCTCCAACGGTGAGGTCGCTGATCGTGCCGCCCTTGCAGGCCAGCAGGGTCGCGATCCTGGTCTCGGCGACCCGCGCGTCCAACTGGGAGCCGGCCGGGTCGGCCTCAGCCAACTCGCGCAGGCGGGCGAACCCGTCGGGATCACGGGTGTGGGCCATCACGCCAGCCAGGTAGCGATGGGTGCGGGTGAGCATCCACGCCAGACCGGGCCGGATCACGTCGCCACACATGAGCATCAGCAGCCCCGACGCCAGGTCCTCCGGGTCATAGGAGACCGACCGTCCGCGGTCGCGCAGCCACTGCAGCGGAAGCTCAAGCCAGGTCGCGCCGGGGTGGGCTTCGGCGCCGCTGGCCAGCCAACGTTGCTGCCAGGTGTCCCCGGGCAGTGACGACAACCAGCCCAGCAGCTTGGTCACCCCGCGCCGCCGGCCCGCCCGGGTGGCCTTGACCGCCGGGGCAAACGGCGGCGAGGTCAACCGCTGCACGACCTCCTCCAGCGGCCAGGCAGTATGAGGCCACCACCGCTCAGGCGGACGCGGCGGGAACCGCTCCCGCATCTGCGTGTTCCTGGTCCACCCCTGGGTGGGGGTGGCGTTGACGGCGACCAGGGGGTGGCGCGTGACGTGCTTGGCCCGGATAGTCACACCGACCTCCCGAACAGCACGCTCATCGACTGCGGGTCATAGCCTGGCGCCGGCGGCGAGGGAGGCTCGTTGCGCCGTCGGGCCTGACGGGCGTGGTGGGCGAGTACGCCCGCCACGACCTCCTCGGTGCTGGGGTCAGGTAGACCTCGGTGGTGGAAAGGTGGGCGTGTCCCAGGACCCACTGCACGTCGGTCAAGGTCAAGTGGGGGTCGCGCACCATCCGCGCGGCTGCGCTGTGGCGCAGGTCGTGCAGCGTCCACTCGCTGCCCAGGGCAGCGTTGGTCCGCTCGAACATGCGGTGGGCGGCGTGGTAGGTCAACGGCCGGTAGGGTCGCCGCAGGGTCCACCAGACCGGCTGGGTCCGACCCCGGGGCACCTTGCCGTGCAACTCCTGCTGATACAGCCGCAGCCACACGAACGCGTCCGCCGACGCCGGCACCTGCTGGACGGCGCGAGCGCCCTTGCGCACCACGGTGATCAACTGCTGGCCAGGATCAACGTCACGCTGGCGCACGCCCAACAGCTCCGAGGCCCGCGCCCCGCTGGAGATCCAAAACGCCACCAACGCCCGATCGCGGTTAGACGACAGCGCGGCAAACAGCTCGTTGAACCGATCGTCGGGAATCGCTCGGGGAATCCGGCGCGGCACCGTCGGCCGGTAGCGTCCCACGCGCTCGGCTTTCCAGTCGTCCATCGGGTTGTGGTGGGCGTGGGCGCGCCGGGACCGTCGCGAGCGCTCCAGCGGAAACGGGTTGAGGATCGGGCCGGTGCCGGCATCGCGATGGAAGTCATAGAAGCCGCGCAGCACCGTCTCGCTGTGCGCCCGCACCGAGGCCGCATACGGCTCGCCCGCCGTTGCCCGGACCGTGGTCGTGATCACGCCCTGCTTGCGCCAGTGCGACCGGGCCGGCTTGCCGGCCACCAGCAGCCAGCGGCAGAAGTCCCGCGCCTCGAGCCGGGTCGCCCGATCCCACGCCACCCCGGCCGCCCACAGGAACCGCAACCAGCGCAGCAGGTCCAGCCCATAGGAACGCAGCGTAGCTGGCGACCGGCCCGCCGCCTGCAGCTCACGCAGGAAGGCCGCCACGCCCTCGACCACCGCCCCGGCGGGGTCGAGGAGCCGATAGGGCTCCCACTCGTCGGCGGTGGCGACCAGTCGGCCAACCGGGGGCACGACCATGCCCGCCAAGTCGCTCGAGTTCTCTTGCCTGTTGTCGGTGTCCATGGCGGGGATGTCTATCACATCCACCACATGGCTGCTGACCTGCCATTACACGCCGGTTAGTTCAGTCAACAGGGCGTGCTCATGGATGCAGCCGGTGCCGTAGGCGCGTGCGCAGGTGCCCAGGGAGACCTTCCTGCGTTCGAAGTGGCCGAGGAACTCCTCCCATTCCTCGTCGGTTGGGGCCCGGTATTCGGTGGAGGGTCGCAGGTCGCGGCGGCGGGCGAGGAAGGCGCGGTGGCCGGTGATGGCCTCCTCGGGGTAGACGGCCTTGTAGCCCATCGTGGTGTTGATGTTCGCGTGCCCCATGATCAGCTGGCAGATGTGCGGGGGCATCCCATTCATGATCGCCTCAGTGGCGAAGATCCTGCGGAAATCGTGGGGCTGGAAGACGAGGGGGCGGCCGGAGGCGTCGCGCAGTCCGATGCCGTCGATGGCCGCGGTGATCCACCGGCGGAACGTCGCGGCGCTGATGGGCCGCGTGTCGGCGCCGATGCGGTGCTGGAACAGGACGGGCATGGCCGGGGTGAGCTCGTGCTCGTGGACGTCGTAGGGGATGACGAAGGGCACGGCGCCGGCCTCGTCGCGGATGCGGTGGATGACCGCGGCGAGCACGTCGGCGAGTTCCGGCGAGATGACCAGCAGCCGCTCGGTGTCGGTCTTGGACGGCGCGATATGCAGCAGGGGGACGAGTTCGCCGGTGGACGGGAGCCTGTATTGGACCAGGCTGTGGTGGGACAACTCGGTGAGTTCCTCGATACGGATCCCGGTGGCGTGCAGCACCTCGACCGCGGCCCACGTCCAGAACGCGGCGTCGTCCTCGCGGGTGAGGTCGCGGCGCCTGCCGGAAGCGGGGTCCTCGGCCCAGGCGCGGGAGGTGTCGGTGCGCAGGACGGACCGGCGGAGTGTGGTGTCGCCACTGGAGAACAGCTCGCCGGGGGCCGCATCGCCGGCTGCGGCCAGCAGGGCGGCTGCCTGGGTGCGGGCCTCGGCCAGCCGGCTGAGCAGGACGGGCAGGACGGGGACGCGTTCTCGGGTGCGCTGGCCCATCCGCGACTTTCGGCGGGTCTGGTCCTTGGTGGCGTCGATGTCCGTGCGGCGGATTGGGCAGGGCACCGAGTAGGCGACCCAGCGTTCCGGCTCTTCGGCGGCCCAGTGGGAGATGTCAAGGTAGAACGCGCGGACCGTGGTCAAGCAAGTGACGGCGTCCACCCGGGCCGCCTTCGTCTCGACGGTGCGGCCCTCGTTGTCGCGCGCAGCGACGGTCTTCGTGGCGACGCGCGTCTTCCACGCGGTGGCGACATCGGGAGCCAGGCGGAGGGAGTCGATCCCGGGGTGGTGGGTCTCCAGGTCCTTCCAGAAGAGTTTGCCCAGGTGGTAGGCGAGTTGCTTGACGGAGGCGTAATCGAGGCGGGGGCGGCGTTCGGCGAGGTAGGCCACCAGGAGATCGCGGATCGGGCGGCAGGCCAGGCCGTATTGGTCCACCAGCTCCTCGAGGGTGAGCTGGCCTGCGAAGCGCCGGTCCAGCATCCGCAGGGTCGCCGGGGCATCCGGCGGGAGGTTCCCCCGCGCGTGCAGCAACTGGTAGAAGCCAAACCCCGGGCCGCCGACCTGGCGAGCACGCAGGTCGATCAGCTCCAGGCAGTCGCCGAGCGTGATGTCGGTGATCGCGCCGCCCTTGGCGGCGAGGATGACGCAGATCTGCTCGACCGCGTGGCGGCGCTGGTCGAAGCTCATGCCCGCCGCGGTGGCCTGCTCGATGAGCGCGGCGAAGCCTTCGGGGTCGCGGACGCGGGGCAGCTCAAGTCCGAGCGGGAACCGGATCGGGCTGCTGATCAGCCAGGCCGGGCTCGGGCGGATGACGTCGGCGTAGATCAGCTGTCCCAGTCCGGAGGTGATGCTCTTGGCGATGGTGTCGTGCGGAGCGGTGTCGCGCCTGGCGCAGGTGAGCCATTCCACCACTCGGGGCCGCCAGTCGGCGCCGGCGTCGTCGGCGATGCCGCCGGCCTGCCACCGCTGCTGCCAGGTAGCACCGTCGTGATGCTCCAGCCAGTCGAGGAACCTGGTCAGGGCGCGTCGGCGTCGATTGAGGTTGGAGGGGGCGCCGACGGCGAACGGCGGTGCAAGCAGCCGGGCGATGATAGTGCCCCGGCTCCAGACCGTGGCCGGCCACCGGGGCGGCACCGATCGCGGCGGGAACCGCTCCTGCCAAGCGGCGGTGGTCCCACTGCGTGTCGGGCGGTGCGGAACTGGGCGGGGAGGTGCCGCCCCGTCGATCTCCATCCGGCCCGTCACGATCGGCCCCGGCCGAACAGCACGTCCATGGTCTCGGGCCGATAGCCCGGCGCGGGCCCGGGATCGGGCGCGGCGGCGTGCTCGGCTGAGCGCCGGTGATGGGCCAGCACGGAGGCGATCACGTCTTCTGGGACAGGCAAGAGATACAACTGAGTGGTCGTCAGCTGTGCGTGTCCGAGGACCCACTGCACATCGGTCAATGGCATGCCCGGGTCGGGGGCCATGCGGTAGGCGGCCGTGTGCCGCAGATCGTGCAGGCTCCAGTTTGCTCCGATCATGGCGTTGACCCGCTGGAACATCCGATACGCGGCCGGATACGACAGCGGCCGCCACGGGCGACGCAGCGTCCACCACAGCGGATCGTCCGGGCCTGCTGCGACGGCCCACTCGAGCTGGGCCTGGTAGAGGCGCAACCACACGAATGCGTCCGGCGAGGCGGGAAGCGACTGCACGGCCCGGCTGCCTTTGCGGACGACCGTGATCAGCTGCCGGCCCGGTTCCGCATCGCAGCCGCGCGCCCCCAGAAGCTCCGCAGCCCGCGCACCGGTGGAGACCCAGAAGGCGACCAGCGCCCGATCCCGGTGCGAGGGCAGCCGGGCGAACAGCTCATCGAAGCGGTCGTCGGGGATCCGTCGGGGCACCCGCACGGCGATCTTCGGTCGATACAGGCCGCTGCGTTCGAACTCCACCGGAGCCATCGGACTGCGGTGGGCATGAGCGCGCTCTCCGCGACGGTCACGCACCAGGGGGAACGGGTTGACCATCGGTCCCGAGGCCGCCTCCAGGTGGAAGGCGTAGAAGCTGCGCAGGACCGTCTCGCTGTGTGCGCGCGTTCGCGCCGCATACTGCCGGTCCGGACTGCTCTTGCCGGTCACCGGGTTCACCGACGCCGCCGGATGCGCCCGCGCGGCAGCCGAGCGCTCGCCGCCGCTGCCCGCGTGCCGCCAGTGCTCGCGCACCGGCTTGTCGGCGGTCTGCAGCCACCGGCAAAAGTCCCTCGCCTCCACCCGGGTGGCCTGGTCCCACGGCACCTCGAGGGCCCACACGAAGCGGAACCACCGCAGCAGTGCCAGGGCGTACGACCGCTGCGTGCCCGCCGGCCGTCCGATCGCCTGCAGATCCTTGAGGTACTCCGCAACGGGCGCGACGACCGCCCCGGCGGCGTCCAGCAACCGATACGGCTCCCACGGGTCGTCTGACTCCTCCACCGCCCCCACCAACGGCACCGACAGTCCCGCCAGGTCTCGACGATCACTACGCCAACCGGTCATGAACCAGGACGGTAGCGCCACCGACACAGCCTGATGTCCTGAACTACACAAATAGCTCCAGTAGTTCAGTCAACAGTCAGCGACCGCCTCGACATCACCGGCGCCCGCTGGGGCCTGGCCGGCGCCGAAGCCGTCCTCAAGCTGCGCGCCCTGCGCACCAACGGCGACTTCGACACCTACTGGCGTTTCCACCTACGCCAACAACACCGACGCGTCCACCAGGCCCGCTACCAGCACCCGCTCACCCGTGCTGCCTGATCAGCAACTCCCTGCAGAGGAGCTACACCCAAACAGGTTCGCGTTACGAGCCGTCGGCCAGCTCACCCCGATCTTCGCTGAGGGCGGTGCACTCGCATTGGGTACATCGGCCGTCGCGCGACTGTAGCTTCCAGACGACAAAGAACCCGACGAGGTGATGGTCGGCGTTGTGGCCACAAAGGCACAGGTGCATGGAGCTGTCGTAGGTTTCAGCATCAGGATGGTGCCTATGACGATCTCCGGCGAACACCGCACCGAGGATGGCCGTGCCCGATCCGATCCGCAGCAGCCAGTGGGTGTCGTTGTCCGTCGTGGGCATGGCAGTCACATCCGTGCTCACGGTGTCGGGGTTTGCGGGTTTGATCGATCCGCAGTGGCGCCGGTGTGGTTCCGGCCAGAGGCCGGGTTGGTGGATCGGGCGGCCGCCCACAGGTAGTGGGCGGCGTAGGCTCGCCAGGGCCGCCAGGCGGTCGCGTGCACGGTCAGATGCTGCCGTGCAGTGGGAAGCCCGACCCGGCGGGCAGCCTGGCGGATCCCGGGGTCGTCGGGGAAGGCGTCCGGGTCGCCGAGCGCGCGCATGGCGATGGTTTCCACGGTCCACGGGCCGATCCCCGCCACGGCTGCCAGTTGCGCCCGGGCCCGTTGCCAGTCGCTGCCGACACCGACTTCGATCTTCCCGACCGCCAGAGCGGTGACGAGTCCTGTCAGGGTGTCGCGATGGGCTGGCGAGCGAGAGGCCGAGGCTCGCCGGATCCAGCTCCTCGAGCGCCTCGGGGTTGGGAACAGGTGCGTCAGCCCGCCGGTCTCATCGTGGTCGGCGATCGGGTCACCGCAGACGCTCACCAGCCGTGCGATCCGGGCTTTCGCGGCCGGGGCCGACAGTCCGCGGCTGAGCACCGTGCGCACGGCGAGTTCGGCGCCGTCCACGGTGCGCGGCACCCGCTGCCCCGGCTGCCTGGCCACCTGTGGGGCCAGCAGCGGGTCACCGCTCAGGTGTGCATCGGTGGCGACCGGATCGGCGTCGAGGTCGAGCAGCCAGCGGCAGCGGCTGATCGCGATCGCCAGGTCGCGCAGGTCGGTCAGCGCAAGCTCGCAGCCGATGCCGATGTGGTCGGGCAATGGTCGCAGCGCGACGATGCCGGGTCCATGCGGGAGGCGGAGCGTGCGCCGGTAGGCGCCGCCACGCCATTCCTCCACCCCCACCACGGCGTGCGCGGCGAGGTGGGCGAACAGGCGGCCGACGCCCATCGGTAACCGGTACGGCAGCCGCAGGCACAGCCTCGGCACGCCCGCCGCGGTCGCGACCTGGCCGCGCCGGGCGCGGTTGCGCAGCTCCGTCGGGCTCGATGCGAAGACCTCGCGCACGGTGTCGTTGAAGGCGCGAACGCTGGCAAAGCCCGCGGCCGAGGCGACCTGGCTCATCGGCAGCGAGGTCGTCTCGATCAACAGTCGCGCGGTCTGGGAACGCTGCGCCCGGGCCAGCGCAAGTGGGCCGGCTCCGAGCTCGGCCAGCAGATGGCGTTCCACCTGCCGGGTGCTGTATCCGAGTCGAGCGGCGAGACCAGCCACGCCGTCGCGGTCGACCACGCCGTCAGCGATCAGCCGCATGCCGCGTGCCGCCAGATCGGCGCGCATGTTCCACTCCGGAGATCCCGGGCTCGCGTCTGGTCGACACCGTTTGCATGCCCGATACCCCGCCTGCTGGGCCGCGGCCGCGCTCGGGTAAAAAGTGTAGTTCTCGACCTTCGACGGCGGAGCCGGGCAGCTCGGCCGGCAGTAGATCCTGGTCGAGCGGACCGCGACATAGACCCATCCGTCGAACCGCGCGTCTCTGGAACGCACCGCCGCGACACAACGAGCGAAGTCCTCGTGCACCGCACCAGCATCCCGTTCCGGCCACCAATTGGCTCGCGAATATCCGACATCGCCATCGGCGCCGATGGCGATGTCGGATATTCGCGAGCCAGTTGCCGACACCTGCTGCTGGACTGGTCGGCGTGAGCGTGCCGCTCACTGACGCCGAGGAGGGAGGACAAGAGCAGTGCGTATCGGTCTGGCGGGCATCTTCGTCGACGACCAAGACAAAGCCGAGAAAGTTCTACACCCGAGGTGCTCGGCCTTCTGGTCAAGACCAATGCCCCCGACAGCCCCACCGAACGCTGGCTGATCATGGTGCCCTCAGAAGACCCCCGGTCGGGCTGGTGGATCGGCGCCCAGCTGCCCGAACTCGACACCGCACCCGTTGCTTGGGCCGCTTGCTGGCCGTGGCGTGGTGGCCACCCCGATGGTCTGGGACGATCCCGGCGTAGGCGCGGCGGGCTGTGGCCGAGGGACGCCGGCCGAGGATCGCCTCGGTCATGCGCAGTGCCCGGACGGTCGGCGCGACCTCGTGGACCCGCACGATGCTGGCGCCGTTCAGCACGCTTACCACGGCGGCGATCCAGGTCCCTGCCGGCACCTACGACTATGCCTGCGCGATCCACCCGCGGATGACCGGCCGCGTCGTCGTCTCGACTGGGCCGTGAGACTTCGTATGACCGACCTTGGGCGTGAGGGAGGTTTGTGATGTTCGAGTCGCTTGGCAGGTTGATGTTTCGGCGTCGCCGTTGGGTGCTGGCCGCTGCCGGCGTGCTGGTGGTGGCGGCGGCGGTGTGGGGGACGGGCGTGTTCGGCTCGCTTGGCG
>WNGB01017560.1_pt1 | contig 12019 bp, 10 predicted proteins | sample 5400681 | NCBI WGS metagenome assembly WNGB01 (sample SAMN13153367, study PRJNA577476) | soil metagenome | isolation source: 115 cm soil or saprolite under grassland replicate 2 | place: USA:California | collected 2016-06-15 | reverse complement strand
ATGGGCGACGGTCTTCCACGGACCACGTTTCACCAACGCACAAGGAGAAACCATGGCGGATCAGGCAAGCGACCGCGACTTGAAAAACGCCCTCAGCGCGATCGAGAAACAATTCGGCAAGGGCGCCATCATGCAGCTGGGCGAAAACGCCATCCAGGATATCCCCGGCATTTCGACCGGGTCGCTGAGCCTGGACCTCGCCCTCGGCGGCAAGGGTTTACCGCGCGGCCGCATCGTCGAGATTTACGGTCCCGAATCGAGCGGAAAGACGACTGTTGCCCTGCACGCGGTCGCCAATGCTCAGCGCAAGGGCGGCGTCGCGGCCTTCATCGACGCCGAACACGCCCTCGACCCGGCCTGGGCCAAGCGCCTCGGCGTCGATCTTGAGGGACTGCTTGTCAGCCAGCCGTCCTCTGGTGAAGAGGCGCTGAAAATCGTCGAGTTGCTCGTCAGTTCCAAGGCGGTCGATGTCATCGTCGTCGATTCGGTGGCGGCGCTGGTGCCGAAGGCGGAACTCGACGGCGAGATCGGCGACGCCCACGTCGGTCTGCTCGCCCGTCTGATGAGCCAGGCGCTGCGCATGCTCAATCCGACCGTCGCCCGCACACAGACCTGTCTGATCTTCATCAATCAGATCCGTCAAAAAATCGGCACGATGGGCTACGGCGACCCGAACACGACCACCGGCGGCCTGGCGCTGAAGTTCTACAGCTCGGTGCGCATGGACATCCGCCGCATCGGCGACGTCAAGGACGGCGAGGAGAAAATTGGCTCGCGCACCAAGGTGAAGGTGGTCAAGAACAAGGTGGCGGCGCCGTTCCGGCAGACGGAGTTCGATTTGATGTACGACCGCGGCATCAGCCGCGAGGGGGACGTTCTCGACATGGCGATCGAGGACAGGTTCGTTGACAAGAGCGGGACGTGGTTGAGCTACGGGGACGTGCGGCTGGGCCAGGGTCGCGAAAAGGCCAAGGATTACCTGCGCGAGAACCCCGACCTGCTGAAAGAGATCGAGCGCAAGGTGATCGAGAAGCGCAGCCCGAACGTCGCCGCCACGCTGACGGCCACCAACGGCGAGATGCCCGAGGCCAAGCCGGAAAAGCCTGAGAAGCCGGAGAAGGCCGAGAAGGAGCCCACGACGCGGAGCCGCCGTCAGGCCACGGCCGCCTCGGAGTGATTTCCTGTCCTAAAAGGCTGAAGAAAACGTGAGGGGGCGTCGGTCAACCGACGCCCCCTCATTGTTGGCAAAGCCCCATTCACCTTCAGAGCCACGAACAAGATGGCGAGCCGGGAGTGAGCGACCGGAGGACGCCAGGGTTCCTCCGGTCGCTCACGCTCCCGGCTCGCCTCAAAGTTAGAGCTTCTCAGGCGAATCAGGCGCTGACCTCCTCCAGCACAAGCAAGATCCGGACCGCCCCCGGGCGTGGCTGACTGCGGCTGTCCAGGAAGCGCCGAACCTCCGCCGATGGCGGGGAGTTGCCCGAGGCGCCATTCATGGCCAGCACCACGGCGAAGCGCTCCGCCTGCTTGGACGCGGGCGGTTTTGGCTTGCCTTTCGCTGGTGGTTTGCCCGTCGGGTCGAAGATCGGTTCGGGGAGCCGCACGTGCTCGATCTGCGCCTCCTTCACGCGCATCAGCTGCGCCAGCTGTTGGAGATCCTTCTTCGACATCGGATTGAGCAGGACATTCTCGGAGGCGCGGTCGCTGGGCTTCGTCTGCCGACCAAACTGATTGAGGATGGCGGCCAGTTCGTCGGGAAGGATGTTCTCGGCGTACACGACATAAGTCGTCTTCTGCTTCTTCTGCTTCTTCTGGAGCGCCGCCTGGGCTGTTGGGTCCATCAGAACCTGAATCCCAGCGCCCTTGAGGACGGTCTTCATTCGATCCACGGCGGCGGAATTGTTGCGGCTCTCCAGGACGAGATGGTGCGCCGGGGCGCTCTGGAGTTCCGTCGTCAGGCGTTTCTTCGCATCTTGCCCGGTCAGTTCGGGCAGGGGAATGTAGACGCCTGGCTTGACAGGTTTGGCATACTCGGCGAGGACGCCGGGCAACATGGCCGCCGCCATCGGATCGAGCGGCGGAGGCGCGTACGCGGTCTGGACAGGGATGACCTGCTGTGTGTCAAAGCGATCGCCAAAGTAGACAAAGGAGCCGCCCGCGACGAGGAACAGGACGGCGGCAGCGGCGCTGGCTCCAACCCAGGTCGGGATGCTGCGCGGCGACGGCAGCGGCCGCGCGCCGCCCGGTTGCAGGCCGCGCTGGGCGATGGTCTTCAGCAACTTGAGCGAGAAGTCGGGCGCGAGTTTGCGGGTCGGCAGTCGGTGCAGAGCGTGGGCGTCCTCTTGAAGTTGGCGCAGGAGGTGATGGGCTTCCGGCGACCGGTGCAGGAGGCGCTGCGCCGTCTTCCGCTGGCGCGCGCTCAACTGGCCGTCGAGGTAGGCCGTCAGCAGTTCCCTGTCCTGATCCGAAAGCATTGGTCTCATCTCCCGATCCGCGGGCCTGTTCGTGGCAACAAGCAGCCTTGCTTGTTGCTTTTCGCTCAGCAACAAGCAAGGCTGCTTGTTGCCACGAACGGGCTCGCGGCGGTCACTGGCCGCGCTCCTCTTCCTGTCGCAACAACTCACGCAGTTCCAGCCGGGCTCGGTGCAGCCGGCTGCGAATGGTGCCAATCGGCACCTGGAGGGCCTCCGCCATGGTCTCGTATTTTTGCCCTTCCATGTCTTTCATAATCAGAACCGCCCGATGTTCCGGCGAGAGGCGGTTGAGGGCGTGCTGGATGCGGCGTTCTTCTTCCGCCTTCTCCAGAGCGTGTTCAGGCTGGCTCAATTCCGAAGCGTCCAGCGGCTCGATGTCGCCCTCGTCGCGAGCGGTGTGCAGGCTGAGGACCACGCGCTGCTTGCGCTTGAGGCTGATCGCCGTATTGAACGCAATGCGATACAGCCAGGTGTAAAACTGCGAATCTCCCTTGAAGCTATCCAGCGACTGATAGGCGCTCAGGAATGCCTCCTGGACCACGTCCTGAGCGTCCTCGGCGCTGTCCAGCAGCCGGTAAACGGTGTTGAAGAGGCGATCCTGGTAACGGCAAACCAGCTCTCCAAACGCCGCTGCGCGGCCCTTCAGACATTCAGCGATCAGCCGGTGGTCGTCGGCGCTCACGATGAACTACACTTTTCGACGATGGGGGGTCGGGGAAAGTTCCCCGGAATACTCACCGATTGCCTTTCCCCGAACCACAAAACGCCTGCGTCTTTATGATCGCATACTCCCGGCCCTCGGGAAAGGGGCTTGTTGCGACGACTTTGGCTTCAGGCGGACACTTCAGTTGTAGGGTTTTTCCCTGACAGCGCGTCTACGGCCATCGCAGCCGCGTATCCTTCGGACGAACCGGGGTATAATACGAAGAATCGTTCCGCGATGCCAAACTTGCGAGGAGGTTCAAATGGAGACAGCCACGCTGGGAAAAGTCCTTGTGACGGCCAAAATCGAGAATCTGGGCGACCTGTACAACGTGAACCGCGGCCTCCTGTCCGAGGACAAGGTTCGCCGCATTGAGGTCAGCGATGCTGTGGTGGACACAGGAGCGATGATGCTCTCGTTGCCAAAACGCCTGATTGACCAGCTGGGTTTGACCCGCCAGCGCACCCGCCCCGTCCGGACGCCCTCGGGGTCAGGGAAACAGGCATTTACGAGGTGGTTCGTCTCACCGTTCAAGGGCGGGATTGTCCCGTGGAGGTGGTCGAGGTGCATGAGGAATGTCCGGTGTTGATTGGCCAGATTCCGCTGGAGGCGATGGACTTTGTGGTGGATCTGGTCAATCGCAAGCTGGCTGGCAACCCGGAGCATCGCGGCGAATGGATGATCGATATGTTCTGATGGCCACACGAGGAGCGACAGCGAATGAAGTCTGCAGCCGACGATCGAGCAGTTCTCTGGGACATGGACGGCACGTTGGTGGACACCGCGGAGCTGCACTTCGCCGCGTGGGCGCGCCTGATGGCCGAACTGAACCAACCCTTTACCCGTGCCGACTTCGCCGCCACCTTTGGCCTGCGCAATCCGGAGATTATTCATATCCTCTTTAGTGACCGTTCCGACGAGCGCGCCATTGCCGATCTTGGAAATCGCAAGGAGGAGTTTTACCGGGCCGCGGCGGCTCAGGGCGTGGCGCTGCTGCCGGGAGCGCGGGCCTTGCTGGAGGGCCTGCACGCGGCCGGCTTCCAGCAGGCGATCGGCTCCAGCGCCCCGCGCGCCAACCTCGACCTGATCCTGCGCCTGACGGACAGTGAGCGTTTCTTCGGTGCAGTCGTCTCGATGGAGGACACGCAGCGCGGCAAGCCGGATCCGCAGGTGTTCCAGGTCGCCGCGACCCGTCTCGGTGTGCCGCCGGAGCGCTGCGTCGTGATCGAGGACGCGGTCGCCGGCGTCCAGGCGGCGAAGGCGGGCGGAATGAAGTGTATCGCGGTACGTTTTGTCGGCCATCATCCCGCGGAGAAATTACAGGCCGCCGGCGCCGACCTCGTCGTGCCGAGCCTGGAAGCGGTGTCTGTCGAGTCGGTACGGCAGATGCTTGAGCTTTGAGCCGACACGGCACCGCGGTTACCTGACCAAGAAGCAGAACAGAAGGAATTCATGAGCAGCCATTCCCTGGAAGAACAGGATGTCGCAACCGCCGAATCCAGTGCAGAAGCCACCCCGGAACAACTGTTGGAGATGGAAGATGGCGACCGCTTCGAGCTGATTGACGGTAAACTGGTGGAGCGCAACATGGGAGCGAAGTCGAGTGAAACCGCCGGCAACCTCCTTCGCATCCTTGGCCCGTATGTCCATCAACACCAACTCGGGAAGCTGTTTCCGCCAGACTGCAGTTACCAGATCTTTCCTGAAGCGCCGAAACAGGTACGCTCCCCGGACGTCTCTTTCATCGCCAAAGGCCGGTTGCCGCAAGAGCGGAGCCCAAGCGGACACATGCGCATCCACCCGGATCTCGCTGTCGAGGTGGTCTCACCGAACGACACTGCCGACGAGGTCGAAGCAAAACGTGTCGCCTTCCTCCGCGCGAACGTCCCGCTGGTGTGGATTATCTATCCAGAGATCCGCACGATCCACGTCTACCGCCAAGGGGGCAGCGCCGCGGCCCTCGCCGAGGGCGACGAACTGAGCGGCGAGGAGGTGCTGCCGGGGTTCGTCTGCAAGGTGGCCGACATTTTCGAGGGTCTTTGAGCCATTCTCACTCGGAACCGGGAGGCAGCCGTGAACACCCGACCTGTCCGGCCGCGGGCCGACGTCGCTCCTGCCGTCTTCGCGGTTGCCGCCAGTGTGGCCACGATGCTGGCCGGGGCGCTGGGTCGAATCGCGGTCAGGGGAGGGCAGCACCTTCTACATGGCGTTACCGGCGCGAAGGATTTCGGCGGCTGGCGCACATAACACGATGGACAGAGAACGGACCGGCCCGTGAGGCAAGACAAGTTCAGGAGGACGGCGGGGCGCGCCCCGACCGTCGGCCAACCGCGAAGGAGGTCCGGACTTGCGCTCCATCTTCGACGCCGCCTGGCGTGCGCGTGCCCTGGAAGGTCACGCCGACGCCGTCACTGCCCTGACCGACGAGACGCTGCAGCCGCTCTACCGCTTCTGCCTGTATCGCGTCGGCCGCAACCGTCATTTGTGCGAGGAGGTCGTTCAGGAAACGCTGCTGCGTGCCCTGAAGGAACTCGCTCAGTACGAGCCCGCTCGCGCCGCTAACAACATCTTTCCGTGGCTGACCGGCCTGGCGCGCAACGAGATCCACCGCGCCCTTGGCCGTGAACACACCGCCGTCTCTCTCGAAGTGCTTTGGGCCAACATGGACAAGGAACTGCTCGCCTTCTACGCCCGTCTCGACTCCGAACCGTTTGCCGACGAACTGCTGCAGCGCGAGGAGACGCGCGAGCTGGTCAACGCGACCATGTCGCAGTTGCCGCCGCACTATCGTGAAGCCCTCGAAGCCAAGTATGTCACGGGTCAGAGTGTCCGCGACCTCGCCTCGTCATGGCACGTCTCGGAGAAGGCGGTCGAGTCGCAACTGACCCGCGCTCGCAAGGCGTTCCGCGCTACTTTCCTGGCGTTGTCGCGCAATCTCGGAGCGGAATTGTGTTGATTTCTATCCCGGCGAGCGGCGCGGCGTCAGCCCGCCGGTGAAGTATTACCGGCGGGCTTACGCCCCGCCGCTCGCCGACATTTTTGAGGAAATCTTATGCGTACTGATGACCTGCCCCTTGACCCCGTGCCCGGTCCGGCCGACGTCGGCGACCGGAACGTCGAGCGCCTCCTCGGCGCCGCCTACAAACCGGAAGACATCGACGCTGACTTCGCGCGCGTCCTGACAGGCAAACTCTGCAGCGTGGCCCGCGACCTCGCTGCCGAACGCACCCCCACAGCGACGCCCACCGTCACCGAGGAGCGACGTCGCGCCGTCCTGCACCAGCGCCTCGGCTGGGCGATGGGCTTGGCCGCGTCTGTCGCCGCCGTCGCCCTCTTCCTGTACGCTGCCCAGCGACAGGCCACACCCCCGCACGCCATGACGGAGGACGAGCATGGCGACCTCGCGCCGTCTCTGCGTCAGACCAGCTCCCCGGCCGACACCGGCCCCGGCCTCACCCCGCGCCCGCGTCCCGCCGCTCCTGAAGTCAAGCCATTGTCCGTCGGCCAATCGCTGACGACGCGCACCGGCGAGCGCCGCCGCATCACTCTTGCCGACGGGTCGGTCCTCTATCTCAACCAGAACACGCAGGTCACGCAGACCGCACGGCGTCGGCTGGTGCTGGGCTCCGGCGAGATCTACCTCGAAGTGGCGCCGCGCGAGCAAGGCTCCGGAGCGACCTTTATTGTCCAGACGGAAGGGCGCAAGGTGTCCGCTCTCGGCACGCGCTTCGCCGTTCGCGCTGAGCCGCAGGGCACCGGTGTCCTCGTCACACAGGGCAAGGTTCACGTCAGCGATCTGAAAGAGGTGATTCACGCCGGCCAGCAGCTCGCACCGGGCGGTCGCGACGTCGCCCCCGCTCCGCGCGCCTCGCACGAACTCGACTGGACGCGCGAGCTGATGACCGCCGCCGAGTCGCCACTGGTGCCGTGCAGTCAGCACGGCGGCGGCGCCCTCATCGCCGTCGATCCCAGCGGGCAGGAGATGCGCCTCACGCTGCGCAAGTTCCATGTCGATGTTCACATCGAGGACGGCTTCGCCCGCACCACCATCGATCAGACCTATTTCAACAACGAAAACGATCGCCTCGAAGGGACGTTCTACTTCCCGCTGCCGCCCGACGCCTCGCTCTCGCGCCTGGCGATGTATGTCGCCGAGGGCGGCGATGCCCGCCTGATGGAAGGCGGCATGGCGGAGCGCGACCACGCCCGCGGCGTCTTCGAGAGCATCCGCCACGCCCGCCGCGACCCCGCCCTGCTCGAATGGGTCGATGGCAGCACGTTCAAGATGCGCGTTTTCCCGCTCGAACCCCGTCAGGAAAAACGCATCATCCTCGGCTACACGCAACGGCTGTCGTCGCTCTACGGTGTGACGCGCTATCGCTTCCCCGGCGGCCACAACATGGACTTCGTCAAGGAGTGGTCGTTTGCCGCCCGCGTCAAGCACGGCGCCGCCCAGGTTTGCTCCAGCCCGACGCACCCCGGCCTGGCACTGACTCCCGAAAAGGGTGACATGGTGTTGTCACTCAAGGAGGAGAACATCAAGCCGGATCGCGACGTTGCCCTGGAAATCCTGGACAAGGTGCCGGCTGTACGACTGGAAGAGCTCGCCCGCTTCTCCAGCAATACGCACGAAGATCAACAATATCTGATGCTGCGCTACGTCCCGAAGCTGGTGGGCGAGCCAAAACGCGAACGCCGCGACTGGGTCATCCTGTTCGAGTCGGCGGCCAATCGCGACCCGCTGCTGGCACGCACGCAGATTGAGGTGATCCGCACGCTCCTCAGCAACGCCGAGCATGACGATACATTCCACGTCCTGACCGTCGCCACGCGCACCCACCTCTTCGACAAGCAGGCACGGCCAGCGACGGCGGCGAACGTCTAGGCGGCGTGCAAGTTCCTCGACAGCGCTCACCTCGTCGGCGCTCTCGACCTCGCCGGCGCTCTCAAAACTGCCGAGCCGCTGCTCAAGGTGGGCAAGAACCCGTATCTGCTCCATGTCGGAGGCGGAATCGCGGCGATGGGCGAGCGCAGCGAGGACGCCCTGGCGAAGTTGATCCCCGAGGGCGTGCGTTACGTCGGCGTCGGCGTCGGCAAGCGCTGGGGCCGCAACTTCATGAAGGCGGCGGCCGATCGCACCGGCGGCTACTTCACGCAGATCAATCCCGACGAGTCGATCACCTGGCGCGCGTTCGACCTGCTGGCGACGTTGAACACGCCGCGGCTCATGGAACTGCGCGTGGTGGACGACGCCGAGCGGGCCGCCTTCCTGTGCGATGCGACCTCGCTGGCTCAGGGCGAAGAAATCTTCGCCGTCACCCGCGTCAAGAAGGGCGCCGCGCTGCCGGAGGCGGTCACCGTCGCCGGCAAGCTCGACGGCAAGCCGTTCGTGCGCCGCATCCGCGTCCGCGAGGTGGCGGAAGGAGCCGGTTACCTGCCGCGGACGTGGGCGAAGTTGGAGATCGACCGCCTGCTCGCCGAGGACGGCGCCAAGCACAAGAACACCGTCGTCGAACTGAGCAAGGCGATGTACGTGATGTCGCCGTACACGTCGCTGCTGGTGCTGGAGACCGACGCGGACTACGAGCGCTTCAAGGTGGACCGCGGCCGCAAGGACCACTGGGCGATGTACGCCTCCCCGGCGCGGATCCCGATCGTCCACGAGCCGCTGTGGACCACGAGGCAGGGCGCTCCGCAAGCGCAGGGGCAGAAGCGCTCGGTCGCCCAGGTGCTCAGCACAGTGCTGATCCGCGTGCCGCCGCAGCCCCTCAGCCCGGCGGGCAAGCCAAACAACAACCCGCTGCAGGCCGTCAGCGCTCTGCCGCTCTACTTTGGCGCGTTCGCCCTGCCCACGACCGGCGAGGAATTTGGCGTCGAAATCGGGTTGCAGGCGCCCATAGTCTATCGGCACGGTTTCGACTTCAATGCTTCCGAGCCGATGGAATGGTCAGATCAACCACTGAAGGATAGGACCATCGGGTTCAAGGGGCTGCGCTACCTTGGGGCCAACCGCAGTCCTTACCTGAACCTGCTGAAGGGGGAGGCGCCAGCCTGGAACTACTATCACCTCGTCCGCCCCGACACGACCGCGGCCCGCATTGGGCTGTCCCGGACGGACTTCTCGCCGAACCGGGTTTCCGGTTCGGAATCACCGAATTGGAGGGACGGCATGCCGCTCTGCTGCGGTCCTTCGACGGCTGGTACGAAAACGGCAGGATCACCGAGGACACCCTGCGAACGCATCTCCTGCGGCTCAGGGCTGAGGACGGCCGCCGCTTTGCAGAGAGGCAACTCCCGTCGCCGGAAGAACTGGACCGCATCGTCCTCAGGCAACGGCTCCTGAGCGACCTGGATGACAATACGAAGGTGGCGCTCGACAGGAAGTGGGGCAAAGATCTGTTCCGCCAGGACAAAGAACTCACTCTTCTGTCGATGATCGAGAGATCCTTTCATGATCCCCGTCTCGTTCGTCGCAAGTTCTCGAAGCCTGGCGACCCCGCCGCCCCGCGCCTGCCGGTGCTGCTCGGCCGCCCCGAACTGGGCGTCACCGTCCTGTCGTCGGAGACGGTCCGCCTCCTGGCGACCGAGGGCGTCGATCCGCGGCTGATTGAGCAGGCGGTCAAGGAGATGCAGGGCGCCGACCCGAACCAGCCGATGCCCGATAGCCGGATCGCCAACAATGGCGGCAGCGGCCGCGTTGACGAGGCGAAACTTCGCAAGTTGGCCGAGGGCTGGGGTCGGCTGAACCCTCGTGAGCGCAATCAGGCGTTGACCGAGGTCGCAGACCTGACGCGTGGTCTGTCGCCAGCCCACCAGGAGGCCATCCGCGAATACTTCCGCAAGATCGACCCGGCCGGGAAGTCGGGCCAGGCCACGGAGAAAAAGGATCTCCCACCGATCATGTTGGCGAGCGTGGAGGCCCTGGCCGAGGAGCTTTCCCGGCGGCTCAACGGCGAAGGCCGGAAGGCTCTCCTCTACGAACGGCCGCTGTTCACCGGCGACCCGCGCTTCTTCGGCGACCTGGTCAGCCACGCCCCCGGCCTGAACACCACCCAGGCCGACATCCTCGCCGTTCTCGAAGCCGAGGCGACGGGCAACGGTCCGCAGGCGGGTGTCATCGACGCCAGGGCACGCGCCTTGATCGAACGCGCCCGGACGGGTGGCTGGCAGGCCATCGCGCTGCCCGCCATCGAGAAGCAAGCCGCAAGCAAGTTCGTCTTCAACGCCGCGGGCCAGTACGCCGTGGATCATATCACGAGTAATGGGCTCCGTGAAGTCGTCATTTGCGATGGGGCGATGCTCCTCCATCTCTATCCGGAGTTGGGGCTGGGTGGCCGCCGTGCCGTCACCCGCTTCCACCGCGGCGACCTCGCGGCTCTCGTACCCTGGGTACTGCCGCCCGTCGAGGATCTGGCACGCGGGGCGGATCTCAAGTATGTCGATGAGCACACCGTTGCGGTGGTCGCTCGCGACGCCGGCAAGGCCGCGGCCTACGTTCAGCTGTCGCTGATTTTTGCCGCGGACGGCCGTTTGGCCGAGCGCCGGCTCGTCCTGATGCCGCAAGGTAAGACGCTCTCCCGCGAAACGTACGACACCGACGGCACGGTACGGCTCTATCGCGCCGACGAGACAAAGGCCGTCGCCGAGCGAAAGGTGAAGGTCGCCCCGGCCGCAGAGCCGAACCTGACGCCCGACACGCATGACCTGGTGCTGGTGCCGATGCCGCTGCGCACCCGCGAGCACATCGGGATCAACGGCGGCATGGGTTTCGCGAACCACGTCGAGGAGTCGGCCATCGCCCTGATCGCGGCGGAGTGTCTGCAACATAACGGCCAGATGGCTCTGCAAATCTTCGGCGAGCGCTTCCACGCTCGCGGCGACCGGCGCCTGGGCTTCTACACGTTGCTGACCGCCGGCGGCGTGGCGATCAATCCGGGCCAGGCTCACGAGTGGAACGGCCAGCGGGTCCGCATGGACATCGTTTGGGAGCATCCCAACTCGCCGCTGGCGATGTACCTCGCCTATCACAACGATGCGATCGTCAACGGCGACCGCACCGCGTTGGGCGAACTGGACGGGCCGGCGGACGGCTTCGTGCAGAAGTTCGCCAGCTTCCGCGACCTGTGGCGGCGCTGGCACAAGGATCCCAACCATAACGACCTCGAACCCGTCCGCACCCGCGTCCAGGCATACCTCAAGAGCGCCCCGTCGCCGTTGCTGGTGTGGGCGCTGCTCGACGCGGTCGAGGGCCGCAGCGCCAGCGCCCCCGCGGAGTTCCGGCAGGTTCTGGCAGATGCCCGTCTGCTCGCCGGTGACGCTCTCGGGCTGGGCTACGCGGCTCGTTACGAGCGTGCCCGCTTCCTGGTGGCGTCGGGCGACCACGGCAAGGGCCGCGAGGCGTTCCGGCAACTCCACGCCGACGCCCTCAAGGCCGGCATTCTGCCGCCCATCAACGACGTCTTCCGCACCGCGCTGCAGAATGCGCCGGCGAACGAAGTTGGCTGGATGGAATGGATGCGCCAGGCCGGCACCCAGGCAGCGAAGGAGAACGGCCCGCTCAGCGTGGTCGGGCTGGCATGGCAGGCTCATCAGCTCGGCGACCGCGTGCTGGCCGAGGAACTCTTTGACATCGCCCGGACCGCAGCGGGCGAGAGCAATGAGGGCCGCGTGGTCGGCCTGTCCACGGTCGAGTACCTGCTGGAGACGAAGCAGTTCGCCCGCGCCGGGGTCCGCCTCGAAGAATTGCTCAAGGACGAGACGGTCGGCCGGTCGCCGCGGCTGTGGCGTCTGGCTTCCTCACTGGCGACGAAGCGCAACCTGCCAGGTCGGGCCGTCGTTTGCA
>WNGB01011656.1_pt1 | contig 12019 bp, 10 predicted proteins | sample 5400681 | NCBI WGS metagenome assembly WNGB01 (sample SAMN13153367, study PRJNA577476) | soil metagenome | isolation source: 115 cm soil or saprolite under grassland replicate 2 | place: USA:California | collected 2016-06-15 | reverse complement strand
CTCCTGTTCCGGACGGCGACGCGGCAAATCTGCCGCAGGCTGGGCTATTTCGCGACCTTCATGGCGCGGCCCGCGCTCAAAGGCCACTATTCGAGCGGCTGGCACCTGCATCAGTCGGTGGTCGAGCGCGACAGCAAGCAAAACCTGTTCATGCCCGAGCGATCGGACGACGTCCTGTCGCCGCTCGGCCGGTCGTTTCTCGCCGGGCTGTTGGCATACGCGGTGCCGGCGACGCCATTCGCCACGCCGACCGTCAACGGCTATCGCCGGTTCAGGCCGAACTCGCTGGCGCCCGACCGCGCCACCTGGGCGCACGACCATCGCGGCGTGATGATCCGGGTGCTGGGGGGGCCGGGCGATCCGGCGACGCGACTGGAAAACCGCGTCGGCGAGCCCGCCGCCAATCCGTATCTCTATGTCGCGTCGCAGATCGTCGCCGGTCTCGCCGGCCTCGATCGCAGGCTGGACTTAGGCGCGCCCGATGACGAGCCCTATGCGGCCGAGCGCACCATGCTGCCCAAGAGCTTGATGGAGGCGCTCGACGCGCTGGACAAGGAGTCCCTGTTCCGCAGCGCGCTCGGCGACGTCTTCATCGACTATTACGTCAAGCTCAAGCGCACCGAGGCCGGCCGCTATCTGCGCTCCCTGGAGGAGACCGGCGCCACGGGTGACGAGCCCACCGATTGGGAGCAGAATGAGTACTTCGATTTCTTCTAGAGCTGTTCGGTGGGCAACGGCGCGCACGGCACCAGCATCCCCCTCGAAGGCTAAAGGAAAATGTCGAACGAACAACGAAAGCAAATGCGGTCCGATTCGCGGTTTTCACGCAGTAGGGCGAAGTGGCGTTCACGCGCCGCGCAAAGGAGATCGCCATGACGATCCTGGAAAGAATCAGCCAGGCGCCGAGCCGGATCGGCAGCGCGCTCTACGACTGGGACGAGCTGGTCCAGGAAGACCGCGTGCACCGGCTGGCCTACACCGACCCGGCGATCTTCACCGCCGAGATGACGCATGTATTCGGCGGAACCTGGGTCTATCTCGCCCATGAGAGTCAGATCCCCAACGCCAACGATTTCATCACTGGGCGTCTCGGCCTGCGCCCGCTCATCATCGTGCGCGATCAGCAGGGGAGGATCCGCGCGCTCTACAACCGCTGCACGCATCGCGGCACCACGCTCTGCCGCTGGGACAAGGGCAACGCGAAGTCGTTCCAGTGCCCGTATCACGGCTGGAACTTCCTCAACACCGGCAAGCTGCGCGGGGTGCCGTGGCCCGAGGGCTACGCGTGCGACTTCAAGGACCCCAAGTACAACATCGCCCAGGTGCCGCGGGTGGAATCCTACCGCGGCTTCATCTTCGGCACGCTCAACCTGGATGCGCCGCCGCTCGCCGACTGGCTCGGGCCCATCAGGCAGCCGATCGACGAGTGGCTCGACCGCAATCCCGGCGGCAAGGTGGTCGTGTGCGAGGCCAATCGGCTCAAGTTCAAGGGCAACTGGAAGCTCGCCTACGACAATTCCGCCGACGGCTACCACGTGGTCTATTCGCACCGCTCGCTTCTCGACACCGAGAACCGTTTTGCCGCCAACAGCACCAAGGGCATGTCGTACTACAAGACGTCGCCGGACGATGCCCCGATGTACGTCAAGTACGCGGGCAACGGCCACCATTTCAAGGACAAGCGGCCGAACCTGGAAAAGCGCCCCGGCGGTTTGTGGGCGCTCGAATCCGCCCATCCGGGCATGGAGCACTACGAGGACGAGTTCAGGCGGCGCTACGGCGCGCGCGCCGATGACCTGCTCGACCTCGCCGGCTCCGAGCCGGTCAACATCAACGTGTTCCCGAACCTGTCGCTGCTCGGCAACCACATCCAGGTGTTCGAGCCGATCAGCGCCGAGGAGACCAACACGGTCTGGTACGGCACCAGGATCGTGGACGAGATAGGCGCGCTCGGCGATGCGGTCGATGACATCAACGCGCTCCGCATGCGCACCCAGGAAGGCTTCCCGAATTTCGGCGAGGTCGACGACGTCGCCAATTTCGAGCAGATCCAGCGCGGCCTGCAGTGCCTGGAGGACGAATGGGTCTACATGCACCGGGGCTTAGGCATTCCCGGCCGGGTGCGCACCCACGACGACGGCACCATCTCGGCGCCGGCGACCGACGAGGTGTTCATGCGCGAGCACTTCAAGGAGTGGAAACGGCTGATGAAGGCGCGGCCGAACCTGGCGATCCAGCGGGAGCCGTGAGACGGAGGACAGACGACGGATGACAGATCGTCGCGTCGTCGTCACAATCTTTCCCCGTCGCCCGTCATCGGGACTACAGCATGCAGCCCGCACCCGACCCCTCCCGCACGTCGTACTACGTCAACGATGCGCTCTATCGCGCGCTGATCGCGAATTTTGCCGATTGGCAGCGCGACGATCGGACGGTGGCCGATCCCGCCGAGCGCGACCTGTTCCGCCGGCTCATCGAGCGCGAGGCGCGCCTGTTGGACCAGCTGCGCTACGAGGAGTGGCTGACCCTGTTCGCGCGCGAATGCATCTACTGGGTGCCCGCAACCCCCAACGCCGGCGATCCGCGGCGCGAGGTGGCGGTCATGTTCGACGACCGCCGCCGGCTCGAGGACCGCGTGTTTCGTCTGCGCACGGGCTTTGCCTGGTCGCAGGCGCCGGCCTCGCGCACCGTGCGGTTGATCGCCAACGTGGAGGTGTTCGCCGCCGATCGCGACGACGTGCGCATGGTGCGGTCCAATTTCCTGATCCACGAATTCTGGCGACGAGACGCGTTTCCTGAGCGGCTGGGCGGGTCACCGCTTCGCGCAGGCCGACGGCCGCTGGGAGATCGCCGCCAAGCAGGTCAACCTCATCGAATGCGATCAATCAATCCGCAACCCGAGCATCATTCTTTAGCGTCTGCATCGTCAGGGCCCGGCCTTGTGCCGGCCATCCACGTTTATGGGTCGGTTTGCTCAAGACGTGGATGGCCGGGACAACCCTCGCCGCTGTGGCGGCTCGCCCGGCCATGACGATGCGCTGATGTGAGATGCGCCGACGAGCGCTGTCTCGGAATCAAGCGCTCTTCTGCTTCGCCTTCTTACGCCAGAGCTGGAAGCCCTGGTCGTTGATGGCTTTTTCGATCTCCGCGCGCGGCAGGCGATGCGGAGGATCTTTGTCGGCCGCAACGACGCCGACCGCGTGCCACGGACGAAACTGCTCCGGCAACTGGCTCCCCGCGAGATCGCCGGAAAAGGCCCGTAACCCGGCCTGGACCCCGGACTTGAAGACATAGATCCGCATGGGTACACCTCTTTGCTAAAGCCGGACCGCCATCGTCGGCACGGCGGGCGCTCAGCGCCGACGGAACTGATTTCGCACCGGCGTGCCGCGCATCGCTGCCGCCCGCTCGTCCTTGTGGCGGAAGATGACGCGGCCCTTTTCCAGATCGTAAGGAGACATCTCGACCGTCACGCGATCGCCCGCGAGCGTCTTGATCCGGTTCTTCTTCATGCGGCCGGCCGTGTAGGCGACGATCGCATGGCCGTTGTCGAGCTGAATGCGATAGCGCGCATCGGGAAGAATCTCGGTCACGAGGCCTTCGAGCTCGATCAACTCTTCCTTGGCCATGCAAGCTCCTTCATGTGTAGAGGCCGCCGCCCTTGAAGGAACGGCGGCCAATGAAACGGGTCCTGAAACGACCCCTCGCGAGAAGCGTTACGCGATCTCGAGCCGGCCGACCGCGATCTTGCCGGAGCGCGCGTCGGTCTGGGTATCGAACGACACCTTCTGGCCTTCGCGCAGGGCGGAGATGCCCGCACGCTCCAGGGCGGTGGCATGAACGAAGACGTCTTTTCCGCCGTCGTCCGGCTGGATGAAGCCGAAGCCCTTCTGACCGTTGTAGAACTTTACTGTGCCCGTAGTCATAACAATGTCCTTTCACTGACGGTGTGCACGTTGGGAGCGGGCGCACGCCTTCGTGGCCAGTTCCCGGTTCGTCGAATTTGGAGGCTGAAACGTGCGCCTGGCAGTGCGAGGCGAAGCGGCCCAGTTGTCCGGCCAAATGTCGATAACGCAATATGTATCGCCTGAAGGGGGCAATTACAAGGCACCTCGATCGGCGGAACCGCCCGCATCAGGGCAATCACGCAGCGGGCGGCGCTAAGATCGCCGGCGGGCGGTCCCCTATCGCGTCAGCGGCAAATCCAGTTCCACGCGATCGTGCGTCACCTTGGGCTCACACTGAGATAATCGAAGCAATCGGGCGGCGACGATCACCGACGATCACGCCCCCACCGGCCGCCACGGGGCGAAGCGGAAGCCTTGCATCGCATCGCGCACCATCAGCATCTCGCCGACCGTCTCCGAGGTGATGAGGCCGACCAGGCGTCCGTTCGCATCGACGACGCCGACCGCCGGCACCGCTTTCTCCTGCAGCAGCTTGAACGCCTCGTCGAGGGTGCGGCGGTAGCTGATGACCGGGACGTCGCGCTGCATGACGTCGGCGATCGGCACCAAGGGCCCGAGCTGCTTCAAGGCCTTGATGATGTCGCTTCGGCCCAGCACGCCGATCAGGCGGCCGTTCTCGACCACCGGGAACTCGGTCTGGCTGGTGCGCAGAAGCGTCTCGATCGCGTGGTCGATGCGCTCGTCCGGCGCGAGCGTCGCGAACTGCGTCATCATCGCGGAAGTCACCGGCACCCCGCGCGACATCGCGCGCATGGCCACCAGCTGCGCCTCGGCCGACGCCGCGAGATAAACGAAGATCGCGATGAAGATCAGTATCGGGTTCCCGAACAGCCCGAGGAAGCCGAACCCGAAGGCGCAGAGCTGGCCGATCTTCGCCGCCACCTCGGTCGCGCGCACGAAGCCGAGCTTGATCGCGAGGAGCGAACGCAGGATGCGGCCGCCGTCCATCGGGAAGGCGGGGATCAGGTTGAACACCGCGAGGAACAGGTTCACCGAGGCGAGGCGGTCGACCATCGGCACTGCCGAGCTTTCGACCGAAGCGAGGTGCCGGCCGCTCAAGTCCGCGCCGGCAAACGCCATAAGCGCGAGCGCGATGACGACGTTCACGGCGGGGCCGGCGATCGCGATCAGGAATTCCTGGCCCGGCTCCTCGGGGATGCGCTCGAGCCGCGCCACCCCGCCGATCGGCAGCAGCGTCACGTCCGGCGTCGGTATCCCGAAGGCGCGCGCGGTGAAGATGTGGCCGAACTCGTGGGCGAGCACGCACAGGAACAGCAGGATCATGAAGGCGAGGCCGCTCCACGCGGCTTCCGCGCCACCGGTGACGTAGCTTGCCGCCCAGATCCAGACCAGGAACAGGAGGAACGTGATGTGGATGCGGACCGCCGTGCCGGCGATCCTGCCGATGCTGATCGACCAGGACATGGGATGCCTCGATGGTGCTGACCGCTCCTGATTAAGTAAGGCGGCACGCGGCCGGTTTCGAGAGGCAATCGGCTGAACGATGCGGGAACCGGCGGCGACTGCGAAGGTTACACCTCGGTCGTGGCTTACGGAATCGGGTCTCCCGGTGACAAGCGGGTTACCTTCCGAATCCTCGGCGCCGGCGCTATCGGACCATGCGCTTTCGCCCGCGCCATGATGGTTATCAAATTTGTGAGGCCCGCATGGCATCCACGTTCGGCCAGGACCATCTCGACCGCGTATGGAACGTGGTCGAAAAAGTCGGCGTCTGCATGATGGCGACGCGCTTCAAGGACGGGTTGCGGGCGCGGCCGCTGGAGGCGCGGCCCGACCGCGATGCCGGCCTGATCTGGTTCGTCACCGACGTCCGCCGCCAAGGACGACGAGATCGCCGCCCATCCCGAGGCGTGTCTCGTCTTCATCGACGAGAAACAGAAGGCCTATCTGTCGCTCGCCGGCCGCGCGGAAGTGCGTGACGATCACGCCAAGGCGGCCGAGATCTGGAAGAAGACCGACAACGCCTGGTGGTCCGGGCCGGACGATCCGAACGTGCGCGTGCTGCGGTTCGAGCCGGCCAAGGCGGAGCTGTGGGACGGCCCGGCGAGCGCAGCGGTCGCGGCGTTCGAGTTCGCCAAGGCGCACATCACCGGCGAGAAGCCGAACCTGGGCGAGAATCGCAAGGTGATCGTGGACGTGTAAGCGCGGCACGCAACGCCGCGCCAATACAAGACGGTCTCGGGGGATTCTCTCGAGTCCGATCGGTCCGGCCGGCTTGAACCGACTCGCCCATTGGGCTACATAAGTGCATGGCTGGCAGGCGGCTTCAGACCGTCGCAGAGACGAAGGCGTTCTCTGATGACATCGACGCCATGCTGTCTCCGGCCGAACGCGACGCGGTCATCGCCGAGATTGCGTCGAACCCGGATGGCGGCGACCTGATCCCCGATACCGGAGGCTTGCGCAAGCGCCGCATTCCGCTGCCGGGGCGCGGAAAGCAAGGCGGTGCTCGGGTGGTTACGCTTTATCTCGGCGAACGCTTCCCGGTGTATGCGGTGTTCGTCTACGCCAAGAACGAGCGCGCGGATTTGTCGCCCCAACAGAAGCGGGTGCTGATACGGCTCGTCGCCGACATCAAAGCGCAGAAGAGGACGCGACGATGAAGAAGCAACGGTTTGATCGGCTGGTGGAAAGCCTCGGCGAGGTGCGCACGCATGTTGTCACCGGGCGCTTCGCCGGGCGGATCAGCGAGGTTGCGATCGGGGCCGCCGATATCCGCGCCGTGCGAGAGCGCTCAGGCCTGACGCAGGCGCAGTTCGCAGCGACCTTCGGCATCGGGCTCGGGACGCTGCAGAAGTGGGAGCGCGGCGAGCGCCGTCCGAGCGGCGCGGCGAAGTCGCTGCTCAAGGTGATGCAGGCGGACATTCCGGCGGTGGTGAAGGCGCTCGGCGTGACACCGCCGCGCCGCAGGCGCCGGCCGCGCCAGGCGCGCCGCGCGGCATGACGCCCTCGCGCGACAGCCCGGATGGAATTCCGGGGTCAGGCGTGGGCGATCTGGAAATGAGGCTGCACGCGCCTAAGAGCGTTTTTCCATCTTGCGCCGCCGCTGCGCCAGCGTGCGCAGGCGCAGCGCGTTGAGCCGGATGAAGCCCGCGGCATCGCGGTGGTCGTAGGCGACCGCGCCCTCTTCGAAGGTGACCAGATCCTGGTCATACAGGGAGAACGGGCTCTCGCGTGCGACCACGGAGACGGTGCCCTTGTAGAGCTTGAGCCGCACCCTGCCGGTGACGAATTCCTGCGAGGCGTCGATCGCCGCCTGCAGCATCTCGCGCTCGGGCGAAAACCAGAAGCCGTTGTAGATCAGTTCGGCGTATTTCGGCATCAACTCGTCCTTCAGATGCGCGGCGCCGCGGTCGAGCGTGATCTGTTCGATGCCTCGGTGCGCCGCCAGAAGGATCGTCCCGCCCGGCGTCTCGTACATGCCGCGCGACTTCATGCCGACGAACCGGTTCTCGACGAGGTCGAGCCGGCCGATGCCGTTGAGGCGTCCGAGCGCGTTGAGCCGCGCCAGCAGCGCCGCCGGCGTGAGCCGCTCCCCGTCCACCGCGGTCGCATCGCCGCGCGCGAAATCGATCTCGCAATAGGTCGGCGTATCGGGAGCCGTTTCGGGATCGACCGTGCGCGAATAGACGTAGTCCGGCACCTCGGCGCCCGGGTCCTCCAGCACCTTCCCCTCGGAGGAGGTGTGCAGCAGGTTGGCGTCGACCGAGAACGGCGCCTCGCCGCGCTTGTCCTTGGGCGTAGGGATCTGGTGCGCCTCGGCGAACGCGATCAGCGCCTCGCGCGAGCGCAAATCCCATTCGCGCCACGGCGCGATCACGGTGACGTCCGGTTTGAGCGCGTAATAGGCGAGCTCGAAGCGCACCTGGTCGTTGCCCTTGCCGGTCGCCCCGTGCGCGACCGCGTCGGCGCCGACCTTTTCGGCGATCTCGATCTGCTTTTTGGCGATGAGCGGCCGCGCGATCGAGGTGCCGAGCAGGTATTGGCCCTCGTACAGCGCGTTGGCGCGGAACATCGGGAACACGTAGTCGCGCACGAACTCCTCGCGCAGATCCTCGATGAAGATGTTCTCGGGCTTGATGCCGAGGAGGAGCGCCTTGTCGCGCGCGGGCTCGAGCTCCTCGCCCTGGCCGAGGTCGGCGGTGAACGTGACCACCTCGCAGCCATAGGTCTGCTGCAGCCACTTGAGAATGATCGACGTGTCGAGCCCGCCCGAGTAGGCGAGCACGACTTTCTTCACGGGCTTGGGCGCGTCGCCGGCGGGCATGAAACTCTTTCTTCGTCATGCCCGGACTTGATCCGGGCATCCACGTCTTTCTTGTTTGTCGTGCCCTCAGGAAGGCGGGGCATCCAGTCCTCGCCGCAGGCGCGGTCTCGGCGATGAATCGCCAACGCCAACGGCCGGCGGCTACCGGATTCCCCGGTCGAGCCGGGCGGTGACAATGAAAGCGCGCGGACTATAGGGGGAACGACGGGGGCCGCAAGGGCGGCCGAAGCCTTGCCAATGGCGGGTCGAACCGATAGCAATGCCGCCGTTCCCGCGTCCCAGGCTCCCCTGGCGGCGGTAGCAAGCGCCCGTAGCTCAGCTGGATAGAGCACCAGACTACGAATCTGGGGGTCGGAGGTTCGAATCCTTCCGGGCGCGCCATTTTACGGGGTTTTCTAAAACGTACCAGAATTTTTGGCTCTTTTTTGGCTCTCGCATTATTTCAGAACAGAGCCTCTTTTTTTGAAAGAAAATTCTCTGACGAGCTTCTGTTCTGTCGCTCAGCATCGCTCTCATTTTTGGGCAGCGGTTCGGTCGCGTAAGCGGATAATGCCCGGTTTGGCTCAAAGCGGACCAACATTCTTGGTTTGCTTGCTTCTGCTTGTGGACCCTGAGCTGACATCATTGATGCAAGCTTGTCTGCTCAAGGATCATCCGCCGATTTCACCGATCGAAAGTTAAGCAACTGCGTCCAGGGTCGCAGTCTTTGCTTCTCCTTCTTGATCAATGAGGTCATTGGCTCCATTGCCTGCCGAGCCTGTCAAGGCCGGCCGGATCCGGAACCAGGCCACGTAGAGAGCGGGCAGAAACACGAGCGTCAGCAGCGTCGCGACCACGAGACCACCGATCACCGCATAGGCCATCGGCCCCCAGAACACGGTGGGCGCGATCGGGATCATGCCGAGGATGGCCGCGGCGGCGGTCAGCAGGATCGGGCGCAAGCGATGCTCGGTTGCGACGATCACCGCATCCCACGGGTGTCGGCCATGGGCAATTTCCGTCTCGATCTGGTCGATCAGGATCACCGAATTGCGGATGACCATGCCGATGAGCGAGATGACGCCGAGGATGGCGACGAAGCCCATCGGCACGCCGGATAGAAGCAGCGCCGCGGCGACGCCGATGACGGCGAGCGGGCCGGTAGCAACCACAAGGAAGAGGCGCTGGAAGCTCTGCAGCTGGACCATGAGAATCGTGATCATGAGGACCAGCATGAGCGGGAAGACCGCGAACACGCTGGTCTGAGCCTTTGCACTCTCCTCGACGGTGCCTCCGACGACGACGTCGTAGCCGGCCGGGAGCTTCGACTTGAGCGCAGCAATGTCGGAAGCGAGCGACTTGACGACTGTCGCCGCCTCGACGCTGGGCGCGGTATCGGCCTGCACGGTGATCGTCGGAAGACGCTGTCGGCGCCAGATCAGCGGCGGCTCGAGGCCGTACGACAGCGTGGCGATCTGCTCGAGCGGAACGGAGCGTCCGCCCGGCGTCTCGATCATGAGGCTGCGCAACGTTTCGAGCTTGGCGCGCTCCTCGGGGACGGCGCGCGCGACGACGTCGACCAGATAGATATCGTCGCGCACCTGGGTGACCGGCGTGCCCGACAGCACGGCATTGATGGTCTGGCTCAACGCTTGCGAGCTGATGGCGAGTGCACGCGCGCGGTCCTGGTCGACCTGGACACGAACCTGCTTGGACGGCTCGTTCCAGTCGAAGTTGATGTTCCGCGCGCTCGGCGTGTTGCCGAGCAGCGATCCGAAGCTGTGCGCCAACTCGCGGACCTTGTCGGGATCCGGACCGCTGACGCGGAACTTGAGCGGCCAGCCGACCGGAGGTCCATTCTCGAGCGGGTTCACGCGGGACATAACCTGTTCGAACTCCGGGCGTTGCAACGCGTCGAGGATTCGCTTCTGCACGGCGGAGCGAACCTTGAAGCCCTTGGCGACGATGACGCCTTGGGCGAAAAAATCGTTCGTGAGCTGCTGGTCGAGGGGCAGATAGAACCGGACGGCGCCACTGCCGACATAAAACGACCAGTGGTCGATGTCCGGGTCGGTCTTCAGGATCTTTTCGAATTCGTCGACGACCTTACGTGTCGCCTTGATGGACGAGCCTTGCGGCAGCGTGAGATCGACGAGCAGCTCGGGACGGTCCGAGGCGGGAAAGAACTGCTGCTGCACTAACTGCATGCCGACGAGTCCGGCAACGAACAGCCCGGCGGTGGTGCCGATGACCCAGTATTTCAGGCGCAGCACGCGGTCGAGCACGCCATGAAAGGCGCAGGCGAATCGCGACGGCTCGTGACCATGGCCCTTCATCTTGTCGGGGAGAATGAAGACGCCGGTGAGCGGCGTAAACAACACCGCGACGAACCATGAGGCGGTCAGCGCGACCCCGACGACCGCGAACAGCGAAAAGCAATACTCGCCGGCGCTGCTCGCCGCGAAGCCGACCGGAACGAACCCGGCGATCGTGACCAGCGTCCCGGTCAGCATCGGGAAGGCGGTGGAGGTGTAGGCGAAGGTCGCTGCGGTGACTTTGTCACAGCCCTGCTCGAGCTTGTAGACCATGGTCTCCACGGCGATCATCGCGTCGTCGACGAGAAGGCCCAGCCCGATAATGAGCGCGCCGAGCGAGATGCGCTGCAGGCTGACGCCGGTCAGCTTCATGACCACGAAGGTGATGGCGAGAACCAGCGGGATCGCGATCGCGACGACGATGCCGGGGCGCCAGCCGAGCGCCAGGAAGCTGACCCCGAGCACGATGGCGATCGCCTCGATGAGCGTCTTGATGAACTCGCCCACGGCCTCGTGCACCACCTCCGGCTGGTCGGCCACGAGGTGGCTTTCGATGCCGACGGGCAGTTCCGCGGTCACTTTGGCGAGCCGCTCTTTCATGTGCTCGCCGAAGGCCAGGACGTCCGCGTTCTTGGTCATCGAGACGGCGAGGCCGATGGCAGGGCGGCCGTTGTATCGGAACATTGGCTGCTCGGGGTCGACATAGCTGCGGCGGATCTTGGCGATGTCGCTCAGCCGGAAGAATCGGCCGTTGACGCGGAAATTGACCGCCTTGAGACTTTCTTCCGAGATGAACTGGCCGGAAACGCGGATGGCGGTCTTTTCGACGTCCGCATTCAACGTGCCGCTCGGCTGGATGGCGTTTTGCGCCTGCAGCGTCTGCACCAGTTGCGAGATGTCGAGTCCCATGGCGGCCAGCTGTTGCGTGGAAAACTCGAGGTAGATCTTTTCGTCCTGGGTGCCGAGCAGGTCGATCTTGGAAACGTCAGGCACTTCGAGGAGTTCGGCACGGACTCGCTCGGCATGGTCGCGGAGCTCGCGCTGCCCAAAACCGTCGGACGTCAACGCGAATATCAGCGAGTAGGTGTCGCCGAATTCGTCGTTGAAGAACGGGCCCTGCACCCCCTCGGGCAAAGTCTGCCTGATGTCGCCGACCTTCTTGCGCACCTGGTACCAGAGATCCGGCACATCGGACGCGCGAGTAGAATCCTTCAGGTTGACGAACACCACGGACTCGCCGGGCTTGCTGTAGCTTTTCAGGTAATCGAGGTTCGGCAGCTCCTCGAGCTTCTTCTCGATGCGGTCGGTGACCTGCTTTATGGTCTCCTGCGTGGTGGCGCCCGGCCACAGCGTCTTCACCACCATGGTCTTGATGGTGAAGGGCGGATCCTCCTCGCGGCCGAGCTTGAAATAATCGACCAGGCCGGCCAGCGCGATGACCAGCATGAAGTAGACGACCAGGCTCTTGT
>WNGB01011655.1_pt1 | contig 12019 bp, 9 predicted proteins | sample 5400681 | NCBI WGS metagenome assembly WNGB01 (sample SAMN13153367, study PRJNA577476) | soil metagenome | isolation source: 115 cm soil or saprolite under grassland replicate 2 | place: USA:California | collected 2016-06-15 | reverse complement strand
CCCCCGGGAGCGCATCAGGCGCAGCGGGCTCAGCTGCTCCGGCGGGGCCGGCCCGGAACCCGCCCGCGACCGTGGCGCGGGCGGGCCCGGGCTTGGGCCCGGAGATGAATCCGAGGGCGGGTCCGGAGGCGGGGGGGGCCGCAGCGCGGGATCTGCCGCCATGGACCAGCTGCCCTAGCCGACCGACGGGCCGAGGCCGAGGGACTGCGGCGTGCTGGAGTCCGGTGACGGCTGGTTCAGGCCCTCATCCAGCGGCCCGAACTGGGTCATCAGTGCGGGGCTGCCACCCCACGGGGTCTGCTCCTCGGCGACCAGCGTGTTGGTGGTCAGCAGCAGGCCCGCCACGGACGCGCCGTTCTGCAGCGCGGACCGCGCGACGCGCAGCGGGTCGATGATGCCCATATCGATCATGTTGCCATACCGCCCCTGGAGTGCGTCAAAGCCCTCGTCCGGGCCGAGCCGGGACAGCTGGGCCACGACCTCCTCACCGGAGTAGCCCGCGTTGGCGGCGATGAGGTAGGCCGGGGCGGTCAGGACCCGGCGCACGATCTCCACGCCGGTCGCGTAGTCGTCCTTGACCTGGAGGTCGTCCAGCGCGCCCGCGGCGTGCAACAGCGCGGCACCACCGCCGGCCACGATGCCCTCGGCCATCGCCGCCCGGGTCGCGGCCAGCGCATCCTCGACCCGGTGCTGGAGTTCCTTGAGCTCGGCCGGGGTGGGAGCGCCCACCCGGATCACCGCCACCTTGCCGGACAGCGCGCCGATCCGCTCGCTCAGCACGTCCTCGTCGATCCCGAACGTGGCCCGCTCCAGCTCGGCGCGGAGCTGGCCGAGCCGGAACTCGATGGCCTCGGCCGAGCCGTCACCGCCGATGATGGCGGTGTTATCGGCGGTGACCCGGACCTGGCGGGCGCGGCCCAGGTGCTCCAGGGTCATGGTCTCCAGCGAGAAGCCCGAGGTCTTGGTGCACACCGCGCCGCCGGTCACCGCGGCGATGTCCTCCAGCTTGCGGAGCCGGCGGTCACCGAAGCCGGGGGCCCGGACGGCCACGCACCGGAACATCCCGTTGACGTGGTTGTGCACCAGCATGGACAGCGCGGTGCCCTCGACGTTCTCGGCCAGGATGACGAGCGGCCGGGGGGCGCGCATGATCTTGTCCAGGATCGGCATCAGCTGCTGGACTTTGGTGATCTTCTCGCTGCACAGCAGCAGGTAGGGGTCGTCGAGGACGGCCTCGAGGCTGGCCGGGTTGGTGACCAGGTACGGCGACAGGTACCCGTTGTCGAACTGGAAGCCCTCCACGAAGTCGACGCTCATCCCGTTCGCGGCGGACTCCTCGACGGTGACGATGCCGTCGTCGCCCACTGTGTGCAGCGCTTTCGCGATCACCCCGCCCACGATCTCGTCATCGTTCGCGGAAATCGCGGCCACGCGGCCGTAGTCCTGCTCCGTGGCCACCGGGTGCGCCACCCCCTGCAGGTGGCTGACCAGCCGGTCCACCGCCACGTCAATGCCCCGCTTGACCAGTACCGGGTTGGCGCCGGCCCCGATCGCCTGCATGCCCTCGGTGATGATGGCCTGGGCCAGCACCGTGGCCGTGGTGGTGCCGTCACCGACCACGTCGTTGGTCTTGATCGCGGCTTCCTTGACCAGCTGGGCGCCCATGTTCTCGAACTGGTTGGCCAGATGGATCTCGCGGGCGATGGTCACGCCGTCGTTGGTCACCACCGGGGTTCCGGTGATCTTCTCCAGGATGACGTTGCGTCCCTTGGGGCCCAGTGTTGACTTCACGGCTTCGGCCAGCTTGTCCACACCGGCCAGCAGCAGGCTGCGCGCTTCCGCGCCGAAACGCAGTTCCTTAGCCATCGGTCCTCCTAGGACGGGTTTCAGTCAGTGGCGGTAATCAGGGAACGAGGATGGCGCGGCCGCGGACGCGGCCCGCGTCGAGATCCGCGAACGCCTCCACGGCGCTGGCCAGCGGGTAGCTCCGGGTGTGCAGGGTGACCTTGCCCGCCTGGGCCAGGGACATGAGCTCGGCCAGGTCGTTATAGGTGCCGACGATGTTGCCGATGATGTTGCGCTCGGTGGAGATGATGTCGAGCGTGGGAATCTCCAGCGTGCCGCCGTAGCCGATGACGAAGTAGGAGCCGGCCGGGGCGGTCATGTTCCAGCCGTCCATCTCGGCGCCCTGCTCGGCCACGAAGTCCAGCACCACGTGGGCGCCCGCGCCGCCGGTCAGGTCCTTCACGGCGTCCACGTGGCTGCCGTCGGCCACCACGGCGTGCTGCGCGCCGAGCTGCTCGGCCAGCTTGAGCGCGTCCGGGTTCCGGTCCACCACGACGATGGTGGTCGCGGTCAGCGCGGCCAGGCACTGAATGCCGATGTGGCCGAGGCCGCCCGCGCCGATGACCACGCAGGTGGTCCCCGGGTAGAGCAGCGGGATGGCCTTGCGGACCGCGTGGTAGGCGGTGATCCCGGCGTCGGCCAGGGCGGCCACATCCTGCGGCTGGGTCTGCGGGTCCAGTTTCACGCAGGCCCGGGCCGAGGTGAGCAGGTACTCGGCCATCCCGCCGTCGCGGGACAGGCCGGGGAACGAGCTGCCGCCGGTGCAGTGCATGTCGTCGCCGGCCCGGCAGGCCCGGCACAGCCCGCAGGTCGGGGTGGGGTGCAGGATGACCGTGTCGCCCACCGCCACGTTGGTGACCGCCGGGCCGACCTCGTGCACCCAGCCCGCGTTCTCGTGCCCGAGGATGTAGGGCAGCGGCGTGCCCATGGCCGCGTCCCACTGGCCCTCGATGATGTGCAGGTCGGTACGGCAGACGCCCGCCCCGCCGATCTTCACGATGACGTCGAGCGGGCCGCCGATGGTCGGCTCAGGTACCTCGTCGATCACCGGCTGCTGGTGGAAAGCGTGCAAGCGGACGGCCTTCATTGGTCCTCCTCCTCGCGTGGTAGTTGCTGGCCTAGCCCGGCCGTGTCGTCGTATCGGTGCCGCAGCATGCCGCGGCAGATGCTGCCGTTCGCCTCGATGCTGGTCCGGGTCAGCCGGGCCCGCCCCAGGTGCATCCGCAGGGCATCCGGGTGCACCCGCTCCCCGGTCCGGGGGTCGATCAGCAGCCGCGCGTCGTCCCCGGCGGGCAGGCCGAGCTCCGCCCGCCGCTCACGCAGCCGCCGCAGCGCGGCGGAGGCGGGCACGTCGCCCAGCGTCATCTCCGGCAGGCTGGCCGGATCGGTCCCGGCGGCGATCAGCGGCCGGCAGACCTGGTCGGTGCCGGCCATCACCGCTTTACGCAGAAAGTCGGCGCGCAGCTCATGCAGCTCGCCGACCGCCTCCCCGTCGAAGGACTGGGCAAATCCCGCCCGCGCGGCTACCCCGCCGTTGATCGCGTCCGAGGCGAAGTGATCCTCGAGAACGATCTCCGCGTGGCGTACGCCGGGAGTGGCCGACACCGCGTCGTAGGCGTCGGCCACCATGAGGAAGGCAAAGTTGGGCGCGCAGAAGTACGTGGGCAGCCGCAGCCGGACCTGCGCATCCCCGTCGGGGGAGACGGTGCACGAGGACACGAAGCCGAGCGAGGTTACCGGCTCGTCGAGCTCCGGGTCTCGCACCGTCTCCAGCGCGGCGAGGATGCGCGCCGGCCCGGGCGGGCCAGCGGCACCCCCGGAACGGCGGGCCGCTCCGGGGGGGCTTCCTCCCGGAGCAACACCGCCTGATCCGCTGGTTGCGGAAACAGTCATGCTCCCGTTGCCACGTGCGCGTCGTTGACCAGCTGGGCGTCGTCCTGGGCCGCCGGTGCGCTGGCGTCCTTGATCTGGTACTCGGCCGGGACTTCGATGCCGTAGAGCCTGGCCGCGTTGAGACCGAGGATCTTCTTCTTGGTCGCCGTGTTCACCCTGGGGTAGTCGGAGAACTCGTCGCTGGGGTAGTCCCAGTCCACGAAGCCCTCGATCTGCCACTTCGGCTCCCAGATGCCGTAGTCGCTGCCGAAGGTCATCTTGTCCTCGCCGACCCAGAACAGCAGCTCGCCCATGACCTTGGCGAAGAACTTCGGCCGCGCATACATCAGGCCGCCGATGACCACGGACAGGCCGGCGTAGACGTTGGGCTCCTGCGTCGCCATGAAGCAGAAGTCCTCGATCCGGGGCAGGCCCACGTGCTCGACGATGAAGTTCAGGTCCGGGAAGTCCGTGGCACAGTGGTCGATGTCGGAGACGTCGAACGCGTCCTTATCCAGCGGCCAGATCGTCGGGCCCTTGTGGACGTGGATGTTCTTGATCCCGAGGTTCTGTGCCGCTTCGAGGAACCTGTAGGCGCCGGGGTCGGACAGCTTGTAGCCGCGCGAGCCGTTGTTCCACTCGGCGGTGTAGAGCTTGACGCCCTTCGAGCCGTAGGTGTCGACGTTCTTCTTCAGCGCTTCCAGCCCGGGGTCGCCGTCGCGGGGGTCGAACCGGGTGTTGCAGATGAACTTGCCCGGATGCCGCTTTCCCATCTCGGCGTTGCGCTCGGTGGTGTTGAAGCCCTCCTTGTACCACTCCTTCAGGTACGTCGGCTGGAACACCGCCACGTCCACGTAGCCGTCCTCGAACACGTCCTTCATCAGGTCGTCCTCGGAGTACTTCTGGAAGTGCTCGATGGACCAGTGCGTCTCGGGCGGGCCGAGGCCCTGGTAGGCGTGGAAGCACTCGATCCAGCCCTTGGCGTACTGCTCGGCCCCCTCCACCCAGTTATCCGGGGCGGCGTTCCAGTAGTGCATGTGACTATCGACAACGAAGTACTTCTCGCCATCCTTTTCGTACATGAAAGCCTCCTTATGGGCCGAATGTCGGGCAAGAGCGTCGTTGCGGCCTGAGGCGGCTAGCCCCATCGGCTCCGGGCCCGGCGGCCGGTGGTTCCAGCAGGAGCGCTGGTACCAGCACAACCGCTGGGCCCGGAGACCGCAAGGCCTAGCGGGCCGTCAGATCGAAGCCGAGCTCCTCGGCGGCGTCCTCCGGGTTCGCGACCATGATCGTCCGGTCGTCCAGGTGGATCATGCGGCCGTAGTGCGTGGACATGTTCTCCTCGAACTCCGCGGCGTCGAAGAAACCGGGTTCCTCGCCCAGCGCCTCGGAGACCTCGTCGTAGACGACGTCCATGCGCCGGACCGCGTCGACCCGGATCATGGACGGCAGGGGGGTCACCTTCACATTGGATTCGGTGCTCATGACCTGCGCCACGACCGCACCGACCTGATTGTTCATCAGGGTGAATCCGCACATGTTGGACGCCGTGTTGTCTACCTTGAACGGGCTTTCCGCTGTCTTGAACGTGGTCACTGCGCCAGCTCCTTCGGTGCTTCCAGACTCAGATCGGACAGGATGCCCCTGAACCGGTGCTTGGCCGCCTCCAGGCCATCCTCGAAACGAGGGGGCTTCGCATCAGGCTGCGACCAGAGCGGCTGCAGCCTGCGTGAGGCCGCGATGGCGCGCGGCACCCATGCCGACAGCCACTCCTGCAGCTGGGCCCTGTTGTGGTCAGCGAACTCGCGGTCGTTGGTGAGCAACTCGAACATGGCGATGGTGTACCGCAGGTCCCGCTCCGCGAAGTCGTACTCCTCGGCGCCGACCACCGTGGGGGTCACGAAGTCGCCATTGCGCGGCGCGGCGTGCTGCACCAGGTGGCTGCGGAACAGCTCGCCGACCAGCGGCTCGAAGACGACGTTCGCCGCGAAGATCGCCTCGCACCAGTCGTCGATGGCGGTGAGCTGCTCGGCGGTCTCCCGGACGCCCTGCCACGCCGGGTCGCTGTTCCAGGTCTCCAGGTGCGCCGTGCCGTCGAAACCCTCGACCTCCTCGCTCAGGGTCAGGTTGAACAGCGCCAGGTCCTGGGCCGACCTGATCCGGTGCATGCTGTTCACCGAGATTGCGTTGTTGTGCATGTTGGTCGGCGCCCGGCGGTTGGCGTTCGCGAAGAGATAGAGCCCCAGGCCGTGGTCGACGTGCATCCAGGCGCCGACGTTGCGCTCGACAAAGCGCACCCAGTTGGGGCTCCACTGCTCGAAGGCCTTGGCCGCCCTGGCCGCGTCGACGTTCTGGTTGAGCTGCCGGACGACGTTGGCGTTGTACCGGTAGAGAGTGAGTTCCCACTCCTCGTTGGGGTCGCGGAACTCATGCCAGCCAAGCGCGGGCCAGTCGTAGCCCTTGCCGCCCGATCCCGGGTAGCGCTCTGGCTCCGGCCGGTCCGAACCCCACGCCTTGAGGGACGTCCAGTCCAGCGGGTACCCGCCCCGGCCGTCGGAGAAACCGTAAAGCCACCCCTGCGCGAGGTAATGCCGCGGATCGGGCTGGACCTCGACGGTCACGTCCTCATAGTGGGACTGCTTGCGCTTGGCGGGGGTGTAGTAGTTGAACCGGCGGGCGGTCGAGTCCGGGAATTCCTTCGCCCCGGCTTCCGCGTCGGTGAAGACCGGCTTGGGAACACTGCGTTCTGGAGCGGTTGTCATGAGGTCTCTCCTTCATTGTGAGAGTTCAGGCGCGGATTGCCACCGGCCGCCTTGCCGGTGGACTTGCAGGCACGTCCGTTGCTCCTCACTGCTGGCCGGGATCCCCGGTGGTGGTGAACTTGTCGTAGTAGATCCGCTTTTGTTCCACGCCTAGCCGCTCGAGCAGCGGCAGGGCCGCCTCCACCATGGGCGGCGGACCGCAGACGTAGGCGTGAGCTCCGGTCAGGTCGCTGGCGTGCCGCTTGACCACATCCGTGATCAGGCCGGTCTCCCCGTCCCACCCGTCCTCCAGGTCCGCGTCGGACAGGGCTGGGATGTAACGGAAGTTCGGCAGCTTCTCCCCCAGCTCGTGCAGCTCAGCTTCAAAGCAGAGATCCCGCTTGGCGCGGGCGCCGTAGAAGAACGTGGCCTTGCGCTGGATGCCCCGCTCGGCCAGCGTGCGCAGCAGCGACAGGATGGGGGCCATGCCCGCCCCGCCGCCGACGAAGACCAGATCGTTGTCGCCCTCGCGGAGGGTGAAGACGCCGAAGGGGCCGCTCAGGTCGAGCCGGTCGCCCTCGGCCAGCTTCTCGGCCAGGAACCTGGAAAACACCCCGTCCGGGTAGACCTTGATGATGAACTCCAGCAGCCCGCTCTCGCGGCTGGTGGTGTTCGCCATCGAGAAGGACCGCACCTCCTCGGTCCCGGGAACAGCGATATCCATGTACTGGCCGGGGAAGAACTTGATCTCGTCCGGCTCGAGCAGCCGCAGGATCAGGTGGCGCATGTCGTGGGTGACCGCGTCCTTGGACACCACCTCCGCCACGCCCTGCTGGATCGGCAGGCCGGAGCGGATCATCTCCTCGTCGTAGTTGAGCAGCTCGATGGTGACGTCCTCGTAGGCGTGCGCCCGGCACAGCAGCGTGTAGCCCTCATCGAGCTCGTAGTCAGGGAGCGCGAAGGTCGAGTACCTGTCGTGCTCTATATCCTCGCCTTCGAGGATGAACGACTTGCAGGCGGCGCACTGGCCCTCCTTGCAGCCGTGCATGAGCATGATGCCCTGCTCGGCTGCGGCCCGCAGGATCGTCTGATCCTCGCGGACCTCGATCTCGATGCCGACCGGCTCGAACCGCACGACATGCTTGTCGGCCATGGCCCCCTCGCGGATGGTGGGAATCGCCTCGGAGAAGTGGTTGGGAGGGGGCCGCAGGGCCTGGCCTGCGGCCCACCTCCCGGTCTGGCTGGGGTCGGTCAGGCGTCCTGAGGTGCGGGACGGCCCGCCGGGCCCTGCTTGTTGTAGTCGGCCTTGAACGCCGCCCTCTCCTCCGGCGTCATCTCGTTGAGCAGGACGTTCGGGCTCAGCACCGGGCCCATCCGGCGCAGGTGGTCCAGCGTCCACATCTTGCTCGGGTCCAGGTCGAGGTGCGGCTGGGCGACCAGCGTCTTGCCGTCGTCCCGGACGAAGCCCATGTCGGACACCACGTCGGCCCAGTTCCAGCCGTGGTACAGGGTCTCCCATTCGCGCTTGCCGATGAGCTGGCCCATGTTCGGGGTGGCACGGCCCTGGAAGGTGGGCCGGAACGCTTCCGCGTCCGTCCACCGGCAGGCCTCGTGGCAGTAGGTGCGGACCTGGCCGTCGACCTCGTCGATGACCATGTCCTCGCGGACCAGGCAGGGAACCATGCAGGTCCAGCAGCGGTGCGGGTACACGTAGTCGACGCTCTCGGCGACGATCGGGTGGTGCCCGTTCGGCCGCGACAGCCGGTTGTAGTTCTCCCACCACTTGCCGTACTTGTCGTACCAGCCCGGGTACTTGTACTCGAACCACTCGAAGTCCGCGTCGGTCATCGGGTCGATCCGCCAGTAGTTCGCCAGCCAGCCGGTGGCGAAGAACTGGGCCACTTCGTGCACGTAGCCCTTGTTCCAGATCTGGTTCCACGCCTCTTCGATGAGGTCGTGCGGGATGACCAGCCCGTACTTCTCCAGCGGCACGAGGTAGCTGCGGTAGTAGTCGTCGTAGATCCACCGGCGCCACATCTCGGCGTAGGACTCACGGTCCTTGCGCCGGTCCTTGGTGCCGTACTCGATGAACGTGCCGATGGCCGCGTCCACCACGCGGTGGTTGTTCCACCACGCGTAGCGCAGGTCGCGCTCGAGCAGCTGGTGGTTCTCCTCGTCGGCCAGGGCCATGAGGAGGGTGGCGTACCCGTTGCTGATGTGCCGCGACTCGTCCGACTGGACCGAGTGGAACACCGTCGGCAGCAGGTAGTCGCCGTTGGCGGCGGCTTCGGCGGGCATGGCCACGAACAGCGTGTTGGTGAACGCCGTCTCGGCCACGATCGTCAGGTAGATGCTCGCCGCGGTGATCGCGTCACCGGTGATGAACCCCTCGGCGAACTGCCGGCCGATCGTCCCGCAGTAGTCGTTCTGGAAGTCCCGGAGGCTGGAGTTGAAGCCCGCCGGGTCGATGTAGTTGTTCATGTACAGGCGCTTGAGGTTCTGCTGGATCGTCGAGTGCCGTACCTCGTCGATCATCTGGATCGCCTGGCCGTTGTGCAGTTCCGGATTGGGGACGGTGCGGAACAGCAGCGGCATGGCCCGCGCCGCCGAAATCTCCGGGAGCGGGATGATGGACAGGAACAGCTTCTGCCATTCCAGCCAGCGCTCCTGCACCTGGCGGAACATGTTGCCGCGGATGGCGCCGTCCTGGGCACCGTAGACGCGGTGGTCCTTCTCTTCCTGCATCGGGAAGTAGGAGCGCAGGACCTGCTTCAGGGGGTCCTTCTTGTCTGCCTTACGGAACGAGTAGTCCGTTCCGTACTGCGACACCGGCTCGTGATACATGGGTTCCCAGGAAAGTTCCTGGATCTTCTGGTGGGCCTTGGCCACACTCTGGCGACTCATGGTCACCCCTTCCCCTTTGTGGGTTCCCGCTAGGCCTCGTGCCTGCGGTCTGGCTCTTGTCTCCTCCGCCAGCGCCTCACCGGCGGCCGGATGCACGAGTCCCTGATGCTCGAAAGTCCCTATGTGCCGAATAACAACCTGTAAAAGCGGGGGCCGGGCTCTCAACATGAGACAGGCCCGTCTGATCAGCCCGGACCGTGCGCACGACGTCCCGGGCGGGGGGCTCAGCGGTCACCGAAGAAGATGTTCCTGAGCTCGGCGAGCTGGTCCTGGACATCCTGGGACTGCCGCTGGTTCCCCACGGCGGCTGGCTCGATCCCCAGGGCGCGGAGCAGCTCCGCGGCCGGGGCACCGGGATCACCCGACTCACCCAGGACCGGGTGCAATCCCTGGTCAGCCAGGTGGTGAAAGACCAGGTTGACTACGCTCCAGGGATTAAAGGTCTCACCGGTGTGCGTACCTGGTCGGTCCATGAGGCGGCTCCGGAATTTTCAGCGGGCAAGCGCAAGTAAGCCGGTGTCCCTCGATCAAAACGCCGTCCCCGTGGGGCCGCCGGTCTCAACTTGAGACAGGGGTCGGTAACGCCGCACCTATGTTGGGTAAGTAAGTAAGACGCGAACTCGGGATGCCCGACCGCGAGCTGAGTGACGAGCTTGCGCGAGCGGAACCGGGAGGTACGGAGGCGCGATGGTGCCCACAGCAGTGCACCTGCCTGCCTTGGCCGACAGCAAGGGGCTGGCCGAGACGCGGGAGCGGTTTCTGACGGCCGAATCGGTCCGTCCGAACGAGGTCCGTGAGCCGATCCTGGCCTCGTGGTGGCGGTCACGGCAGTGGAAGGTCGCCGCCGATAGGGTCGCGCTGCCCTATGTCCGGGATCCTGATCTTGATACCCCGCTGACCCGTAACGCCATGCCCGTGCTGCGCAACCTGCGTGAGCACCTGGAGGGGCAGCCGATCAGCGTCATCCTCACCGACGCCGCGGGCGTCGTGCTGAGCAGGATGACCGCCGATCACGATCTGGAACGTCACCTGGACGGAGTCCAGCTCGCCCCCGGCTTCAGCTACGCCGAGGAGTACGTCGGCACCAACGGGATCGGCACCGCCCTGGAGGGCGGCCAGCCCGCCTGCGTATTCGGCCACGAGCACTACGCCGAGGACCTCGAGGACCTGGCCTGCGCCGGGGTCCCGATCCATGACCCGATCTCCGGCAAGGCCGTGGGCGCGGTCGACCTGACCTGCTGGCGCAGGGACGCCGACCCGCTGCTGATCGCGCTGGCCAAGACCACGGCGGACCAGATCACCCAGGCCATGCTCGCGGACAGCAGCGCACGCGAACTCCAGCTGATGCAGGAGTACATGCGGGCCTGCCGGCGCACCAGCGGGATCGTGCTGGCGCTGAACAACGATGTCGTCATGATGAACGAGTACGCCCGCCAGGTACTCGACCCGGGCGACCAGGGCGTGCTGCTCGGCCAGGCCGCCGAGATGCTGGCCACCCAGCAGGCCGGCGCGGTGTCCCTCGAGCTGCCCAGCGGCATCCAGGCCCGGATGTACTGCCGCCCGGTCCGGGGCGACGACCACGTGGCGGGCGGGGTCGTGCACGTGAAGCTCATCGAGCCGGCCAGCCAGCGCCCGGCCGCGGATTCCGCCGCCAAGCCCCCCATGTCCCTGCCCGGCCTGGTCGGCAGCGGGGCGCTCTGGCTGCGCGGCTGCCGGCAAGTGGAGTCCGTGTACGACTCAGGCGAGTGGCTCGCCCTGGAGGGCGAGCCCGGGGTGGGCAAGCTGACCTTGGTCCGCGCGGTGCACCAGCGGCGCAACCCGGCGGAACGCTTCTACGTCCTCGACGCGGCCGAGGCCGCCGACACGGACTGGCTGCTGCGGGCCCGCCGCGAACTGCTGGACGGCGAGGGCTCGCTGGTGATCCGGCACGTGGACGTGCTCAATGCCCGGCAGCTGAACGCGCTGACCTCCGCCCTGCAGGAGACCAGGGCGGCCTCGCGGCGCAGCGACCTGTGGGTAGCGGTCACCCTGGACCGCCAGCACGCGCACGGCGACCTGACCAAGCTGCTCCGGTTCTTCCCCAGCACGGTAGAACTGCCGCCGCTGCGCCACCACATCGAGGACCTGCATGTGCTGGTTCCCTTCTTCGTGGCCAAGCTGGGCCAGCACGGCAGGCTGACGTGCTCACCAGAGGCCATGCAGCTCCTGCTCCGGTCCAAGTGGCCCGGCAACACCGAGCAGCTGTGGCAGGTGCTCAAGCGGGTGGTGCAGAAACGGCGCACCGGGTCCATCCAGCCTGCCGACCTCCCGCCGGAATGCTGGACCGTGAGCCGGCGGCTGCTGTCCCCGCTGGAATCCATGGAGCGCGACGCGATCGTCCAGGGCCTGCTCGACTACCAGGGCAACAAGGTCAAGGCGGCCAAGTCGCTCGGGATGTCCCGCGCGACCATCTACCGGAAGATCCACGAATACGGCATCGTCACCCCGGCCAGCTGAGCAGTAGGATCGAGCCCGTGCACCGGCTCTTTCCCATCACCCCGCCGCCCCGCTCCTGAGCGGGGTGCCGCACACGCGCGTCGAGCACGCTAGCTGACGCGCGTTCGTCACTGGGCTGGTCACATCCCTCGGGCGATCCCACCCCGCTTCCGCGACCCCCT
>WNGB01013638.1_pt1 | contig 12020 bp, 9 predicted proteins | sample 5400681 | NCBI WGS metagenome assembly WNGB01 (sample SAMN13153367, study PRJNA577476) | soil metagenome | isolation source: 115 cm soil or saprolite under grassland replicate 2 | place: USA:California | collected 2016-06-15 | reverse complement strand
TGCCACCACCGAGTTCATTCCTCCGGCGGAGCTGTCGCCGGCGCAGGGCGGCGTGGTGCTCGCCGAGGCGGTCGGCGAGCAGCACCAGCTGGCGTGGCTGATCGGCGCCGCCATCGACGGCTACCTCGACCTCGAGGGCGACGGGCGGGCGGTGACCCTGGTGCGCCTCCCCCGCCGTGACGGGTCGGCCGCCTACCTGCTCGACCAGGCGTTCGCGGGCCGCGAGCGCCTGCCGCTCGGCACCTACGACCCCAGCTTCGCCGTCGCCTGGAAGGCGGTCGGCAAGGAGCTGGCGGCCTGGCAGCAGTCCAGCGGCCTGTGGGACCCCGCCGGCGACCGGCGCCGCACGGGCGTGCGGGCGCTCGGGGCGCTCGGGGCGCTCGCCGGGCTCGCCGTGGCCTTCCTCGGCGGCCTGGCCGCCAACCGGTGGACCGCGGCGTGGCTGCCGCTGGTGGTCGCGGGGGCGCTGCCGGCCGGGGCCGGCTGGGCGGCGGCCCTGACGGCCTGGGAGCTGCGGGTCCGCACGCCGGCCGGCTCCGGGCTGTGGCTGCGGGTCGAGTCCTTCCGCCGCTTCCTGGCCGCCTCCGAGGCGCACCACGCCGACGAGGCGGCCAAACGCGGGGTGCTGCGTGAGTACACCGCCTGGGCGGTGGCGGTCGGCGAGGTCGACCGCTGGTCAAGGGCGGTCGCGGCGTCGGCGTCGGCGGCCAGCCCGGACGCCGGCTACTCGACCATGGCGCCGTGGCTGTGGACCGCCACCGCGGCGACCATCACCGAGCCGAAGTCGAGCGGCGAGGGCGACGGCGGCGGCTGGAGCGGTGGCGGCGGCGGGGTCGGTGGTGGCGCCGGCGGCGGTGGCGGCGGCTCCTGGTGAGCGCGGGTCACTTCCAGCGGCGCCGCAGTCCCAGCAGCTCCTGCCCGTAGCCGATGATCGCCAACGGCGACATCAGCATCTGGTAGACGAGCACGAAGGCGAAGAAGCCCAGCCGGTTGCGCCGCACCCGCAGCCCCAGCACGTCGAACACCTGGCGGCGCTGGTATCGGTAGAGGATGAAGTTGACCAGCAGCGTCAGCGGCAGCACGGCCAGGGTGTAGCAGCAGGTCGATCCCGGTGAGGAAACGGGCCATCCAGCGGGGCTGCGTCCACGGGCGGATATTGCGGATTCCCTCCACCATGCCGCGCGCCCAGCGGGCCCGCTGGCGGGCCAGGTGGACCAGCTTGCTCGGGGCGTCGGTAAAGGCCACCGCGGACGGCTCGTAGTAGACGCGGGCGCCCTGGCGGAGCAGCTGCCAGGTGAGGACGATGTCCTCGCCGATGGCGTCCGGCCAGCCGCCGACCCCCCGCAGCGCCGTGGTCCGGTACAGGCTGAAGGCCCCCTGGGCCACCAGCGTCCCCTGGTAGAGCCCCTGCATCCGCTTCACCGAGGCGATCCCGAGGAAGTAGTCCCACTCCTGCATCCGGGTCCAGAGGTTGTCGCGGCTGTTGCGGACCAGCACCGAGCCGGCCACCGCCCAGACGTCGTGCGGCGCGCTGAGCTGGCGCGCCACCAGGCGCCTGACGGCCTGCGGGTGCAGCAGCGTGTCGGCGTCCAGGGTGATGACCAGCCCGGTCGTCACCGCCGCCAGCCCGGTGTTCAGCGCGTGGCTCTTGCCGGGCTGCCGCTCCTCGAGGCAGCGGACCTGCAGGCCGATCGCGGCGCCGTACGCCTCCACCACCGTGCGGGTCCCGTCGGTGGAGCCGTTGTCGACCACCAGCACCTCCAGCCGGCCGTGGTAATCCTGCCTGGCGATGCAGCCGATCGTCTCCTGGATGCGCTCGGCCTCGTTGCGGGCAGCGATCAGCACCGTCACGGCCGCGCGCGGGTCGCTGACGCGCAGCGGCGGCTGGCGGTCGAGCAGCAGGCTGACCGCGAGGAAGGCCACCAGCCAGCCGGGGACGTAGGCGACGAAGGCGACCACCAGGACCGCCGGGACGATCGTGATCGACGCGGCGAGGTCACGGAGCCACGGCAGCGACAGCCACACGGACACGCCCATCCAGCTCAGCGCGACCGCCTGCGCCAGCGTGAACTTCACCGTCACCGACAGGTACAGCCGCCGGCGCGGGACGGCGGCGTCGCCGGCGGCCGCGCCCTGCCGGCCGCTCCCAGCCCTGCTGGCCGTCCGCCCCACGGTTGGCTCCCGCGCGCTCGTTCGCTCCTGCGACCTTGGGGGAAATGTCGACAGCCTCGGCAGGCCCCTGTAGCGAGCGGTTTGACACCATCGGGTGCCTCTCGTAGCGTCGGCCGGCCGCCGCCACTCCCGCCGACATCGCGCTGCCCCGATGAACCGTCCCCGTCGCCACCGGCTCGCGGCCCTCCCGGCCGCGGGCCTGCTGCTGGCCGCATGCTCGGGCGGCGGCGGGTCGACCGCCGGCCCGACGGTGCCTCCCACCAGCACCAAGGCCACTGTGGCGACCGTGCCGCCGACGACGCGGACGGCGACGACCGCCGCGCGGACGGCTCCGGCCGCGGCCACCACCCAGGCCCGGCTGGCCGCCCAGATCACCGCGTCCGAGACCGCCATCCGCGACCCGGCCACACCGGCAGGCAGGCTGCCCGCCCTCGGCCGCACCCAGCAGCGGGCCTACCGCGCCCTGGTCCGCCAGCCGCGGCTGCTGCCCAAGGTCCTGCCGCTGGTGGCGCCGGCGCTGCGGCCGGTGGTGAAGGCCAACGTGCTGGCGGGCGCCGAGCTGCGCAAGCTCAGACAGCCCGCCCGGCTGCCCCGCTGGCGGATCGTCGCCGCTGAACCGGCGGCGAGGCTGCTGGCCGCCTACCGCGCGGCCGAGGCGAAGCTGGGGGTGCCGTGGCAGTACCTGGCGGCCATCCACCTGGTGGAGACCAGGGCGGGGCGGATCCGCGGGACCAGCTCGGCAGGGGCGCAGGGGCCGATGCAGTTCATCCCGCCGACCTGGGAGCGCTTCGGCGGCGGCGGCGACATCAACGACACCGGCGACGCGATCCTGGCCGCCGCCAGGCTGCTGCGCGCCCACGGCGCTCCCGGCGACATGGCGACCGCCCTGTACCACTACAACCCGACCGGCCGCTACGTGCGCGCGGTCACCGCCTACGCCGAGCAGATCCGCGGCAACCGGCGGGTCTACCTCGGCTACTACCACTGGCAGGTCTACTACGGGGACACCCTGCTCCCCGAAGGCTACCCGTCACGCCCACCATCCCCGCCGCCCACCGGATGACCCCACCCGCCGGCGTCCCTGTCGGCTGACAGGTACCGATCCGGCGGCGCCGGCGGCAGCCTGCACGGTGGTCCCTCCAACACCACCAGCTTCCGGAGGGCGAGGAGGAGAGCGCATTGCGTGCGCGGCCGATCGGCGAGATCGCGGTCACCCCGCGGCCGCTGTCGGACTACCGCAACATGATCCTGCTGGATGACCAGGACCTGGTCGCCGGTCCGATCCTGGACTGCCCGGGCGGCGCCTCGCCGTTCGGTGCGCAGGTCCGCGCCCGCGGCGGCACGGCGGTGAGCGTCGACCCCGTCTACGACCAGCCAAGGGACGTCCTGGTGGAACGCGCCCGCGCCGACCTCGACCGGACCGAGGCGTGGATGGCCGCCAACCCGAGCAACTTCGACTGGTCCTACCTCGGCTCGGCCCGTGCGTTGGATCCCCAGCCGGACCGGATGCCCGTCGGCGCCGCGACCGAAGGTCGCGGCCTCGCCCGGCGCCAGCCGCACGACCACCTGGCGCCGCTGGCCGGGAACCGGATACTGCACGATCACGCTCTCCATCGGCTCAGCGCCGCCGCGGGATCGATCGCATTCGGCCGTCTCCGAAGCTCTGGGACCGGAAGTTGGGGTGTGCCGTCAAGCGTCGACCAGCACAGCGTCCAGAGCCAGGCAGTTGAGCGGCAGGTTCGCCGGCAGTTTGCGCCCGGCCGGACCCGGGTACGGCGATCGCACCTGGCAGCGGGATGTGACGGCAGGGCGATGGCGACGGGTGGGAACGGCGCTCCGAGCGCAGGCGCGGCCGCGCCGACGATGCTGGCCGCCTACCGGCGGCGGGCCCTGCTGACCCAGGAGGAGCTGGCGGACCGTTCGGGTCTGAGCGTGCGCACGATCCGGGAGCTGGAGGCAGGCCGGGTGCGCCGCCCCCGCAGGGAGTCGCTGCGGCTGCTGGCCGACGCGCTGCGCCTGGCCGACCAGGAGCGCGCGGCGCTCACCACCGCCGACGGGGCCGTGCCCGACGGCCGGCAGCCGGTCCCGGCGACGCCCGTGTGCCAGCCCCTCGTCACCCTCGGCCAGGTCCTGCTCCGCACCAGCGGCGCCGACGCCGCCGCGCCGTTGTTGCGGGAGGCCCGCTGGCTGTTCCGCGACATCGGCTGTCCGGAACCACCGCCGCGGGAGGAGCGACGTCGCGATGACCGATGAGGTGACGCCGTTCCGGATCGAGGTTCCCGAGGCCGACCTGCGCGACCTTCGTGAGCGCCTGGCGCGTGCCCGCTGGCCGGAGGACGAGACGGTGCAGGACTGGTCGCAGGGGGTGCCGCGTGCCTACCTGCGGGAGCTCTGCGGCTACTGGGCCGAGCGGTACGACTGGAGGGCGACCGAGGCGCGCCTGAACGCCCTGCCCCAGTTCCGCACCGAGCTCGACGGGCTCGGCATCCACTTCCTGCACGTCCGTTCGCCGCATCCCGACGCGCTCCCGCTGGTGATGACGCACGGCTGGCCCGGCTCGATCGTGGAGTTCCTGAAGGTGATCGGGCCGCTGGCCGACCCCACCGCCCACGGCGGCGACGCGGCCGACGCCTTCCACGTGGTGTGCCCGTCGCTTCCCGGCTACGGGTTCAGCGACAAGCCGGGCGGGGCGGGTTGGGGCGTGGAGCGGATCGCGGGCGCCTGGACCCGGCTGATGGCCCGGCTCGGCTACCGGCGCTACGGCGCGCAGGGCGGCGACTGGGGAACCAGCATCAGCACCGTCATCGGCCAGCAGGACCCCGACCACGTCGCCGGGATCCACCTCACCCCGCCGCTGGCGCCGCCGGACCCGGCGACCTTCGACGACCTCACCGAGCCGGAGCGGGCCGCGCTCGCCTCGCTGGAGCACGCCGCCGAATGGGAATCCGGGTACTCGCGGGAGCAGGCCACCCGACCCCAGACGATCGGGTACGCGTTGGTGGACTCGCCGGCGGCCCTGTGCGCCTGGATCGTCGAGAAGTTCTGGTCGTGGAGCGACTGCGACGGCCATCCCGAGAACGTGCTGACCCGCGACGAGCTGCTCGACAACGTGATGCTCTACTGGCTTCCCGCGGCCGGCGCCTCCGCCGCGCGCCTGTACTGGGAGAGCATCAGGCAGGTGGACAAGTGGATCTCCGGCGGGGCGAACGACACGGTCGCCGTCCCCACCGGCTGCTCGATCTTCCCCAAGGAACTGCAGCGCCCGTCCCGACGTTGGGCGGCCAGGCGGTTCCTCGACATCCGCCACTGGAACGAGCTCGACAAGGGCGGCCACTTCGCCGCCTTCGAGCAGCCTGACCTGTTCGTCAACGAGGTCCGTTCGTTCTTCCGCCTGGTCCGCTGAGCGCCCGGCGGCTGCGCTGCAGGAAGTCGCGTTCGGCCGCGTTCCGGGTGCGGGCGATCGCCGCCTCGTACGCCAGGGCCGCCTCGGCGTTGCGGCCGAGGCGTCGGAGCAGGTCGGCGCGGATGGCGTGGAACCGCTGGTAGCCGGCGAGGTCGAGGCCGTCGACCAGGGTGAGCGCAACACCCGGCCCTTCGACCTCTGCCACCGCGACCGCACGGTTGAGGGCCACCACCGGGCTGGGGGCGAGCGAGCTGAGCTGGTCGTACAGGTACAGGATCTGCCGCCAGTCGGTGGCGGCAGCGTCCGGCGCGTCGCTGTGGACGGCGTTGATCGCCGCCTGGATCTGGTATGGGCCGGGCTGGTTGCGCCGCAGGCACTGCCGGACGATCGCCTGGCCCTCGGCGATCAGGCCGCGATCCCAGCGGCCGCGGTCCTGGTCGGCCAGCAGCACGAGGTCGCCGCCGTGGGTGGTGCGGGTGGCCCGACGCGACTGGACCAGCAGCATGAGCGCCAGCAGCCCCATGACTTCCGGTTCGTCGGGCATCAGCGCCGCCAGGAGCCGTCCCAGACGGATCGCCTCCGCGCAGAGGTCCTCGCGGACCAGCCGCTCCCCCGAGCTGGCCGTGTAGCCCTCGTTGAAGATGAGGTAGACGACGGCCAGCACGGCCCGAAGGCGGTCGGGGAGGTCGGCGTCGCCGGGGACCCGGTAGGGGATCCTCGCGTCGCGGATCTTGCCCTTGGCCCTGACCAGCCGCTGCGCCATGGTCGGCTCGGCGACCAGGAAGGCGCGGGCGATCTCGGCGGTGGTGAGCCCGCCCAGGAGCCGGAGCGTCAGCGCGACCTGGACGTCGGTGGCGAGCGCGGGGTGGCAGCAGGTGAAGATCAGGCGCAGCCGGTCGTCGCGCACGGGGCCCTCCTCGTCCGCTTCTCCGGCGGCGTGCAGCAGGGCGGCCTGGGCGTGCCGGTCCTCGCGGGACGCCTCCCGGCGGAGGCGGTCGATCGCCCGGTTGCGGGCGGTGGTGATGATCCATCCCGCCGGGCTCGGCGGCAGCCCGGTGGACGGCCACCGTTGCACCGCCGTGGTGAAGGCGTCCTGGACGGCCTCCTCGGCGACGTCGATGTCGCCGAAGACGCGGACCAGGACCGCGACGGCGCGGCCGTACTCGGTACGGAACACACCGTCGATCTCCGAGGCGGGCAGGGCCGGCACGCCAGGGATCAGTCCTCGGCGTCGTGGAACGGCCGCACCTCGACCGGGAGGGTGGTCGCCCTGGCGGCCTTGCGACCCCACTCCAGCGCGGCGTCCAGATCAGGCGCCCTGATGATGGTGAACCCGCCGACGTGCTCCTTGCCCTCGGCGTACGGGCCATCGGTGATGAGCACCTCGTCATCCTCGACCCGAACCACGGTGGCCGTGCTCGCGGGGTGCAGCCCCCCGTCGAAGACCCACGCGCCGGCGGCCTTGAGCTCCTCGTGCAGCTCGTCGATGGCCCGCATCACCTTCTCCAGGTCCACGTCCGGCGGCGGAGGCCCATCGGGCTGGTAGACGCTGAGCAGGTACTGCTTCATCCGGCGTTCCTCCCTGTCTGGTAGGTCGCGATCACCACGCCGGTGGTGGTCGTCTTGGTGTCGGCGAGCCGGAGCGCGGCCGGTGCGCCGCCGTCGCCGAACAGGCGGCGCCCCGATCCCAGCACCAGCGGGTGGATCAGGAGCATGAACTGGTCGACCAGGTCGCGCCGCAGCAGCGACTGGACCAGCTCGCCGCTGCCGAGGACCACCATATCCTTGCCCGGCTGCTGCTTGAGCCTGGCCACGGCCTCCGCCGCGTCGCCCTCCAGGAGCGTGGAGTTGCGCCACGGGAGCGGCTCCCGCAGCGTCGTTGACGCGACGTACTTCTGGCTGTTGTCGAGCACCGCCGTGAAGGGGTTGTCGGTCTGGTTGGGCCAGAAGGAGAAGAAGTCCTCGTAGGTCCGTCGCCCGAGCAGCAGGGCCCCGCCCTTGGCCATGCCTTCTGCCGCCACGCTGGCCATGACCGGGTCGTTGTAGGGCTGCGCCCAGCCGCCGTGCTCGAAGCCGCCGCGGCGGTCCTCGTCGGGCCTGCCCGGCGCCTGCATCACCCCGTCGAGCGTCAAGCTGGTGAACACGACGATGTTGCGCATCTGCGGCTCCTTCCTGCCGGCTGCTCACCCTCTACACGAACGGCGACCGGCCGGATCGACACACCCTCGCCCCATCATGTGCGACCCTGCGGTACGGCCCGCACGGCGCCCCTGTCCTTGCGGACCACGTGGCGTTGTGTTAAATGTAACAATCTATTTCACTTTGTCCACACGGGATTCCGACGAGGAGCGGTTCCGCATGACCGGCACGAGCCAGGACCCCGTGGTCGCCGAGTTGCTCCGGCGTTCGAATCGCATCGGCTCCGACCGTCGCAACACCAACTACGGCGGCGGGAACACCTCCGCCAAGGCGGTGGTTGCGGACCCGATCTCCGGTCAGGGCGTGGAGCTGATGTGGGTCAAGGGGTCCGGGGGCGATCTCGGCACGCTGGCGGCCGACGGGCTGTCTGCCCTCGTCGTCGAGCGGCTCCGCGGCCTCAAGGAGGTGTACAGGGGCGAGCAGCAGGAGGACGAGATGCACGAGATGCTCGACTTCTGCCGCTTCGGCCAGGGCGGCGCCCCTCCCAGCATCGACACCTCGATGCACGGGCTCCTGCGGTCACCCCACGTCGACCACCTCCACCCCGATGCCATCATCGCGCTGGCCGCCGCCGCCGATGGCGAGGAGCTGACCAAGCAGTGCTTCGGGGAGGAGGTCGCCTGGGTGCCGTGGCGGCGACCCGGGTTCGAGCTCGCGCTGCAGATCGAGCGCATCCACGACTCCCGCTCGGGCCTCAAGGGCGTGGTCCTCGGCGGCCACGGCCTGACCACATGGGGCCAGACCTCGCAGGAGTGCGAGCACAACTCCCTGGAGCTGATCCGCCGGGCGGAGGTGTTCATCCGCGGCCAGGGCAGGCCGGAGCCGCTTGGAGGCCTGCGCCGGGGGTTCGAGCCCCTGCCGAAGCAGGAGCGCGAGCTGCGCGCGGCAGCCCTGGCACCCGTGCTGCGCGGGCTCGCGTCCACCGAGCGGCACGTGGTCGGCCACTGGATCGACAGCGAGCTGGTGCTGGACTTCATCGCCAGGGAGGCCGCGCCCCGGATGGTGCGGCTCGGGACCTCCTGCCCGGACCATCTCATCCGCACCAAGGTCCGGCCGCTGCTGCTGGACCGCCCCACCCATGCGCCCTTGGAAGCACTGATCGCGCGCCTTCGGGAGCTGCACCGGGACTACCGGGCCGAGTACCGTGCCTACTACCAGCGGCACGCCGGCGCGGCGACGCCGCCGATGCGGGGCGCCGACCCCGCGATCTTCCTGGTCCCTGGCGTCGGCATGTTCAGCTTCGGCGGCGACAGCCAGACCGCCCGCGTCGCCGGGGAGTTCTACCTGGCCGCCATCAACGCGATCCGGGGAGCCGAGGCCCTGTCGACCTACGCGCCGATCTCCGAGGCCGAGAAGTTCCGCATCGAGTACTGGATGCTGGAGGAACGCAAGCTGCGGCGCCGTCCGAGGCCCAAGCCCCTCACCGGCAAGGTCGCACTGGTGACCGGCGCGGGCTCCGGGATCGGGCGGGCCATCGCCACGCGCCTGCACGAGGAGGGCGCGGTCGTCACCGTCGCCGACATCGACGGCGAGTCGGCCCGCACCGTCTCCGAGGCACTCGGGGCCGGCGACCACGCCGTCGCCATCCAGGTCGACGTGAGCGACGAGCAGGCGGTCCAGGCGGCGATCGACCAGATGGTCGCCCGGTTCGGCGGCGTCGACATCGTCGTCAACAACGCCGGCCTGTCGATCTCCAAGGCCCTGCTGGAGACCTCGGTGGAGGACTGGGATCGCCAGCACGACGTGATGGCCCGCGGGTCCTTCCTGGTGTCCAAGCACGCCGCCAGGGCCATGATCGCCCAGGGGACCGGCGGGGACATCCTCTACATCGTCAGCAAGAACGCCATCGTGGCGGGCCCCAACAACCTCGCCTACGGCTCGGCCAAGGCCAGCCAGGCGCACCAGGTCCGGCTCCTGGCCGCCGAGCTCGGGGAACACGGCATCCGCGTCAACGGCCTCAACCCCGACGCGGTCGTCCGGGGATCGGGGATCTTCGCGGGTGGCTGGGGGGCGGAGCGGGCCAGGGTCTACGGGGTGGCGGAGAACGAGCTTGGCCGCTTCTATGCGAGCCGCACGCTGCTCAAGCGGGAGGTGCTCCCGGAACACGTGGCGAACGCGGCCTTCTGTCTGGTCAGCGGGGAGCTGACCCACACCACCGGGCTGATCGTCCCGGTCGACGCCGGCATCGTCGCGGCGTTCCTGCGCTGAGCCGCCGGCGTCCGGTCCAAGGAGGAGGAGCGATGATCGACCAGGACCGAATCGCCGAGCTCAACCAGCCTCTGCTCGCCGACCACGATCGGGATCTCGCCCAACTCGCCGCCCGGATCGGGCGTAGGGGTCGCACGGACCCGGAGGCGGTGGTCGGGACGCTCGCCGGGTTCTCGGTGGCGGCGCCGTCGTGGGCGCTCGGCACCGGGGGGACCCGGTTCGGCCGCTTCCCGATCGGCGGGGAGCCCCGCACCACCGTGGAGAAGATCGACGACGTCGCGGCCCTCCGCGCGCTGATGGGGGCCAGCCGGTCGATCTCGCTGCACGTGCCATGGGACGACCCGGCCGATCCCGAGGGGCTGCGCGAGTACGCGGCCGGGCAGGGCATCGGCTTCGACGCCATGAACTCCAACACCTTCCAGGACAACCCGTCGACGACCGACGACGGGAAGGTGTCGTACAAGTTCGGCAGCCTGGCCAACGCCGACCCCGCCGCCCGTCAGGCGGCGGTCGAGCACAACCTCTACGTGATCGACCTCGGGGTGCGGCTCGGGTCGCGGGCGCTGACGGTGTGGCTCGCCGACGGGACCAACCACCCCGGTCAGGCCGACTTCCGAGCGCAGTTCGAGCGGGTGGCGGAAGGGCTGCGGAGCATCCACGACCAGCTTCCCGAGGGCTGGAGGATGTTCACCGAGCACAAGCCCTACGAGCCCGCGTTCTACTCGACCGTGAACCAGGACTGGGGCTCGTCCCTGCTCCTGGCCCAGGCGGCCGGACCGAAGGCGTCCTGCCTGGTCGACCTCGGCCACCATCTGCCCAACGCCAACATCGAGCAGGTGGTCAGCCGGCTGGCGATGGTCGGGCGCCTTGGCGGGTTCCACTTCAACGACTCCAAGTACGGCGACGACGACCTGACCACGGGCTCCGTCACGCCGTTCCAGCTGTTCCTGATCTTCTGCGAGCTGGTCGCCGCCGGCGGCGGGCGGGTGCCGGACCTCGCCTACATGATCGACCAGAGCCACAACCTCAAGGACCCCATCGAGGACCTGATCCAGTCGACGGAGGCGGTCCTGCTCGCCTACGCCCAGGCCCTGCTGGTCGACCGGGAGGCGCTCAGGGCGGCGCAGGACGGCAACGACCCCGCGCTGGCCCAGGAGACCCTCCAGGCGGCCTTCCGCACCGACGTCCGACCCCTCGCGGCGGAGGCCCGCCGCCGCAACGGCGCCGCCCTCGCGCCGCTGGCGGCCTACCGCGCGACCGGCTACCGCGCCGCCCGCATCGCCGAGCGGGGCCGCAGCACCGTCGCCACCGGCCTGTGACGCACGCGCCCATGCGCGTGCTTGCGGTCGATCTCGGCGCGACCTCGGTCCGGGTGGTCGCCGTGGACCTGGGCGCGCCGGAACCGGCCGCCCAGGTGCTCCACCGCTGGCGTCACCAGCCGATCCGCCAGCAGGACGGCAGCCTCCGCTGGGACTGGCACGGGATCCTCGGGGAGGTCGAGCGGGGCCTCGAAGCGGGGCTGGCGGCGGGCCCCGTCGCCTCGATCGGCGTCGACGGATGGGGGGTGGACTACGCGCTGCTCGACGGTCGGGGTGCGCTGCTCTCGCCGCCCCACTGCTACAGGGACGACCGCACCAGCGGCTGGCGCGCCACCACCGAGCGGGTCGGCGCCGAGCGCCTCTACGCCATCACCGGCATCCAGTTGCTGCCCTTCAACACGATCTTCCAGCTCGCCGCGCACGACCGGTCGGAGCTCAGCCGTGCAGCCGGGCTGCTGCTCCTGCCCGACCTGCTGGTGCGGGTGCTGACCGGGTTCGAGGGCGCCGAGCGGTCCAACGCCTCCACCACCGCCCTCCTGGACGCCCACACGGGCGCCTGGTCGGCCGAGCTGCTGGAGGCGGTGGGCCTCGATCCCGCCCTGCTCCCGCCGATCGTCCCGGCCGGCCTCGCCGTCGGCTCCTGGCGGGGCGTCGGCGTGCACACGGTTGGCAGCCACGACACCGCCTCGGCCTTCGTCGCGGTCCCCGGCGTTCCCGGG
>WNGB01012277.1_pt1 | contig 12020 bp, 15 predicted proteins | sample 5400681 | NCBI WGS metagenome assembly WNGB01 (sample SAMN13153367, study PRJNA577476) | soil metagenome | isolation source: 115 cm soil or saprolite under grassland replicate 2 | place: USA:California | collected 2016-06-15 | reverse complement strand
GACTACCGTCGCCGGGCAGGCTACGGAGGAATCGGCGGACACGGGCGCCTGAGGCGCGAGGTCGAGCCGAATGCCTCCCGCCGCCGGCGATGAGGTGCCCCAGGTGTTCGATCTCCGTCGAGGGCCTCGACCCTTGCGACCCCGCGGCGACGCGAGCCAGACACGACCCTGACGCATCTGAGAACCCGCCGTGCCATCCGCTGAGGAGTCGGGACATGACCTGGTGAATGCCGTGATCGAGCGGCTCACCGCAGCACGCGTGGTCGTCGACCGGCGCGGTCACGAGCACGCGCTGTTTCCGGTTGCGATCACGCCCGCCGAAGGTCAAGCGTTGCGGGGCTGGATCGAGCGCGAACGCGCTACCAACACCATCGATATCGGGCTGGCCTACGCCTTCGCCACGCTTCACATCGTCGACGGGCTGCTCGCGAACGCCTCTGGCGCTCGGGAGGTGAGGCACACGGCCGTCGATCCGTTCCAGTCCTCGTCGTTCGCTGCCCTCGGCCGCCGGCACCTTGCCGAGGCAGGCGTCGCCGACCTCGTCGAAGTCCGCGAGGAAGAATCGCAACTCGTGCTACCCCGGATGGTCACGGCAGGGCGCTCGTTCGACTTCGCGTTCGTCGACGGCAACCATCGCTTCGACCGCGTGTTCCTCGACCTCGTCTACCTCGGCCGGCTGCTGCGTCCGGGCGCGGTCGTGTTTGTGGACGATCTCCAACTGCGAGCCATCGCACGGGCCACCGAGTTCTTCACGTCGAACCGAAATTGGAAGGTCGAGGAGCGATCAGCCGCGGACCCGGAGCACCAGTGGATCGTGCTGCGCACGCCAATGGAGCCCGATGACCGCGGCTATGCCGATTTCTGCGACTTCTCGATCATCCCGTGAGCACGGTGGAGCGCATCGTCGGAGGCCTCGCCCATCGGGCATGATGGCGCAGGCGGCGTTGTCCCGCTCTAGCTCGACAGGACGCCATGGCCCGCATGAGTCAACGCGACGACTGCGGCATCTAAATCGGGCTCGTGGACCAGGATGTAGTCCGTGTCGAACGTCGAGATCGCGAAGATCGATATGCCCGCACCTGCGAGCGGGTCCGCCAGGGTGGCCACGACTCCGCGACGTCGGCGACGGCGCGGGGGCATGGCTCCTGGCGCGTCGATATGACGACGGCCGCCGACGATGAGGGATCGCCGCAGCCGTGCTGGAGGTCATCTGCGCTGCAACGCCTTTCGGCGCGGATGCCCTGGAAGGTGGCGCGAACGAGTTCGCCCTATCCGCCAGATCCCTGTGGCGATTGGCGCGTAGTGCCTAATCCCCGAATGCCCGGTTAAGGGCCAAACCCAGGGACAAACTCTAATTCCTCATCCACGATCAACCATCGCCCGTCTACCTTCTCCAGTTGGAATCTATAGTCGGCGATGTTCTGCGGATTCGCCACGGGCCCGTCGACGCTCTGAGCAACCTTGAGAAAGGTGGTCGCCCGCAACCTGACTGTCGCGCTTGTGCCATCGATGGTGACGTTTCCAAACGAAATGTCCTTTGCCCCGCCATCGAGGACGATCGGGCCGCCGCCACCCGCCGCCCGAACGGCGTCTTGAAACTGGGCAAGCCGCGTCTGCATGAGCGTCCCGGTGTAATGGGTGGTTACTAGGTCCCGGGCCTGAGCGAGCATTTGCTCTCGGACGGCTTGGGTTACGGCATTTCCACCATTCGGGACGATGCCAATTTCGTGCTCCGCGATCAAGGCTTCGCGGGCCACGGTTTGGACGCGTGCCACGTCGGGATTCGCAGCGGTGGCACCCATTGCGACCACGCCGATCATCAAGACGACCACGGTCGCAAGCGCCGCCAGTGCCAACAGCACGCGGCGACGGCTGGGTTGGCTCCATGCATCGGGGTTCATGTCCAAGGCCTCCCCTAGTTGCTGGAGTAGATCCGCATGATGTAGATGGTCGTCGTCGACGCGTCTGAGTTGTACGGCCAAAGCGACCAGAAGGCATGGCGGCGATTGGTAGTGTGCTGATCGACGTAATCGCCGATCCACCCCGAGTTCGGGTCTGTTCCGTGGCCGACCATTATGTTGACGTGGTCAATTGAGCCATTGCTCGTCCAGTCATAGAAGAAGAGGTCACCCACGGCGTTGCCGCTGTAACTCGAGGCCGTTCGCCCTGGCGCTGTTCCTCTCAAGCTACCGCCGGGCGAGTGAAGGATCTGGAAGTTGTAGTGGTACCGCGCGGTGCTCCAGGATCGCGTGTAGATGAACGTCCCCTGGTACGCCTGCTCCCACCAGTTGTGATCGTCTGTCTTGCTCCCACCGAAGCCTGCCATGGGATAGCCACCGCCCCACCATAAGACCTGCGACACGAAACTTGCGCAATCGTTCGGGAGGCACACTGAAAGCTGGCAGTTGCCAGCTAGAACCCGCTAATCGGCCCACGAGGCCGCTCCGCTTGGATCGTACGCGGCGCCTGGGGCTGCGCCAAATTGGAGGCCGGCGACGACGGCGAGACCTACGGCAAGGACCTTGCATGGTCGCTTCCAGGATGATTTCGGCGACGGAGCCGCCACTTGGAACCTCCCTCCAGGTTGGGATTTCTGAATCCTCGACCTTGGCGAGTACTCCAAGCAGGCGGTTGGTCATTGTCCTGTACCAATCGATTTGAGAGGACAATGAGATCCAACTCCTTGACCCTTTGGACGTTGACCCAGATCCGCGAGTGACGTTTCGTGACTCCTCGGCGGCGGATGGACGCTTGAGGACAGCCGACGGCCGTTCCAATCCTGTGAAGGTCATTCGGGAGACCCAGGGGTGGCAGGCCCAGGAGGCGATCCTCCTGGCGATGGAGACCGGCGACTGGGCTCAGCGTCATCGCGATCGGGCCCTTCACTCTGAATGCGCGCCACGGACCTTCCATCTCAACGCCCTCGGGCACGTCCTCGCGGGCGCAGACGACCGACAACTCGTCCACCGTGCGCGGGACCGACGTGAACTCCCGAGATTGGTCGACCCACGGCGGAACGTCGCTGCCGGCGTCGAGCCGACACACGGCGAGACGGGTCTCGATGGCCTCCAGGTTCATCGATAGTGGCATCGATCCGATGTCACGCCGCCGGCAATAGCCCAGCGGGTAGGTGCCCGTGTCGTCGCCGAGCCAACTGACCGGCCGGGTTTCAAGCGCCAGACGATGAGGTCCGACGCCCCAGCAGTTCTTGTGCACATCTGAGAACCCCACGGCCACGAATGCCACACTGCCAGGGCGTCGCGTGCCCGGTTGGTGTCGGTTTCACTCCCGACCCGCGTGACTCCCGGACCCCAGGGCTATCGGAAGCCGGCCGACCCCTACCATTCCGGCCATGAGACTGCAGTCGGGTCTGGTGCTGCTGTCGTCCGTGCTATTCGCCGTGACGGGGCTCGGGTATGTCATCGCGCCCGGAATGATGCTGTCCGTCGTGGGCGTTGCTTCGGCCGCGACGAGCGACTTCCTGCTGCGAACCGAGGGGGTCGCACTACTTTGCGGGGCCGGCGTCCTGTGGGCGGCGCGCGACGCTCGCCCTTCGGCCATGCGGGTGGCCCTGTTGTCGCTGGCGGTGTACTACATCCTCGGTTCGCTGTTGGACCTCGCCGCGTTTGCGCAGGGCATCGTCGGAGTTGCCTCAGTCCCGAGCGCCATCGTGCGGATTGCCCTCGGCGGAGCATGCCTGCTTGCTGCTGCACGACTCACTGGCTCCACGGCAGTACGCTGACCTGTCTGGTGTCCGCCGGACTCGAGAGGGAAGCCTGGCGCGAACGCCTCGACGCCGCACTTGCGCCTGAGTGATGACCGGCAAGCGACAGCACTTTGCCTCTACATAGAATGACCGGATGCGGTTGATCGGGAAGTCGGAGCCGCCGCGCGTCATCACGAAGACGTACGGACGCGGGAGCCTGCTTGGCGTGCTGAGCCTCCCCTTCGCGTTCTTCATGGCGTCGCGGGGCATGCGCGGCTGGCAGGAGTCTGCTGTACGTGCCATGGAGGACGACGCCGTCGAGATGGCCCGGCGGGGCTATCGGATCCTGTCCAGCGGGGAGTACGGCTGGCCGATGTTTGGCATCACGTACTACAAGGTCACCTATGAGCGTGTCGACGCACCCGCCGGGACCCCTGACCAACTTCCGATTCGTAGCCCGAACGGCTGAGGCGGGGATGATTCGCGTCGGCTCGATCGTTTTCCGGGTGGACGACCTGCAGCGCCAGACGGAGTTCTGGCGAGCGGCGCTCGACTATGAGCCTCGGCACGGCGACGACGACGATTTCGTGCTGCTGCGTCCGAAGGACGGCGTCGGGCCGAACATCTCCCTCGACCGTGTTCGCTCGACTGTGCAGGTGCCGCCTCGCATCCACCTCGACCTGTATACCGAGGACCAGGCAGGGGAAGTCGAACGCTTGATCGCCCTTGGGGCTACGGAAGTCCACTGGGACAAACGGCCGCCGGACGCCGACTACGTCATCCTCGCCGATCCCGAGGGCAACCGCTTCTGCGTGGTGGACGTCAACTAGTCGTTGCTTGCTGACAGCGGTCCCTGGGCACGGCGCGCCCAGGGCTGAAGAATCGCGTATACGTCGCGGCAGGTCGGCGTAGCGATCTCGTGGCGCTCCGCACGCCCAAGGAGCTCGCCGTGGAGTGCTTCGAGCTCCATGCGATGCCCGGTAACGAGGTCGTGGTACAGCGATGAATAGCCGCCGGCTTCGAGGCCCTGGGCGAAGGCCAGGTGGCGGGCGACGACGGTATCGGCAAGGGGGACTCCTTCGGCCCGCGCGACCTGAACCACCTCCTCGAGGATGCGCCGAAACATATCCCGGGCCGCCTGGGCGCTGCGGATGTCGCCGATGGGCAGGCGCACCGCGGCGGTCATGCCGGCCTGGGCCAGGATGAACGCGTACTTCGACCAGAGCTCGGCACGAATGTCAGTCGAGAGCTCCGCCGGGATGCCGGCCTGGGCACAGGCGGCCAGGAGCCACTCGGCGCGCTCGCTCCGGCTGCCGTCGAGCTCGCCGAAGACCAGCCGGCCGGGTCCACCGTCGTGGCGCACCACACCTGGCTCGGCGAGGGAAGCGAACACGAATGCCGCGCCGCCCATCACGTGCGCCGCTCCGATCACGGCGGCCAGCTTCTCCTCGTTGTCGATCCCGTTCTGGAACGACACGACGCCGGTATCCGCCCCGAGGAGGGGCGTGAGCCGGGCGGCCGCGCTCTCGGTGTCGTACGACTTGACGGCGAAGAACACGACGTCCACCGGACCGATCTCGGCGGGCTCATCGGTCGCCGAGAGCTCGACATGGAAGTCACCGTCGACGCTTCGGACGGTCAGCCCACGCGCCCGGATCGCGTCCAGCTGCGCACCCCGTGCGATCAGGTGGACGTCGGCGGCCTCGGCTCGCGCCAGCCGCGATCCGAAGTAGCCACCGAGCGCACCGGCACCGAAGATGGCGACGCGCAGCATATGTCGAGAGGTTAGCGCCGCATCTCGGTCGGGCGCCACCGCCGATCCTGAGCCGCATCAGCGCGCGTGACATGTCTGGGGTGGTCTAGGATGACACCGGGTCCACACGCTGCGGAGGATCGATGCACGCCGCGCGCTTGCCCGAGCGATCCGACAGCACCGATGGGCGGGGAACTCTGACCAGCCTATTGATGTGGTGCGGAGTCGTCGCCGGGCCGTTGTTCGTGGTGGCATTTCTTGTCGAGGGCGCGACCAGTCCGGGCTACGACCCGATGCGCCTGCCGGTGAGCCTGTTGTCTCTCGGCGACGGCGGCTGGAGGCAGGTCGCGAACTTCCTCGTCGACGGCCTGCTGCTGCTCGGCTTCGGCGTCGGCGTCTTCCGCGCGTTCGACGAGCGTGGGACGCCGTGGATGCTCGGCCCGGTGCTGCTCGCGATCTTCGCGCTGGGCGTGATCGGTGCCGGCCTGTTTTCGACCGACCCTGGCGGTGGGTATCCACCGGGGGCGAAGGTCGAGCCAAGCCTCCACGGGAGCCTCCACGACCTCGTCTCGCTCGTCGTGTTTACCGTCCTGCCCGTGGCCTGCCTCGTGTTCGCGCGTCGATTCGCCGCCTTGGGCGAACACCACTGGGCGATCTACTCGGCGATCACCGGAGGTGTCCTCATCGCCGGTTTTGTGCTCATGGTCATCGGCTTTAACGGGAAGACGAGCCTCTCCCGTGTTGCCGGCCTGATCCAGCGCGTGTGGATCGTCGCGGGATGGGGCTGGTTGCTGTTGCTGGCCGTGCACCTGCTGCGGCTGCGGGCGGCGGTCGTCTCGCGGAGAGCCTGATCCCCGGGCCGTCAGGGCAGCGGACGCCAGGCCTGGCCGAGGAGGATCGCCAGCGCGGCCAGCAATGCACCCAGAGCCGCAAAGGCCACGCTGATCTCCATGACCTCGTGCCTGGCGATGAGGTTGGTGGGCAGGGACTGGAAGACCGCTTCCAGCTCGCCCGCGCTCTCTGCCGGGTAGTACTTGCCATCCGTTCGCTCGGCGACGTCCTTCAGCGTCTCTTCGTCGATGCCCCGCCGGAAGCCGCTCCCCCCGCCGCCTCCGCCGAACGCCGGGCCCGAGAACTGCTGACCGCCGGCCGGCTCCCGACCCATGAACTGCAGGCGGCACGTTGGCTCGAGCGGGCCGGCGTCCTCGGTACCGAAGCCGATCGTGTACACGCGGACGCCCCGGTCGGCGGCCTGCTGGGCGGCATCCACCGGAGACGGTCCGGCGTTGCTGGCGCCGTCGGTGAGGACCACGATGATGTCCGGTGCGTATGCCCCCGCCGGGACCGGAGCCGGCGGCGGATCCGGCGAATCCTCCGTCTGGCTCGGCGCAACGCTCGGATCGAGCTCCGCGATCGCGTCGATCGAGGTCAGGATCCCGCTGCCAACGGCGGTCCGTCGTCCCGTTCGCAGCTGGTTGAGGGTGTCGAGCAGCGCCTGCTGATCGGTCGTGGGCGGTTGGACGACCGCCGCGAAACCGGCGAACGCCACGATGCCGATCTGTGTCGACGACGACTGGCTGCGGATGAACGCGGCCGCCGCGTCTTGCGCGGCCTTGAGCCTGGTCGGCGAGATGTCCGTCGAGCACATGCTGCCGGAGACATCGATCGTCAGGATGATCGTCTTGTTGCCGGTCGGGACGCTCACGATCGCCACGGGACGCGCGACGGCGAGCGTGAGGCCGACGACCGCCAGGACGAACAGCGCGAACGGAAGGTGGCGCCGGAGCCGCGACCGGGGCATGGCGTCGCGGACGAGGGCAAGACTCGAGTAGCGCGCCCCCGAACGACGCCGGCGCCGAAGGGCCCAGACGTAGCCGCCCACGAGGATGGGGACCAGCGCGAGCAGCACGAGGAAGCCTGGCCACAGCAGGCCCATCTACCACCACCTCCGCGTCTGCGGCAGGCCCGCCGGGCCTACGGGAGCCGACCGAGCCACAGCAGCGATGTCAGGCCGCCGATCAGCAGGGCCACCAGCGCGAGACCGGCGAAGATCGACGTGATCTCGAGCATCTCCGGCCTCATGACGAGCCGGGCATCGACGTTGTCATAGACGGCCTCCAGGTCCTTCTGGTCGGCGGCGGCATGGTAGGTGCCGTCGGTTGCCTGGGAGATCTGGCGGAGCATTGATTCGTCGAGCTGGGTGTGGACCCTGAAGCCCTCGACCTCGAGGGTCGCCCCGCCCTGAGTGCCCAGCCCAACCGTGTCGATTCGGACGCCCCGTTCCGCGGCGGCAGTGGCCGCCGCCATGGGATCGGGCGAGACAGTGTTCTCGCCGTCGGACAGCAGGACGATGACCGCCGAGGTATGCGTTCCGGCCGGGACGGGCGTGGGCTCGGGCCCCGAGGCTCGCTCCATGTAGTAGCCCTCGGCCGGATCCGCCTCGGAGGCGGCGATCGTGTCCAGCGACGTGAGGATGCCCCGTGCCAGCGACGTGCCACGCGTGGGCGCCAGGCGGTTGATGGCATTGAGGACGATCGCGGGGTCGTTCGTTGGCACCTGGACGGAGAAGCCACTTTCGCTGAACGCCACGACGCCGATGAGGACGCTCGGCGGCTGTCGCGCCACGAACTCGCGGGCGGCTGCCTTGGCCGCCTCCATCCGGGTCGGCTTGAGGTCGTCGGCGGCCATGCTGCCCGAGACGTCGAAGGCCAGGATGACGGTGCCTTCGACGCGGGGCAGGCTGACCACTGCCTGCGGCCGGGCCAGCGCGAGAACCATGACGGTCACGCCGATCAACAGGAACGCCGGGCTGACATGACGGCGCAGGCCTTGCGATCCGCGGCCGGACGCCGGCATGGCAAGGCTGCCGAATGCGGCCACCCGCCGCCGGCGTCGCCGGTCGAGCAGCAGGTACAGCCCGATGCCTGCCGGGATCAGCAGCAGCAACAGGAGCATCGCCGGCCAGATGAACGACACGGGCTACCTCCGGCGGCCGCGTCGAAGGGCGGCCATCCGGACGATCGCCCGGACCAGGTCGTCGTCGGTCGACAGGGACACGGCCTCCACGCCGGATCGCGCGAAGGCATCCTTGAGAGCCATTCCGCGCAGCCTCGCGGCCTCCTCGAACCGCCGGCGGAACTTCCGGTCGTGGGTGTCCACGTAGAGCTGTTCGCCCGTCTCCGCGTCGTCCATGAGCAGCGGGCCGATGTCCGGGAGCTCCACCTCGCGTGGGTCGAACAGGCGAACGGCGACCACTTCGTGACGCCGGTTGAGCGCGCTCAGCGACCGCTCCCAGCCCGGGGCGCTGATGAAGTCGGAGATGAGGAAGATGAGCGAGCGGCGCTTGATCGCCCGCTGGCCGGTCTCGAGCAACGGGGTGAGGTCGGTGAAGGGCGCCGCGGCCAATCGGGGATGCTTGATGAGATCGTCGATCAGGCGCAGGACGTGGTTTCGCCCGCCGCGGGCCGGTATCGTCCGATCGACGCGACCGCCGTAGAACATGGCCCCCACGCGGTTGCCGTGACGCGTCAGCAGGCGAGCCAGCGTGGTCACGAAGTCGATCAGGACGGTGCGCTTCGCGCGCTCGGTCATGACCGAGCCGAAGTCGACTGACGGGCTGAGATCGAGCAGGAACCACGCCGTGATCTCCCGATCCTCGACGTACTGGCGGACGTACGGTGCATCCATCCGGGCGGTCACGTTCCAGTCGATGTAGCGCACGTCGTCACCGGGCTGGTACTCGCGAACGTCCGCGAAGTCCACCCCGTTGCCGTAGAACAGCGTTCGGTAGTCGCCCTGGAACAGGCCGTCGAGCCTACGGATGACCTGCCACTCGAGGCGCTGGAGGACGCGCTCAGGCGCTGGCGCGGACGTTGCCATGCTCACGGAGCGGCACCACTGGCATCGGAATGCGATCGAGTACGGACTTGAGGAGGTCGTCCCCGGTGACGTTGTCGGAGAGGGCCTCGAACGACAGGACGAGCCGATGGCGCATCACGTCGAGGACCATGTCGCGAACGTCCTGGGGCAGCGCGTAGTCGCGGCCGCGGACGAAGGCGAGGGCCCGGGCGGTGAGGATCAGGTTGATCGACGCGCGAGGGCTCGCGCCATACGAGACGTACCGCGCCAGGTCCGCGAGGCCGTGGGCCTTCAGGTCGCGGGTGGCGGTGGCCAGATGGACCGCGTACTCGAACAGGGCCGGATCGACGTATACGCGATCGGCCGCCTGCTGCAGTCCCAGGAGGTCCTCGGTCGAGATCACTTCCTGGACAGCCTGCAGGGCGCCCGTCATCCGCTCGACGATGAAGTATTCCTCGATCGTGGTGGGATAGCCGACCAGGACCTTGAGCATGAAGCGGTCGATCTGCGCCTCGGGCAGGGCGTAGGTCCCCTCCGTCTCGATCGGGTTCTGCGTCGCCAGGACGAGGAAGGGGTTTGGCACCGCGAACGTCTCGCGCCCGATCGTGACCTGCCGTTCCTGCATGACCTCGAGCAGTGCGCTCTGGACCTTGGCCGGCGCCCGGTTGATCTCGTCGGCCAGCAGGAGGTTCGTGAAGACCGGCCCGAGCGAGACGCTGAAATCGCCGGTCTTCTGGTTGTAGATGCGCGTCCCGATCAGGTCGGCGGGAACCAGGTCCGGCGTGAACTGGATCCGCTTGAACTCGCCGCCGACCGCCTGGGCGAGCGTCTTGATGGCCATCGTCTTGGCGAGGCCAGGAACGCCCTCCACGAGGAGATGGCCGCGGGCGAGCAGCGCGACGACCATCCGCTCCAGGAGATGATCCTGGCCGACAATGATCTTCTTGACCTCGTACAGGACCCGCTCCATGGGGGCCGAGCCCGGCGCCGAGCCGGGTGATTCGAGGGCTGGGGCTGGCAGCGCGGGGGCCGAGGCTGGCGAAGCGGCCGCTGGGGTCAGCGCCGCGGGCTCCTGGTTCGTCACATGGTCCACTGCGATTCCACTCCGAGTGTGCTGTTGGAGGATTCGAGCGCCTGGTTCGACCGGTTTTGGGCCTGGGGATCTCCTAGTACGGTGGCAGGCCGGCTGCGCCGCCGGCGACGTCGATCGGCACCGCCAGGCCGATCCCGATGAAGACATCGTCCTCGGTGGGGTTGAGCAGGGCCGTGACGATGCCCACGACCTGGCCGTCGGCGTTGAGCAACGGCCCGCCCGAGTTGCCGGGGTTGACGGCGGCATCGATCTGGATCAGGCCGCGCAGCTCCTGACCGCTTTCCGGGTGCTTGAACGACCGGTCGAGTCCGGAGACCACCCCGCTGCTCATCGAGCCGGCCAAGCCGAAGGGATTGCCGACCACGAACGCCTCGCTGCCGATCCGCAGTGCGCCCGGGTTCCCGAGCGTGGCCGGCACGAGGCCGGGGACGGGACGGGTGGCGCGCACGACCGCGGTGTCGTTCTGGGGCTGCCGGATGACGACCTCTCCGGGCGACCGCGTGCCGTCGGCGAACGTCAGCTCGATGCGTTGAGCGTTCACGACGACGTGGAGGCTGGTCAGGATGTCGCCTGCATCATCGACCACCACGCCGCTACCGAGACCCGAGGTGTGCTTGGCATCCGCGCCGGTCCGATCGGTTTCGATGACGACGACCGATGGTCGAGCGATCTCGTATACCTGTTCCGACACCGGAGGCGCCGGTGTCGCCGACGCCAGCGCGCTCGCGACGGTGTCCTGGACGTCGCGAGTGGTCAGGGCGGGCGGACCTGGAACGAGCGCACCGTACAGCGCGACGGCGATGAAGGCGGCAGCCATGCCCCCGGCAAATGGCATCGCTCTCCGAAAGCGCGCCCGGAGGCGGCGGCGGGGCGGCCGTTGCTCTTCATCGGGCGACGCGGAAGGATGCACCGGGATCTCTCTGGGCCGGTGGCGCGAGCCTGCGACCGCGCTCGGTTCGTTCGCTGACCGGCTTCGGGCAGTCTACCGCCAAGTTCCTTAGGGACTTCTGAGAGCGCCCCGCGGGACCGCGTCAGGATGCTTCCTCGGCCTCGGGCTCGATCGAGCCAAAGCCAAGGGCCCGGCTCGGAGAGATGACTTCACCGGTGATCGCCACGATGGTCTGTGGACGCATCGCCACGGACTTTCTCGCCACGATGGTCTGTGGACGCATCGCCACGGACTTTCCCGGGGCAAGACCAAAGGTGGCGGCGTTCTCCGTCTTCATCACGCGATTCATCCACAGCGTGGCGAGATGTCGGGCGACTTCGGCCGGGCTGAGGTCACCAAGCGGGATCTCCGCATCCCTGCGCGTCACCCGCACGGCGTTCCGTGCGAGCACGTTCCGGGCGTCCTCGAGTCGCAGGTTGATGACATGGACGCCGGCCGTGGTCGTGATCTTCAGCGAGATCGCCTTTTCGTCGTTGGCCGCCATTCGCCCGTCTCCTCAGCGATCCTCTCCCGATCCGGGATTGTCTCAGAGGGGGAGGCCGTCGCTTCAGAGGACCGCGGCTCCGGGGAGCGGGCACGTCTCCACGCGCGTGTCTAATCCGCCTCCGCCGTCCGGCGCCCGATGACTCGGTCGAATGCGTCCGGCACCCACCAATGCAGG
>WNGB01011654.1_pt1 | contig 12020 bp, 9 predicted proteins | sample 5400681 | NCBI WGS metagenome assembly WNGB01 (sample SAMN13153367, study PRJNA577476) | soil metagenome | isolation source: 115 cm soil or saprolite under grassland replicate 2 | place: USA:California | collected 2016-06-15 | reverse complement strand
CCCTCGGGGGGCGCGGCTACGACTGGGGGCGTTGCCCCCAGCCCCCCTTGCATCGCCGTGTACAATCCCCACCTTCGGAGCTGCCGCAGACGCAAAGATCACGACCCCGAAAATGGTCCAGTCGATGGGGTCCACCTCCTACTTCGTCGACCGTCCGGGATCGGTGCAGTCGTCGATCCGCATGGGCAACGTGACCTTCCCGCGCAAGGACGGCGACTACTTCGTCCTCCGCACCGCCAACGTGATCTACGGCGGCTCTTTCTACTCGCGGCTCACGCGCAACATCCGGGAGGGCAAGGGCTACACCTACTCGCCCTTCAGCTCGCTCGACACGCGCGCGTACTCCGGGCTGTTCTCGGCCTCCGCTTCCGTCCGCAACGAGGTCACGGGGGCGACCATCCTGGAGATGATCTACGAGCTGGACCGCATGCGCGTGCTGCCGGTGACGGACGAGGAGCTGGCGGCGGCGAAGAGCTTCAGCGTGGGCAACTTCGCCATCGAGCTGGCCAGCCAATCCGGTCTCGCCGGCCGCCTCAATACGGTGTACCTGTACGGCCTGCCCCGGACGTTCCTCGAGGACTTCGGGACGCGGATCGCGTCCCTCACGCCCGCGCAGATCGAGGCCGCGTCCGCGCGTTACCTCGACACCTACCGCCAGGCCATCGCGATCGTCGGCGACTGGCAGAAGGTGAAGGACCAGGTGACGCCGTTCGGGACGGTCACCGTCTACACGCCGGAGGGGGAAGTCAAGGGCGGGATGCAGTAGGGGCAACGGCAACGGAACCAGGGGCGGCGCAACGGAGCTCGGCTACAAGGTCGTTACGGAACGACCTCAGCTCGGTGCTCAATTCGAACTGAAGCCGTGCTGTGTCGATCCATCTACTTGCGGCCCTAATGAGCGCTCCAATGCAGGTGGCCCAATAACGTGGGCTACCACTCGTCGCGCTCCTCACGCACGAGGGCGTTCTGGATCTGATCGGAAACACTCGCAATATAGTCGTCGAGCCACTTCCCAACTCGCGGGTTCGTCTCATCCTTACGCAGCCGCTCCAGCCATTCCTTCTTTCCCCGGTAATGAGCGCTGATAGGTCCGTGGAAGACGCCTGTGGAGAAGTTGGCAAACAGGTTGGTCCGCACGTCGTCGCGGTCACCATATCGAATGAGGAGCTCTCGTGCCCAGCTAGGTGGCTCTTGAGCAGCGCTCAGGTTGGGCGGCACGAAGGACGCGAGGAGCCACGCGCGGTGTTCGACATCCTCTTCGACCCAACGCCAAGTATCGTCGTGAGGCATCTCGTTCATGGCGCCGTCACGAAGCCATTGCCTAATATGAAAGGACCGGTCATCGAGTGGTGGGCCAAGCAGTTCAGAAACCTTCGCCCATACTTCGGCTGGGGATAGTCGCGCAATCGCGGTCAGAACCTGCTGGGGATGGGCATGATATGCGGCCGTAATGGTTCCGCTCTCGCCAAAGCTGCCGAGCAAGCAATACGCTAGTTGAGGCGCATCTTCCGGATACCTACGAATGAATTCGCTAGCAACCTGAGTCCAGACATAGTCCTCAAGATGGAACTTGGCTTCCCTGTCGGGCTGGAAGAATGCCGGCGCAAGAAGGATGGAAAGCGTCGGCTCACGAGGCAGCGCGCGCTCTGCACCGTTCATAACGTAGTAGAGGTGCAGAAGCTCGAGCGCAGCAGACGCCGCCTCTCGCTTATTGATGTCGGTAAGAACACGCAGCCACTCAATTAGCGTGCGCTCCGAAACGCTTCGGATTGCTCCTCCGTAGGCGAAGAGGCGCAGCGATGACGGTGACGCGTTGCCCGACCTCACGAGAGCCAGGACCCTGTTTGCCGCCCGATCCGTCAATCCACTTCGCCACGTCAATTCAGGCACGTACTGGACCGCGGTTGCGTCTGCAGCCATCTCATCGAGCAATGATTCCCACCGATCGCGATCGCGCTCAAACATTACCGAGGCGTAGCCGCCAAGGAAGAATGGGCTGGGTTCATCGTGGGCAGCTATCTGCGCCATGCGTATATCGCCAAGAAACTTGTAGTCTCTGTCGAGGCGAGCTAGTTCGCGGCCGAACTCATATCCCCTTGTGGCCTTGGCCGTAACTAGCCAAGCGAGCTCGGGGCGAAGTAGGGCAGGGTCCCGCTCGCTCGCTTCGGCAAGCGCCCGGATTGCGGGATTCGTCGTGTTGGAAACTTTTCCGTCTGCGTCGAAACGGTCGTGGAGAACTTCCATGCCCACGTAACGCAGTAGTTGAGAATGAAAGTCTTTACCGATCAGGGCCTGGCGAAGCCGTTCCCATCTCTCGCGATGGCTCGCATCAAGAGCGTCCGCGTCGTAGTGCAGGATGTCTTCCACAACCGAGATAATTGGCCTACGATCGATGGCAGGGATAGCGCCGATACTATCCAGCGAATCCGCTAGCATTTCGGTGAGATTGCCTATTCGGGCAAGGCCGCGGGCTTGGCTTGTTACGGTCTCAACGATGTGAGCGCGCTCGTCGACATCCACGCGAGCCACTCGCTCGCTAAGTAGGTGCCAGACTCGACGATAGCCGTCAAACACTTCGCCCCACGTCTGTGGCGTCCAGAGTTTCGGCGGATGACGAAGGCCCTGGTATTCAGCCCCGATCATGCGAGTAAGGTGAAAGGCCTCAAGACCTTGCCGTGCGGCAGCGAGCGCCACATCTCGTCGTCTTCTCGAGGGTGACTCTAGAGCCTCTTTCAGTATAGGAAAGCGCTCCTCAAGGGAGGCCTCGGTCGGCGCCAGGCCACCGTAGCCAGGTGAAAACAGTCCCGCGAACACGCCGGTCGCGTTGTTGGCGAAGTTCTCGTTCTCTGCTTCGGCGAGCCGTAGGAGAAGTTCGGCCGCTCCCGCAAAGAGCTCACGCCAGACGGCGATCTTTTCTAATGCCCAAACGACGTCGCGCCGGGTTTCTCCAAACGCCGCGAATTGTTCGTGAGTCCATGTTCGGAAGGTGCGTTTTAGGTATGCGAGAGAAGCCGAGGGCGCGCCCTCGGTGAGTGCCAGGAAAAACCTTGAGGTACGCCTACTTGCTAAAAAATCGATGCCCGCCAGAGGTCCGCCCTCGCCGAGGAGGGCATGAGATACCCTGAGCGCCGCCTTGGACTCGCGAGCATAGCGGAACATCTCATAGAACCAGTCAAGGAGTGTGGCCGGTAAGTGCTCCTGGAAGGTCTTGATATCGAAGCCCGCGGCACGTGCATCCCACCAATCGGTCCAAAGCTTGATGTGGAGAAGGCGCGGCGTAAGATAGAGAGTGTTCTCACCCTGAAGAATCTTGCGATCTCGGAGAAGCTTCACGATCTCGTGGAAGCGGGCGGGCGTAATCTCAGGATGCGACGTGTGGATAAGTTCCGCGATTGCCTTTCCTTCGGCGGCGACCGAGCCGGTATACCCAAACCGTCGGAAGAGGGCAATGTGCTCTAGGACGATCTTGCGCTGGCGCACATCGTCGCTCTTCGGATCGTCGCCACCCGTCAAATAACGATCCCAAACATTGACCGTATCCGGCGAACGCAGGACATCGTCCGGGTTCATCGTCAGATTTTGGCCAATCACGTGCGCAACACGCGGTGACCCGTCACAGAACTCCGCCCATCGTCGGGCGTCTTCCTTGGGGATTCCATAGCCCTGAATGATGTCGGACACCTGTTCAGGGGCCAAAGGCGTGACATCCTGCGTCACCGTTGTGCCACTAGGTTGGTCTACGTCGTTGTAGATCGTGACCACTTTTATACGACTACCCTGCGGCTTTAGCCGATCCCATATTCGATACTGACTGTCGCGGTCGCACTCGTCCACAACGACAATTGCGACGAGCGAACTACCGTCTCGCAGAAGTTCGTTGAGTAACTCGCCTTCCAGCAGGTGCTTGGGTCCATTGCAATAGACTACGAGCGGCCGAAGATCGTCGGCAGCGGTCGCCTCCAACACCAGCCGAGTCTTTCCGATACCGGCCTCGCCGCGCACGTGCACGTGAACTGCGTCGTCGTTGCCGCGGAGTTGAGAGCGTAGGCCATCAATGAGGCGACTTTGCTCATCCCCGGCTACAAACGGGCGCATCATCTCGGCCCGGGTTCCCCATTCTGAGTGAATCAGGAAGGACGCCTTCGAAGCGCCGTTAACCCTAAGAGAAGGCCCGACGAAGCGCGCTAGGATTCCGATCAGGTGACTCTGACCCCAGACCAGAACGTGTGGATCGGGATAGCCGCACTGCGTGAAATAGTCGACGAGGTGTTCCAGCGCGGCGGCGTGCTCAGTCGCTACGGGGTCGGTTCCGAAACAGACGAGGACATACGTACCGCCGCCATCGAGACAGGAGCGAACACTTGCGCCGAGTGCCTCCTTGGATGGCGGCTTCGAGCCGAATAGCTCTTCCTTGATGGCAGACTTCTGCGAGGGCTTGAACGTTGTTCCTGTCTTCACTTGGAACGCTGTGCGTGGTGCGGGAATGATGGTTGTGACGGTCTTTAGGTAGTCCGCATCGACGGATGCGTCAACACCCCCGTCCGGCACAGTTACGCGCAAAGAGATGTTTATGGACGTAGTGGGCAGGCCTATGCGTCTTGCCTCGGCCCACAGGATGTCTGCAAGGACGTAGACCGCCTGATCGGCCGTAAGGCTGGCGAGGTGTTCGGGTCGCACCGTTAGGATCGTGGGAGTCATTCGATATCCCGGCCCTTAAGATTGTCCGAACGCGCAGGCGAGGACATGGAGTGGTCGTTGTGATCGACAGGCCGCGCGCGCCTAATTGGTGTGGCACGCGGGTCGAAATGGAGTTGATCTCCGTGCGCGTGCATAACGCCGTTACGGACAAGCGAGGACGGGATCGCCACGAGTCGACGCTTGTGACCTTGCGATAGTCATGGCCGCGGCTTCGCCTTGACCCTGCGCGGCTGGCCGCGGGCCGTCCGCGACGCGCTCTTGCCGTGCGGCGCCGCCTGGGGACCGCGCGGCTCTTCGAGGCGGCCGTGGCTCACCGCGTTGCGCGAGGCGGCCGGCCGCGCGTGGCCGCCCCGGGCGCGCTCCTCGAGCACGCCCTTGATGAGCAGGGGCCACACCGTCGTCGCGTCCGCGTAGACCTCGGCGAAGCGGCCGCCCTCCGACTCGGGCACGAACTTGCCCCACGACACGCCCTCCGAATACGTGCAACCGGACAGCCCGCCCCAGTGCGTGGGCTCGGGGCAGATGCGCACCGCGTACTGGTAGCGCGGCGGGCGCAGGTCGATGCCGAGCCGATGGTCCATGATGTCGATGTAGGGGCCGACTTCCTGGGCCCAGTTCCGCGGCACGCCCCCGCCGATGGTGAAGATGCCCAGCCGCTTCGCGCCCAGGGCGAAGCGGGCGAAGCTGTTGAGGTCGAGGTAGGGGTTGTACTGGGGGATGGCGGTGAAGAGATCCATCGGGACCTTCGTCCCCGCCGCCTGCGCGCGCTTCATCGACCAGGTCGAGACGTCGAGGCCCAGCTCGGAATCGGTGAACGCGGGCACGTAGACGGGCACGCCGCGCTCGTACGCGCTGCGCAGTACGCCCGATCCCCGCTCGTCCTCGGAGAGGACCTTGCCCAGGGCGCGGCACACGATCTCGCTCGAGAGCACCTGGTCGCCCAGGGTGTCGAGCGCGCGCCTGGAGAATTCCTCGACGTAGTTGAGGTTGGCCTCCATCTCGAGGGTGTCGTACACGCGGTTGTAGCCCTTCTCGAACAGCTCCTCGTCCGACATCCTCGGGTCGTGGCGGTAGTGGACGAGGCCCACCGCCTCGGACAGGCCGTGCGCCATCAGCGCGCCCGTGGACACGATGGCCTGCACCATGCCTTCGTCGATCATCTTGGAGATGACCTTGCCCATCTTGGCGATGGTCATGGCGCCGGAGAGGGTCATCACGACCTTGCAGTCCTCGTCCTCGACCATGGCCAGCATCACTTCGAAGGCCTCGCCCAGGCTGCGTCCGCTGAAGGCAGTGCGCGACATGCCGCGGAGGAGATCGGCGAAGGAGGTCACGCGATCGAGGTCGAGGCTCTCGAGCGCCACCAGGCCGTCGTGGCGGCCGTCGTGGAACTTGCGTGAGTCGGTCATGACAGTGGTGATCGTATCTCAGCTTCTTCCATCCGCCGCCCGGGGGCGGATGAGGCCGGCCGTCCGATGACCGCCGACCTGGCCACGACCTCCATGCGTTGATGAAGATCGTGATCGGACCGTGACGATGCGACAGCGAGCGTGTTCGTATTCATGCACTGTGTGTATCACGGTGAATTTCGGACGCAGCGCGAGCCTCCTGTTCGCGCCCGGAGCGTGGCGCAGCCATCTGTTGCACGCTCGCGTCGCCCACCGCGCGCGAATCGCGGAGGAGGGCACCGGTGCATTGCAGCCGGGGTTCGGCGCGTGACCGCGCGGCGTAGCGAGTCGTGCGCTCGAGAATGCGGGTCCGAAACTCTTGACGCGCGAAAATAAATCGGTCGCTGGTCGCGGCGCGCTCTCGCTCGCGCGCGCAACCTGGCCACGCGCGGGTGGCCATCCCACTACAATGCGGACGTGCGCGTCGCGGAGCTGCGAGATCGGCTGGACGACCTCTACGCGCACTACGACCATCGCTTCGTCGATCCCGACCCCTTGCAGTTCGTTCGCCAGCAGACGACGGACGCGGACCGCGAAGTCGTCGGCCTGATCGCGTCCGCCCTGGCCTATGGCAACGTCAAGCAGATCAAGCGCAGCATCGCCCGCGTCGTCGATCGACTGGGCGACCATCCGGCGGAGGCGATCGACCGGCTGGACGCGAAGGAAGCGAAGCGCGCCCTCGGCGGGTTCAAGCACCGCTTCAACGATGGCCGCGACGTCGCCTGCCTTCTCTTCTTCCTGAAGCAGATGCGCGCGCAGGCGGGATCGGTCGAGGCCTTCTTCCTGCGCGGCCACGCGCCGGACTCGCCGGAGATCGCGGACGGGCTCACCTCGTTCTCCGCGCGCACGCTCGCGCTCGATCACGGCGGCCTCTACGCCGGGCGCCGGCTGCCCGCAAGCGCAGGCGTGCGTTTCTTCTTCCCCTCGCCGCGCGACGGAAGCGCGTGCAAGCGGCTCAACCTCTACCTGCGCTGGATGGTGCGGCGGGATGGGGTCGACCTCGGCGTCTGGAAGCGAATGGACCCCGCGCACCTCGTCATCCCGCTCGACGCGCACATCTATACGATCGCGCGCCGAGTGGGCCTGACGCGGTACAAATCGCCGGGCTGGCCCATGGCCCTCGACATCACGCGCCGCCTGCGACGCCTCGACCCCCTCGACCCCGTCAAGTACGACTTCGCGTTCCACCGCATGGGGCTGTGGAAGCGGGAGGCGGAGATCGCGTCCCTGCGGCGGCGTTAGCGCATCGCCCGGCGCAACGCGACCACACCCTCTTCAATCTCTTGGACTGGGCCGCGTGCTAGTCTCGCGTCAAGGTCCCCCCTCGCACGAAGGAGCTCCCGAGATGATCCCGATGACTCGGCTGCGGCCGACCCTGGCCGCGCTCGCGGCTCTGGCCATGGCAACGGCGGCCGCGGCCCAGGACACGAAGACCTCCGCGACCAAGCGGCCCGTCACTGCCCTGCCCTACACGCCCAGCCTCGACGCGACGGCCATGGATCGCACGATCGATCCGTGCGTGGACTTCTTCAAGTACTCCTGCGGGGGCTGGAACAAGAAGAACCCGATCCCGGCCGACCAGGCACGCTGGGACGTGTACGGCAAGCTCACCGACGACAATGCGCAGTATCTGTGGGGCCTGCTGGAGGAAGCGGCCAAGCCCGCGCCCGGCCGCGACGCCGCCACCCAGAAGATCGGCGACTACTTCGCCTCGTGCATGGACGAACCCGCGGTCGAGAAGGCGGGCGCCGCGCCCCTCAAGAGCGACCTTGCCGCCATCGACGCGCTGGCCGCGAAGGACGCGCTGGCCTCCCTCATCGGCCGCCTCCACCTCGGGATGGACACCTCGGGCATGCTCTTCGGCTTCGGGTCCGAGCAGGACTTCAAGAACGCCACCCAGGTGATCGGCTTCGCGACCGCGGGCGGACTGGGCCTGCCCGACCGCGACTACTACACGAAGGACGACGCGAAGTCCCAGGAGACGCGCAAGCGCTACGGCGAGCACGTCGCCAAGATCCTCAGGCTGCTCGGCGAGCCGGAGGCGGGGGTGAAGAAGGACGCGGACACCGTGCTGCGGATCGAGACGAACCTGGCCCGGGCCTCGCTCACCCGGGTCGACCGCGCGATCCCTACAAGATCTACCACCGCATGCATCGCGCCGAGATGCAGGCCCTGACGCCCTCCTTCCGCTGGGACGACTACCTGCGCGCGATCGGCCAGCCCGCGCTCGACGACGTCAACGTGACGGAGCCCGAGTTCTACAAGCAGGTCGAGAAGACGCTCGCGGGCGAGAGCCTGGACGACTTCAAGACCTACCTTCGCTGGCAGCTCGCCCACAACCGCGCGCGCTACCTCTCGTCGCCGTTCGTGAACGAGAGCTTCGACTTCTTCAGCGCCTATCTCCGCGGGGTGAAGGAGCAGCAGCCGCGCTGGAAGCGCTGTGTGAGCTGGGTGGACCGGGACCTGGGGGAGGCGCTGGGGCAGGTGTTCGTGCGCAAGGCGTTCCCGCCGGATCGCAAGGCCTCGACGGTCGAGATGGTGCGGCAGATCGAAGCCGCGATGGAGCAGCGGATCAAGGACCTGCCCTGGATGGGCGCCGCCACCAAGGAGCAGGCCCTGGCCAAGCTGCACGGGATGGCGAACAAGATCGGCTATCCCGACAACTGGCGCGACTACACGGCGCTGGAGGTCCGCCGCGGCGACTTCGTGGGCGACGTCGACCGTGCCGTGCGCTTCGAATCGCGGCGGCAGCTCGACAAGATCGGCAAGCCAGTGGACAAGGGCGAGTGGGGGATGACGCCGCCCACCGTGAACGCCTACTACAACGCGCTCATGAACGACATGAACTTCCCGGCGGGCGTGCTCCTCCCGCCGCTCTACGATCCGACCATCGACGCCGCCCCCAACTACGGCAACACGGGAACGACGATCGGGCACGAGCTCACACACGGCTTCGACGACGAGGGACGCCAGTTCGATGCCCACGGCAACCTGCGCGATTGGTGGACGGCGCAGGACGCGGCCGAGTTCGAGAAGCGGGCGGCCTGCGTCGCCGACCAGTACGCGCAGTACACGGTCATCGACGACATCAAACTCAACAGCAAGCTCACGCTGGGCGAGGACGTCGCCGACCTCGGCGGCACCATCCTTGCCCTGCAGGCCTGGCGCAACGCCACCGCCAACCAGCGTCTGGCTCCCGTCGAGGGCCTCACCCCCGACCAGCGCTTCTTCGTCGGCTTCGCGCAGTGGGCCTGCGGCGACGAGCGGCCGGAGAGCAAGCGCGTCAACGCCATCACCAACCCGCACTCGCCGCTGGAGTACCGCATCAACGGGGTGGTGGTGAACATCCCCGAGTTCGCGACCGCCTTCTCGTGCAAGCCCGGCCAGCCGATGGTCAAGGACGCGGACAAGGTCTGCCGCGTCTGGTGATGGGAGGTTGGATGGCGTCGCGCGTGGAGGCCTGACGGACGTCGTACCCCGTCACGTCTTCGTCGCCGGCGGCACCGGATACCTCGGCCGCCGCCTGATCCCGCGGCTGCTCGCGCGGGGACACCGCGTCCGGGCGCTGGCGCGGCCAGGCTCGGAGGACCGGCTGCCCAGCGGCTGCGACGTCGTGAAAGGCAATGCGCTGGAGGCCGCGACGTTCGCCTCCTCCGTCGCCCCCGCCGACACGTTCGTCCAGCTCGTGGGCACGCCGCACCCCAGCCCGGCCAAGGCCAAGGAGTTCGTGAATGTGGACCTCGCGTCCATCCGCGCCTCCGCGTCCGCGGCCGCGAGCGCGGGCATCGGCCACTTCGTGTACGTGAGTGTCGCGCACCCCGCGCCAGTGATGAAGGCCTACATCGCGGTGCGCGCGGAAGGGGAAGCCCTCCTGGCCGCGGCCGGCTTGCGCGCGACGGTCCTGCGCCCGTGGTACGTGCTCGGGCCCGGCCATCGCTGGGCGTACGCGCTGGCGCCGCTGTACTGGATGGCGGAGCGGGTCCCTTCGACGCGGGAGACGGCGCGGCGGCTGGGCCTGGTCACGCTGGGGCAGATGGTGGGGGCGCTCGTGCACGCGGTCGAGCACCCGCCCGAGGCCACCCGGATCGTCGGCGTGCCCGAGATCCGGCGCGGTCAGTGGTGAGGCGGCCTCAGACCCCCGGAGCCAGCAGCACCACGGAATAGCCCACCGCCGCCCGCGTGCCCGGGTTGCGATACGAATGGCGCTGATCGCCGCGGAACACCACCACGTCACCCGGCGACAGGCGCGACTCCTCGCCCCCCACCGCGAGCTGGATCTCGCCGGACTCGCAGGTGAGGTATTCGCGCGTGCCCGGCATGTGGGGCACGCCCGGGATGCGGCCCCCGGCCGGGATCTCCATGCGATCGATCACCACGCCCGGGATGGGATCGGGCAGCAGCTTGCGGATGACGCCGTCTCCCTGCTTGTGGGTCTCCAGGGCCCGGCGCGGATAGTGCCGCGAGGTCGCGCGCGGGGCGGAGGTCAGCTCCTCCAGCGGCACCTGCAGGACGAGCGCGACCTTGTGCAGCACGGAGAGGGTGGGATTCGCGCCGCCGGACTCGAGGTGGCCCCAGGTGGCGCGCGGCACCGCGGACAGCTTCGCCATCTGCTCCTGGGTCAAGCCCCGCGACTCCCGGAGCTGCCGGATGTTGGCGGCCAGGCGGACGGCCAGGGGGTCGCTCATGCCCAGAGGATAGCGGTCTGCCAATACATTGGCAATTTTGTCTAGATACTGGAGGGGCGGCCGTACTCTCCTGGTGAGGAGGACGGAATGCAGATCGAGGGACGGTCGGCGCTGGTCACCGGGGGCAGCCGGGGCCTGGGGGCGGCGCTGGGACGCGCGCTGGCGCGGGAGGGCGCGCGGGTGGTGCTGGTGGCGCGGGGAGCGGAGGAGCTGGCGCGCGTGGTGGGCGAGATCCGGGCCGAGGGGGGCGACGCCCACGGCTTCGCCGCCGACGTGGGGGCGAAGGAGGACATCCATCGCATTGCCGGCGCGGCCTCCGCCCTGGCCGGCCCCATCGACCTGCTCGTCCACAACGCGAGCACGCTGGGACCGACGCCGCTCCGTCTTCTGCTCGACACGGAGTGCGAAGACCTCGGCCAGGTCCTCGACGTCAACCTGCTCGGGCCCTTCCGCCTCACGCGCGCCCTCGCGGGCGGGATGGTCCTGCGCGGCCGTGGCCTCGTGCTCCAGGTGACGTCGGACGCGTCCGTGAACGGCTATCCGACGTGGGGGGCCTACGGTGTCTCCAAAGCGGCCCTCGACCACCTCGGGCGTATCTGGGCCGCGGAGCTGGAAGGAACGGGCGTGCGCGTGCTGACCGTCGATCCGGGCGAGATGCGCACGGCCATGCACGCGGCCGCGATGCCGGATACGGATCCGGCCACGCTCGCGGATCCCGCGGTCGTCGCGCGCCGGCTGGTAGCGATCATCCGCGCCGCGGAGGCGATCCCGACGGGCACGCGCCTGGAGGCCTCGCGCTGGACACCGCCGCGCCGGCAGCCGATGGCGGTGGGCGCGGCCTTTCCGAGGAGGCGCGAGTGAAGACGGCGGCCTGGCCACGAGAGGAAGCGGAGGCGGAGCGGCTGCTCGTCGTCGACCCGGTGGCGGGAGACATGGCGGACGTCGCGGTGCGCGACCTGCCCTCGCGCTTGCGGGCGGGCGACCTCCTGGTCGTGAACGACGCGGCGACCCTGCCCGCGAGCCTGGAGGGGCACGACAAGGAGGGCGCGCCCGTCGAGGTGCGTCTGGTGGGCCCGGCGGAAGAGGGGACGTGGACGGCGGCCGTGCTGGGCGCGGGCAACTGGCGCTGGCGGACGGAGGACCGGCCGGCGCCGCCGCCGCTGCCGGCGGGGTCGACGCTCGCGTTCGG
>WNGB01011653.1_pt1 | contig 12020 bp, 14 predicted proteins | sample 5400681 | NCBI WGS metagenome assembly WNGB01 (sample SAMN13153367, study PRJNA577476) | soil metagenome | isolation source: 115 cm soil or saprolite under grassland replicate 2 | place: USA:California | collected 2016-06-15 | reverse complement strand
GGCCTGGTGGTCAGCCGGGCCGAGGGCACGCGCCGCGTCTACCGGCTCAACCCGGATGGCGTGACCGCGCTGCGCGCCTACCTGGACCGCATCTGGGACGACGCGCTCACGGCTTTTCAAAAGGCCGCGGAGGCGGCTCCCGTCGATCCCGAAGAGGAGGATGGATGAGCACCGCACAGACGATCCCGGCGATCCACGGAACGGTCACCGTCGGCGTGCCCGTCGAGCGAGCGTTCCGCGTCTTCACCGACTCGTTCCACACCTGGTGGCCGGCCGACTACCACATCGGCACGGCGGACATGGCCCAGGCCATCATGGAGCCGCGTGAAGGCGGACGGTGGTACGAGCGAGGCGTTGACGGCAGCGAGTGCGACTGGGGCCGGGTGCTGGCCTGGGAGCCGCCGCACCGGCTCGTCGTCACCTGGCAGATCAACGGCGAATGGCAGTACGACCCCGATCCCGAGCACGCCAGCGAGATCGAGGTGCGGTTCACCGCGGACGGAGCCGGGCAGACCACGGTCGAGCTGGAACACCGGCTGCTCGACCGGCTCGTCGGCGGCCAGGCGATCCACGACGTGATCGCCGTCCAGGGCGGCGGCTGGACCAGCCTCCTGGAGCTCTTCGCCAAGGCGGCCGCGAACGACCAGTGACCCCGCCGGCCACCACCCGAACCTGAGCGAGCCACCAGCCGCTGGCCGGTTGCCAACCGGCTAGCGGCGGTCGCCGAGGCGCTCGATCCCGAAGAGCTCGAATGGGCGTGGTCCGCGGGGCAGAGGATGTCACTGGCGCATGCCGTGCGGTACGCCGGTCGCCTCGCTCCGCGAGCCGAGCATCCGGTAGGCCACGGCCCGCAGATGGGTCCGGTGGTCCTCGAACCGCTCGGCCAGCCAGTCGCCCTCGTCCATCGGTCACATTCTCTCGTCGGGCCGTGTCATAGCACTGACCGAGGAAACCTGGCCGGTGTGACAGCCCGGCACCTGAAGACCTTCGAGGAGCATGATCATGCAGGCACGCAGGAAGATTGCGGTCGCGGGGGCGACCGGCAGGGTCGGCCGCCACGTCGTCGACGTGCTCGAGGCCAGGGGACACGACGTCGTCGCGATGGCGCGTTCCCGCGGCGTGGACGTGGTCACCGGGGACGGTCTGGCGGAGGCCCTGACCGGCGTGGAGTGCGTCATCGACGCGGCCACCTGGCCCTCGCCCGACCAGGAGGCGGCCACGGCGTTCTTCACCGCCGCCGCCCGGAACCTGCACGAGGCCGGCGTCCGGGCCGGCGTGCAGCGGATGGTCGTGGTGTCCATCATCGGGTGCGACCGGTTCACCTCGGGCTACGGCGCGGCGAAGTTCGCCCACGAGAAGGCCCACCTGTCGGGCCCCATCCCGGTCCGCATCCTGCGCGCGGCGCAGTTCCACGAGTTCGTCGCGCAGATGGTGGAGTGGGGGATGCAGGGCGAGGTCTGCTACGTGCCCAGGATGCGCACCCAGCTGGTCGCCGCCAGGGCCGTCGCCGAGGCGCTCGCCGACCTGGCCACCGACCCCGAACCGGTGCCACTACAGGGATCGGCCGAGGCACCGATCCTGGAGATCGCCGGTCCGCGTGAGGAAGATTTCGTCGACATCGCGAACCTGTTCGTGGCCTGGAGCGGTTCCGCGGTGAAGATCGAGGCCGTGAGCGCCCCGGACGACCCGGACCACGACCTCTACGAGAAAGGCCTCCTGCTGCCCGGCCCGGACGCCACCCTCGCCGGCCCGACGTTCCAGGAATGGCTCGACTCCACCTCCTGACACCCCTGGGGACGCACGCACACCCAAGCAGTGACGAGCCGAGAAAGGAATCGACATGGCAGTCGTCAGGAACCACCGCTACACCGTCGACCCGGCCGACCTCGACGAGCTGATCGCCCGGCGGGCCACGCTGATCGCCGCCATCCGGGCGGCCCACCCCGGCCTGGCCGAGGCCCGGCTCACCCGGCTCGAGGACGGAACCTTCACCGACATCTGGCGCTGGGACTCCGCCGAGCAGATGCAGGCGGCCCTCGCCGACATGGCGAGGTTCCCCGAGGCCCGCGAGGCGATGTCCCTCACCCGGGACGCCACCGCCGTCGACGGCGAGATCGTCGACGAGCGGTAGGCGCACCCTCCGCGCGGGTGGCGGCGGTCATCCGCCGCCACCCCCACCCCATATGGCACGAGCTGCTCGTGGTGGACGACCAGGGAGCGCGGAGGTAGGGTGCCGCGCATGGCTCACGTGCTCCTCAACCGACTCACCGCCAAGCCTGGCCAGCGCCAGCGCGTGGTGGAGATCTTGCTCGAATCGGGCAAGCTCTTCGACGACAATCCAGCCTGTCAGCTGTATCTCGTCAGCGAATCCACGGATGATCCCAACCTCATCTGGGTTGTCGACCTATGGACCAGCCAGGAAGCCCACGCCGAGGCGCTGAAGGCGCCTGAGCTGCGGCCGTTCGTGGAGCAGGCGATGCCACTCCTGGAGGGCATGCCCGAGCAGATCGAGGTCCGGCCGGTCGGCGGCAAGGGTCTGTGAAGCCCTCTCTTAGAGCACCCTTGTCATGAACACGCTGTACGGGTCGGGCCGGTAGTCCGCGAACGGCTGGCAGTAATCGAACCCGAACTTCTCATACAGCTTCCGGTCGGGCAGGAAGAACTCGGCCGCTTGTAGGTTCTCGTTCCCGATGGCGAACGCCAACGCCCTGAGCAGGCCGGTTGCCATCCGTCTCACGTCGTCGGCCACGGTTCCCGTCTCAGTGGCGTGGCCACCCGGCGGGCCAGCAGCGGGCGTCTGGCCGCGTGGCGGACGGCGTGGATTGGTCCTGCCTGCTGTCTCTCATCTCCGTGGCGAATTCGCCAGACGTTCGCCATCACGAGTGAGCATTCGCCACGGGAATTGAGAACCTACAACATTGTAGGTTCTCGTTCGCGATGGCGAGCGCCAGCGCCCTGAACAGGTCGCTTACGAGTCGTCTCATGCCAATGGCGACGGTTTCTGTCTCAGTAGGCGTGGCCACGCCCCAATCCCGCTGAACGACGCGGTGCAATGATTCCCTGCCGAATCGTCGGCGTGCTGCGCCGCTTACGGCGGGCCGGTGGCGTGGATGCCGCCGCACGGTGGTTCATGGTCGCCGCCGCACGCTGGCGGTTACAGTCCCCGCAGCGCTGCAATAGCCCCGCGTATCGAAAGTCGCCTATTCCCTACACTCGCTGGACGATGGCGGCGATGCTCGATGCGGAGGGTTGTAGGCGGGAGTTGGGCGTCAGCCGGCACGTGGCCGTTGTGGCTGCTTAGCGGTCGGTGGTCGACGGACCTGTGGTGCTGTCTGCCTGCAGCACCACAAGCACCGCGTCACGAATCGCCATCCATGGCTCACCTGGCAGATGGCGCACCTGCTCAGGAGTCGAGGAACATTGGAACGAAAAGTAGCGCTACGGGGCGTCTTGGCCGGTCAACTAGGGGTGCGGTTGCGGACGGGATGCCGCATCCGCAGGGGCATGATCTGCGGGTTGCCGGCTGCTAACCAGCAACGATGCTTCCCAGCCTCGGCCTACCGCTGGATTCCGTTCCGTTGTTCCTCACACCCCGATCTGCAGGTGCGGCACCGGCTTCTCCGATGCCGAGCTGGCCGGGCTGCCGGCCCGCCTGGCCCCGCTGGCACGAGCGCAGCGGCCGGCCAGGGTGGATTCGCGCTGGGCCGCCGACGTGTGGTTCGACCCCACCGTAGTGGTGGAGGTGCTGGCTGCGGAGCTGACGCTTCCCCCAACCACACCGCCGGGTGGGCATCCTCAAGCCCGACGCCGGGCTGGCCTTGCGGTTCCCCCGCTTCACCGGCCGCTGGCGCGACGACAAGGCCTCCACCGACGCCACCACCGTCGCCGAGGCCGTGGACATGTACCGCACCGCCAGACGGACACCCGCCGGCGCCTAGAAGAGGGGCGCCTCTCCCAGATCCTCTTCAGGTATTGGGAATCCGCCTGGGCCCTTGCCAAACAACTTGATCGTGTCCGGGCTGGCGGCGGTGTCGCTGAGCACCGTGAGCGTGCCGTATTCGAGGTCGTAGTCGGTCGGCCGGAAGGTGACTGGCAGCTGCTGTTCGGTCTCGTGTCCCATCGCCGTGGTCAGTGCCGGCCAGCTGAACACGGGACCGGTGGAGGCGGCGATCGTGATGTTCACGATGCGACCGGTGTTGTTGCCGATCGTCAGAACGCGGGTGGCCTGGTCGCCGATGCTGACCGACCCGAAGCCCGTGGGCCCTCGAAATGACAGGCTGGTCGGCAACGGCTCCTCCGCATCTGGATCGAATCCGCCCGGTCCTTTGCCGGAGAGGCCGATCGTGTGCGGGCTGCCGGGCGCGGTGCTGGTGAATCGCACCTTCTCAAAGCGGAGGGCGTGATCGACCGGGCGGAACCGAAACTGAACCGAGGCCTCCTCACCGGCTGGCAGCGTCGCGTTCAGCGCTGCCCATTCGAAGACTCCGGGCGGCGATGCGGCCAACTGGACGGTAACCATATTGCCGGTGGTATTGCGGATCCGCAAGGTCCTCGTCACCGTTGTTCCGATGTTGACCGACCCGAACGAGACGAAAGCCGGCTGGATTGTCAGGGTATGGGTGATCTCGGGCCGCCCGCAGTCAACTGGACCGGCTCCGGACAGCGGCGTACCCAACAGGTCCGCCACCTCCGCGAAGAGGTTCTCGTCCCACAGCGCCTCGGAATGGTTGACCGCGACCGACCTGTGCGGCGCCCCGGGCAGGCGGGCCCGCTGGTTGGCGACGAGCCCGTCGCCCTCGCCCTCGTCTTGCTCGTCCTCGACGATCGCGTCCGGGATGGCGTCGAGTAGCGGCGAGGCGAGCCGCTCTTCGAACGGGACCTGCGTCCAGTCGAATCGGAGGTCAGGAAAGTCGAGTACGTTCGGCACGAGGCTTGCCGGCGTGTAGTGCCAGCTGTAGATCCGGCCATAACGGACGGACGTCCCGCCAAAAGTACTGAATGCGATGTCCGGTACGTCGGCCGGGTCGGCGAGCCGGTCCAAGAGCGGGTCGAAGAGCGGGTCGTCGGGCAGCAGTTGGTTCGCTCCGTCCCCAGATTCGAGCAATCCGGTGATGCGCAGCACCAAGTCGACAGCCAGCGAGGCACCCGAAGTCACCCCAGCGCCGAGCACAGCCGCCGCATCGGCCAGCCGCTGTTTGGCACGGGGCGCTTCGGTGCCCTGGTGCGGCGAAAGCAACGTGATCACCCGCCCGATCCACTCGCTCGCGTCCGCATGCTCGCGTAGGTAGCGGCGGGCAAGGATCCCGCCGCGGCTGTGACACAGCAAGACCACACGCTTACCGGCGAGCTGATCGGTCAGCACATCCTCGCGGATGAACGGCGCGATGCGGCCCTCCAACTGGGCCAGCGGTACCTCGACGACGTCGCCGCGACCGTCCTGGGTGTAGTTGATAACGGTGTGCCCAAGAGCTTTAAGCACCCCGCTCCAGCAGCGGATATCGGTGCGCATTGCCGAGAGGCCGAACGGGGGGAATGGCGGGAGAAGCGGCGGGGTCAGGTGGTTGTTGGAATGCCGATCAGGCGGGTCATGGCGGTGGTCCCAATGGACGCCTCGCCCGGCCGGGAAGCGCCAGTCGTCCTTGCTGCCGCCCAGGCCGTGCAACAGCAACACCACCCGCCTGTCGGCACGCCGCAGCTGTGGCGTGTGCGGCTCGACCTCAAGGAAGCCATGCTCGGCACCCAGAATGGTCATCATCGGGTCCCGGGCTCGACGTCGAAGACGAGAACCGTCGTCTCAGAGCGCATCCGTGCGCTGTCCAAAACGGTTGTTGTCGTGGTGACGACACGCACGTTCTCGTCCGGTTCGAGGGCTGAGCTGTCACCGGTCATCGCGACGATGCGGCCGTCGTGCATCGTCAGGCTCTTGCGCAGTTGCAGGGAATCCCCAGCAATCGGCGTGCCGAGGCGCGCAAGCGTCTGGGCCAACCTGCTGTTCAAGGCATCAGCGGCGGTGGACGCTGGCCGAGGTGAGGGCGGCTGCAGGTCGGCCGCGAACCCGGCGATCCGCGGGTCGGCGAAGAACGCGTCGACGCGTCGACGGAAAGAGGCCATCGATCTGGCAGCGGCTAATCCGGCGGGATCGCTCATTTTGGCTCCAGACTGGTCTGGCCGACGTGTCCACCGCATGGTGGCCGCCCGAGTCAGCGTACTAGCCGCAGCAACACCCCAACCAGCCCAGAAGCTGCACCAGGGGCAGGGCTCCGTCGTTCTGTGAGCCTGTCTGGCTCGTGGCCTAATGCCGGATGGTGCAATGCAGGCACGAACGCCCAGGATCATGCGGTTCCTGACGCCTCATGACCCGGACGGCCGCCCGTGCCTGCCAGCTCATCATCGCCGATCCCAGCCGCCCTCACCCAGCTCACCCACAGCGGCCCCGGCCAACTCCAAGACGCCGAAGCCCGCACCTGTTGGCCTACCTGGCCCGTATCCCCGACCCCAGAAGCGCCCGTGGCCTCGCCACCCGCTGCTGGCGATCCTGGCCATGGCGGCCGCCGCGGTGCTGGCCGGGGCGCGGTCGATCGCCGCGATCGCCGAATGGGCGGCCGACGCGCCCGGGCCGGTCCGGGCCGCGCTCGGCGCCCGCCAGCACGCCCCCGGCTGCTTCGCCGTCCCGGCCGAGGCCACCATCCGCCGCACGCTCGGCCGGCTGGACGCCGACGCCCTGGCCGGGGTGATCGGCGCCTGGCTGGCCGACCGGCAGCGCCGCCGGGACCGCCGTGGACCCGCAACCCGACCGCGGCGGGCAGTGGCCGTGGACGGCAAGACCCTCCGCGGCGCCCACCCGGCCGGCGGCGACGGCCGCCCTCCGCACCTGCTGGCGGCGATGGACCACACCACCCGCCAGGTGCTGGCCCAACGCCAGGTCGCCGGCGCGCCCGAGGAGGTCCCCGCGTTCGCCCCGCTGCTGGATGGGCTCGACCTGGCCGGTGTGGTAGTGACCGCCGACGCGCTGCAGACCCACCCCAGGCCGCCGAGTTCCTGGTCACCCGCAAGCACGCCCACTACCTGTTCACGGCGAAGGCCAACCAGCCCAGGCTGCTGGAACGCTGCGCCAGCCTGCCATGGCACCGCGTGCCGGTCGGTGACCGCACCCGCGACCGGGGCCACGGCCGCGTCGAGATCCGGACCCTCAAAGCGGTCTCGGTCCGCCACTTCGGGTTCCCCCACGCCGCCCAGGTCCTGCAGATCACCCGCAAGACCCGCAAGCTGCACACCACCAAGTGGCAGACGGTGACCGTCTACGCGACCACCAGCCTGCCGTTTGGGCAGGCCCGCCCCGCCCGCCTGGCCGACCTGCTGCGCCGCCACTGGACGATCGAGAACGGCCTGCACTGGGTCCGCGACGTCACCTTCGCCGAGGACGCCTCCCAGGTCCGCACCGGCGCCGCCCCCACCGTCATGGCGATCCTGCGGAACCTGGCGATCGGGGTGCTGTGCCGGGCAGGGCCGGTCAACGTCGCCGCCGCACTACGCCGCCACGCCCGCGACCCCCACCGACCCCTGGCCACCCTCGGGATCAGCCTCGGATGAACCCGACATCACGACAGAACGACGGAGCCCTGGCACCAGGGGAGGCCGCGGTGAGGTAGGCCGCTGGTTCCCCGTGCTGTAGGTGGCTGGGCTCAGTCCGGCGGGTTTCCCCACCGGTGATCCCGGACGACGCGCTCGCCGCTGGCGAGTAGATCGGCCCGGGTCCGGGCGCACGTGGTGTGCCTGGGTGCCCTGTTGCATGGGTGCCTGAGCAGCTCGCCGCCCGGCCCGCTCGGCGACTGGCATGGCCGGCCGCCTGCGGCCGGCCATCCATGCTCGCGGCGGTGGCTGGACTGTCGCCCGCGGGAAATACACTGTTTTCCGCGAGCTCGCCGGGTGGCCCGCCACGGTGAGCAGCACCGCTCGCTCGGCGGCCAACCGGCGAAGCATGCAGGTTTTCCGCGAACTCGACCAGAACTGTCAGGAGGAGCACGGATGCCGGCAGCCGTCGTCCCGCTGCACGGACCAGGCCACACGATCGTCGGCGCGGTCGACGCCTTCCTCACCCAGGCCGACCTCGCGGACTCGACCCGGCGGGAGTACGGCAAGCACCTGGGCCGGCTCGCCACCCGCCTCGGCGCCAACCGGCCGCTGGCCACCGTCACCGCCGGCGAACTCGAGAGCGCCGCCACCGGCCTGTGGGGCGGCTGCAAGCCGCGGACCTGGAACCAGCGGCTGGCCGTGGTCGGCTCGTTCCTGGCCTTCGCCCGCCGGCGCGGCTGGCCCATGGCCTCCGCCGACGACCTGACGCTCAACCTGGAGCGGCGCCGGGTGAAGGTCGACCGCACCCGCGTGCCCACCCCCACCGAGTTGGAGCGGTTCTGGGCCAAGCAGAACGTCCCCCTCATGGTGAAGGTCTTCACCCGGCTGCAGTATGAGACCGCCGCCCGCGCCACCGAGCTGCTGTCGGCCGACATCGCCGACCTCGACATGGACAACCGCCGCCTGCGGGTCACCTCCAAAGGCGGCGACGTCGAGTGGGTCTACTTCCAGTCCGGGTCGGCGCGGAACCTCCCCCGGCTGCTGCGCGGCCGCACCAGCGGCCCGCTGTTCGTCACCCGCCTGCGGCCCGGCCCCGCCCGCGCGGCGGCCGCCGCCGACGTCTGCCCTGTCACCGGGCTGGTCAGGATCAGCTACCGGCGCATGGCCGAGCTCGTCGTCGCCTGGTCCGGCTGGCCAACCCACACCTTCCGCAAGGCGCAGCTCTCCCACCTCGGCGCCAAGGGCTACGGCGATGCCGCGTTGCAGACGAAGTCCCGCCACAAGAGCCGCCGGTCGCTGGAGCCCTACGTCAACGTCCCCGACGAGCTGGCGGCCAAGATCACCGCCGAGACCGACCCAAACCGGTGGCGGCGCTGACGAGACCGGGAGAGGACGATCCATGCCAGACGAAGAGCGCGTGTACCGCGATCACGATAAAAGTGACTTAATCGACCTTCGGAATAAATTCCAGAGAGAATACCGCGAAGCAGAAAGAGACAGCCGAAGAGCTTGGCGTGATAACAATCCTGAAGACGGCGCAATGTACGACCGTAGAGTCTGGTCCCTGAGCCAGGGCATCAGCGCGATCGACTCCGAGTTTCTCGCGCGCAGGAAAGAGGCAAAGGCTCGCCGTGAGCAGCGCGAGGCACGCAAGGTAGAACAAGAGAGGCGGCGCGCCGACAGAAAGGCTCAGCCGGCTGCGGCCCCATCCGACCCCACCGGCGGCGCCCTGGCCCGCTGGTTCAGCCAGATGCTCACGCAGCCCCTGGGCATCACGACCCAGCGCGTCGAATTCACCTGGGAACTCCAGGGTCGGCACTACTACGCCACCTACGCAGCAACTGACCGCGCGCTCGCAGTCTGGGTCCAAGTGAAGCCTGGTACACCCGACGCCACGAGCATTGGCGACGGCCACTTCATGCCTGCGAACAACCGGCGCGAGCTCGGCCGCGCTCTGGACGCAGAGAAACGAGCTCGCGGGTCGCCTTCGCCAAGGCCCAGCAGGAGCAATACAACGCCGTGACCGACCAGTTCCCGGTCTGATCAGCGCAGGGGCTGTCGTCAGAAAGATTGCGGCTGGGGGCGCCTACCCGAGCGCAACGCATACAGGAGTAGAGACGACATACCACACGACGCAGCGGCCGAGCAGGTGATCGCGGAGTGGGGCGCGATGGTCGAGCACCTGTACGGCACCGCCACCCCGACCGGCAGCACCGACCCCGCCGACGAGCGCGCCGCCAGCGAAGCAGCAGCCAACCTTATGTCCGGCCACGGCGGCTTCCTCTACGCACCCACCGCCATGGCCAGGCTGGTCACCCAGGCGATCGAGATCGGCTACGTCACCGCGCTCCGCGACATGCGCGACGGGAGGATCGACCTGTAGCACCTCCGCTACTTTGCGGCTGGTGGCACGGACCCGAGCGCGGGGCCTACAACGTCTGCTCCGACCTCGGCCTGGTCGCGGCCACGCTCGTCGACGGCGGCCTGGCCGCCGTCGAGCAGCTGCGGGTCCGGGCTGGTAACCCGGTGCGGCCGATGCTGGCCCAGCGGCTGTCGACCACGGCCGAGATCCTGGCCAAGCTCGGCGGGGCCTGCGCGGCCGAGTACAAGTACGACGGCATCCGGATCCAGGCCCACCGCACCCGTGACGGGCTCGAGTTGTACACCCGCCGGTTGGAGCGGGTCTCGGCCCAGTTCCCCGAGCTGGTGGAGCTGCTCGACGCGAGCCTCGGGCCGCGCGAGGCGATCCTGGAGGGCGAGGTGGTCGCCGCCGACCCCGCCTCCGGGGAGCTGCGCCCGTTCCAGGACGTGATGTTCCGCCGCCGCAAGCACGGCATCACCGAGGCCGCGCGCGACTACCCCGTCAGCCTGTTCTGCTTCGAGCTGCTGTACGCCGACGGCGAGGACCTCACCCGGCTGCCCTACCTGGAACGCCGGGCCCGGCTCGCCGAGGCCGTCAGCCCGTCGCCGCGGCTGGCGCTGGCCACCGGCGAGCAGGTCGACACCGAGGCGGCGCTGGAGCGGGTCTTCGAGCACGCCGTGGCCGAGGGCTGCGAGGGGCTGATCTGCAAGTCGCTGAGTCCCACGGTCGGTTACCAGGCCGGGGCGCGGGGGTGGTCGTGGATCAAGCTCAAGCGCGACTACCGCGCCGATCTCACCGACACCCTCGACCTGGCGGTGGTGGGCGGCCTGGCCGGGCGCGGCCGCCGCGCCGGCATGTACGGCGCGTTGCTGCTGGCCGTCTACGACCCCGACGCCGACCGGTTCCAGACCATCTGCAAGTGCGGCACCGGCTTCTCCGACGCCGAGCTGGCCGGGCTGCCCGCCAGGCTGGCGCCGCTGGCGCGGGCGCAGCGGCCCGCCCGGGTGGACTCGCGCTGGGCCGCCGACGCGTGGTTCGAGCCCACGGTGGTGGTGGAGGTACTGGCCGCCGAGCTGACGCTGTCCCCCAACCACACCGCCGGCTGGGGCATCCTCAAGCCCGACGCCGGGTTGGCGCTGCGGTTCCCCCGCTTCAGCGGCCGCTGGCGCGACGACAAGGCCCCCACCGACGCCACCACCGTCGCCGAGGCCGTGGGGATGTACCGCGCCGCCAGGCGGACGCCCGCCGGCGCCTAGCACCGCAACACCCCACGCCGGGAGCAACGCCTTGGGGATTGCGGCGGAATCAGCGCATCCCTTGGGTGCGGACAGGAACGCGGGTCATCATCATCTTGTAGGTTCTCGTTCCCGGTGGCGAACGCCAACGCCCTGAACAGGTCTCTTGCTAGAGGTCTCACGCCAATGGCGACGGTTCGTTCTCAATGGGCGTGCCGACCAGGGCAGGGCGATCTCGATGTCCCCATTCCGTTATCGGCTGGTCGTGTCCGACGGGGGGCCGGCCTGCTTGGGCTCCTCCGCCTCCTTCGTAGGGATCAGTGTTCCGCGGGTGGGGTCAGCCGAATCGGGGAGGAGGGTGTATCCCTCCGGCCAATAGCTGGGGATGTTCACCGTCGGGTCGTCAAGGTTTAGCACTTGCGCCCCCCCAAACCAGGTGTCGTCCCCAACCTCCACCCCCGCGAACGAGACCTGGCGCTGGAAGGTCGCCTCACCAAAGAGGGCGTCGCGCTGGATGGTCGCTCCGGTGAAGTCTGCGTCGCGCTGGAAGGTCGCCTCACTAAAGGCGGCGTTGCCCTGGAAGGTCGCCTCGCCGAACCGGGCGTCTCCTTGAAAGATCGCCCCGCCGAATAAGGCGTTGCCCTGGAAGGTTGCCTCGGTGAACTCGGCGTTGCCCTGGAAGATTGCCCCGGTGAATAGGGCGTGATGCTGAAACCCGGGTTCCGCAGCTCGTAGTCACATGTCCGCTTGAATTTGGGGGTTGAGCTGTGGGGATGGGTGAAGGGCCGGAGCGGGGCGTGTGTCTACGCCGCTGCGGCCGTGCGTGAGGGTGGTCAGGCGGGGTCGAACGT